>LNFM01013414.1_pt1 | contig 10438 bp, 5 predicted proteins | sample 596031 | NCBI WGS metagenome assembly LNFM01 (sample SAMN04254537, study PRJNA301005) | activated carbon metagenome | isolation source: dual media filters at the Ann Arbor, Michigan drinking water treatment plant | place: USA: Ann Arbor | reverse complement strand
GGCAGTAGCGCGTTCTCCACGAGATCGATGCAGTGTCCCATGTCGTCTGGGATGTTATCGCCGTCCGAGGCCTGTGCCGCATAGATGTTCCAGTCGGCCGGCGAGTAACGCTCCTTGACGATCCGGTCCATCTCCTCGAGCGCCGTAGAGATGACGGTGCCGCCCGTCTCGACGCCCCGGAAGAACGTCTCCTCGTCCACCTCCGCTGCTGTCGATGTGTGGCGGATGAACACTACGTGCACCTCCTTGTAGTGCCGCGAGAGGAAGACGTGGAGGAGCATGAAGAAGCGTTTGGCCAGCTCCTTCAGGTTCTCGGTCATCGAGGCAGAGGCATCCATCATGCAGAACATGACGGCCTGCGTCGTCGGCCGCGGCACCTTGTCGAAACGATTGTACTGTAGATCGATGGGGTCGACGTAGGCGATCGTCTGGCGCATGCGCGTCATTCGCGCCAGCCGTGCCTTCAGCTCCGCGATCAGCGCCTCGTTGCGCGGCGTCTCTGCCTCGTAACGAGCGATCTCCTCCTCGAGCCGCGCGATCTCCTCGGTCTTCGGCCGCTTCAGCGCGATGCGCCTGGCGAGGCTGCGCCGCAGGGTTCTGATCCGCGCGAGCTTGGCCGGCGGGCCGTCCGACGTGAAGCCCGCGCGCTGCGGTAACGGGTTCTTCAGATCCTTGAGGCGGTTCTTGACGAGGTTTGGAAGCTTCAAATCCTCGAAAAACACATCCAGGAACTCGTCCTTCGACAACGTGAAGACGAAATCGTCTTCGCCCGAGCCATCGGCGCTCGCCTTGCCGCCACGACCGCCGCCGCCGCCGCCCTGCGGCTTCGGAATAAGATCGCCGGCCTTATAGTCCTGATTGCCGGGCAGCACGTAATCGCGAACGCCGCCGTCGCGACCGTGATTGAAGGACGGCTCGCGCACACTTTTCGAGCGGATCGTAATCCGCTCCGATCCCTCGACCTGGGTCACCTTTCGCTTCTTCAGCGCGTCCTTGACCGCATCTCGGATGTCGGCCTTGGCGCGCCGGACGAAACGCTGGCGATTCCCCAGGCTCTTCGATTTCGGGTTGAGGCGGCGATCGACGATGTTCATGGAAGACCCGTGAATTCGCGAATGCGTCAAATGATGAACTCGTGGATGCGAGATCGTGGCCAAGGGTCATTCCCCATTTCACGATCTCACGATCCCGCGATTTCACGCCGATTTTAGCCGGCCTTCTTCACTCGCATGTACCATTCGACCAGTCGGCGCACCTGACGCTGCGTGTAGCCGCGAGACACCATCCGCTCCACGAAGTCGTGATGCTTCCTTTCCGAGTCCGAATCGCGTTTGGCGCCGAACGAGATCACCGGCAGCAGATCCTCGACCTGACTGAACATGCGCCGCTCGATCACGTCGCGGATCTTCTCGTAGCTCGTCCAATCCGGGTTCTTGCCGCCGTTCCGAGCGCGTGCCCGGAGCGAGAACTTGACGACCTCGTAACGGAAGTCCTTGGGGTTGGCGATTCCGGCCGGCTTCTCGATCTTGGACAACTCCTGGTCGAGCAGCTCTCGGCTCATCAGCTGGCCCGTGTCGGCATCCTTGAAATCGTGATCCTCGATCCACGAATCGGCATACGCCACGTAGCGGTCGAACAGGTTCTGGCCGTAGTCGTTGTAGCTCTCGAGATACGCCTTCTGGATCTCGTTGCCCACGAACTCCGCATAGCGCGGCGCCAACTCCTCCTTGATGAACTCGAGATAGCGGCTTTCCGTATCCTCCGGCATCTGCTCGCGCTTGATCGACTGCTCGAGCACGAACATCAGGTGCACGGGATCTGCGCCGATCTCGTGGCTGTCGAAGTTGAACGTCTCCGACAGGATCTTGTAGGCGAAGCGCGTCGACGCCCCGTCCATGCCCTCCGTCACGCCCGCAGCATCGCGATACTCCTGCATGGTACGTGCCTGCGGATCCGTGTCCTTCAGGCTCTCGCCGTCGTACACCCGCATCTTCGAGTAGAGCTGCGAGTTTTCGTGCTCCTTCAGACGCGAAAGAACCGAGAACTGAGCGAGCATCTCGAGCGTGAACGGCGCGCACGGCGCGTTCGCCAACTCCGACGCCTTCATCAGCTTGTCGTAGATCTGCCGCTCCTCCTGAACGCGCAGGCAGTAGGGCACCTTGATCACGCAGATACGGTCGAGGAACGCCTCGTTGGTGCGATTGGCGCGGAACGACTGCCACTCGCTTTCGTTTGAGTGGGCGACGATAATGCCCTGGTAGGGAATGGCGCCGACGTTCTCAGTTCCGACATAGGTCCGGTCCTGCGTCGCCGTCAGCAACGGATGGAGCATCTTGAGCGGCGCCTTGAACATCTCGACGAATTCGAGCAGGCCTTGCGTCGTCCGATTTAGGCCGCCCGAGTAGGAATACGCGTCGGCGTCGTTCTGGCCGTAGTGCTCGAGCTTGCGGATATCCACCTTGCCGACGAGGGCCGAGATGTCCTGGTTGTTCTCGTCGCCCGGCTCGGTCTTGGCGATCGCGATCTGGCGGAGTTTGGATGGAAAGAGCTTGACCACCGTGAACTTGGAGATATCGCCGCCGAACTCGTCGAGGCGCTTGACCGCCCAGGGGCTGATGAAGCCGGTCAGGGCCCGCTTCGGGATCGCGTACTTCTCCTCGAGCATCTGCCCCATAGTGTCGGGATCGAACAGACCCAGCGGGCTTTCGAAAATCGGACTCACCTCGTCGCCGGCCTTGAGCACGTAGACGGGGCACTTCTCCATCAAGTCCTTCAGTCGCTCCGCGAGCGAGGATTTGCCGCCGCCCACCGGGCCGAGCAAATAGAGGATCTGCTTGCGCTCCTCGAGGCCCTGCGCCGCATGCCGGAAGTAGCCGACGATACGCTCGATGGTCTCCTCGAGGCCATAGAAGTCCTTGAATGCCGGATAGACCTTGATCGTCCGGTTCATGAAGATGCGGCCAAGTCGCGGGTCGTCCGCCGTGTTGACCACGCGGGGCTCGCCGATTGCGGCGAGCATTCGCTCCGCGGCGCTGGCGTACATCGTTGGGTCCTTGCGGCACCCCTCGAGGTACTCCCGGATCGACATGACGACCTGCTTCTGCCGGTCGTATGTCTGAGAGTAGAGGTCGAAGATCTCGCTGCCCGTCGCCATTTCATTGCCCTGCGGTGGTTGGATCTTAGGGTTTCATCTCGTTTCGCTCGCCCGCCCCTCCATGGCCAAATGCCATCCATCCCGTCACTTCCATCTCGACATATACATCTTATCGCAACTTAGCGTCGCAGTGATGGCCGAAACCGCTGCAAAATGCGTCATATCCTGCCTCCGTTCGGAGACTCTGCTTGAATAAGCGACATACCAATGGCGCATCCGTTGGCACCATACGGTCCGTAGACACGCAACGCTCTGGCGGGGTATTTGGCCTCAGGTCCTAGCTGCGGCACTGTCGCCCGCCATCGGCGAGCTCGCCTACTCGAGCGCCGCCCAACCGGTGCGCGTCTCGACGAATCAGTCTAATGGGGAGCAATTCCCCGGGCATAAGCTCGCCCCTGACCAGCGCCTCCGCCGATCACGACGAGACATAGCCTTCCACCGAAGGTCGCCGATTCTCGTTCCGATAAAATAAGAAATGTGGTGTCGGCTACTCAATTGCAATGTTCGTGTCGAGAAAGTGACACTGCTCATCGCGCACGGACCAACGATCCCTGCCTATGTCAGAGCCACTTCTACCGCGCACCGCAAGAGCGCTCATGTCGTCAAAGGCGAAAACAGCTTCCTGCTCGCCGGGCCGCGTTCACAGCCAACCGACTGGGCGCAGTTGACCCGTCGTGCCGCAACAGCTCCCGCAGTCCGGGCGGTTAGTTGTCAATCTCTCTCGAGTTCTCCAGTCAGCAGAGGCCACAACTTCCTGGCGCCGCCGCGAGCCGCAATCCGCCCAATCTCCGCCTGCCAATAGACCTCGGAGCCGAACTCGTTGCGCCATGCCCACAGCCGACGAGTTGTATAGTGCAGAATGTGCTCTCTGGTAAAGCCCATTGCACCGAACGTGGCGTGCGCGATGTTCGCCGCCTTGCCCGCAGCCTCGCCGGCCCGCGCCTTGGCAATCGCCACCTCGAAGCGCCTCGGCCCGACCATGGCCGCCTCGATCGCCAGGTCCGCCGCCGCTCCCGCCGCGGCCGTTTCCTCTGCGAGTTGCGCGAGCAGGTGTTGCACCGCCTGATGCTTGCCGATTGGTTTGCCGAACTGGACCCGATCGCCCACCCACGTCAGGCAGTGATCGAGACAGGCCGAAAGCGCACCGGAAAGCGCCACCGCACGTACCAGAGCCCCTTCCGCCTCAAGATCGGCGATCGCGGTCGGCGAAGCCGCCGATGCCAGCACTTTCGCCCGCGACAGATCGATCACATCGCGCGGCTCGCCAGCCATGTTCGTGCCGCGCGTCATCATCGCATCGTGAATGGCGACGAGATGCAGCTTGCCCTCCGTCGCGACGACGGCATGTGCTGCTGCTCGGCCATACGGAACGCTCTGGATCACACCCGTGAGCATCCCCCCGCCCTCGCGTGGCAATTCTCCCGCGCCCGGAACGGCCAGCGTGATCGCGCCCTCAGGCGCCGTGATCCGAGCCCTGGCCAGCATTCGCCGCGCGATGATCGTCTCGGCCAGCGGCACCGGAAGTGCGTGATATCCAGCCCGCCGCACAAGCTCCATGGCGTCCGCGAAGGACACGTCATCCTCGCCGCCGCCGCCGATCGCCGTGATGCCTGCTTCCTCGAGCGCCGCCCACAAGGCCGCCGTCGCGTCGCCTTTGGCGCCTCCGCCACCGCTCGCCTTCTCGTCGGCGGCCTCGCGAAGCGCCGTCGTCGCGGTGTCCTCGACGATCCGGTCGAGGGTTCTCAGCATCTCGTCGCGCATGTCACTCATTTCAAGGGCGCCTTCAGTTGCCCACGCGGCAACCGGCGCGTGGGTAAAGATTCGATCGTCGACTGCTCACGCTGCCTGGCAACCGGCGCGTGGTTCTCGTGGCGCCTTCAGTTGCCCACATCGCAACCGGCGCGTGTCTCACCGCAGCCCCAGCCCGCGCGCGATCATGCCGCGCAGGATCTCGCGGGTGCCGCCACGGATCGAATAGGAGACGCACTGCATCTGAGCGAGTTGCTGCAGGTCGACATAGCCGTTGTCGCTTCCCACCCCGCGCGGCTCGACCGGGAGGATGCGTCGCACGATCTCCGGAATCTCCTGCTCGAGCGTCGTACCGAGGTCCTTGACCAGCGCCGCTTCCGTCACCGGCGACTTGCCGTCGTTCAGCATTCCCGCGATCGACGCCGACATGCGCCTGAGCGTCGCAAGATGCGCGACCGCCCGTCCGAGCTCGGCCGCCTGCATTCGCTCCGGATCGGGGCCCATCTCGTCGACCGCCTCGGCCAGCAGCGGATAGCTCGACATGAATCGATCCGGACCAGATCGCTCGAAGGCCAACTCGCCGACCACCATCTCCCAGCCGCGGCCCTCGCCGCCGACGATCATGTCGTCCGGCACGAGGACATCATCGAACGTCACCTCGTTGAAGTCGTGGCCACCATAGAGATTGTAGATCGGGCGCACCGTGATGCCCGGCGTCTTCATGTCCACGATGAACTGGCTGAGCCCGTAGTGCCGCTGATCCGGCGTGCCCGACGTGCGCACGAGCGCGATCACGTAGTGCGCCCGATGCGCGAAGCTGGTCCATACCTTGCGTCCCGTGATGCGCCAGCCGCCGTCGGTTTTCACCGCCCGTGATTTGACACTAGCGAGATCGGAGCCCGTGTCGGGCTCGCTCATGCCGATGGCGAAATAGCAACGGCCCGCCGCAATCTCCGGCAGGATCGTTGTCTTCGCCCGCTCGCTGCCGTGCCGGAGTATCTGCGGCCCGGACTGCCGCTCGGCAATCCAATGGCAGAGCGACGGCGCGCCAGCCGCGAGCAACTCCTCGACCACCACATAGCGCTCAAGCGACGAGCGCTCGCCGCCGCCATACTGCTTCGGCCACGTCATGCCGAGCCAGCCCTTGGCGCCGATTTTCTGCGAGAACGCCTCATCACCCTCGACCATCGAGCCGACGGCCGGGGTGAAGCTGCCCTTCTGGATCTCGTCGGCGAGGAAGGCCCGCACCTCCTGGCGCAGCTTGAGCGCCTCGGGCGGCATTACGACGGGCTCGAAACTGAATTGCGGCATGCGGGGCTCGCGCTCGCTATGGATGGGGTTGGCCGCAGTATGCCGTTGTCGCCTCGGGCTACAAGGGCCAAATTGTCCGGACTTGAGCAATGCAGGAAGGGGCGAGCGGATGCGCGCGGTGTGGTACGAGCGGACAGGACCTGCGGCCGAGGTTCTGATCGTCGGGGAACAGCCAATGCCCGAGCCCGGCCGCGGCGAGGTTCGCGTCAAGCTGATGGCCTCCGGCGTCAACCCTGCCGACTGCAATCGGCGTGGCGGCATCGGCTACGCAATGGAGGCCCCCATTGTCATCGCCCATAGCGACGGCGCCGGCGTTGTCGACAAGCTCGGCCCCGGCGTCACACGATTCCGCGAAGGCGACCGAGTCTGGCTTTACAATGGCCAGCGCAACGGCCGCAATCTCGGCACCGGCGCCGAGTATATTGCCCTCGACGCCGATCTCGTGACGCCACTACCCGCCGACGTCCCATTCGAGGCTGGCGCGTGTCTCGGTATCCCCTGCATGACCGCCCATCGCTGCGTCTTTGCGGGCGGCCCGGTCGATGGACAGTGGATCGTCGTTACCGGTGGCGGGGGCGCCGTCGCCAACTACGCGATCCAGCTCGCCAAGTGGGGAGGAGCCCGCGTCGTCGCCACGGTCGGCCGCTCCCAAGGCTGGCAGCGCGAGGATGCCCTCGCGGCCGGCGCCGACATCGTCCTCGACCGCGGCGACGAGAACCTCGCCGCCCGCATCTGGGCTGAGACAGACGAAGTTGGCGCGCACCGCATCGTCGACGTCGACTTCGGCGGCAACATCGAGTGGACCAAGGATGCCGTCGCTCCGAACGGAACCATTGCCGCCTACGCCACCAAGGGCAACCCGGTACCGCCGGTGCCGTTCCAGATCCTCATGCGCAAGAACATCACCGTGCAAGGCGTGCTGCTGCCGACATCGCCGCACGCCACACGCCGCCAGGCCCAGGCCGACATCCTCGGCTGGCTCGAGGCCGGCCCCGGTCTGCATCGCAGCGTGGGGCCATACCCGCTCGACGACACCTACCTCGCACACGAGGCGGTCGAGGCTGGAGGGAAGCGGGGGACCGTGGTGGTGGCGCCGCCGCTCTAACGTGCCGACTGATCTGCGCAGGCCCAATCCAAGCACCCGCTACACCTTCTACCGGGACCGATAGCCGCGACCGTCACCGCTCGACCGGCCTAGCCGCATGCGCCACTCTCTGCGCCATATACGCATCGCGCGCCGAGAGGAGACCCCATGTCCGTCATGTCCGGCAATGCCGCCCCCACCGAAGCCCTCGCCACCTTCGTCGCCGGCCTGCGGTTCGAGCATCTCCCCGCGCCGGTCGTCGCCATGGCGGCGGACATCATTCTCGACACCCTCGGCTGCGGCATCGCCGCCTGGCGCGACGACCGCGACAAGGCCGAGATCGCCCGTGGCCTCGCCCGCTCGTTCCATGCCGCCCCCAAGGCCACCATCTGGGGCGGTGGCGAGCGCACCGACGCGGCCGTCGCCGCCATGGCCAACGGCATCCTCGCCAACGCCGCCGACTTCGACGACACGCACAAGCGCGCGCTGCTGCACACCGGCTCCGTCGTCGTGCCGCCCGTGCTCGCGCTGGCCGAGGAGCGTGGGCTCACCGGCGCCGAGATCATCACGGCCATCGTCACCGGCTACGAGGTGGCCGTCCGCGTCGGCATGGCTGTCATGCCGACCCACTACCGGTTCTGGCACTCGACCGCGACCAACGGCACCTTCGGCGCCGCCGCCAGCGCCGCCTCGGCCATGGGCCTCGACGCCAAAGGCGCGCTGATGAGCCTCGGCTTCGCCGGCACTCAGGCGGCCGGGCTCAACACGTTCTTCACCTACGGCGACCTGACCAAGAGCCTGCATCCGGGCAAAGCCTCGTTCAACGGCATCGTCTCCGCCCGCCTCGCCGAGATCGGCGGCACCAGCCCACCCACCATCCTGGAGCACGAGAAGGGCTATCTCAACGCCTTTTCCCTCGAGCCGAAAGCCGCCGCCCTCACGGCCGGCCTCGGCCAGAAATGGGAGATCCTCGAGAACGGCTTCAAGTTCTTCCCGTCCATCCTCGCGAGCCACGCTCCTATCCAGGCGACGCTCGATGTCGTCACGAAGCACGACATTCGCGCCGACGACATCGCTGCCATCGTCAACGAGACCTACTCCACCGTGAAATCGCATTTCTCGGCGAAGGTCGTGACCACCGGCATGGGCGCCCGCGTTTCCGTGCCCTACTGCTGCGCCGTCGCGGCCATCGATCGCGCGGTCGGCCAAGCCCAGTTCGCGGAAGCTCGCGTCATGCGCGACGACGTGCAGCGCCTCCTGGCGAGCACCGAGGTCGTCGCCGTCGACGAGCTGACCGCACAATATCCGACCAAGTTCCCGGCTCGCGTCACCGTCACCCTGAAGGACGGCCGCAAGTTCACCAGTCAGCGCGACTTTCCGAAGGGCGACCCCCAGGAGCCGCTTTCGCCGTCCGAGATCGGGGCCAAGTTCCTCAACAATGCCGCGGCCCGCTACTCCGCCACCGAGGCGGCGGAGCTAGCCCGCCTCATTCGCGCGCTCCCAGAGATTGGCGACGCCAAGGAACTTTGGCACATGCTGGCCCGCGCCTGAGACGGATCACCCCTTGGGTGGCAGCACGCGATGGACGCTGAGAGTTGGCGCCGAGGGCAACGGCACCGGCGCGAGGTAAGTGGCCCCCGCTCCCGTCGCGACAGCATTCTTGAGCGTCCCCGCCTTCTCGGCTGCCGATTTTCCACCGGGCAGGGCCGTGGAATCGGTCATCCGGCATGCGATCACGTAGTCGACCCCCAGCTTGCGCAATCGCGCCTCCATCGCTGCGGGCTCACCGGCGAGCAGGGCATGCCCCTCGACGATGCTCCGGTCGAGCCGGTGATAGGGCGCCATGACAACCCGATGCCGCGTCAGCGCGACGACGTAGGGACCGAGGTTGATGTCGCCTAGCACGAGGCCGGGCGGCAACGCGGCAAGCGCCGAGATCGTCTGCGTCTCGGAACATGAGGTTCTGACCGGAGGAATGACCGACTCGCCAGACTTGGCAACCATCGCGGCCGCGCCGCCCGCAAGCGTCGCGAGCGTGCTTTCGAGAACCAGAAGGAGCGCGGCGAGCCGGACAACCATCGGGCTCAGCGCCCCGGTCCCGGGCAACCTCGCGATCACGACCGCCAGCGCCGGCAGTGCCAGCCAGGCCGCATAGGGCAGCATCTTCACCTGCCAGCAGGCTGCGACGAGTGCCAGCAACTGCGCGGCCAGCAACAGCATCTGGCGTCGCAGTCGATCACCCTCGCCGGTGTGCGCTCGCTCCTGAAGGGCCAGCCAAGTCCGGGCCGCAATCCCGAGGGTCGCGAGCAGCATGAAACCCATCGCACCGCCGACCGACAGCGAAAAGAGATAGCCGATCGGCTGGCCTTCGGTGACCCGCGACAGCCATACCGGCCATGTCTCGGCCGCTACCTGCCCGAAAGGCCCCGCGAGGCAGCGTGGTTCCAGCAGGCCATAGACGGCGAGCCCTGCGATCCCGCAGCCACCGAGCCATGCGAGCTGTGTGACAAGGAGCGTGCGTCCCTCGAGCCTCCGAGCCGCCAGCGCCGCGCCGACCACCCCGGCTGCGCCGAACCCAACCAGTGCCACGAGATTGAGTGCCACGGCATCGCAGGCCACGACGCCGAGCCGCTGGGGAGCTATCGAGATGAGAACACCGATCGCAAGCGTTCCAGCCATCGCCACAACGGCCCGCATCTGGCCCTCCAGACCGTCGCGCTGCCCGAGCCCGATCAGGATCGCCACGACGAGTGCCGGCCCGAGCAGCGTGGCCGCCTCGAGGCCGACCGTGAGCCCAAGGCCCACCAGCGCACCCGCCCACCAGCCGCACCGAGGCGATACCAGGCTTCGCGCCAGCAGCAGGATGCCCCCGACGCCGCACAGGATCTGCACGTTGTGATGGTCGATCCGCCCTGGGCGGAACTGGTAGAGCGCCGATGACGACATGACCACCATCGCCGCGACAAGGAGGCTCGCGAGCGCGCCATCGTCACGCTCTGCATCGCGCGCCGTCAGCAGCAGCAGTCCAAGCAGCATCAGGCTCGGCCAGACGATGCGCATCGCCAGCTCCGCCTGTGCCGGATCGAGAACCGCACTTCCCGCCTTGAAAATCAGAGCCAATCCGAGATCGACGAGCCGCG
>LNFM01013413.1_pt1 | contig 10439 bp, 6 predicted proteins | sample 596031 | NCBI WGS metagenome assembly LNFM01 (sample SAMN04254537, study PRJNA301005) | activated carbon metagenome | isolation source: dual media filters at the Ann Arbor, Michigan drinking water treatment plant | place: USA: Ann Arbor | reverse complement strand
ACCCAGCTGCGGGAACTCGACCGCCTCAAGGCGGAGTTTATCTCGGTCTCTTCGCACGAGCTCAAGACGCCAATCAACGTCGTGATGGGCTATCTGCAGCTGCTGCAGGACAACGTCTACGGGGAGCTGAACGAGCGACAGCGGGAAATCATCGCGACGCTGAACGCGCAGAGCAAGTCGCTGTCACGGCTGGTGCGCCAGCTGCTGGACGTCTCGCGCTTCGAGGCAGGCGGTGGGAAGGTGGAGCCGCGCACCTTCCCGCTCCCGGCGTTTCTTGGCGACCTCGAGCGTACGTTTCGTGTGCTGGCCATCCAGCGGAATGTTGGGCTGACCGTCACGCGCGGACCCGACCTCCCAGCCGAAGTTCGCTGGGATCCCGAGCGCATCAACGAGGTGCTGGGCAACCTGCTCTCCAACGCGTTCAAGTTCACTCCGAGCGGCGGACGTGTCTCGCTCGAAGTCGAACGGGAGGGCGAGGGCGTCAGCATGCGCGTACGAGATTCGGGCGCAGGGATCCCTGCGACCGAACTGGCGTATGTGTTCGAGAAGTTCTATCAGGCCGACAACCAGACAACCGGGATCAAGGGGACTGGGCTCGGCCTCGCGATTGCCAAGGGAATCGTGACCGCACACGGCGGCACGATCGGAGTTGAGAGCACCGTGGGCGTCGGGACCGAGTTCACGCTGCACCTTCCGATTCGCTCCGCCGCGACCCGACTCGCACCGTTTCATCCGCAGGAGGACGCATCGACCGCATGAGCATTCCCGACGTTCCGTTCGCCCGACCCCGCGTCACCGTAGCCACGGTGCGACTACTCATGGCGGGCACGCTCCTGCTGGGAGCATGCCACCAGGCGCCTCCTCCCGCCCCGGCGCCCTCGGTCGAAACCGTGGTGGCGCTGCCCTCGGAGCTGTCGCCGTGGACCGGCACGCTGGCCTCCGCCCTTCGAGCCGCGGAGAGCGGGCGGTTTGCGGACGCCGAGCGCATCCTCACTGACTTCAGTCTCGAACACGCCGGTTCGGCCGACGGGGCGGAGAGTGATTTCTGGCGCGCCCTCCTCAAGACCGATCCGGCGAATCGCGCGGTCACTCCGCGCGAGTCGATGGCGCTGTACGACTCGTACCTGAGCGGAGGACGCGAGCTTCCGCGCTACGCGGAGGCGCTGATCCTCCGCCGCGTGGTCGAAGCGATGGACTCCACGCGATCCCTGCTGGCGACGGTGCGCCAGTCGGCGAGCGCGCGCGAGAAGGCGCGTGAGGAGGAGATTCGGCGCCTGCTCGACGAAGTCGATCGCACCACGGCCGAGTTGGAGCGCATCAAGCGGCGGTTGATCCCGAAGTCGTAGCCGGCTGCGCGACGGCGTCGGCCGCTCAGCCGACGCGAAAGAGCTCCAAGGCGCGCGCGTAGCGCGCGCGTAGCACGGCGCGAATGCCGGCGTGTTCCTGCCGCACGAGCTCGGCATCCTGATCGAGGATGCGCTGCGCCTCACTGCGGGCTCGCTCATTCAGCGCCTCGTCGCGCAGCGGATCGGCCACGCGGAAGGTCGGGTCGCCGCTCTGCTTCTGACCGAACAGGTCCCCCATCCCACGCAGTCGCAGGTCAGCCCGGGCAATCTCGAACCCATCCTCGGTCGCGACGAACAGCGAGAGACGCTCGTGCGCCTCCTGGCCCACGTCGCCGAGCAGGATGCAGAACGATTCCTCGCCCCCTCGCCCGACCCGACCTCGCAGCTGGTGCAACTGCGACAGCCCAAATCGCTCGGGATGCTCGATCAGCATGACCGTGGCGTTGGCAACGTCGATCCCGACCTCGATGACCGTCGTCGCGACGAGGATGTCGATCAACCCATCGCGGAACTGGCGCATGATCGCATCGCGCTCCTCGCCCGGGAGGCGCCCGTGCAGGAGGGCGACTCGCCGCCCGGTGAACGGGCCAGCGGACAGCTCGGCGTGCATGGTGGTCGCGGCCTTGAGGTCGGTCTTTTCGGACTCCTCGATGACCGGGTACACGATGTAGGCCTGCCGCCCCTTGGCCACCTGGGCATCGATGAATCGCAGCACGCGCTCGCGCGCCGACTCCGCGCGCATGGCGCTGGTGATCGGCTTTCGCCCGGGGGGGCGCTCGTCGAGGATGGACACGTCCAGGTCGCCGTACAGCGTCAGGGCGAGGGAGCGCGGGATCGGCGTGGCGCTCATGAGGAGGATGTCGGGCGCGTCGCCCTTCGCGCCTAACGCGGCGCGCTGCTCCACGCCGAAGCGGTGCTGCTCGTCGATCGCGGCGAAGCCGAGGCGGCCGAACTGCGTGCTCTCCTGCACGAGGGCGTGCGTGCCGACGGCCACGAGCGGGGCGACGGATGCGAGGCGCTGCTCCGCCTCGCGGCGCTCGGCGGCTCCGAGTCCCCCGGTGACGAGGACGGGGCGCATCCCGAGCGGCGCCAGCAGCCGCTCCAGCGTGCGCGCGTGCTGCTCCGCCAGCAGCTCTGTCGGGGCCATGATCGCCGCCTGGAAGCCGTTCTCGACCGCCAGCAGCGCGGCGAACAGCGCCACGACCGTCTTGCCGCTGCCCACATCGCCCTGCAGCAGGCGATGCATGCGCCGCGGCGAGCACATGTCCGCCGCGATCTCGCGCAGCGCCCGCGCCTGCGCCCCGGTCAGGGCGAAGGGGAGCGACTCGCGCAGTTGGGTCGTCAGCGTGCGGCGCGCGGTAAAGACGATGCCACGGCGTGGCTCGCGCGCCAGGGCGTTCGCCCGGCGGTGCAAGAGCTGCACGCACAGCAGCTCATCGAACGCCAGGCGATCCCGCCCCTGCTCCGCCTCCCGCACCGATCCGGGGCGATGCACCATCCGCAACGCCTCCGCGAGCGGCGCCACGCCGGCCGCGACGCGCACCGCGTCCGGGAGGTGGTCCTGGACGAGGCCGAGCAGTGCCGTGAGGTGCAAGTCCACGAGATGCCGGATCTGCTTCGCCGTCACCCCCTCGGTGGCCGGATACACCGACAGCACGCGCCCCTGCGCGGTGCCCGAATCCTCCGCGCCGAGGTTGACGAACTCACGGGGTTGCAGCTGCCGCCCGTGGTAGAAGCGCACCGGCCCGGTGAGCAGGAGCACATCCTCCTTGTTGACCGTGCGATCCAGGAACGGCTGGCCAGGCCACGACACCTCGAGCATGCCGGTGTCGTCACGCACGACGGCCTGGAAGATGCGCAGTCCTTTGCGCGTCGGGATGATCCCTTTGGACACGACACGTCCCATGACGGTCACGTCCATGCCCGGTGCCACCGAGGCGATGGCGGTGATCGTGCTGGCATCCTCGTAGCGATGCGGGACGTGATACAGCAGGTCGAGCGCCGTCTCAATCCCGAGCTTGCGCAGCAGGGTCGCGCGCCGCTCTCCCACGCCCTTGAGGAACTGCACGGGCATGTCGAGCGTGATGCGCGGCGTCGTGGCCAGTCGGTCGTCGCGGCGTGCGGCCACGGAGCCCTCCCCCCGAGGATGGACATCTCGCGCGCGGGCGCGCTCCTCACGCGCGCACGCGGGCCCGGCCGAGCCGGACTTCCTACGCCTCCAGCAACTCCCGCGCGAAGTCCGCCGCGTCGAACGGCACGAGGTCCGCGACCTGTTCGCCGACGCCGATGAACTTGACGGGGACGTCGAGCGCCTCGTGCACCGCCACGACGATCCCGCCGCGCGCCGTCCCGTCGAGCTTCGTCACCACGAGCCCCGTCACCGGGACAGCGGCCGAGAAGGTGCGGGCCTGCGCCACCGCGTTCTGCCCGATCGTGCCGTCGAGCACGAGCAAGGTCTCGTGTGGGGCGTCCGGCATGCGACGCTTGATCACGCGCGCCACCTTCTTCAGCTCCTCCATGAGGCTGTCGCTGGTGTGCAGGCGCCCGGCGGTGTCGACGATGACCACGTCGACGCCGCGCGTCACCCCGGCATCGATGGCGTCGAAGGCCACCGCCGCGGGATCGCCCCCGGGCTTGCCACCTATGAACTCCGCCCCCGCGCGCTCCGCCCACACACGCAGCTGGTCGATCGCCCCCGCGCGAAAGGTGTCGCCCGCTGCAACGATGACCCGCTTGCCCTGATCGCGGAAGCGGGCCGCCAGCTTGCCGATGAACGTCGTCTTACCCGCCCCGTTCACCCCGATGATCAGGATGACGGTGGGACCGGTCGCCGCCGCGCCCAGGGCGGGGTCGGCGTTGCCGTGGCGCAGCGCCGACTCCACGCCGGCGCGCAGCGCGTCGAGAAACTCGTCATGCGTCTTGACCTTGCCCCGCTGCGCCAGCCGATCGACCTCCTCCACCAGCCGCAGCGTGGTTGCGACGCCGAAGTCCGCCTCCAGCAGCAGTTCCTCGAGCTGTTCGAGCGACCCTTCACGCGACCCCTTGCGCACCAGCGCGCCGACGTCGGTGAGGGCGATATCCTTGATGCGCTGCCAGAGCGACCGTCGGGGAAGGTCGTCCGAGCGCTTGAAGAGCCTGGCCATGCTCGAAAGCTAGCGCGTCGGCGTGCGGTCGGCGGCATCGGCAACGCAGCGCGGGGTCACGCCTCCCGCGTACCCCGCCTGCCCCCGTCCCGTGCCCCCCGTGCCCCCAGGCCCGGGCGCGCGGAGGGACCCGCGAGAGAGCGGGTGGACCGCCCCGCTACCGCAGCCCGATACGCCGGCGCAGCAGCCACTCGGCGCACAAGGCCAGCAACGCCAGCGCGAAGAGCCAGGAGGCGTCGCGCGCACGCGGTGCCTCGCCGCGCGCAACGCCCATCCCGAGCGCGCCCCCCTGCACCGTCCGCCGCCGCGGCAGCAGTTCGGCGGACGGGTTGACGATCAGGAGCGAGGTGCCTCCGGCCGTGCGCACGTCGTACACGCCCACCGGCGGGGCGGCCACGAGCGTCGCGTTGTTCCCCTCGCCAAAGCGCAGGACGAGCGAGTCGCCGCCGTCCGTGGCGCCGCGCCTAACGATCGTCGCACGCACGACGCTGTCGCCGCTCACGCCGCGCCGCCACTGCACCGCCCCACCCGCCCGCACGGCCGGCGTCACGGGGAAGGCCGCGCGCACGTCGGCCCGTTCCCCGGCCAGCCAGTCGAGGATGCTCCCCCACACCGCCGTGAAGGCGTCGCTGCCCACGCCCCCGCGAAAGCGCCACCGCCAGAAGCCGGAGGCCGCCGCCACCACGACCCGACGCGGCCGCTCCCACCCGACGATCGCGACCCGTTGGTCCAGCCGGCGCGACCGCCGTGTCTCGAGGATCGTGAACTCCGCATTGGGGGGAAGCGTGGCGCTCACATCGAGCGGCGCCAGGGAGTCCCACACCGTCCCGCTCAGGTGGGTGCTCACCGGCGACAGCGGCGCACCGCTCGCGAACCACTCGCCCTGCGGAGCGGCGGGAGGAGCGATCAGGGCGAGCGCGCCGCGCGTCACCTGCCGAGGGGGCCCGAACAGCGCCGTGTCGCCGTGCAGCACCACGATGGGCGCCTCGCGCACCGCCCGGCGCACCAGCTCCTCGCTCACGGGCTGCAGCGACACATCCTCGCGCCACTGGCCGGGAGCCACGCGGAAGTACGCCCGCGTCGGCAGCATCACGGTGCCACGAAGCAGCGCCGCCAGCTCGCGCGAATCGAGGTCCGGCGACGAGGACACCAGCACGGCAGCGGCGCCGGTCGTGAGTTCGAGCACGGCGGACGCCGCGTCGTTCAGCGGCTCAGCGTCGCCCTCCGACGTCACCGTGGCGCGCAACTCGCTCGGCGCCGAGCCTGTCGGTGCAACGAACTTCAACGTGACCGTGCGTTCGCCCTGCGCGGGAAGCGCCTCGAACCCGACGCTCGCCACCCGCCGACCGGCGAGGTCGAGCTGCAGCGTTCCAGCTGCGGCCCCCCCGTCGCCCGCCCCAACGGTCACCTGCGCCTCGACGGTATCGCCGGCGGCGGCGACGCGGGGGGCGCTGACGTCCAGCACAGCGGCATCACGCGCGGTGTTGCCCCCCCCGAGTTCGATGCGCGATCCGGCCGGCAGCGCGGACAACGCCTCGGGATCGTCGATCTCCCCGTCGGTGTAGACGACGAGCGGTCGCCCCGACGCCATGGCCCGCTCCGCGGCGGGGCGCACGCGCGAGGCGCGATCGCGCGCATGCAGCGTATCGCCCGCCAGACGCAATGAGTCGCCGAAAGTGAACAGCGAGTCGCCCGCCTCGCGACGGGCCGACTGCACGGCGGCGGCGAACGCGGCCGAATCGCGCCCGCGCGACCATGACGCCGACGCGTCGAGCGCTACCAAGGGACTCAGAACGCGCCGCGCCCCGAGCACGGCATTGAGCGCGAGGGCGACGAGCGCGGTGACCGAGACGGCCCGCAGCGCCGCCGCAAGGACGCGTCCCGTCGGGCGGGCGCGCGCGTACACCGCCGCTGCCGCGGCCAATCCGGCAGCGAGCGCAATCAACCAAGGGATCATGACCCGAATCTACGCCCAGCGACGGGCAGGCGTTGCCGGTTGATCTGGAGGGCCGTCAGTTCGAGTCGGCGACCTGGGTCGCAGCGCGCTGCAGCAGGGCGAGGTAGTCCGCCCGCAGTCGCTCGAATGCGGGGCGATGGGCCGACGCGAGCGGATCCCCACCGGTGCTGGCGAGCGCCTTGCGCGGATCGCGCTGCACACCGCCCACGAGCACCTCGAAGTGCAGGTGCGGCGCCGTGGCGAGACCGGTCATGCCGACGAGTCCGACCGTTTGTCCGATGGCGACGCGCGTGCCGCTGCGAATGCCCTTCCCGAAGGCACGCAGGTGGCCGTAGCGGGATACGAAGCCGTTCGCGTGCCGCACGTCGACCACGTTCCCGTATCCGCTCATGCGGCCGGCGCGAATGACCACGCCGTCACCGACGCTGCGCACGGGCGTTCCGGACGACGCGGCGTAGTCCGTGCCGCGGTGTGCCCGCCAGACGCCGAGGATCGGGTGTCGCCGCATGCCGAACACGGACGAGATGCGGCGGAACTCCAGCGGCGCGCGCAGGAACGCGGCGCGCAGCGACTTGCCGGCATTGTCGAAGTACCGCCCGCGACCGTCCTCGGACTCGAAGCGGATGGCATCGATGGTTGCCTTGCCGGACGTGAAGTTCGTCGCGAGGACGCGGCCGATGCGCACCGCGCCCTCTGGCCCCCGGCGACGCTCGAAGAGCACGCGGAAGGTGTCGCCCGGTTGCAGGTCGCGGCTCATGTCGAGGCGGTACTCGAAGATGTCGGCGACGTTCCAGGCCAATTCGCTGCGCGCCTCGCGGGGGAGCTCAGTGGCTCCGAGGTCGAAGGCGTCGTATAGGGTGCGCGCGATTTCGCCGTGCACCACGATGGTATCGACATCCCACGGGAGGATCTGCTCCTGCTCGACCCAGCCGCTGTCCGACCGCGTGAGGTGCAGGAAGCGGTCGATGGCGAGTTGGAAGCTGATGCGGCTTGGGGGAGCGCCCTCGGGGCCGCTCATCGTGATGCGCATGCCGGCGGGGAGGCGTCGCGGGTCGAGCGTGGCCGCGGCGCCGATGGCCTCGGTCGCCTCCTGCGGGGAGAGTCCGCTGCGGGAGAGAACACCGCCGACAGTCTCGCCGCGTTGCAGCGAATCCACGCGCTCCTGCCACGCCGGGGTGCGATCCCCGCTGATGACATCTCCGGCGCGGCGCTCGGGAATCGGGCGCACGACGCTGATGGCGCCCCAGGTAAGGAGCGCCACCGCACCGTACGCTCCGAATCGCGCGCGCCGGCTGCTCAATCCATCTGCCTCCGAATGAAGGTCGGGATGTCCATCTCGTCGATCTCCTCCTGCACGCGCGCCGTGGGCGGCGCGTACTTGCGACTGGGATCGTTCGGACCCACGGTACGCAGACCGGCGCCCCCCTGCAAGGTACGCGCACCGGCGGCCGTGCGTTGCGTGATCGGGATCACGTCGGCCTGCACCGTGGGCTTCGGCGCCGGCGGCGGCGCGGTCGGCGACCCGACCGGGATCGGGCGCGACACCGGCGCGGATCGTCCGCCCGACGCGGCGAGTCCCTCGGCGCGCGGCTCGACGACAGGCGACGCGCTCCCCTTGGCGATCGAGAAGGTGCTGCTCCCGGCGGAGGTCCCCTGCCCGAGCGCCTTGTCGAACCCCGTGGCGATCACCGTCACGCGGATCTCGCCCTGCATCGCCGGCTCAGAGACTGCGCCGAAGATGATCTCGGCGTCGTCGCCGGCGGCGTCGTGCACGATTTCGGAGATCTGCGTGACTTCGCCGAGGGTCAGGTCGCCCCCGCCGGTGATGTTCAGGAGGACGCCGGTGGATCCGCCGATCGAGATGTTGTCGAGCAGCGGCGAGGAGATCGCCTGCTGCGCGGCCTCCATCGCCCGGTTCTCGCCGCGGCCGATCCCGGTCCCCATGAGGGCCGATCCGCCGTTGGCCATCACCGAGCGCACGTCGGCAAAGTCGAGGTTGACGAGTCCGGTCTTGGAGATGAGGGTGGAGATACCCTGCGTGGCGTGCAGCAGCACCTCGTCGGCCTTCTTGAGCGCATCCTGAAAGGGAATCCCCTTCCCGACCACGGCCAGGAGCCGTTCGTTAGGCACGATGATCATCGTGTCCACGTGCTGGCGCATGTCGGCGATGCCGGCGTCGGCCTGGCGCATGCGCTTCCGCCCCTCGAAGAGGAACGGCTTGGTCACGATCCCCACCGTGAGCGCCCCGCCCTCGCGGGCCAGCTCGGCGACGATCGGGGCCGCGCCGGTCCCGGTCCCGCCGCCCATGCCGCACGTGACGAAGACGAGGTCGGCGCCCTGCAGCACGCGCCCGACCTCGTCGCGGTTCTCCTCGATCGCCTGGCGCCCGATGTCCGGACGCGCCCCGGCGCCGAGCCCGCGCGTCAGCTTCTTTCCGATCTGGATCTTCACGTCGGACTTGGACGCAAGCAGCGCCTGCGAGTCCGTGTTGATCGAGATGAACTCGATGCTCTCGAGCTGGTCCTCGATCATGCGGTTCACGGCGTTGCCGCCGCCGCCGCCCACGCCCACGACCTTCATGCGGGCAACCTGTGACGCGTTCTCCTCGAATTCGAACATCATGGCGCGCGCAGCTCCTTTCGTGACGAGGCAGGTCCAGGAACAACCGGGGACGGATGACGGAACGTGGCGGAACGTGTGGCGGAACGTGGTGCCGATCATCTAGCCGATCATCTAGCCGATCAAATGGTCGAACGACGATTGGGACAATCGGTGCTCGACTGCATAACGCGTCGGTACCACACCCACGTTGCGCGCTCGAATATAATGCCTTCCGTCAATCAAGCCATGTGTGACACAAAGCAAAGTTCTGCGCTGCGTTCGCGTCGCGAAAGCGATCGACGTTTGTCCACATTTGCTAGGAGAAGATCATCTTTGTAACAGCGCGGGCGACGTCCAGTTTCGGCCGCCGCCCGCGTCACCCTAACGATGTGACCCCTCTCGCCTCATCCGCGCCCCGCCCCCATCAGAAGAAGTCCTGCAGCCACGCCTTCACCTTCTGCGTCAACTTGTCCACATTGGGAGCATTGAACTGCAGCTTCTTCCCGCCGGGCGACTCCAGACCTAACGCGACCCGGCTCGCGGCATAGAGCGCCAGCCCCACCGCGGTCGCGAAGCGCGGCGCTTCCACCGCGTCCACCAGCCCGCTGATGTTCTCCGCGGGGATCCCGACCCGCACCCCGGTCCCGAAGACCTCGGCCGCCAGCTCCGCCACGCCAGGAAGCGTCGCCGCGCCGCCCGTGAGCACGACGCCGGCGCTCAGCTTCCCCGCATAGCCGGCCGCGTCGATATCCCGCATCACGAGGTCGTAGATCTCGTCCGTGCGCTGGTGGATGATGTGCGCGAGCAGCTCGCGCGGGATCTGGCGGTCTCCCTGCGCCACGGTGCTCGGAAGGGTGATCACTTCCGAGGGATCCACCATCGGCTCGTAGGCGCAGCCATAGCGCTCCTTGAGCCGCTCGGCGTCGGCCTGCGTCACGCCCAGCCCGTGGACCAGGTCGTTCGTCACGTTGTTCCCGCCGAACGGGACGGTCCCGAGGTGCCGGATCTTCGCTTCGTGAAAGACGGCGATGTCCGTGGTTCCGGCCCCCATCTCGATGAGCGCCACGCCCAGTTCCTTCTCGTCCTCGGTCAGCACGGCCAGCGCGCTCGCCAGCGGCTCGAGGACCAACTGGAGCGGCTTGTATCCCGCCTTCTCCACCGCCTTCCGCAGGTTCAGCGCCGGCGAACTGCCGATGGTGACGAGGTACATCTCGGTCTCCAGGCGCGTCCCCACCATCCCGACGGGGTCCCGGATGCCCTCGTTCTTGTCGACCGTGTACTCCTGCGGAATCGCATGCAGCAGTTCCCGCTCCGGCGGCATCGCCTGCGCGCGCGCCACCGCGTTGGCGCGCTCGACGTCCCCCTTGGAGATCTCGTCGCCGCTGACGGCGA
>LNFM01013412.1_pt1 | contig 10439 bp, 6 predicted proteins | sample 596031 | NCBI WGS metagenome assembly LNFM01 (sample SAMN04254537, study PRJNA301005) | activated carbon metagenome | isolation source: dual media filters at the Ann Arbor, Michigan drinking water treatment plant | place: USA: Ann Arbor | reverse complement strand
GGGTGGGGGCTTCAGCACTGCGCCCACTGTCGTTGCGCTCGCTCGCGCGCGGCAGCGCGGGTGGGGGCCGCCGCGCGGCTCGATGCAAATCGTCGTTCTCCTCGCTCGAGGCCAAACGTCGCTGCCTCTCTCGATTCTCCGGCGATACGTTCCGTCTCTGCCGTGCAGTTTTCGGCGCCTCTCGGAGATCCGGGAATCTTCTGCGCTGGTGAGCAGGAGGCGATTCACACCCTCGCCGCGCACCGCTCGCTCGACCCGCTCACCCGCCGCCCTTCGCGCGCCCTTCGCGCGCGCTTCGCGCTCGCTCGGTTGCTGGTGACCCCACCCACTCGTTCGAGTCTTCCCCCTGTCGAAGACTCATCTGGCGCGCCCGAGAGGACTCGAACCTCTAACCTCCAGATCCGTAGTCTGATGCTCTATCCAATTGAGCTACGGGCGCGTTCGGGGGGGGACTTATGCACCCCCGGTTTCGCGGTGTCAACGGTCATCCGCGAGACTTTTTTTTTACTCCCCGCCGTGGCCCGGCGCTCCGGGGTCTTCTTTGCTGCTGAAGCCTCGGTCGAGCATCTTGAACGGCCAGGAGATCCATCGGACCACCCGCTCGCGCATGGCGCTGTTGGCCAGGTCGTCGAACCACGAGAACACCACCGGGGTCGCCAGCAGCGTGAGCAAGAGGGCTAGGGTCTGGCCGCCCATGATCACCGAGCCCATCGCTCGGTTCGTTCCCGCGCCGGCGCCCGAGGACGCCACGAGCGGAACCATGCCCGCCACGAACGCCACCGTCTTCATCAAGATCGGCCGCAGACGATCGCGATTGCCGACCATCACCGCGTCCGCCCGAGAGAGACCCCTGCGCCGAAGCTCGCGCATGTGATCGACCTGCAAGATCGAGTTCTTCTTCACGATGCCGAAGAGCACGAGGATCCCCAGCGACGAGAAGATGTTCACCGACTGCCGCAAGATCACCAGCGACAAGATCGCGAACGGAACAGTCAGCGGCAACGAGATCAAGATCGTGATCGGGTGGATCCAGCTCTCGAACTGCGCCGCGAGCACGAGGTACATGAACACCAGCGAGAGCACGAAGGCGATCATGAAGCCCCTGCCTGCCTTGCCGAGCTCCTTCGAGCGGCCCGCGAGCTCGCCAGAGTAGCCGGGGGAGGGATTCTGCCGGCTCCACGCAGCTTGCAAGCGCTCGATCACCGCCGCCTCGCTGCCGCCAGGCTTCACGTTGCAGTACACCGTGACCTGTCGCTGACGGCCGAGCCGCTGGATCACCGAAGGCCCCGAGCGCTCGTCGACGTTGACCACGTCGCTCAAGCGCACAGTCCGCCCGGGGATCGTAGAGGCCACCGTCACCAGCGAAAACGAGTCCACGCGCTCGCGCACCGACGCGTCTCCGCGAAGGTGCACCTCGTACTGCTCGCCGCCCTCGTTGTAGTTGGTCACCTGCACGTCGCCCACGAGCAGGCGCAGCGCGTTGGCGACCTCGACGGGCAACACGCTCAAATCCGCAGCGCGGGCGCGGTCGATCGAGACGACGAGCTCGGGCTTTCCGACGACGAGCGTCGAGTCGTGGTCCGTCGTCATCGGGATGTTTCGCATCTCGCGCACGAGCGCCTCTGCGTATTGACCGAGCTTCTCGAGCTCGGGGCCGCGCAAGACGAACTGGATGCTCGCGCTGTCCGCCGCGCCGCCGCCGCCAAACGCGTTGACCGGCGACACCGCCACTCGGAGGTTGTCCGCCGAGAACCGCGGCAAGACCTCTTCGCGAACGCGACCCATCAACCCCTGCTGGTCGATCCTGCGCTCGGTCGGCGGGATCAGCGCGACGAAGATCGACGCCTGGTTCGACCCGCGGCCCGACTGGTCGCCCTGCGCCGAACCCACCGTGGCCACCGTGTGCGAGATTCCCGGAAGAGCGCGGATCGAGCGCGCCAGGCGCTCTGTGATGATCTGCGTCTGTCGCAGCGACGTGCCTTCGGGCGCGCGGAGCTGCACCTCGAAGCGAGACTCGTCTTCAATGGGCAAGAAGTTCTTCGAGACCACCTTCACCAGCGGCCCGAGCGACGCCATCGCGATGATCATCGAGATCCCCACGACCCAACGGTGCCGCATCGAGAACGCGAGCAGACGCATGTAGCCCCGCTCGATGAGCCCGTAGATCCCGCGCGCCCCGCCGTGGGCGCCGGCGTACTCCGCGGACACGACGCGCTGTCCCGCGTTCCACTGCGTGAGCTCGTTGCGCTCGGCCCAGCGGCCCGCCGAGGATTCGACGCCGAAGAAGAAGTGCTTCAGCCGCGAGAACATCCTCGTCAACGAGCTGGCCTCGACCCGCAGCCACTCGAGATACGCCTGCACTTGCTCGGGCGTCCCGTAGTTCGGTGGGTCCGAGTGAACCTCGTCCTCGGCGTGGGCGTGCTCTTCGGTGAACGTCTCCTTCGCCCCGGGCTTCTGCTTGAGCCACCGCGACGCGAGCATCGGCGTCAGCGAAAACGCGACGATCAGCGACACCATGATCGAGAAGCTCATGGTGAAGCCGAAGCTCGCCATGAACCGCCCCACGATCCCGCCCATGAAGGCCACGGGCAAGAACACCGCGACCAAAGACAGCGTCGTCGCGAGCACGGCCATGCCGATCTCGCGCGTCGCGTAGATCGCCGCCTTGCGCGGGTTCATGCCCTTCTCTTCGACGAACTTCACGATGTTCTCGAGGACCACGATCGCGTCGTCGATCACGATGCCCACCGCGAGGGTCAACCCCAACAACGTGATCGTGTTCAGCGTGAGCTTCATCGCCTTGATGAGCGCGAAGGTCGCGATGATCGACGTCGGGATCGCGAGCGCCGAGATCACCGTCGAGCGAAGGTTCCAGAGAAAGAGCAGCACGACGATGGCCGCGAAGATCGAGCCGAGGATCAAGTGCTCTTGCACGGCGTGGATCGCGTTGCGGACGAACTCGCCCTCGTCTCGCACGATGTCCAGCCGAAACCCAGGCGGAAGCGTCGGTCGGATCTCGTCGAGCCGCTCTTTGAGCGCGTCGATGACCGCCACTGTGTTCGTTCCCGACTGCTTGCGCGGGGCGAGCAGCACGACTTCGCGGCCCGAGAGCGTCGCGAGCGAGCTGGCGTCGGCCTCACCGTCTTCGGCGCGACCGACGTCCCGCAGGCGAATCGTCAGCCCGTTGCGCGTCGACAGCGCGATGCTGTTGAACTCCTCGACCGACGGAACGCGCCCCAACACGCGCAGCGAAAACTGCCGGTCACCGCGGTAGATCGTCCCTCCCGGAACCTCGATGTTCTGCGCGGCCAGCGAGCGCGACACGTCCGAGATCGTCAGGCCGTACGCTTGCAAACGCGCAGGGTCGATCGTGACGTTGACCTGCCTCTGTCGACCGCCGTAGATCACGACGCCGCCGACGCCGTTGAGCGACTCGATCTGTCGCCGAACCCGCCGCGAGGCGTACTCCGTGAGCTCGCGCGTCGTGCGCGGCCCCGAGAGGGCGATGAACATCACTGGCGCGGCGTCGGGGTCGATACGCTCGACCCTCGGCTGCAAGATTCCCTGCGGAAGCTGCGAGAGAATGCGGTTTACGCGGTCGCGAACCTCCTGCGCCGCCTCGGAGGTGGGCTTGTCGAGGTCGAAGCGCGCGATGATGACCGAGAGCCCCTCGAAGTTGTTCGAGCGAAGCTCATCGAGGCCCGAGATCGAATTGAGCGCGTCCTCGACCTTGTCCGACACCTCGGACTCCATCTGCTCTGGCGCCGCGCCAGGCAAGACGGTGGTCACGATCACCGCTGGAAAATCAATGTTCGGAAAGCGGTCCACCCCGAGCCCGAGGATGCTGAAGGAGCCCACCACGATCATGGCGAGCATCAACACCCACGTGAAAACCGGTCTGCGGACACAAACCGCTGCGAGCCACTGCATGACAATCCTCTTCGATTGTGAGCGGCGGTCCGGCGTTGCGCCGCCGAGCCGCGCTGTGTCGAACTATCGACCGTTTTCGCGCGCTGCTGGGTCGACGACGCCCGCCGCGCGGCGCAAGCGCGCGGCCGCGAGGCGAAGGTCGACGAAGGCGTTCAGGAGATTGACCTGCGCCGAGAAGAGCTGGTTCTCGGCGTCGGCGACGTCGGTCTGCGTGCTCGCTCCGGCCGCGAGCCGCTCGCGACGAACGCGATAGGTCTCGCGCGCCGCGACGAGCGCCGCGCGGGCAGCGGTGATCGACGCTTGAGCGCCGGTCAGCGCGTTGTACTGCGCGCGCACTTCGGTCTCGAGCCCGTCACGGAGCTGCGCGAGCTGCGCTTGCACCTGCGCGCGCTGCGCGTCGAGCCGCCCGTTCGCCGCGAGCCCGGTGATGAGCTGATTGGGCGTCCACTGCGCTTGGACCGTGACGTCCCAGGTCGCGACCCAGTCGCCTTCGCGCTGCGGAAAGATGCGCTGATTGGGGTTGGCGAGGTCCACGTTTCCCACGATCGCGACGCTGGGAAACAGCCCCGCGGTCGTGGCCCGCTGCTGCGCGTCGAGGGCGCGCACCTGACGCTCGATCGACTGCAGCTCCGGTCGCGAGCGCATCGCCGCGTCGACCAGCGTCGCGACGGACTCGCTCGGCAGGGGAACGCCCACATCGACGCCCTCGCCGACGCTCAGGGTCACCGATGGCGCCAGCCGCGCTCGCTGCCGAAGCTGAAGCTCCATCAGCGAGACGAGGTTTCGCGCCTGCGTGACGCGCAGGTCCGCGCCCGCGACCGCGCTCTCGACCACGGGGAGCTCCGACGGCGCGACCACGCCGGCCTGCCGGAGCTGCAAGATGTCCTCGCGACGACGACGAGTGAGCGAGAGCGCCTGCTCCGATGCGGCCAACGCGCCGAGCGCGCGCACGTACTCGTAGTAGGCCTCACGCGCCTGAAGGGCCGCGGTCCCTCGCGCGACGTCGAGGTCGAGCCTTCGCGCCTCGGCCTGCTGCCCCGCCGCGAGATAGAACTCTCGGAGCCGAAACGGGATGTCCGTCACGGGAATCGTGAGCCCCAAGCGAAACGCAAACGTGTTCAGGATGGGCACCTGGAGCACCACGTTTTGCGTAAACGACCGGGGATTTGCGGTGCAAGCCGCGAGGGCCATCAAGCAGCCGGGCGTGTCGAAGAAGGGGATCGACCCCGGCGTGATGTCGCTCAGGCGCGTGTAGCGAAAGCTCGCCGAGAGCGTCGGGAGCATGGACCAGCCCGCCTCGCTCTCTTGTTGCTCGGCCACGCGAAGTCCGGCGCGCGCAGCGGCGACGCCGAAGCTCGCGCGAACGGCGCTCGCGGCGGCATCGTCCGCGGTCATTCCGCCGGGACGAGGACGAATCGACTCGGGAATCTCGGGCTCTGCCGCCGGCGCGACGAGATTTCGCTGCGGCGCCTGGTTGGGCGCCACGAGGGCCTGCGCGGAGATGGGCGTCGCGTTCGCGCGCGGCGCAGGCGGATCCTGAGCGGGCGTCGACGCTGCTTGCCCTGCGGGCTGCGGTTGCGGCGCTGTCTGTCGTGCGCTTTGCGCGCGCGCGTCGCCCGCCCCGAGCGCGAGCGCGGAGGCGGCGAGCGTTGCTACGACCCACGTATTCGAGTTCATCGACGGCTCCTGAAAGTGCACTGCGCTCACTCGGTCACGAGCGAGCCGTCTGCGAGTCGATCGAGCCGCCCCATGGCGACCCGCTCGCCGGTGTTGAGGCCTCGCTCGATGAGAGTGTTGGCTCCCATCCGCTCGGCGATCGTGACGACCCGCTCTTGGATCCTGCGGTCTGCGCCGATCACGAAGACCCGGTGCACGCCCGCTTCGCTCAAGATCGCGTCCGTGGGAATCTCGAAGACGGTCTCTTGCCGATCGAGCTCGATCCGCGCGGTCGCGAAGAGCCCCGGCCTGAGCGATCCATCGGTGTTGGGGATCACGGCTTCAGCGATGAGCGCGCGCGTCTCTGCGCGGACCGCGGCGCTGATGTACCGAATTTCTCCAGTAAACTCGCGATCGGCGAAGGCGTCGACCCGCAGCACCACCCGCTGCCCGCGGCGCATCATCCCCAGCCGCTCTTGCGGAACCTGCAGCTCCATCCGCAGAGGATCGGTGCGCACGAGCGTCACCACCGCGCGCTGGGGCGTGACGTACTCGCCGACGTTGATCGTTCGCTCAGCGATTTCGCCGTCGAATGGCGCGCGCACCACCGAGTCCGACACCGCGCGCGACGTCTGTGACACCGCGACCTGCGCGCTTCGAAGCGCGGCGATCGCGCCGCGCGCGTTGTTCTGCGCCGCGGCGTACTGGGCCGCTGCCGCCGCGGAGCTCGAGCGAGCGCGCTGAAGCTCCTGATCGCTCACGCTCCCGTTGGCCGAGAGCTGCTCGGTCCTGCGCAACACGTCCTGCGCGAGCTCGGCGTTGGCTCGCGCGGCCTGCACCTCGGGCAGCGCGTTGGGGTCGCGCCCCGCGCTCGCCTCGCCGAGGCGCGCCCGCGCTTGCGCGAGCGAGGCCGAGGCCCCCTCTGCGTTCGAGCGAAAGTCCACGTCGCGGATGCGAAGCAAGGGCTGCCCCGCGCGCACGACGTCGCCGCGCTCGACGAGCACAGCCTCGACCCGCCCGGCGACGAGCGGCGTCAGCTGCGATTGCCTGTCGCCAACGAGCGTGCCGGTCAGCGCGAGCGCCGCTGCTCGCGTTCGCGTCGTGACTGCGCCCGCCCGCACTTGCACGGGGGCGTTCTCATTGGTGGGGCCCACGAGGGGGCGCGCCGGGGTCCCGCTGGGTTTGCAGGCGAAAATGCTGGTCGCAAAGAGCACCGCGAGCGCTGTCCCGCGGGATCCAACGCCCGCGAGTGCCTTCGTCTTCGTAGTCATGCTGGCCTTTGGGGAGGTGTGTTGCCCGTTACCCGTTCGCGTTGCGCGAGAGCGGATCGCGAATCGGGACGACCCGGAGGCTCTCTAGTGCCAGATGCTTGCGAACGCAATGTTTGAACTGTAAAGAATCGTCGTGGTCGCACGCAAGACAGTCCCGACGCGCCGAGGAGCCTCCAAAGGCGCCCGTGTTTCGTCTGCGACCCCGAAAACGCTCGAAAAACCAAGCGCTCCGTCGCCCCACAAGGGCGAAGCACCGCCCCGCGCGAGCGTCGCGCGTCCTGCCCCTGTGGCTCAGGCGCCCGTTCTGTCGTCGATGTCCTTGCCGGCCTGGCCACGCAACAGCGAGTCGCTGTTCGTGCTGATGGCGCGCGCGGGGCGAGCGATCTTCGAGAAGCTCGAGGTCGCCGTGGCCGCCCACGGCGAATCAGTGATCTTGTTTCGTCCGCTCGCGATCGTGATGCGCTTCGGTCCTCAGACACAGCAGGACATCGCGAAGCTCACCGCCCAGCACCCTGCAGGCGTCTCGCGCATCGTCGATGAGCTCGAGGCGCGAGGCCTCGTTCGCCGCGTGCGCGGCGAGCACGACCGTCGAACCATCCGCGTCGAGCCCACAGACGCCGGACGCGAGCTCTTTGCGAGGATCGACCCCTTCGTCGGTGAGGCGCTCGACGCGGTCCTCGACCCCCTGACGCCCGAGGATCGAGAGGGGCTCATCGGCGCGCTCGCGAAGATCGTCGCCGCCGCTGGCACGTGAGCGAGCCGCGGCGGTAAACGGCACTTGAATTCGGGTGCTATGAATCGAGCTGGCGTGTCGATCCCAGCACGATCGAGCGCGTCGCGAGCGCTAGCGATCCGAGCAAGAGAGCGGCGCCCGTCCACCGCGCGACGAGCGCCGAGCGCCCGGGCTGCCCGCTGTCGCGCAGCTGAACGCCGAGCAGCCCCGTCGCGCCCGAGTACCCCATCGCTCCGCAATACAGCAGCGCCCCGAAGGCCCACGTCGCGAACGTCGCGCGCGCGATCCAACGTTGGGTCGCGCGATCGGGCGCCTCGTCCCTGGCGAAGAGCCCTCCTCGGGCCGCGATGGGCGCGAGCGCGAGCGTGACCGCCGCGAGCGCGAGGGATCGAAGCGAGAGCGACTCGATCGGGTCGTAGAAGCCGGCGACGCGATAGGTAGAGCCCGGAGCCTGCCGAACGAGCACCGACCAGAGTCCGCTGGCGGCCGAGAGCCACACGAGCCCGAGGCTAGCCCGCGCAAACCACCCGGCCGAGGGCTCGATCGAGCGCGGAGTTTCCCGGTCGGAATCGTTGGGCGGGACGCTTTCTGTCATGGACGCCGGGCGCGCGGGCCGCGCCGCGCAGGGCGCCTCCGCCGTGAGAGTCGCCCCGACGACGGTCGCAGCAATTGCGATGAACCCATTTGAGTTGTCGTTCGGGAGCGAAGTATCACTGCCTGGGTTCCGTATCACGGCTGAGGATCGATTGATGAGCTTCTCGACTTCGTCTCTATTTCGGCTCCGCACCGGCGCTGTCGCGTTGGCTGTGGTGTTCGGCGGCTGCAACCTCACGTCTCCGCGCTTCTACGGAGGCATCGACATGGGCGGCGGCGCCGGGTGGAACGCGACGCCCGGAGGCTCCAACGTCGCCGTCGTCACGCCCGCCGGCGGCAACGTCGCAGGAGGCGCAGCGGCTGGAGGCGGCGCGGTTGCGGGCGTCGTCACCGCTCCGCCGAGCGCTCCGCCAGCAGTCCAGCTCGACGCCGTCAGTCGGACCCTCGCCGCACAGGGCTACGCGCCGGTCGGCGGGCCACAGCGCGGCGCGGCAGCGGCCGGAGGCCTCTCGTCGCACCCGTTCATGCCAGCGCAGCCGGGAACCTGTTACGTCGCCGTCGCGGTGGGGGCGCCCTCCGTTACGACCCTCGCGATGACCGTCTCTGCGCCCTCCGGCCAGTACATCGGCAACTACGCGCGAGGCGACGCTCACCCGTGGGTGCAGTTCTGCGCGTACGAGTACGGGCTGTACTTTCCTCGCGTGTTCGTGGGGCAAGGCAACGGCGAGGTGCTCTATCAGCTCTATCAGGGGCAGCCGGGCAGCTCGGCGATGCTCGCCGGCGTCTGGTCCGGGGGAGCTCAACAGCGCACCGCGCCGCGAACAGTCGACGCTGCAACGCAGGGTCGTATCGCCGCGCTCACCCAGCAGCTCCGCGCGCAGGGCTACCAGCAAGTGCTGGCTCCGCGCGCGTCGATGCTTCGCCGCGGCGAAGTGGTCTCGCTGCCGACGACGCTCAGGCAGGGGCTCTGCTACACGTTTGCGGTGTTCGGAGGACAGGGCGCCCGCGACGCGGACCTGTACTTCTTGGACAGCGCTGGCTCGGTCGTGCAACGGGACGATGGCGCGCAAGTCGACGCGGTCGTTCGCGATGTATGCGTGACCGCCGCTGGCCAGTACACCGTGCGTCCCAGCATGGCCGAGGGCGACGGCGCCGTGTGGATCGCGGCCTATGCGCGCGCCGCGCAGGCCGGAGCCGCGCAGGTGTCTCAGACGTCCGTCGCGATGGCGCAAGGATCGGGCGGCGGCAACGACGTCGATGACACGTGGAGCAGCCAGCAGAACAACCTCCTCTCGGTCGGCTATCAAGCGGAAGGTAGCCCGTTGAATCGCACGCTGACCGAAGGTCAGAGCGCGGACGAGAACGTCCAGCTCAACGCGGGCATGTGCTACGCGATCATGGCCATCGGCGAGTCGCGCGTGCGCGATCTGGACCTCGACCTGTTCGACAGCAACGGTCGCCCGGTGGACCGTGACTTTGCGCAGGACCCCAAGGCGGTCGTTCGCTTGTGCGCCCCGGCGCAGGGCCAGTATCGCGTCAACGTGCGGATGGCCAGCGGCGGCGGCGCCTATCGCCTCGGCCTCTTCCGATGGTCCAGCGGAACGTCGGGCGCAGGCCTCTCGGGCATCGCGTTCGTGCGCAACGCCGAGGTCACGCGCGTGCTTCAATCCGACGGATACCAGGGCGACGCGGACTTCGAGATCGTCCGCGCGCAGATCCGCGAGGGCGCCAACACGCAACGCACGGTCACCGTGCGCGCCAACCAGTGCTACGCGTTCGTCGGCGTCGGCGGCAACGGCGTGAGCGACCTCGACCTCGTCGTGCAAAAGGACGGGCAGACCGTGGCCGAGGATCGGACGTTTACCGCCTTTCCGACGGCGCGGTTTTGCGCGCGCAACGCCGGGCAGCACCGCGTGACGATCAGCTCGCGCCGCGGCTCGGGTGACTTCGTGTTTCGCGTGTTTCGCCGCGAGCAAAACTAGCCCGCAGCGAGGTCAGCGGCGCGGGAGCAGCGGCGCGGGAGCTGTGGCGCGGGAGCAGAGACTCCCGCGCATGGGGTCGCGCAGGAGCGCGACGACGTCTCCGCCAAAGGCGGGACTACAGAGCGGCGGGCAACGAGCAGCGGGTGACGGGCAGCGGGCAGCGGGCAACGGGCAACGGGCAGCGGGCAACGGGCAGCGGGCAGCGGGCAGCGGGCAGCGGGCAGCGGGCAGCGGGCAACGGGCAGCGGGCTCACTTGAAAAGAGGTGTTTCTC
>LNFM01013411.1_pt1 | contig 10439 bp, 7 predicted proteins | sample 596031 | NCBI WGS metagenome assembly LNFM01 (sample SAMN04254537, study PRJNA301005) | activated carbon metagenome | isolation source: dual media filters at the Ann Arbor, Michigan drinking water treatment plant | place: USA: Ann Arbor | reverse complement strand
CCGGCGGCGATGGCGGCCGGATTGTCACCGCTCGCGGCGCTGCCAATCATCGGCGAGGCCGCCTCGGAGCTGACCCGCAAGAACTCGTGGAGCACCGGCTCGTCGCTCCTCGTGGCTTGCTGCGCGATGGCGGCGCCGGCCACGGCCAGGGTCGCGATCACAGCGAGCGTCGGCGCCATCCGCATCGGGGGGATGATGACACGGCCCAGGCCGAGGAGCATGGACGAGCATGTACGATGGCAGGCGGTGGAGCACTCGGCCGCGGCCAGCACGTCGGCGATCGCCGCGGCGGTGGCGGCCCCTGGCGTGCGGGCTGACGAGCGCGCCCTCGTCGTCGCGGCCGGCGCCGTGTTCGCGCTCGCGAGCGCGGCGGCCGCGATGTCAGCGGCCGCGGCGGACGCGATGTTCCTCGCCGAGATCGGGCCATCGCACCTGGGCGAGGCCGTGGCGGTGTCGAGCGCGCTCCTGGCCGTGGTGCTCGCGGTGGTGGGCGGGCTCTCGGACCGGCTCGAGCGGAAGCGCGTGCTGGCCTCCCTCTCCGTGGTGTCGGCGGTGACGCTGGTCGGGCTCGCGGCGCTCTCGGTCCCCATGCCCCGCGCGGCGGCGATCATCACCCTCGTCGCAGGCAAGCAGCTCGCGGCGGCGACCGACCTGTCGTTCTGGGTCGTGATCGCGGAGCGCCTCGATGCGCGTCGGGCGCGGCGGATGCTGCCGGTCCTGGCGGCCACGGGGGGAGCCGGCGCCGCCCTCGGCGCACTCCTGGTGATTCCGCTCGCGGCCACGGTGGGGGCGCGCGGCGTGCTGCTCGGGGCGGCGGTGCTCCTCGTGCTCGCGAGCCTCGGTACCGCGCGCATCGCGGCCACGCGGCGCGTCGCTCCCCCTGTCGCCTCCATGCGCGCGTTGATCGTGCGCTCGTGGCGCGATGGCGCCCGCGCGGTGCGCCGGCATCCGCTCGCGCGGCAGCTCGCCGTCGTCGTCGCGGTGGCGGGGGCCTTCGCCTCGCTCGCGTACTTCGCCCTCGGTGTGGCGGTGGCGGGCGAGGGCGGCAGCACCGCAGACTTCGCGGCGATGCTCGGCGGGGTACGGGGGCTCGGTCAGGTCATCACGCTCGCGGTGCAGCTCTTCGTCGCGCCGCGCTTGCTGTCCCGGCTCGGGACCGGGCAAGCGCTCCTGTTCGCGCCGGTTGTCGCGCTCGCCGCCGGCGTGGGCCTCGTCGTCGCGCCGATCCTCGCGATCGCGATCGCGGCGCAGGTCTCGACGCGGGTGCTCGACGCTGGCATCGAGACCCCGGCCGAAAAGCTCGCGCAGACCCTCGTCCCCGCTGCCGTGCGCGGTCGCATCGCCGGCTTCCTCGACGGTACGGCCAAGCGCCTCGGCGCCACCCTCGGCGGGCTCGCCGCCGCGGTCCTCGCGAGCACCAGCCTCGGGCTCCTCGGTGCGATGACCCTCGGCGTCGCGATCCTGTGGCTGGCCTCGGCGTGGCGACTGTCGCGGGCGTTGCCGGCGCTGGCCGTCGCCCACGTCTCGCGCGCGGGCGCCGACGCCGAGACCGCCGTCGATACGCGCACCATCGCCGCGCTCGGCAAGGAGCTCGCCGGTCCCGATCGCGCTCGCGCCGCCGAGCTCCTCGCTCGGCTGCACGCGCGCGGCGTCGATGTCGTCTCGCCGCTGGTCCACGCCGCCACCACGGCGAAGCCGGCGGCCAGGCTCTCCGCCGCCGCGGCCGCCGATCGCGCTGTCTGGCAGGCGCTCGTCGCCGTCCTCGACAGTCCGGCCGTGGCCCACGGTCCGGCACTGCTCGGTGCGGCCCTCGCCCAGCACGATCCAGAGCTCGCGCTTCGCGCCGTCGGGCTCGCGGGGGGCGTCGACGGCCGCGAGCTCGCGCAGGTCAACGCCGAAGGCAACGCGGCCCTCGCACTGACGCTCGAGGTCGCTCGCTTGCGGCTCGAACCTCGCGACGAGGCCGATCCGGTCCTCGAGCGCCTCGGCGACGCAGTGCGGGATGGCGGGGCCGTCGGTCGCGCCGCGGTGGCCGAGCTGACCATCGAGATCGCCCGCGAGCTCGCCGCGCAGCGCGAGCCGCAGGTGCTCGAGGCCGCGCGCTTGCTCGTGCGGGCGCTGCGGCGCGGCCGGGGGGATGTCGAGACGCGCGCCGCGGGCTTCGTGATGCTCGCTCGCGTCGTGGCCTGGGCCAGCGAACGCCGGAGCGCCGAGCTGGCCCTGCTGCGCGCGGATCTCTTCGAGCTCGCGCGCGAGCGCATCGACGCGGGCGCCTCGGCGATCGCTCCTCCCACCGCCCTCACATCCCTCGTGCGTCCGAGCGCGAACATCCTCACGGCCAGTGGCACTCAGGGGCGACGCGGTATCGCCGACGATGCGCAGGAGATCGCGGCCGCGCTGGGGCTCTGCGGGGCGCTCCTCGCCCACGCGGACGCGGTGGAGCCCGACGATCTGCGCCGCCTCGCCCACGCGCTCGGTGAGCCCGACGACTCCGTCTCGACGGCCGCCGAGGCCGCGCTCGTCGCCCTGGGGCCCGCTGCCGCCGGCGAGCTGGTCGCCACCGCCGCCTGGGGCCGCCGGCTCGCTCGGGATCGGGCGGCCGCGCTCCTCGCCGAGCTCCCCGTCACCCCCGCGACCCTCGATCGCCTCATCGCGGCCGAGCTCGACGGGCTCGATCGTACGCAGGCCGCCCTCGCCGGGCTCGCGCGCGGCGACGATGCCTTGCTCGTGCGCCGGCTCGAGGAGCGCCTCCGCGAGATCGCGCACACGGTGCTGCTCCTCCTCGCTGCTCGCCGGCGCTCGCCAGCGATCGCCCGCGCGGCGGCCGCGTGGCGCAGTGCCCGTGGCAGTCACGAGCGCGCTCGCACCTTGGCCGTCATCGAGACCGCGCTGCCCCGGGCGCTGGTCACGCGCCTGGTGGACGCCGTCGACGAGCACTCGCCGGCCGATCGCGCCCGCTCTCTCGCCCGGGCCGGGATCCAGGTGCCGGCGCGCGATGAGGTCGTACGCGACGAGCTCGCCGGTCGTGATCGGCTCGCCCGCGCGCTCGCCGTGCATGCCCTCGACGCGGCGGGCCGCGGCGCGAACCGCGTGCTCATCACGCAGGCCGCCCGTGCCGAGGCCCTCGCTGCCAATCCGGCTACGCTCCTGCGCAGCCTCGCCACCGACGACGTAGACGAAGGAGGAACCGACATGCCGAGCCGCGTCGAATCGCTCATCACGCTGGGGAAGGTCCCGCTGTTCGCCGCGCTCACCACGCGCCAGCTCGCTGACCTCGCGGAGCGAGCGCGCTGGACGCCGGTGCGGGCCGGCGAGGTGCTCGTCACCGCCGGTGATCCGCTCGAGGCACTCGTGGTCGTGGAGGATGGCGAGCTCGCGCTCGGCGCCCGCCGGATCGTCGCGGGGGACGTCGTGGACGAGCTCGCGTGCGTCGCGCCGCAGGCGGTCGCGGATGACCTGCGGGCCACGCGGGCCGGGCGCGTGATCCGGCTCGAGCGCGCCGACTTCGAGGAGCTCGTCGATGACGTCCCGGGGCTCGCGGCGGCGCTCTGTCGCGCCCTCGGCGAGCGGGCGCGGCGCGCCGACGTACGCGACTACGAATCGCCGCTCGTCACCGTGAAGTGACGACTACTGCTGGCCGGTGAGCTTCGCGCCGCAGACCTGAACCTCGTCCGCCGTCTTCGCGGCCACGAAGCACGCCTTCGCGTCGGCGGGCCACGGCGAGGTCGTGCAGGCCTCGGCCATCCGGCGCACGAACTTCGCGCGGTCCTGCTCGATCGCGGCCTTGGTCGTCGCATCGGTCGTGCTCGCGATGATGATGCCGGCGATCTTGTCGCCAAGGCCCAGACACTCGTCGGTCACCACGATCTCCGGGGGCGGGGCCGGGACGGCATCCGGTGGCACGACCGCCACGCCCGCATCGACCACGGGCGTCGGCTGCGCCGCCGAGCCGGCGCCCGGCGGGGGCGTGGGCGGCGCATCGCCCGTCGGGGCGGGCGGCGTCGGCATCGGGGTATCGGTCTTCGCGTTGCCCGAGCCAGCGGGAGCGGGCTTCAGGTCACACCCCGCGCTGAGGGCGAGGACAAGGAACAATCCAAGAGTCTGCTTCACTGCTCAATCTCCAACAAACGGCCGTGCCTGCACGGTCCAAAACTTCTCGCCCTCGAGCACCCACTCGACATCGAGAGGTACACCCGCCGTGAATGCGGGGAGGAATGCGCGCACCTGCGTCGCGAGCGCCTTGGCCCGCTCCTCGGTGAGGATGACGCCGCTGCCCGCGGGCACCGGAATCTCGACGATGCCGCCCTGCGCGTCGAACTTCAGCATCACCGGGTCGTCGGCGCGCGACAGGATCTTCGTGCCGTCGTTCGTGGGATCGAAGATGATCTGCTCGGGCACCTTCTGTCCCTCGACGACGCGCATGCCGAGCCCCCACTTCGCGTTGATCGTGTAGCTGTTCTTGTCGCTGCGGTCCCACAGGTTCCGGGTGACGAGCACACCGGCGGCCGTCGCGTTGACGCCGACCTGGATCAACACCGAGCCGTACACCTTCGTGTGATCGATCCCGAACGCCGTCCGTTCGTCGACGGCGCGCAGGTTCCACACCGATGCCCAGACGACCTTGATGGCGTCGCCAATGTTCTGCTTGCCCTTCACGTTCGCGACGGTGTCGTACAGCCCCGCACCGTTGAACCCGGGGAGGTCCTCGGAGTTGGTCGAGCTGCGCACGAACACCCCGCGGCCGCCGAGCCGCACGCGCACGCGCTTGTAGATCGCGTCGAGGAGCGCCGGATCGATCGGCGCGGCCTTGATCGCGGTGCGGAGCCGCTCGAGCTCTGCCTTGCGCCATTCGGCGTCGGTCTCGAACCGGGCGTCCGCGATCATGGCCGTGACCTGCTTGTCGAGGCCGGCCGTGGCCATGTGCTGGACGTAGTAGTAGAACGGCACGCCGAAGCCATCGGGCACGTTCACGCCGTCGAAGTTCGCGGTCACGATCTCGCCGAGGTTCGAGGTCTTGGTGCCGTACGTCGTGACCTGCTTGGCGCGGATGCGGGTGAGCATCGCGAAGCGTGGATTCGCGAGGTCGGCCGGTGGTAGCACCACCGTCTTCTTGGCCTGCTGCCGCGCGGTGAGCTCCGCGACCTCGGCCTGCGTGGCCTCGCGCATCGTGACGGTGGTCTCCGTGACCTCGTAGTAGACGACCTTGCCCTCGAGCGCGCCGAACTTTTCGCGGGCCTTCTTGTCGCCGGCGTTCGGGATGTTCCACGCGTTCGCGCGCAGGTTCACGTGCGAGAGCGGCGTCGAGAACTGGGTGGCGAGGATGCCCGCCACCGGGGTGATGTCCGGATAGCTCTCCTGCAGCAGCACGATCTCGTCGCGCTTGAACGTCAGCGATTCGTACGGGGTGCCGATGGGCACGATGCGCAGCGTGCCGACGGCGCGGCCATTGTTGAACGACTGGTACGGCGACGCCTTGTAGATCTCGTCGTTGGTGATGACCGGGATGCCCTTCTTCTTCACCTCCGTCGCGACCTTCTGCTGCATCGGCGAGTCGGGGCGGAAGACGAGGGCCTTCTGGAAGAACGTGGTCTCGAGGCGCTTGCGGGCCTTGAGCACGTCGTCGGCGCCGATCTTGTCGCCTTCCCAGAACCCGAAGGTCCACTTGTTGATCTTCACGTGCCGCGTGAGGTAGCCGAGGATGAACCGCGGCTTCACGCGCTCGTAGTTCTTGTTGTACTCGCGGACGTTCTCGGCGGTCCACGGCTGCTTCAGGAGCTCCGTGATGACGAAGTCCGCGTGGATGTTGAACAGGTTGACGTCGATGAAATAGACGTCGTTCGTTTTGACGTCGATGATGAACTTGCCGAGCTCGTCGGACGCGACCTTCTTGGAGTAGACCTCCCAGGTCGCCAGATTCGGCACACTCTTCACCCACGCCCGGTGCTCGGTCCCGGCGTGAGCCGTACCGAGTGACAGCGCGACGACCGCACACGCGAGGACGGCTCTCATCCCTGTCGTTATCCCACGGGACTCGCCTACTGGGGCAGGGTGATGTTCGGGATGCGTCCGTTGAAGAGGGCGCCATCCCCGTTGGGGACGTAGGCGATGGCCGTCGTGTTCGTGGCGCTGTAGCGGAAGATGAACTCGTCGCCCGGCATGAAGTCGAGCTCCGGGGCGTCGAAGGTCAGGTCGCACGGCACGGCATCGAAGTTGCCGCCGCCGCGCGGTTCGAAGCGAACCGTGGACGCGCCGATGGTCGTGTCCTCGTCGCCCCGCCGGCGCAGGAGCTCGAAGGTCACGTCGACGCCGCGCAAGATGATGCCATCGCACACGAGGGCATACGTCCCCGCCGGGAGCCCGGCGACGAGGGAGAACTCTGCTTCCTGGGACTCACCGAGCCCCACACCAGGTGCTCAATATGGTCGCGGCTCTTCGGCGATGAGCTTCACCTGCGTCTCGCGCCCGTCGAGCGCCAGCCACAGGACGTCCGGGTTCTCCATCGCCGGCGCGTCGTCGCCGCAGGCGGCCAGTGCCAGTAGAACGAAGGGAGCGAGCTTGTTCATTTGGTTGCCTTTCCTGCGACGAAGCTGGCGATGAAGTGAGTGGGGACGGGGGATGATTCTTCCTCGAGGACGAGCCCGGCCTTGGCCGCGGCCGCCATCGAGTTCGCGCGGTGATGCACGCGGTTGGAGATGACGATGCGGCCGCCCGGCTTCAGCGCCTTGGTGGCCGTGCGGAGCCACGCCGGCTCGTCCTTGAAGAAGTGGTCGACCTCGGCGAGGAGGATGGCGTCGTATTGCCCGTCCTCGAGGCTGGGGGTATCGGCTTCGACCACGCGGCGCTCGACGAGGTCAGCGAGGCCGGCGGCGTCGAGGCGCTGGTGCAGGAGATCGAGGACCGAGTTGTCGATGTCCGTCGCGACGACCCGGCCGTTGGGCTTCACCGCGCGCGCGAGGTGAATCGTGAGTTGACCCGAGCCCGCGCCGACGTCCGCGACCTTGCTGCCGGGGCCGATCCTGAGCGCGGCGACGACCTTCTCCGGTCGGCGCTCGGCATCGAAGCGGGCCTGCTCGCGCACCATGTCGGCGACTGCATCGCCGTTGTCGTCGCGGTCCCTGCGATCCGAAGCCGCTTCGCGCCCGCAGCTGGCGAGGGCCAGCGCGATGACTACTCCGGCGAACCGCGTCACTTGACGAACCTAGCACACGAGCGGCGCGGGACCCGCACCACCAGCGGTGATCGAACGCTACTGGTCCTTGGGGTTGCCGAACGTCCCCGAGATGGTTTGGCCGTTCGCGAACATCGAGATCGCCCGCTCGTCGCGCTTGGCAATCGCGTAGGCGATCGACGCCAGCGCGTACCGAGCGGTCTCCGCAGGCCGGTAGTCGGCGCTGTCCGTCGCGTCGGGGTTGAACCCGGTCACGGTCCCGTTGCGGGCCACGCCGCCGTACCAGCCCGGCTTCAGGTCGCCCGCGCTGTAGACGTAGACCACGTTGGTGTTGCCCGGCGTGCCGTCCTCCCAGCCACCGCCGCCGCGCGGGGTGAGCGGGTCCTTGGTCGTGTCGCCCGTGATGGTGATCACCGTGTCGTCGGCGAGGGACTGCATCGTCAGGTCATCCGTGGTCGTCGTGAGGTCGGCCATGAACGCATCGAAGACGAGCTTCAGCTGCGCCGGCACCGAGTTCACGTCACCACTGGTGAACGCGCCGTGGGGGTCGTCGGTCATGGCGGGCAGCACGATGGAGTTCGTGAGGCCCATCTTGAACGCCTTGACCGCGACGATGAAGGTCCGGCCGATCGCCGCGACGTTCGCGCGCATGTTGCCGTCGATGCCGTAGCGCTGCTCGTCGGCGGGCGTGATGGCGAGCTTGCTCGCGAGGTTCGTGCCGAGGAACGTGGCCGCGCTGGAGGCCGTCGTGTACGCCGCCTTCTGGGTGGAGCGGTTCGACGCGCGGTTGAGCTGCGCGAACGCGTCGTATTGCGTCTTGTACAGGTCGGCGTCCCCCATCGAGGCGAGCAGGCCGCCCTCGCGCGAGGCCGCGCTGTTGAAGAGACCCACGATGCCCGCGCCGCTGTCGACGTTGGCAGGCCGGGCGCCGCCCGGAGCCGTGCCGATGTCGACCTGACCGACGGTGACGATGGGCACGACCGAGTTCGTCTGCGCCTGCAGGGCGCTGATGACGGAGTAGATGTTGTTGCCGTTCAGGTCGGACACCGACGTGGGGTTCAGATCGTGCGTCTGGTTGCGACCGCACGTGAACATCGTCATCTGGCGGGCGGCGGGCAGGTTCGCGAACGGCGTGTCGGGGCCGATGACGAGGTTCCGCGTGCCGGGGACATCCGTGTGCATGCCCGGCTTGTGCCAGGAGAGGTTGGGGTTCGCGGCGCGGGCGACGTCGAAGTGCGGCCACAGGAGGCCGAACCACGCATGGCCGCCGTTGCCGGCGACGAGGTGAACGGAGCGGCGCGCCGGGTTCTGGGTCGCCGCATGGGCGATGCCCTTGCCGCCCGTCTTCTCGAGGATGCCGAAGACATCGGCCTTCGCGACACCGAGGGCGGCGCCCGCGGCGAGGGTCCACTTGATCAGCGACCGGCGCGACATGTCGCGACGTTCATCGCGCTTCGTGATGGGGTGCTTGGCCATGGTGGGTGTCCTCTACTCGCAGGTGTAAGCGGCAGCCAGGATGCTCGCGACGGCGATGCGCTGACCGTTGCCGGCCGAGGCGTCGCGGACCGCGGCGTTGCAGAACTCGATGTGGGCCGGCTTCGCCGGGAGGCCGAGGAGGCAGGTGAGCCCGTCGGCGCGGCACGTGGTCCCGTCGAAGAGCTGGGCGCCAACGCCACCGACCCGGCAGCGCTCGAGGTTCGGTACCGCGGCGATGATCTCGTCGGCAGCGGCCGCGAAGATATCGAAGAGGCGCGAGCTGCCCGAGGTCGTGATGCCCACGTTCTCGCGAATCCGGTTGGCGAAGTTCGCCGCCCCCATCGCGTTGCCGCCGCGCGCGTAGAGCTGCGCCGCGGAGAGCTCGCCCTGGGCGTCCATGTCCACGCCGAGGGAGCGCAACACGTTGCCGAGGGTCTCGTAGCGGACCTTGCTGCAGCTGTGCACGCGCGACGTGTACTTCGGCGGGCCCTCCTGCTTCAGCCGCTCGATGTAGTCCCACGGCGAGTAGCCGGAGTTGTCGTGGCTGTAGGTCTCGCCTTCGCCGCTGGTGGTCTCCTGCGCCCCCGGCTGATCTGCCGGATCGATCTCGCCGATGACTTCGGTCTCGCACGCGCCGAGGAGGCCCAGCGCCAGCGCAAACATCGTGGTGGTGATGCGGGTCATGGGAGGGCTCCTAGAACTGCGTGAAATCGTCGGAGGTGAAGACGGCGAAGATCAGGTCGCGCAGCTTGTAGCCGCTCGCCGTGAACGCCGTGAGCTGGCTCTGGATGGTCTCGGCGGGGACATCCATGAGCGTGTCGACGATGTCCGTCTTGCCCATCGCCCAGTTCCAGGTCCGAGCGACCGCGCACTTCGCGACGTCAGGATCGGCGGCCATCGCCAGGCCGAGCGCCGGCAGGTCGGGCGCGGGCACTCCGAAGCGCCACGCCGTGCCTTCGCCGGCCGGCAGGAAGTCGGTGGGAAGCGCGGGCACGTCGTTGCCCATCGGCGTCGGGGCCGACATGGCGGGCGTCGACTGCCCGTTGTTGTCGTAGTACGCGAAGAGCGGTGCGACGTGGTTCAGCGTCTGGTGGCAGTTCACGCAGAGCACCGCGCTGACATCGCGGAAGTTCACGCGGCCGCCGTTGTCGGTGCCCGAGATGCTGTCGTAGGACCACCGGCCGGTGTAGGGCGACGCTCCGCCGATGTCCTGCTCCGTGCCGTCGAGCTCGATGGGGAACTTCAGGCAGTCGAACGTCTCCTGCACCCACTTCACGCGGCGAAACGCGAAGTTCCCCGCGAAGTGCGACAGCATGCCCGGGTTCGAGAGCACGCCGACCTGTGCGCCGCCGTTCAGACACTCGGCCGGTGCGAACGTGCCGTCGGCGGCGTTGAAGCTCGGGCAGTTGTTCGAGGCGCGCGTGAACAGCTCCATGTAGTTGCCGTTCGTGACGGCGAGCTGGGCGGCGAAGACGGGCGCGGTGTCGAGGGTGGCCGTGCCGCCCATCTTGAACGTGTCGCGCCAGAACGCGACCATCTGCCGCGCGAACGCCGGACGGTTCAGGTAGTCCGTGATGAGCGCTTCGTACGCGGCCTTCTTGGCCAATTCGTCGGTCGCCGCCGCGATCGTGTTGATCTCGGTGACGGTCGGTAGGTCACCGGTGAGCCGCAAGGCGGCCGCACGCAGCGCCGCGCCGTAGTCCCGCTCGCGCTCGGTGAGGGCTTCGTCCCACTCGTCGAGGACAGGGGTATCGGAGGGCGCATCGTCGGTGGCGTCGGTCGAGTCGCCGGTCGC
>LNFM01013410.1_pt1 | contig 10440 bp, 6 predicted proteins | sample 596031 | NCBI WGS metagenome assembly LNFM01 (sample SAMN04254537, study PRJNA301005) | activated carbon metagenome | isolation source: dual media filters at the Ann Arbor, Michigan drinking water treatment plant | place: USA: Ann Arbor | reverse complement strand
GCCGCGTGGACCACCGCGAGCATCCCCACGGCGCCCGCGACGCCGAGCGAGACCCGCGCCGGCATCACCGCGACCCTTGCACCAACGGAAACGAGCAGCGCGAGGAGAACGCACAACCAGGGCGCGAGGCGGTTGATGACCCGCCCGGACAGGATCATGTCCGCCACATTGGCGTGAATCGTCGGGCCGGACATCGCGCCGGTCTCGCCGAGCGGCGCCGCGAAGACGTCCTTCAGCCCGACCGCCGTGACCCCGATGAAGACCAGCTTGCCGGCGAAGCGCCCCGGGTCGACCAGCGGCGTCTGCCCCTCGAGCAACTGCTGCTCGGAGTAGAAGAGGTCGTAGAAGGAGTAGGTCGGGTAGGTCGGCGTCCGGCCGTCGGGCAGGATGGCCGGACCGCGGTAGCGGATGGCCGCACGACGCCCGTACCGGGTCGGCCCTGCCTCGTCGTCGAATCTCGGGATGGCCACGCGCGGTACCGGCAGGCGGGTGGGACCGATGCGCAGGTGGTCGCCGTCGAGCGCGATGTCCCCGCTCGGGACCTGCAGCGCCATCTGCGCCGCCACCACGCCCAGCGACGGCAGGAACAGCCCGTCGCGCCGGACGAACGGGATGACCTGCCGGACCGGGCCGTCCTCGTCCACCAGCATGAGGTTGTGCCCAAGGGCCATCGCGGCCTCGCCGAGCCCGGGGTACGGGCCCGACAGCCCAGGACGCAGGTCGACGCTGTCGTCCAGGCGATAGGCGCCCTGGGGTGCCGCCGTCAGCGCCCGCTCGACGCCCTGCGCATCCGCGGCCCCCTCGAACACGGCGTCGGCGAGATGGATGACGTTGCCCGCCGCGCGCGTCGAGTCGACCAGCGCCTGGTCGGATTCGGCGCCAGTCCAGGTTGTGCCGCCGGCGTCGAAGCCGGTGCGCCGGTCGCGATCGGTGAGGCTGACGTCGTAGGCCACCGCCCTGGCCGGACCGCGGGCGAGGTAGTCGATGACCGACGCATGCACCAGCCGTGGCCACGGCCAGCGCCCGACGACGGGCTCGAGGCGGCGCATGCTGATCTCGTCGATCTCGACGATGACGATGGACGGATCGGCTCGGGCCGGATCGACGGTCCAGCGCAGGTCGAGGTCGTAGAGCTTCGACTCGATGACGCGGAAGAACGGGAGCTGGCCGAGCGCCAGACCGGCGAGACCCGCGGCGAGCCCGAAGGCGGCGGCGAGCAGGAAGCGGGATCGCATCTAGACGACAAAGCCCCGCATCGCGGGGCTGGTCGACTGGCTGCTGAGCGCCATGGTTGGTAGCGGTACGGGGATTCGAACCCCGGTCCCGTGGCTGAGAACCACGTGTCCTAACCCCTAGACGATACCGCCGTCCAGGCACACAGACGAACAAGACTACGGGCAACCGGCCGGGCTGTCAACCGCGACCAGGGGCGCTCGGGGTACCATCGCCAGGATGCGGACGTTGCTGGCGTTGCTCCTGGCGTTGCTGATTGCGGTGGGTCTCGTGTGGTTCCTGGCGGGACGGGCCGCCGGGCCCGCCATCACCCTCGGTGCCCCCACCACGGTGGTCGGCCAGAAGACGGACCTGAAGCTCGACGTTTTTGCGCCGGGCGGCGTGGTCACGGCGCTCGACGTGAGCCTCGAGCAGGGCGGTACGGCGATGCCGATGGGCTCGCTGGCCACGCCGCAGGGTCTGGCCATCACGCCTGCGGCCGACCGCGTCGCCGTCACCGGGGTCATCGGCCGGCAGACGGCGCCCACCCTGAAGACCGGGCCGGCGACGCTGGTCGTCAACGCGACGCGTCCCGTGCTCTTCGGCCTGCGGCAGGTCAGCTCGACGTTCCGCAAGGACCTGCAGGTGCGCCTCACGCCGCCGACGGTCACCGTGCTGTCCCAGTTCCACTTCATCAACCAGGGCGGCGCCGAAGTCGTCGTCTATCAGGTGACTCCGGCCGATGTGCCGTCCGGCGTGCGCGTGGGCGACCGCGAGTATCCGGGCATGGCGGCCAGTGGCGCCGGCATCCCCAACGCCGCGCCGGGCCTGCGCGTCGCCTTCTTCCCGTTTCTGTTCAACCAGGCCGCGTCGACGCCCGTCTCCCTGTGGGCCCGTGACGAGGCCGGCAACGCCGCCACCGCCAGCCTGGACGCGAAGGTCACCGCCAAGCAGTTCCGCAAGAGCACGATCCCGCTCGACGATGCGTTCCTGCAGAAGGTGGTGCCGGCCATCCTGCAGAACACCCCGGACCTCGTCGTCAAGGACGCCAACGACCTGCTGGCCAGCTACCTCGTGATCAACCGCGACCTGCGCAAGGCCAACAACGAGACGATCCGGACGCTCGGCCGCACGAAGACCGCGAAGGAGATCCTGTGGCGGGGCCCGTTCCGCCAGATGATGAACTCCGCGGTCGAGGCCGGCTTTGCCGACGACCGCACCTACACCTACCAGGGCAAGGCGGTCGACCAGCAGGTGCACCTCGGCTTCGATCTCGCCTCGACGCAGAACGCGCCGATTCTCGCCGCCAATCGCGGCGTCGTGATCTTTGCCGGCTTCCTCGGGATCTACGGCAACTGCGTGATCGTCGATCACGGTATGGGCCTGCAGTCGCTGTATGCCCACCTCAGCTCCATCGGCGTCCAGGAAGGGCAGACCGTCGAGATGAACGGCGAGCTCGGACGCAGTGGCCAGACGGGCCTGGCCGGGGGCGACCACCTGCACTTCACGATGGTGCTGCACGGCGAGTTCGTGACGCCGGTCGACTGGTGGAGCGTGCAGTGGATCGAGGACCGCGTGATGCGCAAGCTGCGCGCGGCCGGCGCGCCGGCGCCGCAGGCGCCCTGACCTGTCCCGATGTGAAATAATCGGAATTTGGGGCGTCTGCCCCGAAAGCGCGTGATGCGGCCCGAAGCCATCGCCTATCCCCTGACCTCGACCCGGATGTCGGACTACCTGCAGCTGACCAAGCCGCGGCTGAATCTGCTCGTGGTCTTCACGACGGGTGTCGGCTACTGGCTAGGTGTGGCCGGGCACGTTGACGCCCTGACCCTGTTCCACACGGTCGTGGGCACGGCATTGGTGGCGGGTGGGTCGGCGGTGCTGAACCAGCTGTACGAGCAGGACGTCGATGCGCTGATGGCGCGGACGCGCCTGCGGCCGCTGCCCGACGGGCGCATGACGCCGCTGCGGGCGTACGTCTTCGGGATGCTGCTCAGCGCCATCGGCCTCGCGCAGCTGTCCTTCGGCGTCAATCATCTGAGCGCGCTCGTCGCCTTCGCCACGCTGGTCAGCTACGTCATCTGGTACACGCCGATGAAGCGGCGCACGTCGCTGGCGACGGTCGTCGGGGCGATCCCGGGCGCCCTGCCGCCGGTGATCGGGTGGGCCGCCGCGACCGACACGCTCGGGCGCGAGGCCTGGCTGCTGTTCGCCATCGTGTTCCTGTGGCAGATGCCGCACTTCCTCGCCCTCGCGTGGCTGTTCCGCGAGGAGTACGAGCGGGCGGGGTTCCCGGTGTTGCCGGTGGTGGAACCGACGGGGCGGAGCACGGCTCGGCAGACCGTGATGTACACGGCCGCGTTGATCCCGGTCAGCCTGGCCCCGGCGCTGACGGGCCTCGCCGGTCCGCTGTACTTCGGGGTGGCGCTGGTGCTCGGTCTCGCCTTCCTGTTCCTCGCGGTGCGCTTCGCGCGCGACCTGCATCGCCGCACGGCACGTCAGCTGTTCCTCGGTTCGATCATCTACCTGCCGCTGATCTGGCTGTTCATGATCGCCACCCGCGTGCCCTGACGGCCGCCACGACCGTGTCCATCTCAGACCTTCCCGCGCTCAACGCCAGCCTCAACGCCCTGGCGTCGCTGTTCCTGCTCGCCGGCTTCGTCTTCGTCCGCCAGAAGCGGGTGGAGGCCCACCGCCTGTGCATGCTCGCGGCGCTGGCCACCTCGGTGCTGTTCCTGGCGAGTTACGTCGTCTATCACGCCAACATCGGGTCGCGCCCGTTCACCGGCACCGGCCCGATCCGGGTGGTGTACTTCGCCATCCTGATCTCGCACGTGATCCTGGCGATCGCCATCGTGCCGCTCGTGCTGATCACCGTCTCGCGGGCCCTGGCACGGCGCTTCGACCAGCACCGCCGCATCGCCCGCATCACGTGGCCGCTGTGGATGTACGTCTCGATCACCGGCGTGCTCGTGTACCTGATGCTGTATAGAATGTAAGGCGATGCTGACACACAGACTGGCACTGGTGACCGGCGGCAAGCGCATCGGGCGGGTGGTGGCCGAGGAGCTGGCACGCGCCGGCGCCGACGTCGCCCTGTCGTACCGCTCGTCGAAGCAGGAGGCCGAGGAGACGGCGGCGCGCGTGCGGGACCTGGGCCAGCGCGCGCTCGTCCTGAAGGCCGATGTCAGCAAGCCGGCGGACTGCGTGGCCCTCGCCACCGACATCCAGCGCGAGTTCGGTGGCCTCGACATCGTCGTCAACATGGCGTCGACGTATGTGTCGCGGCCGCTGGCCGAGATCGACGAACAGGCGTGGCGGGACGACATCGACGCCAACCTGTCGTCGGCGTTCCACGTCACGCAGGCGATGCTGCCGATGCTGCGCGCCCGGCCGCAGGCCCACATCGTGAACTTCACGGACTGGCTGCCCGCGAGCGGTCGACCGGGCTACACCGGCTTCGTCGCGTACTACGTGGCGAAGGCGGGCGTGAAGGCGCTGACCGAGGCGCTGGCGCTGGAGCTCGCGCCGGACAACATCCTGGTGAACGCCATCGCCCCGGGGCCGATCGTGCCGCCGCCCGATCTCGACGCGGAGGAACGCGAGGAGGTCGCCCGCGCCACGCCGCTGCAGCGCTGGGGCGGCGAGATGGAGATCGCCCGCGCCGTGCTGCTGCTGGTGACCACCGGCTTCATCACCGGCGAGACCCTCCGCGTGGACGGCGGCAGGCACGTCAGGTAATTCACGATTCAAAGTTCAGAATGAAGCGCGGGGCCAGCACGGTCGGCGCTCCCGCACATCATCGTGATGCTCAGCGCAGCGAGCACTGAGCTGAGCTGCGCTGCATTCAGGTCAAGAATTCGGGTTTTTCCGGGCCAGGCGTGGGTGGGTGGGGCGGGCCGCCGGCGCCACCTCGACGTGTGTCAGCACCAGACATTCCTGCATGCACGGGTGACGCCTGTCGACTGTCCGCACACGGCGTCCGGCACGTTGGGGTGTCGTGGGCCGATCGCACCGACGCCTTCGCGGCAGCGCAGACGCAGCACCTGAAGGTCGCCCGAAGGCCTGCGGCTTCCTGTACCTCTACCCACGCTGATCCCGGAAGAGGCACATTCAGAGTTCACGATGAACGCGCGGCCAGCACGGTCTGGCGCTCCCGCACATCATCGTGGCGCGGAGCGTGGCGGAGCTCCGAGCTGAGCTTCATTCTGAATTGTGAATCTTGAATCATTTGACAATGCGCTGGATCCAGGCGCCGACCTGCTGCTCCCAGACTCTCCAGCCGGACTCCTCGTGCCACGCTTCCATGCCGTGGGGCGCCCCGTCGACTTCAACGGTGTCCACCCGCGCACCTGTCGTCGTCAGCGCGGCCGCATACGCGCGCTGCTGCGCGATCAGGCGATCGGCGGTGCCGGCGATCAGCAGCAGCGGTGGAAGGGCCTTCGACGCGCGCAATCCCGGCGAGAACTCGCGCAGCGTGGCCTGCGCCGCCGCGTCCATCGTCATGATGCGGAACAGGCGGCGCGCCAGCGACCGCGGGTTGGCGGGGTCGCCGGCCATCGCCACGAGGTCGTACACCCCGTAGAACGACACGACACCCGCCAGCGTCGGCTCGCTCGCCGCCACGTGCGTCACCAGTTGCCCGCTGGCCGACTCGCCCACGAGCACGAGGCGCCTCGGGTCGATGCGGAGTTCGGCGGCGTGCGCACGGACGTACGCCAGCGCGGCACGGACGTCCGTCACCTGCTCGCGATTGGTCACCTCCGGCGTGAGGCGATAGTCGATGGACAGCCACGCCCACCCTCGCGCGGCTGCGAGGGCGAACATCGGCGCGATGTAGGTCACACGGTCACCCGCCTCCCAGCCGCCCCCATGCACGAGGACCACGGCGGGCGTCGGTGACGTCGCGGACGGCACCCAGGCGTCGAGCGACAGCCCGTGCGCCTCGTCGTACACGATGCGCTTGCGAAGACCACCTCCGGCCGGGGCGTGCCCCGAAGAAGCCGGGCCGCCTCCAGCGGCGGCGGCGGGCCGTGCCGGCGCCGGCACGGCGCCGACGTGGGGCGCCAGCCACTCCAGCAGTGCGGCCTTGTACGACCACTGTGACGGCCACCAGTTCTCGGCGCGATGGCTGGCCCCCGCCACCTCCACGACCTCGCAGCCGCCCGTGCCTCGTCGACAGAGGGCGTGTGCTTCGGTCACCGGCACCTCGGAATCGTCACCCCCATGAACGACGCGGGTCGGCACCACCGGCGCGGGCGCGTTGGTGAAGCGACCGCCCACCACGACGACGGCGGTCGGGGGCGCGGGCGCACCGGCATGTCGACCGAGCCGCAGTTCCTTCAGCCGTGCGGCCACGAGCAGCGCCATCGGGGCCGCCGTGTCTTCGGCCACCAGCACGACCTTGTACTGATCGACGTGCAGCGCCGCGGCATGGCACATCGTCAGCAGGCGCAGCGCGGCCGTCAGATCCTCGGCAGAGGCGTCGAGGCTCGGCGAGCGATAGTCGGTGGCGGCGACGACATAGCCCGCATCACCGAGCGTCTCGACGAGCTGCCCGACGTACGACGAGCGCTGTCCGACCGTCCCCGTGCCGCCGCGCAGCACCACGGCGAGCGGACGCGTTGCCCTGTCGGCATGCGGATAGACGTCGAGCGCGAGCGGCGCCCCCTCCGTGCCGCCGAACCGCACGTTCATCATGGCGCCTGGCAGCAGCGCGCCCCCCTGCGTGCCCGTCGGCAGGAGCGGCAGGCAGTCCGTCGGCTGGGCGGACGCGCTGGGCGGCAGTATCAGCAGGGCGAACAGCGGCAGCAACACGAGCTTCATGCGAGGTTTCCTTGCCACGGGGGCGAACGGACGCCTCGGCGAGGCGTCCCTCCCATCGGTTTCCGGTTTCCGGTTTCCGGTCCCGTCACCGATACAGCAAATACTTCGACCGCAGCGTGCGCCAGTTGACCTCGTCGGCGGCCCACTGTGCCGACAGTTGCTCGGGATCCTCGCCGGTCATGGCCCGCGCGAGCTGATCGGCTGACCCGTAGAGCGTGGCCGTGCGCTTCAGATCCAGCTTGCCGGGGAAGAGGCGCGACAACGCACTCACCAGCTCGAGGCCGACACGCACCGGTCGCAGCGCGCTCCGGTCCGTGACGATGAAGTAGACGCCCTGGCATTCCTCGTCCTTGAACACGCTCGACGCAGGGGTGAAGACGATCGGATAGAAGCGGATGCCCGGCAGATTGCGCGCGTTGAGCGCTTCTGCCAGTTGCACGCCGTCGATCCACGGGGCTCCGATGCGCTCGAACGGCGCATCCGTACCGCGTCCCACCGACAGGTTGGCGTACTCCACGGCCCCGATGCCCGGATAGAGCGTCGCCTGCGTCAGGTTGCGCATGTTCGGCGACGGGTTGACCCACATCAGCATCGTCTCGTCCCACCAGGCCTCGCGCGACCAGCCCTTCATCTCGACGATGGTCAGCCTGGCGCCGATCTTGCGCTCCTCGTTGAACAGCTTGCCGAGCTCGCCCAGCGTCATTCCGTGCCGCACCGGCATCGTCGGGAAGTAGGCGATGAAGCTGCGCTCGGCCCCGTCCGGCAGCGGATCGGGCTTCGGTCCCTCGATCTGCCAGCCGTTGATCGGATTCGGGCGGTCGAGCACGACCACCTCGATGCCGCGCGGCGCGGCTTCCTCGAGCAACAGGCCGAGCGTCGACATGTAGGTGTAGAAGCGACTGCCGATGTCCTGCAGGTCGACGACCATCGTGTCGATGCCCTGCAGCATCTCCGGCGTGACGCGCCGGGTCTTGCCGTACAGCGAGTGGATCGTCAGGCCCGTCTTCTCGTCGACCGAGGACGGCACATCCTCGTCGAGGATGCCGCGGATGCCGTGCTCGGGACTGAAGAGCGCAACGAGCGTGAGGTTCTTCGCGCCGTGGAACGCGTCGATGGTCGACTGCCCGCCGCGCGTGCGACCGGTGTGGTTGGTCAGCAGACCCACCTTGCGTCCCGCGAGGCGCGCGAAGCCCTCCGCCTGCAGGACGTCGATGCCGTTGAGGGTGCGTGCCGGCGCGGGACGGCCTGGGGTGGCCCCGGACGGGCCGACCTGCGCGAAGTCGTGCGTGTCGACCACCGGTGCCGGCGCCACGCGAATGGCCCCGCCGACGATGTTGGCGACGCGGGAGCGGAGGATGCCGACGTCGCCCTTGCCGTCGGGGTGCACGCGGTTGGAGAGGAAGACGATGAAGGTCTTCGTGCCAGGGTCGACCCACAGCGACGTGCCGGTGAAGCCGGTGTGGCCGAACGACCGCGACGGCAACAAATCGCCCTTGTTGGCCGAGAAGCTCGAGTTGATGTCCCAGCCGAGGCCGCGGATGTTGCGCTCGCCGAGCGGCGTCGAGGGCGACGTCATGCGGGCCACGGTGAGCGGCGCCAGGATGCGGACGCCCTCGAGCTGGCCGCCGTTGAGGAGCATCCGCGCGAAGCGCGCGAGGTCGGCCGCGGTGGTGAACAGGCCGGCATGCCCGGCGACGTTGTCCATGCGGCGCGCGGTCGGGTCGTGCACGACCCCGCGCAGCCACGTCCCATCGTCCTGCCCGCACGGGAACGAGATCGGCCGGCACTTCTCGGTGGGCGCGATGCGTGAGGCCAGGGCGGCGGGCGGCTTGAACATCGTGTCCTTCATGCCCAGCGGCACGAAGACGCGCGTGCGCGTGAAGACGTCCAGCGGCTCTCCGGCGACGACGCCGACGATGTGACCGAGGAGGAAGAAGTTGATGTCGGAGTAGATGACGCGCTCGTCCAGGCGGGCTACCGGCACTTCGTCGAGCGCCTTGCTGATCGCCGTGTCGTAGCCGTTCCACTCGGGGTTGAACTCGAGATCGGGACGCAGCCCCGACGTGTGCGTCATCAGGTGGCGGATGGTGATGTCGCGCTTGCCGTATTTCTCGAAGCCCGGCAGATGGACCGCCACGCGATCGGTGAGCCTGAGCTTGCCCTGCTCCACCAGCATCATCACCGCGGTGGTGGTGGCGACGACCTTGGTGAGGGAGGCCGCATCGAAGATCGTGTCCGCGGTCATCGGCTCGGGTGCCGGCTGCAGCATCCGCTGGCCGACCGTGGTCTGCCAGGCGACGCCCGCTTCGGTGCCGACGGCCACGACCGCCCCGGGCAGTTCCTTGCGGGTGACAGCCGCCTCGACCACCTTCGTGATCTCGACCAGTCTGGTGCGATCGAACCGGCCTGACGCCGATGCCGCGCCGGGTGTACGCGCCGGGCGTGACGAACGCGCCTGGGTAGACGGCGTCTGGGCGAGCGCCAGGGGCGGTGGCAGGGTCAGACCGACGAGCAGACACGCGATGGTGAGGGTGGAACGCGGCATGGCTGCGAATTATGCCCCGCCTCGCCTCCGGACCTTCCACCCGCAGGCGTGGCGCTACGCCGAATTCCGTGAATGGAGGAATAATCGAGGACGTCGTGTCCAAGACCCTTCGCAGTGCGATCGTCATCGGCGCCGGCACGATGGGCGCACAGATTGCGGCACATCTGGCCAACGCCGGCGTGGCCGTTCACCTGCTGGACGTCGATGCGGCCACCGCGGCAGCGGGCTGGAAGCGGGCGCTCGCGCTGAAGCCGGACCCCTTGTTCACGCCGACGCACGCCACGATGGTCCGGACGGGCGCCATCGACGAGGGTGACTTCGGCGGCGCGGACTGGATCATCGAGGCCATCGTCGAGCGACTCGAGCCCAAGCGTGCGCTGTTCGAGCGCATCGACCGCCACCGGGGCGAGACGACCATCGTCAGCTCCAACACGTCGGGCCTGCCGCTGGCCAGCCTGGTCGAGGGCCGCACCGAAGACTTCGCCCGACACTTCGTCGGCACCCACTTCTTCAACCCGCCGCGCTACATGCCACTGGTCGAGGTCATCCCGGTGGAGGCGACCAGCGCCGACACGGTGGCGCGCGTGCGTCACTGGCTCGACGTCCGCCTCGGCCGCAGTGTCGTGGTGGCGAAGGACTCGCCGAACTTCATCGCCAACCACATCGGTCTGCATGGCCTGTTTACAGTGCTGCAGGCATGGGAGACCGGGCCGTTCGACATCGACACCATCGATGTGCTGACGGGGCCCGTCATCGGTCGGCCGAAGAGCGCCACGTTCCGCACGATCGACATCACCGGACTCGATGTGGCGACGCAGGTCGCGCGGAACTTCGTCGAGCGGACGAGCGACCCGGAG
>LNFM01013409.1_pt1 | contig 10441 bp, 9 predicted proteins | sample 596031 | NCBI WGS metagenome assembly LNFM01 (sample SAMN04254537, study PRJNA301005) | activated carbon metagenome | isolation source: dual media filters at the Ann Arbor, Michigan drinking water treatment plant | place: USA: Ann Arbor | reverse complement strand
CCAAGCGCAAAGAGCCTCACATCTACGTGGCGAACTGGTTCTACCTCGCGTTCATCCTGACCGTTGCGATGCTGCATCTCGTGAACAACGCTGCATTGCCCGTCAGCCTGCTCGGCTCGCAGAGCTATATCGTCTACGCGGGCGTGCAGGATGCGATGACGCAGTGGTGGTACGGCCACAACGCGGTGGGCTTCTTCCTGACCGCGGGCTTTCTCGGCATCATGTACTACTTCGTGCCGAAGCGCGTGGAGAGGCCGGTCTATTCCTACCGCCTGTCGATCGTCCACTTCTGGACGCTGATCTTCCTCTACATCTGGGCGGGTCCGCACCATCTTCACTACACCGCGCTACCCGATTGGGCGCAGACCCTCGGCATGACCTTCTCGATCATGCTGTGGATGCCTTCGTGGGGCGGCATGATCAACGGCCTGATGACCCTGTCGGGCGCCTGGGACCGGCTTCGTACCGACGCCGTCGTCCGTCTGCTCGTCGTCTCGGTCGCGTTCTACGGCATGTCGACGTTCGAAGGCCCGATGATGTCCATCAAGGCCGTCAACTCGCTATCGCATTACACCGACTGGACCATCGGACACGTGCACTCCGGCGCGCTCGGCTGGGTCGCGATGGTGTCGTTCGGCGCGATCTATTGCCTCGTTCCGTGGCTGTGGAAGCGTCCGGGCCTCTACTCGATGCGTCTCGTCGAGTGGCACTTCTGGATCGCGACGATCGGTATCCTTCTCTACATCACGGCGATGTGGGTGTCGGGTATCACGCAGGGCCTGATGTGGCGCGCCTACGACAAGCTCGGCTTCCTCCAGTACTCGTTCATCGAGACCGTCGAAGCCATGAAGCCCTACTACGTGATCCGTGCCATCGGCGGACTTCTGTTCATCGTCGGCTCTCTGATCATGGTGTGGAACGTCTGGCGCACGATCCGCGGCGACGCATCTGTCGATATCCGCGATCAGCCGAGGATCGCAGCCGCGCCTGAACTGCGTAACGCACCAGCCGAGTGACGGGGAGACATTTCAGTGACTCACGAACCCTTCGAGAAGAACTCCATCATCCTCCTGATCGGCATCCTCATCATGGTGTCGATCGGTGGGCTCGTGCAGATCGCCCCGCTCTACTGGGTCGACAGCACGATCGAAAAAGTGAAGGGCATGCGGCCCTACACACCGCTCGAGCAGGCGGGCCGGGACATCTACATCCGCGAAGGCTGCTACGGCTGCCACAGCCAGATGATCCGGACCCTGCGTGACGAAGTCGAGCGCTACGGCCACTACAGCCTGGCTGCGGAAAGCATGTACGATCATCCGTTCCAGTGGGGCTCCAAGCGCACAGGCCCGGATCTCGCTCGCGTCGGCGGCAAGTACTCCGACCAATGGCAGGCCGACCACATGATCAATCCGCGCTCGGTCGTGCCGGAGAGCATCATGCCGGGCTATCCCTGGCTCGCCAGGACTCCAGCCAACATCCAAGGGACCGAGGCTCGACTCAGGACCCTTCGCGCCGTCGGCGTTCCCTATACCGACGAGATGTTGAAGATGGCGAAGGCCGACTTCGCTGCGCAAACCGACCCGGAAAGCCGGGCGGCGCGTGATCTCGCACGGCGCTATCCGAAAGCGAAGACCGTCAAGATCGACGGCAAGCAGATCCAAGGCACGACGGAGCTCGAGGCGCTCATCGCCTATCTCCAGGTGCTCGGTACGCTCGTCGACTTCGCGACGTTCGACGCCAGCGGCCCCAACCTGAGGTGATCCCATGAGCTACGACACAGTCGCAACGTGGAGCCAGGTCGCCTCGCTCCTGATGTTCATCGCGATGTTCGGCGGCGTGCTGGTCTACGCGATGTGGCCGCAAAACAAAGCGCGGTTCGAAGCGGCCCAACGGCGGGCCCTCGATCTGGATAGCCAGAAACCCGGCGGGGAGCATTGATCATGAGTGACAAGAAAAGCCGCGAGATCGACGCCTTCAGCGGCGTCGAAACAACGGGCCACGAGTGGGATGGCATCAAGGAGCTGAACAAGCCCTTGCCGCGATGGTGGATCTGGACGTTCTATGCCTGCATCGTCTGGTCGATCGGGTACTGGATCGTCTATCCGGCTTGGCCGATACCCGGCGGCTACACGAAGGGCATATGGAACTATAGCCAGCGTGCCGTGGTCGCGGCCGAAGGAGAGGCTGCTCGCGCAGCGCAAGGTACTCTGCGAAAGCAGATCGAGACGACGGCACTCGGCGATATCCGCAAGAACCAGGATCTCCTGCGGTTTGCGATGGCCGCCGGCAACGCCTCCTTCCAGACCAACTGTTCGGCCTGCCACGGCCGCGGCGCCCAGGGGTTCACCGGATATCCGAACCTCAACGACGACGACTGGTTGTGGGGCGGCAGCGTGGAGGAGATCGAAAAGACGATCCTCTATGGTGTGCGGTCCGAGCACAAGGATACGCGGTCCAGCGCCATGCCACGTTTCGGTCTCGACAAGATCCTCAAGGATCATGAGATCGACGACGTGGCCGAGTACGTGATGTCGCTGACCAAGCGTTCCACCAATGCGAAGGCGGTCGAGAGTGGCGCAAAGATCTACACGGATCAATGCGCCAGCTGCCACGGCGCGGACGGCAAAGGCATCGTCGAGCAGGGTTCGGCAAACCTGACGGACGGAATCTGGCTCTATGGCAACAGCAAGGCTGCGATCATGGAGAGCATCCGGACCGGACGAAACGGACAGATGCCGTACTGGACCGGCCGCCTCGATACCGTGACGCTCAAATCACTGGCCGTCTACGTGCACAGCCTCGGCGGCGGCAAGTAGCCTGAAACACCGCTGGGCAGTGGGGCGTAGAAAAAACAGCGCGCGGCTTCGGCCGCGCGCGCCGTGCCTGGACGGCGACGGCTGCGGCAGCGGGCCGCGCGTCACATATATCGGGGCTCGTCACATCACTACCGTGATCAAGTCACTTACATCGCCGAATACGAGGCTTATCGGTTTTACCGGGCTCGAAATGCAGCCCGCGTTCACATCCGCGCGCTTAGTGGAACGATCAGTCATCGCCTCTCGCCGGCACCGCGATACGGCGTCGGTCAATCGAGCAATCAGCCGGACAAAGTCACGGTCATGACCAAGGTGGACGCCTATATCATGCCCGAAAGCGACAGCGCTTCGGGCGACCCTGCGGCGCCGGGTATCGAAAAAAGCGACGCAATGGCGATCAACAATCGTGGCGAACGCGATCTCTACGCCAAGCGGCAGTGGGTCTATCCCAAGCTCGCGCACGGTAAATTCCGAAATCTGAAATGGCTGGCGATGGTGCTGACGCTCGGCGTCTACTATGCGCTTCCCTGGATCAGATGGAATCGCGGTCCGGACCTGCCCGATCAGGCCGTGCTGCTCGACATGGCCAACAACCGCTTCTTCTTCTTCTTCCTCGAAATCTGGCCGCAGGAGTTCTATTACATTACCGGCCTGCTGGTGCTGGCGTCCCTCGCCCTTTTCTTCACGACGGCGCTCGCTGGCCGCGTCTGGTGCGGATACTCTTGTCCCCAGACGGTGTGGACCGATCTGATGGTGACCATCGAGCGGTTCTGGCAGGGCGATCGCAACGAACGTATCCGGCTCGATGCCTCGCCATGGACGGCTTCGAAGGTATTCAAGAAGGTTGCGACCCACATCTCGTGGCTGCTGGTCGGGCTCACGACCGGCGGCGCGCTGGTGTTCTATTTCAGAGATGCGCCGACGTTGGCGCTCGAACTGATGACGGGAACCGCGCCGGCGATCGCTTACCTTTTTCTCGGAATCTTCGCACTGACGACCTATCTGCTCGGCGGCATCGCACGCGAGCAGGTCTGCATCTACATGTGCCCCTGGCCTCGCATCCAGGGCGCGATGATCGATCACGAGACGCTGCTCGTTTCGTACATGTCGCAGCGCGGTGAGCCGCGAGGCCCCCACAAGAAAGGTCAACCGTGGGAAGGCCGCGGCGATTGCATCGACTGCAAGGCGTGCGTGGCGGTTTGTCCGACGGGGATCGACATTCGCGACGGTGCGCAGCTCGAGTGCATACAATGTGCGCTCTGCATCGATGCCTGCGACGGCATCATGGACAAGATCGGCCGGCCACGAGGTCTCGTCGCCTATTCGACGATCGCGCATCAGGAAGCCCTGGTGACGGGCGGCTCCAGTCCCCTGAAACTCATTCGCACGCGCACAGTGCTCTATGTGTTGCTCGGCGGACTGGTCGGGGCGATCATGCTGGGTGCCTACATGCGGCGAACAGAACTCGAGATCAACGTGCTGCACGATCGAAGTCCGCCTTTCGTGCGGTTGAGCGACGGCAGCGTGCGTAATACCTACACCGTCAAGGTTCTCAACAAAGTGCACGAGCCGCGCACCTTCTTGATGGGCGTCAATGGCGTCGACGGTGCAAAGATCGAGATTGTCGGCCTGGAGCGGGGAGCAAAGCCCGAGTTGACAGTACGGACAGACGATCTGAGAGAGGTCAGGGTGCTCGTGACGGTCTCGCGCGACAACGCCGACGCCTTGGCGTCGAGTTCCGTCCCGCTCAGTCTGACGATCCGAGATACGGCGTCGGGAAAAGAGACCTCACGGCGGACGAACTTTCAGCGGCCTTGAACGAGAGAGAGCCGACATGAGCCCAACCGTACTGCCAGCGCCAAAATTGCCTGGAGCCGAATCGCCCGGAGTTGGGCCGCAGCCGGGACTTCGCGGACACCACGTGCTCGCCGGCTTCATCGTCTTCTTCGGCACGATCTTCGCCGTCAACGGTGTGCTGCTCTACAAGGCGCTGTCGACGCACAGCGGCATCGTCGCGCAAGAGCCCTATCGAAAGGGGCTGCACTACAACGAGCGCGTCGACGCAGACGAGCGGCAAAGGGCCCTCGGGTGGCGCGAAGACATAGCGCTCGATGCGAAGGGGCAAGTCGGGGTGACGCTGACGAATTCGACCGGCGGCGCGGTTACCGATCTTTCGATCACCGGCTATCTCGGCCGTCCTTCGACGACGAAGCACGATCTCGAGGTCAAGCTCAAAGAGATAAGACCGGGGCAATATTCAGCCGACGTGGGCGCGCTGGAAACCGGCGCGTGGTTGCTCGCACTCGAGGCACGTCCCACGCTGGATGGCCGCGCAGCAGCAACATCGGAACCGATTTACCGGCTGAAGAGGCGGCTATGGCTCAAGCCCTGATCGACAACGCAGGACCGGCGTCACTTCTGGACGTCGGAGCGCCGCGCGCCAAGAAGCGCAACGACGGCCAGGATCGTGGGCCGACGTCCACGACCCTCGTCATCGAGAACATGCACTGTGGCGGCTGCCTCAAGAAGGTGGAAACCGCACTGGCATCCGTTAAGGGTGTGAGCAACGCACGCGCCAATCTCTCGACGCATCGCGCGACGGTCACTCACGCGGGCGAGGCCGCGGACGTTTCAGTGCTGGTCGAAGCGTTGCAGCGGGCGGGGTTCAAGGCGGCCGAACTCATCGGCACGGAGAACAGCGACCTCGCGGCTGCCGATCGCGACTATATCAAGCGGCTCGCGGTGGCGGGCTTTGCCGCTGCGAACATCATGCTGCTGTCGGTCTCTGTGTGGTCGGGCTCGGATGGCGACATGCCGGCCTCGCTGAAGAGCCTATTCCATTGGCTGTCTGCACTGATCGCGCTGCCGGCAACGGTCTATGCGGGGCAGCCGTTCTTCCGTTCCGCGATGACGGCGCTGAAGGCGCGCCGGGTCAACATGGACGTGCCGATCTCGCTGGGCGTCACGCTCGCGACGGGCATGAGCGTCTACCAGACGATCCGCGGCAGCGAGCAGGTCTATTTCGACGCCGCAGTGACGCTGCTGTTCTTCCTGCTGATCGGGCGCGCACTCGACATGCGCATGCGCGTGCGCTCGGCGGGAGCGGCCGCCAACCTGCTCGGCCTGCGTGCTCACTCGGCGCTGGTGCTGGCGGCCGACGGCACGACGAGCCGGATGGCAGCGCGGTTGCTCGAGCCGGGCATGCACGTCGTGACAGCGACCGGGGAGCGCTTCGCGGCCGACGGTAAGATCCTCTCCGGGACGACCGAAATCGACGAAAGCCTCATTTCCGGAGAGACGAAGCCGCGTGTCGCGAAAGCCGGCGACAACGTGTTCGCAGGCACGCTCAATCTGGGAAGGTCGGTCACAGTCGAGACGACCGCCGCCGACGAACGCACGCTGATCGCCGAAATCGCGCGGCTGATGCAAGCAGCCGAGCAGGGGCGAGCGAGCTATGTGAGGCTCGCCGACCGAGCCGCGCGGCTCTACGCGCCGGCAGTTCATGCGCTGGGGCTCGCCACCTTTCTAGGTTGGCTCGCGCTCGGCTCGGGTTGGGAACCGGCGCTGACTGCTGCGATCGCGGTCCTGATCATCACCTGCCCGTGCGCGCTGGCCCTCGCGGTGCCGGCCGTACAAGTCGCCGCGACGAGCCGGCTTTTCAGCAAGGGCGTTCTCGTCAAAGCTCCCGATGCGCTGGAGCGGCTGGCCGAGGTCGACACCATCGTGCTCGACAAGACCGGGACTCTGACGCGCGGGGAGCCTGTGCTGGCGAACGAAGACCGCCTAGACGACGCGACGCTCGCACGCGCGGCTGCACTCGCCGTGTCGAGCCGGCATCCCTATGCTCGCGCGGTCGTGCGGGCAGCAGTGGAGCGCGGCATTGCCGTGTCGCCGGCGACGGAGGTCGCGGAGACTTCCGGTTTGGGGCTGTCGCGACATTCGGGTGCGGGCGAGGAACGGCTGGGTTCGGCGCGTTGGTGTGATGTCGAAGACGGCGGCGACTTCTCGCTGTGGTATCGTTGCGGCGCGGGATCCGCCGTTCCGTTCGAGATGACCGATTCGCCACGTGCAGATGCTGCGGCCGTCATCGCTGCTTTGAAGAGTGCGGGATTTTCGATCGAGATCCTATCGGGCGACCAGCCCGGGGAGGTCGAGCGGATCGCCACGCTTGTCGGCATAACCAGCTACGCCGCCGGTCTGATGCCGGCAGAGAAGTTGGCGCGACTTTCGCAGCTGAAAGCCGAGGGCCGGAAGCCACTGATGATCGGCGACGGCCTCAACGATGCGCCATCCCTTGCAGCCGCGCATGCTTCGCTGTCGCCTTCGAGTGCTGCCGACATCAGCCAGACGGCCGCGGACGCCGTATTCCAAGGCGAGTTGATGACGCCGGTGCTCGAGACGATCGCCGTTGCGCGCTCGAGCCGCCGCATGGCGCTGGAAAACTTCGCGATCGCACTCGGCTACAACGTGATATTCGTTCCGTTGGCTGTTGCCGGGATCGTGACGCCGCTGATCGCTGCTATCGCGATGTCGGGTTCGTCGATCGCGGTGACTGTCAACGCTCTGAGGCTTCGGGGCCGCGCGCTGAGGCTCGGTACTTGGAAGAGCGGACAATGAGGATCTTCCCATGACCGCATTAGCTTGGCTCATTCCCTGCGCGTTGGCACTCGGCGCTATCGGCCTTGCTGGTTTTCTATGGTCGCTGCGCAACGGGCAGTTCGACGATCTCGAAGGTGCAGGATGGCGTGCGCTCGACGACGACGCGCCCGGGTCGGCTGCCGAGCCTGCGAAGAAGGGATGAAGGGGCCGGATTCGCGCTCCGGGTCTCGACCGGGGAGACGGTCTCGAAGGCAGATAAAGCGATCCGCTTTCGCCCCATAGGAGGCATCGCGCCCCCCTCACCCCTGCCTTCCCGGAAGCCGCGTTTCAGCGCGGCTGTCCGGGATCCTGCCGCAAACACATCTGGTTGCAGCCGTGCCCGACCGAACCCGTCAAGGCCCCGGGTCTATGCAATCCGATCGATGATCGGATTGCTCGCCAGGGGACGCCTGGGGACGGGAGCGCTGGTGGTAGCCGCCTCTATTTCTCGGCCGTGCCGACGAGATCGCGATAGGCGTGCCAAGTAGCATGACCGAGAAGGGGGAACGCGACGATCAGGCCGAGGCCGAGCGTCGCCATGCCCATGGCAACGAAACCTGCGATCAGGCCGGCCCACAAGGCCATCGGCTTCGGGTTCTCGACGACGGCCTCGAAACTCTTCGCCATCGCAGTCAAGGCGTCGATGCGGCGATCCATCAGTAGCGGGATCGAGATCGCGGTGGCGGCAAAGCCCAACGCGGCGAGCAGGGCGCCTGTCGCGGTCCCTACGATCAACAGGCCGAGGCCTTGAGGCGTGAACAACAGCGTCGGCATGAACTCGCGCGCTGGCGGCAGTCCCTGTGTGCCGAGGAACAGCGCCAACAGCATGAACGCGACGCGCATCCACACGAGATAGAGAAAGAGCAGGAATGCCGAAAGCAGGCCCAGACGGAATGCCGACGAGGCAGCTGCCGAGATCGTGCCGGCGAGGTCGGGCTTGCCGCCTTGCGTCAGGACGCGGCTTTTTTCATACAGGCCAACCGCGAGAAGTGGGCCGATCAGGAGAAAGCCCCCCGCCAGTACCGGCATGAGCGACTCGAGGCTCGCGGCACTCAGCCCCAGTGTCAGGATGAATCCCGCGACCGTCGCCAGGGCGCCGTAACCGAGGCTTATTCCGGGCGAAGTCCACAGGTCGCGCCAGCCCGCGGCCAGCCATTCCCAAGGGCGGTCGAAGGGCACTGCTCTGATGACGATCGCCTGAGGGGCGGCGGTCTCGCCCTGCGGCGGCGGCATCACACCTCGTTCAGCGTTACCCATCGCGTAACCTCCCGTGCAATGACCGCGCAGCCGGGGCTCGGCGCGAGCCATCAGCGAAGCGCGCGCAAGCATCGAGGACATCTGCACGCGAGGGTTTGACCAAAATCAAGCGTCACCGCAATTCAGAAGTCCGGCTGATGCGGGCATGCCAAGTATCGCGCCATACCTAGCTCGAATGTTGGATCTTGCCAGCGCGAGGGGGTGGCCCTAATTGCTGTCCAACCGGCCAGACTGACCTATGGCACCACCTGCGGCGAAACTAGGGAAGGATTACCACCAATGAACAGGCGCGAGCTTATTCTTTCAGGATTGGGCGCTGGATTGGCTGGAAGCTTCCCGCTGACCGTGCTTGCACAGGATGCCTTCCCCAACAGACCGATGCGCCTGATCGTGCCGTTCTCGCCGGGCGGTGTCGTCGACGTTATCGCGCGGCTGTGGGTCGAAGAAATGCGAGGCCTCGGCACCTTCGTCGTCGAGAACCAGGGCGGCGCTGGGGGCATCACCGGCGCTAACCACGTGGCGCGTTCCGCTGGCGACGGCTACACGATGCTGCTGGGCAATACCAGCACGCAGGTCGTCAATCCGCTCGTCATGGCTCATCCGCCGTACGATCCGGCAAAGGCGTTCAAAACGATCAGCATCATCGCCAATTCGGCAGTCGCCGTAGCGGTCAATCCAAGCGTTCCGGTCAAAACGCTGGGCGAACTCGTCGCCTACATCAAGGCCAACAAGGAAAAGGCTTCCTACGGATCGCCGGGGGCCGGGACGCTCACTCATCTGACCGGCGAGATCTTCAAGCAACTCGCGGGGACCCCGGAATACGTGCACGTGGCATATCGCGGCGCGGGGCCGGGCATCACCGATCTCGTTGCCGGACATATTCCGTCGATGATGCTGAACATCACCAGTCAAGTGCTCGAGTTGCACCGAACAGACAAGATCCGGATTCTCGCTGTCTGCACTCCAAAGCGCATCGGCGTCCTGCCCGACGTGCCGGCTGCCGCCGAAACCATGCCACAACTCGTTGCGCAGCTCTTCACAGGGCTTTTCGTTCCGGCGTCGACCCCGGGTGATGTCGTCGAGAAGATCGCCGGTGCCAACAAAGCCGCCATGGCGAGCAAAGGGTTCCAGCAGAAGCTGATCGATGCGGGCTTCGAGCCGGTCACCGACACACCCGCAGAGGCGCAGAAGTTCGTCGATGCCGAGATTGCGCGACTGGGACCGCTGATCAAGTCGACCGGTTTCAAACCGGCCGGATAACCAAGCTGGGAACGACTTCGGGAGGGGGAAGCTCCAAAACACAGGCTACCCCACCCGCCCCTCCCCACACCGGGGAGGGGATCGTGGACTGCTTATCCGCCACTCATTTGGGCGCCAGAACCATAACCATCTGACGGCCCTCGAACCGCGGCTCGGCTTCGACCTTCGAGATCGCCTCGAGATCGGCCTTGACGCGCCGGAGCACGTCCATACCGAGAGATTGGTGCGCCATTTCGCGACCGCGGAAGCGGAGGGTCACTTTGACCTTGTCGCCTTCCTCGAAGAAGCGCTTGATCGACTTCATCTTCACGTCATAGTCGTGATCGTCGATGTTGGGGCGCAGCTTGATCTCTTTGATCTCGACGATCTTCTGATTCTTGCGCGCCTCGGCGGCCTTCTTCTGCTCTTGGTATTTGAATTTGCCGTAGTCCAGGATCTTGCAGACCGGAGGCGCTGCATCCGGCGAGATC
>LNFM01013407.1_pt1 | contig 10443 bp, 7 predicted proteins | sample 596031 | NCBI WGS metagenome assembly LNFM01 (sample SAMN04254537, study PRJNA301005) | activated carbon metagenome | isolation source: dual media filters at the Ann Arbor, Michigan drinking water treatment plant | place: USA: Ann Arbor | reverse complement strand
CTAGCACTGGCAAGCCTTTACGCCTTCGAACATCTCGTCGCCCACAGCCTCACTGGCCAGTCTGCCGTCGAGTCGGCAGACGAGCGCATCGAAAGCCACTGGGGGGCCATCAATGAGCTTCTGATCTGGAAGCTGAAGACGGCGCCGACCGAGACGACGAGGATCGATGACGAGTCGATAGCTCGGTCGCTCAAGCAGCATTTGGCACCGCTGCTGTTTCCCGAGCCAGGAGGCGCGTCGGCGCTTGCGCGACGACGGCAGGCCTTTGCTTCGTTGGTGGATGCACAACTGGAGCTCGACGAGTTCCTATCTCGCAGCATCGACGCCTTTCGCTACGACGACTCGGTACGCTTCATTCGAGTCGGCGAGCGCAGCCTTGAGCTCGTCGAGACAATTCCAGAGGCTAGGACCAAGTGGTTCCACGATGGCAAGAAGCTGGAGCGATTGCATGGCTACTGGTTGCATCGAGCCTTCTACGCTTTCGCGCATTCAGACATTGCGCACAAGCGCACGTTGAAGTGCTGTTGTGCGGCGCCGACCAGATTTCCACCCACCAGGTCTCGACCAAACGATGAGTTGAAGACCGCCGACAGGTAGTAGGCGTTCAGCTGAGGCCCAGGCCGGACGATGACGAGATCACTGCAATTGGCCTCCGGCAACTCGGGCGGAATCACGCATGCCGTCCCGGGGTAGCCCGTGCGGACAATGCCCACATCGCCAGGCCGCAGCGTCGACTTCTTGATGCGTTCATGAAACGCCTGAGGAATGAACTTCAGGTCGTTCATGTTGATGCGGAAAGGCTGGATATTCAGCGACCGCAAGAACGGAACGCCCTCGTCGCAGTACTCGTCAGCCATCGAGCCGACGAATCCCACCGTGATTTGGCTACAGACTTCCTTCAGCTTGATCGTGGCCCACTGATTCATGTCAGCCGTTCGCCACGAGGGCCTGCACGTTGTGGCTTATGACGGCTGCCAGCTCGCCCGAGGCGCCGGTCAACTCGGCCAGTTCGTCCATGGCGTTCTGCAGGTCCTCCAGAAACTCCTCGTCGGTTTTTCCGTCCTCTTCAATCACGACGCCGACATACCGCCCCGGATTCAGCGACCAATCCTGCTCCTCGATCTCCGCCTGCGTAGCCAACTTGCATAGCCCTGTCACGTCTTCATAGGCTGCCTTCGGAAACCGCTGCTGCAGCCACTCGATGTGCCCGAAATCGCTCTCGGCCAGCTTCACCTCGTCGTGCAACGCTTGCAACGCCTCCTTCATCACCTTGCTCTGCCGGCTGCCGCCGCCGCGCTTGCCCGCTGCCTTGGCCGCCTCGGCCTTGCGCTTGTCCCCGTCGCGGATGGCCTTGTCCAGCGTCTTCAGGCTGGCGTGCAGTTGCTCGAAGAAGGGCGCGTAAGTCGCGCTCAGCGCTTGCTGGGCCTGATTGCGCACGTCCATGGCCTCGGTGCCGCCGTGCGCCGCAAAGTAGGCTTGCTGCGCCGTGGCCAGCGGCTCCAGCTGCACCCAATGCGCCAACAGGTGCTCCACCGCGGCCAGCCCTGCCGCCGTGGCCTCTGGGGCCTCGGCGGCGTCTTCACCCAGCACGGCGCGCAACCGCTCGGCCAGCGCCGGCAGCTTCGCGTGGCTGGCCTGCAGCTTCTGCAAGCCGCTGCGGAAGTAGCCATCCACCAGCGCCACGAATTCCCCACGCCGGCCCTTGTGCAGGCGCGGAATGATCGCCAGGTTCTGCGTCTGCGCATCACTCAGCTCGCGGTGCGCGCGGTCGATCTGCGTGAAGACGTTGCGCGCGTCGACGAACAGCACGCGGTCATCAGCCTTGCCCTTGTCGAAGAACCACAGCGTGGCCGGTAGCGTGACGGTGTAGAACAGGTTGGACGGCAGCGTCAGCATGCCGTAGATCAGGTTGTTCTGAACCAGCGTGCGGCGGATGTCGGCTTCTGAATGCCGCGCGTCGCTGGCCGAGTTGGCCATCACCAGTGCGGCGCGGCCGCCTGGTTTCAGCGAGGTGGCGAACAGGTTGATCCACAGGTAGTTGGCGTTGGGCACCGTCTCCTGGGCCTTCTGCTCGGCCTTGTCCTTGCCCTTGGCGCCTGCCGGCTTGCCCTTGTTGCGCGGCACGCCGTAGGTGTTGAATCGCTTGTCCTGCTCCACCTGATCCAGTGGCACGTCGTCCACGTTGAAGGGTGGGTTGGCCAGCACATAGTCAAAGTTGCCGAAGGCGCCAAACGGGTCTTCGGAATAGGCGTTGGCCTGCTTCACCTCGCCACGCAGCCCGTTCACGGCCAGGTTCATCTTGGCCAGCTTCACGGTCTCCAGCGTCTTCTCGGTGCCGTAGACGAAGACATCCAGGTCTTGCGCGGCATCCTTGCGGTGCTGCTCGATGAACTGCGCCGACTGCACGAACATGCCGCCTGAGCCGCAGGCCGGGTCGAACACCTTGCCGCCGTGCGGCTCGATGATCTCCACCATCAGCCGCACCACCGAGCGCGGCGTGAAGAACTCGCCACCGCCCTGGCCTTCACTCATCGCGAAGTTGCCCAGGAAGTATTCGTAGATTTGGCCGAACACGTCGCCCGAGGCGTTGAGTGGGATGTCGGAGAACAGCTTCAGCAGCGCCTTGGGGATGCTGCGGTTCTGCGGGTTGCGGCTGAAGCGGTCGTACTCCTGCTGCGGCAGCACACCCAGCAGCTCGGGTTTGCTCAGCTCGATGCTGGCCATGGCCGCGCGGATGGCCTTGGGGATGTCTTCCTTCTCCGGCAGGTTCAACAGGTGGTCGTAGCGCGCAAAGGGCCCAAGCGCAAAACCGCACTTTTCAATGGCGATGTCTTGCAGGCTGCGCTCGCGGCGTGTGCCCTTGAGCTTCTGGTACTCCGCCAAGATGGCGTCTTCATGCTGCCGGTATTTGTTATCAGCGAACTTCAGGAAGATGAGGCCCAGCACTGGCGTGCTGTACTCGCTGGCCTTGAGATCGCTGTTGGCGCGTAGCTTGTCGGCGGCAGCCCACAGGTCACGCTCAAGCTTTTTGAGTTGTTCGCGGTTCATGACTGTGATCTTAGGGTCCGCCAAGCGCACAACGAAAAGGGGCTGTGCCTGCGCACAGCCCCGTGCAGTCGAAGATTCGACTACACCTCGCGGACCGGTGCCGAGCTACTGCCCTTAACCAGGTTCACGGCTGACGAGCAGTCCTGCTTGTTGAAGTAGCCCTCACCGCTGTCTGCAAGCTTTCGCCCGTTGCCAGGTTGGGTGCAGAGGATTTTGGGACTAGATTCTTGGCCTTCGCCTATGAAGATCCACTAGTCGCGCAGTAGGCGGTTCACGATAGGTGCAGCAGTTCCTGAGACTGGACTGCTCTCACGCAGAAGTTGCTGCACACGCCACTTTGAACGCCCTGAAGGCTCACGTCCATGGTGTCGGCCCCGGCGCGGGTAGGCCCAATAAGCCTCGGCAGCTTGCCAACAACGCCTGCTGCTGAAGTCACGCGGCACAGTGTGCCGTCACGTGCAGACGGCCTCCAACGACTGCTCACGCTGACTACAGTCATTCCTTCGGCGGGCAGAGCACCCGCTGACGACCCATTGCTGAAGTTCAGTTGCTTGAATAGCTGACATTCAAGGCGCGCTTGCTCCACGCTCTGGCACCGATATATTGATCCGGCACCAACGACCGGCGACACACACAGTTCGACCGCTGTCTCTCGCGCGAAGCAGTCCCGGCGGCCGTCGTCCGACAGCGCGCACCGACGTCTGGCTCAGGCCACGTGCCCAGGTCAATGCTTGCCGCCCAGGGAATTCCCTTGGAGGGGGGAGCCCGGAGCTGCAGGCGGGTTGCGCTTCATGGGACATCAAGCGCTCGTCGCCCTCCCAGTCGCCCGCCCCGCGCCTCGGCGTGCCGCATTGATGACCAACTCCGACTCCGGGGCATTGATCTGATACGGTTGATATAGAGAAAAACTGACTCTTGGAAATCAGACTGCAGCTCGCGACGATGACGGCACGTTGTTCTGGACGCTCACCGAGCGCCGACACCGCCGACACACGCCGATCTGCACCAGGAGCCCCTCATGTCATCCACCCGCCGGGTCATTCCGCTGGTGCCCGTCGCCAGCGCACCTGGCAGCTCGGCCATCGAGCCGTTCGTCAAGATCCAGGCCCGCGGCATCAGCGGCCTCTACACCCGATGGCGCTGGGCCATGGTGTGGCTCACCCAAGTCGTGTTCTACGGCCTGCCCTGGCTGAACTGGCACGGCCGGCAGGCCGTGCTGTTCGATGTGGAGGGCCGGCGCTTCTACCTGTTCGATGCGGTGCTGTTCCCGCAGGACATGATCTACCTTGCCGGCCTGCTGGTCTTCTGCGCCTTGCTGCTGTTCTTCGCAACCGCCGTTGCAGGACGGGTGTGGTGTGGCTTTGCTTGCCCGCAGACGGTCTACACCGAATTGTTCATGTGGATCGAACAACGCACCGAGGGCGACCGGCTGTCGCGGCTGCGCTTGGACGCAGCGCCTTGGGGCGCCAACAAGCTGCTGCGCCGTGGTGGCAAGCACCTGGGCTGGTTGCTGCTGAGCCTGGTGACGGGCTTCAGCCTGGTCGGCTGGTTCACACCCGTTCGCAGCCTGCTGCAGGCAGTGCCCACGCTGGCTTTTGGTCCCTGGGAGGCCTTCTGGATCCTGTTCTACGGCGCAGCCACCTACCTGCACGCCGGCGTGCTGCGCGAGAAGGTCTGCCAGCACGCCTGCCCCTACGGCCGCTTCCAAGGCTCGATGCTGGACGCCCGCACCTTGGCGATCGGCTACGACGTGGCCCGGGGCGAACCGCGCGGCGCCCGTGCCCGCGGCACCGACGCACGCGCCAAAGGCCAGGGCGACTGCGTGGACTGCACGCTGTGCGTCCAGGTCTGCCCGGTGGGCATCGACATTCGCCAAGGCCTGCAGGCCGCGTGCATCAGCTGTGGCCTGTGCATCGACGCCTGCGACCAGGTGATGGACAAGCTGGGTGCGCCACGCGGGCTGGTGCGCTTTGGCAACACGCACGCCACGGCCAGCGGTCAGATTGACGGCTGGCGGCAAACCCTGCGCCGGCCGCGCGTGCTGCTGTATGGCACGGCGCTGCTGGCGCTGAGCGTACTCATGGCCGCGGGATGGGCGCAGCGTCCGGAGCTGCGCATGAACGTCATCCGTGACCGCAGCGTGTTGGCCCGCGAGGTGGAGGACGGCGCCGTGGAGAACGTCTACCGCCTGCATGTGATGAACGCGAGTCTGCGGCCTCGTGTCTTGCGGCTGCGGGCGATCAGCGGCGACGACCAGGCGGCCACCACCCTGCAACTGATGCAACGTGGTGAACTCCAGGTGGATGCGGCCGGCGAAACCACGGTAGTGGTCACGCTGCGCATGCCCGCACGGGAGGTGGCAGGGCTGGCTCAGCGCACGCCATGGCCCATCCGCTTCATCGTCGAAGACGCGTCGGGCGCCCGGACTACTTCCCGGGCGCAAGCGAACTCCACCTTCCTGCCGAGCTGATCCGTGCTGGCCCGTGCTGGCGCGCAGACTGTACCTGCGGCCGCACGCCGCTGCCGAAGGCACTGCTCGAGGCTGGGATCCTTGGCGACAACCCGTTGATGCTGCCCGCGACACGGGCCAGACGCCTGTGCCCGGCAAGGTGATCACAGCATGGCAGCTGCCAACTCACCCAGCACACGCAGCGCATCGTCCACGCGGGGATCGCCCGGGTGCCCGACGTTCAGGCGCAGGTGGTGGGCAAAGCGGCGGTCGGCCGAGAACAGCACACCCGGTGCCGTGCTGATGCCCTGGGCCATGGCCTGGTGATGCAATGCAAGGGCATCCACGGTGGCTGGCAATTCCAGCCAAAAGAAGTAGCCGCCGGCCGGCCGCGTGACCTTCGTGCCGGCCGGGAAGTGGCGCGCGATCAACCGCCGCGTCCGCTCCTGCTCGGCGGCCAGAGCTGCCCGCAGCTGACGCAGGTGACGGTCGTAGCCGCCTTGCGCCAGGTAGTCGGCGATCGCCAGCTGTGGCGGCAGCGCCGTCGCCAGCGAACTCATCATCTTCAGCCGCTGCACCACCGCCGCGTAGCGCCCTGCTGCGGCCCAACCGACCCGGTAGCCCGGCGCCAGGCACTTGGAAAATGACGAGCAATGCAGCACGCCACCGCCCTGGTCGAAGGCCTTGGCCGGCGGCGGCCGACGCATGTCGGCATACAGCTCGCCATACACGTCGTCCTCGATCAGCGGCACACCTTGCTGCGCCAGCAGCGTCACCAAGGCCTGCTTGCGCGCAGGCGGCATCAGTGCGCCCAGGGGGTTCTGAAAGCTCGGCATGAACCAGCAGGCGGCCACCGGCTGACGCGTCAGCAACTCGGCCAATGCCGCCAGGTCGACACCCTCGCGCGGGTCGGTCGCGACCTCCACCGCCTTCAAGTTCAACCGCTCCAGTGCCTGCAAGGCGGCGTAGAACGTGGGGCTCTCCACCACCACCACATCGCCTGGCTTGGTGACGGCCTGCAGACAGAGGTTGAGTGCCTCCATCGCACCGTTGGTCACGACCAGCTCGTCCTCGGCGAGTGGCACGCCCTGCAGCGCGTAGCGGCGGCGCAGCGCCTGGCGCAACCCCGAATCACCGGCCGTCAACGCACTGGTGATCTGCGCCGGCTTGAGCCGCCGCATGGCGCGCGCGCCACTGCGCGCCAGCGCCTCGAAAGGGAACAGATGCGCCGCGGGAAACGCCGAGCCCAGCGGCACCACCTTGGCATCGCGGGTGGACTCGAGCAACCCGAAGGCCAGTGCACTGACGGCTACCGTCGTGGCCTCGGTCTGCGGCACCGTTGCTTTTGGCAGTGCGCGCGTCGGCCGTTTCTGCGACCGGACGTAGTACCCCGAGCGTGGACGCGCCTCGATGAGCCCGCGCGTTTCCAGCAAGCCGTAGGCCTGGAAGACGGTGGACGGGCTGATACCCCGGCGCTGGCAGGTCTGGCGCACCGAGGGCAGGCGCTCGCCGGCACGCAGCAGGCCGTCGCGTATGGCCTGGGCCATCTCGTCGGCCAGCTGCTCGTAGCGCGTGGTGCCAAGGTCGGACATCTGATCCGGTTGAAGTTGTCGGCAACTGAATCTTACAGATCAGGCTACGGCGTCCGATCATCCCCGCATGCACAACTCCGCCAGTCCCCCGCCTCGCTGCAGCCTGAGTGCCTTGGGCCGGGCCGCGCTGTCTAGGGTGGTGGAAAGCGGCCTGTTGCGCTGCGCCGTGCCGCCCGATCTGGGTGGTTCAGGCGGCAGCCTGGCCGAACTGGCCGACGGCGCGCAGGCACTGGCCACGCAAGACAGCGCTGCAGCCTGGGTGCTGTGGGCACAACGCCTGGCCATCGGCGCCCTGATTTGCTCACGCAACATCGGGTTGCGCGACTACGTGCTGCCTGACCTGCTCAGCGGTGAGCGCGCCGGCACGATGCCCGTGCCGCAGCAGCCGCAAGCGTTGGTGGCCATGGATGCGGGCCGCGGCCAGCGTCTGTACGGCCGACTGCAGCGCGTGCCGAATCTGCAGCCACACGGTTACTCGCTGGTCGCACCGGTGCAACTGGACCATGGCGCCCCGCAATGGGTGCTGCTGCGAAGCGAGGAGGACGGACTGCGGGCGGGATTGGATCTGGGCGCTCCTTGTCCGCCGGGCAGCCGCACAGCGACCCTGGTCCTGGACGGCGTGTTTTTCCGTGCCGATGAGTGGCTGGCCAACGGCGACCTGCCTGACTTGCTTCGACCAACCGCCGATGCCCTTTCCGCCTGCCTGGCCCAACCCTGAACACATCCCTCTTGCACAGACAGCGCTCCATGCCCAACCCCCTGCCCTACCTGCGTGCCGTCCTGTGGAGCTTCCTAGGCATCCGCCAACGCAGCAGCGCAACCGCCGAGCAGCAGCAACTGAAGCCGCTGCCGCTGATCGCCGCCGCGGTGGTTCTGGCCGCTGTGTTTGTCCTGGTGCTGCTGGCCCTGGCCTCCAGCGCGTCGGCTGCCCCGCTCCAGGTGCCTGACACCCTGGCCCAGCGCGCCTTGGCCTGCACGGGCTGCCACGGGCCGCAGGGACGGGCCTCGCAACAGGGCTACATCCCGCGCATTGCGGGGAAGCCCGCCGGCTACCTGCACGCGCAGCTGCTGGCCTTCCGCGATGGTCGGCGCCAGCACGACGGCATGGCTCGCCTGCTGGGCAACTTGGACGACGACTACCTTGCTGAGCTGGCGGCGTACTTTGCGGGGTTGAAGGTGCCGTATCCCGCGCCGGCCCCAGTCCGGGGCACGGGCGAGTCGCGCGCGCTTGGGGAGCGCCTGGTCCGGCATGGCGACGCTGCGCACGGGCTTCCTGCCTGCGTGAGCTGCCACGGTGCGGCCCTGACCGGAGTGAATCCGGCCATTCCCGGACTGCTGGGCCTGCCGCGCGACTACCTCGTCGCGCAGCTGGGGGCGTGGCGCGTCCAGATCCGCCAGGCGCGGGCGCCCGACTGCATGGCTGCACTGGCCCAGCGGATGCAACCGCTGGACATTGCGGCGGTGGCCGACTGGTTGGCCGCGCAGCCGCTTCCCGCCGACGCGGGACCGGCCCCTCGACCTTCCCAAGCGCTGCCGACGCCCTGCGGCAGCACCGAACCATGAGCCCGCGCTTTGCCCAGGCCAACTCGCCACGCTGGTCATGGCGACGCTGGCTGGCGCTGGGCCTGGTCGGCGGCCTGGTGGCGGCCGCATCTGCCGTGCTTTGGCTCAACCGTACGCCTGGCCTGACGCCCTCGCCCGACCCAGCAGTCGATCCCGCCACCATCGCCCGCGGCGCCTACCTCGCACGTGTGGGCAACTGCGCCGGTTGTCACACCGCACGCGGGGGCCGCCCCTTTGCAGGCGGTCGAGCACTGCCCACGCCCTTCGGTACGGTGTATGCCGGCAACCTGACACCGGATCCCGACACCGGTCTGGGGCGTTGGAACGCGGACGATTTCTGGCGGGCCATGCACCATGGCCGCTCGCGTGATGGGCGCCTTCTGGCGCCGGCCTTCCCGTACACCGAGTTCACCAATGTCAGCCGGGCCGACAGCAATGCGCTGTACGTGTACCTGCGCAGCCTGCCCCCAGTGATGCAGGCCACGCCGGAAACCGGATTGCGCTTCCCCTTCCGCACCCAGGCTGCGCTGGCGATCTGGCGGGCGCTGTACTTCAGACCGGCAGCGGCCGCGGACCTGAGCGCCACGGAGCGGTCTGCCGAGTGGCAGCGCGGTGCTTACCTCGTGCGCGGGCTGGGCCATTGCGCAGCCTGCCATGCACCCCGAGATGCCCTGGGCGCCACGCAGGGTGCCGACCAACTGCCCGGTGGTGCCATGCCGATGCAGCCCTGGTTTGCACCCAGCCTGGCGCCGGTCGCCGGCATGCCGCGCGACCAACAGCAGCAAGCACTGATCGATCTGCTGCGAACAGGCATGTCATCGCGCGGCACGGCCAGCGGACCGATGGCCGAAGTCATCACGAACAGCACGCAGCACTGGTCGGACGAGGATTTGAAAGCGACAGCGGTCTACCTGCTCAGCCTTCCGCCCCAGCCTCTGCGGCCAGCCCCCTCCGCTCCCTTCGCTGACGGGCAGCGCGAACGTGGAGCGGCCCTGTATGCCGACCGCTGCGCAAACTGCCATGGCGAAAAAGGCGAAGGCGCGCCGGGCATCTACCCACCGCTGGCGGGCAACCCCACGGTAACGCTTCTCGACCCCGCCAACGTCATGCAGGTCATCCGCCACGGCGGCTTTGCACCGACCACCTTGACCCAGGCGCGCCCCTTCGGCATGCCCCCGGCACATCTCTCGGCGCAGGAACTGGCTGATGTGCTCACCTATGTGCGGCAGTCTTGGGGCAACCAGGCACCGGTCGTGACACTGTTGCAAAGCATGCGCGCCCCTTGAAGAGCCGGGATCCCCCACTGGCGGCCCTGTTACCGCGAGCTCCGGAACTTGTAGTCGCCCATCGGTTTACGCGATAGCTGCCAGTCCGTTCGGCTTCACCGAACCACGGCCCACCGGCTGTTGGCTGGGCCCGCGATATCTGTCTCCAAATGACGTCCTGAGAAGAACACTTCGCGGGACGTCGACCGCTCCCAGGCACTCCATGCACAGTATCGAAGAAGTCGACCGCAGACCGCAGCTCAGCCGCTCAGCGGCCCGAGCGTCGGCAAACTGGCAGCGAGACGAACTTCGGCTTGTGGCCGTCCAGAGCCGGCCATCGGACGGTTTCGAACGGCGGCTCCGCAGCTCATCACTGACGGTCAAGCATCCAAGGACCGCAAAGGAACGACCGTGACTCTAAGTCGTGCTGGGTTAAGGCCTGGCGCGCAGCCGCGGGTCGAGGGCGAAGCGCTCGGATTTGATGTCGGTCATTAGCGGCAGCGCCGTCGTGACGTTGACGAGCAGA
>LNFM01013406.1_pt1 | contig 10443 bp, 8 predicted proteins | sample 596031 | NCBI WGS metagenome assembly LNFM01 (sample SAMN04254537, study PRJNA301005) | activated carbon metagenome | isolation source: dual media filters at the Ann Arbor, Michigan drinking water treatment plant | place: USA: Ann Arbor | reverse complement strand
CGAGCCGGGGATGCCCAGGGTCGCGATGCCCGAGCCGGCCTCCGACAGCAGCGCGTCGGAGTGCCCGTGGTAGTGCCCCGCGAACTTCACGAGCAGCGGCCGACCGGTGGCGCCGCGCGCGAGCCGGATCGCCGTCATGGTCGCCTCGGTGCCCGTCGAGACGAGCCGCAGCTTCTCGATCGCGCGGCGCTCGGTGCCGTCGGGCGAGGTGAGCGTCAGCCGGTCGAGCACGAGCTCGGCGAGCTCGACCTCGCCCGTCGACGCGGCGCCGAAGCCGAGGCCGCGGTCGACGGCCGCGTGCGCGGCGGCGATGACCTCGGGATGCGCGTGCCCCAGCAGCGCCGGACCCCACTGCCCCACGAGGTCGACGTACTCGGTGCCCTCGACATCGGTCACGTAGGGGCCGCGGCCGCTCGCCAGGAAGACAGGGGTGCCACCGACCGAGCGGAACGCACGCACGGGCGAGTTGACCCCGCCGGGGGTGACGGCGAGCGCGCGCTCGAACGCTTCGGCGTTGGTGGTGGGCGTGCGCCCGGAGACGAAGCGCGTCATGCGATGAGTCCTCTCTCGACGAGGTCGAGGCTCGCGTAGCTGAGCACCGCGTCGGCGCCCGCGCGGCGGATGGAGACGAGCGCCTCGAGCTGGGCGCGGTCGCCGTCGATCCAGCCCTGCTGGGCGGCCGCGGCGATCATGGCGTGCTCGCCCGAGACCATGTACGCCCACACCGGCACGGGCGAGACGTCGGCGACGCGGCGCAACACGTCGAGGTAGGCGAGCGCGGGCTTCACCATGACGATGTCGGCGCCCTCCTGCACATCGAGCGCGGCCTCGCGCACGCCCTCGCGCGCGTTCGCCGGGTCGAGCTGGTAGGTGCGGCGGTCGCCCTGCAGCTGCGACTCGACCGCGTCGCGGAAGGGCCCGTAGAACGCCGAGGCGTACTTGGCCGAGTACGCGAGCAGGGCGACATCGGTGAAGCCCGCCGCATCGAGGGCGGCGCGGGCGACAGCGGTCTGGCCGTCCATCATGCCGCTGAGCCCGAGCAGCTGCGCGCCCGCCTCGGCCTGCGCGACCGCCATGGCCGCGTAGCGCGCAAGGCTCGCGTCGTTGTCGACGCGGCCCCGGGCATCCAGCACGCCGCAGTGGCCGTGGTCGGTGAACTCGTCGAGGCAGAGGTCGGTCTGCACGACGAACGCGTCACCGACTTCAGCGACGACCGCGCGCGCGGCGGCATTGAGGATGCCCTCGGGATCGGTCGCGCCCGAGCCGATCGCGTCGCGCCTCTCGGGAACCCCGAACAGCATGACGCCGCCGAGCCCCGCGGCGGCCGCGCGCGCCGCGATCGCGCGCACGCTGTCGAGCGAGTGCTGCTCGACGCCCGGCATCGAGGCGATCGGCTGCGGGGCGTCGAGGCCCTCGCGCACGAAGAGGGGCAGTACGAGCTGATGCGGCCGCACCTCGGTCTCGCGCACGAGACCGCGCATCGCGGCCGTCGCGCGCAGGCGGCGGGGGCGGATGCTCGGGCCGAAGTCACCCGGCGTGGCCGACGTCGGCGCGCTCATCGCGCACCGCCGAGCGGCGCGAGGTCGGCCGCGCCCAGCTCGAGCAGCTCGTCGACGACGCGCTTCGCGGCGTCTTCGCCGGGCGTGCGCGTGTCGTCGACGTAGAGGGCGTGCGCGGCCGAGACCTGCTCGCCCGCGTCGGAGTAGACGCGCGCGGCGAGGAAGAGCATGCCGCCGTCGATGAAGGCGTTGGCCCCGAGCGGGGCCGAGCAGCCGGCCTCGAGCAGGCGCAGCACGGCCCGCTCGGCCTCGACGCTCGTGCGCGTCGCGGCGTGGTCGATGCCCTGCAGGGCCGAGCGCAGCGGGCCCGAGACGCTCGCGAGCGTCTCGACTGCGAGCGCGCCCTGGCCGGGTGCGGTCGGCCAGCCCGCGATCCCGAGGTGCTCGGTGATGACGTCGTCGCGCCCGAGGCGCTCGAGGCCCGCGACCGCGAGCACGACGGCGTCGAGGTCGGCCTCGACGCCCTCGCGGTCGCCGGTTGGTTCAGAGCCGAGCACGCGGCCGATGCGCGTGTCGACGTTGCCGCGCAGGTCGACGACCTCGAGGTCGTCGCGCCGTCTCCGCAGCTGCGCGCGGCGTCGAGGAGACCCGGTGCCGACGTGAGCGCCGGGCGGCAGCTGCTCGAGCGTCAGGCCGTCGCGCGCCACGAGCGCGTCGCGAGCATCCGCCCGCTTCGGAATCGCCGAGATGAGCAGCTCGGGGTGCGGGGCCGTCGGCAGGTCTTTCAGCGAGTGCACGACCACGTCGCACTCCCCCGCGAGCAGGGCCTCGCGCACGGCGGTGACGAAGACGCCCGCGCCGCCGAGGCTCTCGAGCGGAGCGGTCGAGCGGTCACCGAGCGTCGAGATCGTCACGAGCTCGACGGGGCTGCCGGTGCGCGCCGCGATCGAGTCGGCGACGCGCTGCGACTGCGCGAGCGCGAGGGCGGAGCCGCGGGTGCCGAGGCGGATCGGCGCCTCGGCCGTCACGGCTCGAGCCCCGAGATCGCGGGCTTGAAGCCCGCGCGCACGTTCTCGCAGCAGCCGGGGCGGCACACGTCGTACCAGGGGCCGAGCGTCGTCTCGCGCACGCGGTCGGCGGGCGCCGTGCCGCGCAGGCGCTCCTCCACGAGGTCGATGAGGCCGCTCACGTAGACGGGGTCGACGCCCGGGGTCGGCACGCGCACACCGCGCACGCCGTGCTCCGCGCAGGTCTCCATCGCCTCGGTGTCGAGATCCCACATGACCTCCATGTGGTCGCTCACGAAGCCGACGGGCACCATGACGATCGTCGTCGCTCCCGCCGCGGCGTGCTCGGCGATCGCGTCGTTGATGTCGGGCTCGAGCCACGGCTGCGTCGGGGGGCCCGAGCGGCTCTGGTAGACGAGCTGCCAGTCGACGTCGGGCACGTCGGCGCCCTCGTCGCGCAGCGTGGCGAGCGCCCGCTGCATGATGACCCCGCTCACGGCGAGGTGCTGGGCGGCGTAGGCGCCGCCCTCGCCCCACTCGACGTCGCGCGGCCCGCTGCGCTCGGCATCGGTCGTCGGGATGCTGTGGGTCGCGAAGAGCACGCGCGCGCCGGTCAGGTCGACGCCATCGGCGAGGAGCGTGCGCAGGGCATCCACGACCCCCGCGACGAAGGGCGCGACGAAGCCGGGCGCGTCGAAGAACTGCGCCACCTTGTCGATGCGCACCTGGCCCCAGAGCCCGGTGGCCTCGAGGGCGTTCGCGAAGTCCTCGCGGTACTGGCGGCAGCTCGAGAAGCTCGAGTACGCGCTCGTCGCGAGGCCGAGGATCGTGCGGTGGCCGTCGTCGAAGGCCTGCTGGAGGGCCTCGGGCAAGTACGGGTCCCAGTTGCGGTTGCCCCAATAGATGGGGATGCCGAGCCCCCGCCGATCGGCCTCCGCCTGCAGCGCCGCCTGCAGCTCGCGGTTCTGCTGGTTGATGGGGCTCACGCCGCCGAAGTGGCGGTAGTGGTGGGCGACCTCCTCGAGGCGCTCGTCGGGGATTCCGCGCCCGCGCGTGACGTTGCGCAGGAAGGGGATGACGTCGTCCTGCCCCTCCGGCCCGCCGAAGCCCGCGAGGATGACGGCGTCGTAGGCGATCGGCACGGTGACGTGGCCGGCGGCGGATTCGGCGAGCGCCGCATCCGTCGCCGCGAGGGGGTAGTTGCCGTTCGTGATGGTCATGCCAGCACCTCCAGGATCTCGGCGTCGAGCGCCGCGTCGTCGAGCCGGCGGCCCGTGAAGAAGGGCACCTCCTCGCGCACGTGCCGGCGCGCCTCGGTGTAGCGCAGGTCGCGCATCATGTCGACGAGCTCGAGCGGGTCGTCGCTCTCGAGCCCCAGCAGCCACTCGTAGTCGCCGAGCGCGAAGCTCGCCACGGTGTTCGCGAGCACGCCCGTGAAGGCGCTGCCCTTGCGGCCGTGCTCGGCGAGCATCTCGCGGCGCTCCTCCTCGGGCAGCAGGTACCACTCGTACGAGCGCACGAAGGGGTAGACGCACAGCCAGCCCTTCGGCTCTTTGCCGAGCATGAAGGCGGGCGCGTGGCTGCGGCTGAACTCGGCCTGCACGTGCACGCCCACGGCGTTCCAGGTGGGCAGAGCGTCCTCGAGCAACGGCGTGCGGCGCAGCGTGCGCACGGCGGCCTGCAGGGCGTCGACGGTCTCGCCGTGCAGCCAGATCATGATGTCGGCGTCGGCGCGCAGACCGCTCACGTCGTAGACGCCGCGCACGGTCACCCCCTGTGCGGTGACGGTTTCGACGGCCTCCTGCACGCCGCCGCCCGCGGCGCGGCGCTGGGGGTCGCGCCGCAGCACGACGTAGACGGTGTAGGCGAGGGTCTCGCTCACGGGGTGCTCTCTTTCGTCGGGGTGTCGGAGTCGGCGGCGGCGCCCTGCAGTTCGGCGCCCAGCCGCTCGGCCGTCGCGCGCGCGTGCGCGATGACGGCCGCGAGGCCCGTGCCGGCGACCTGCTCGCCGACGACGGGCGCGTCGTCGTCGACCGCGATGCGGCCGGCGCGCAGCCAGGTCACGACCTCGCCGGCGATGACGCGATCGCTCGGGATGCTCACCCCGAGTAGCGCTTCGGCATCGCGCCGCGCCTGCTCGAGGGTGGGGGTGCGCTCGTAGCTCAGCCGCACGACCTCGCGGCCGTCGGCCGCGGCCTGCACGGTCGCCCACTTGGCCGTGACGTGCGTGAGGGCGCGCGCGACGACGCTCGTGCCGCGGGCGACGAGCACGCCCGTGCCGCGCGGCGCGGCGGCGAGGCGCTCGTCGGGCGCCAGCACGAGCAGCGCGAGGTGGGTCGCCGTCTGCACGGCGCTCGAGCCGTCGACGGGGTCGACGAGACCGGGCGCGGCGACGACGACGGTGCCGTGGCGCACCTCGGGCTCGGCGTCGTCGTCCCGGTCGCTCGCGAGCACGACGTGGTCGGGGTGCACCTCGGCGACCCGCACGCCGTACTCGACGGGCACGCCGAAGCGGTCGAGCTCGGCGAGCAGCGCGTCGACGAGCGTCGCCATGCCGCCCTCGAGGCTCGCGACGAGCGACCCGGCCGGGGCGTCGATCCGCATGCGGGCGACGGCGCGGCCGAGCGAGTTCTCGCGCAGCAGGTTGTGCACGAGCCCGGGCACAGCCGAGACGGGCAGGTCGTCGGGGTGCGTCGAGTGGATTCCCTCGACGACCGGGGCCACGAGCTTCTCGAGGATGGCGTCGCCCATGCGCCGCCGCACGAGCGCGCCGACGGTCGGCAGGCGCGAGCCGACGGGGCCGGGGAGGAGGGCATCCAGCAGGCCGCGCCAGGCGCCGCGGCGCCCGACCACGGCGACGACGTCGGCGGCGAGCGGCGCGGCGGGGATGCCGAGCAGGCTCACGGCGGGCAGCGGCACGGTCTGCCCCTCGGCGGCGTGCAGCCAGGCTGGGGCGTCGCGCGGGGCGATGATGCGGTCGGCGAGGCCGATGCGCTCGAGGTACACGCGCACGGTGCCGCCGCGCGTCGCGAAGGCCTCGGCGCCGGCGTCGAGACGAAGGCCGTCGAGCTCGACGCTCGCGACCTGCCCGCCCGCGCGATCGGAGGCCTCGAGCACGCGCACCTGTCGGCCCTGCAGCACGAGCTCGCGCGCGAGCACGAGCCCCGCGATGCCGGCGCCGATGACGAGCGTCTCCGCTGGCTGGGGTGCAGCGGGTTCGGGGGTCGTCACCAGTCGGTCCTCGTCGGGGTCGTCTCGCCCGCGTGGATGTACTGCACGAGGCGCGTCAGCACGTCGGGGTCGGTCTCGGGGGGCACGCCGTGGCCGAGGTTGACGATGTGCGCGGGCGCCTGGCGGCCGCGGCGCAGCACGTCGTCGACGTGCGCGCCGAGCACGGGCCAGGGCGCGGTCAGCAGCGCGGGGTCGATGTTGCCCTGCAGCGGCAGCGCGTCGCCGAGGGTCGCGCTCGCCTCGTCGAGGGGGATGCGCCAGTCGATGCCGACGGCGTCGACGCCGAGGGCGGCGATCTGGGGCAGGATGCGGTCGGTGCCGAGACCGAAGTGGATGCGCGGCACCTCGAGCCCGCGCAGGTGGTCGAGCGCCCGCTTGGTGTGGGGCGCGACCCGGCGCTGGTAGTCGACGGCGGAGAGCGAGCCCACCCACGAGTCGAAGAGCTGCGCCGCCGAGGCCCCGGCCTCGACCTGCGCACGCACGAACTGGCCGGTGACGTCGGCGCACCAGTTGAGCAGCACGGCCCACGAGCGCGGGTCGGCGTGCATCATGGCGCGCGCCCGCTGCTGGTCTTTCGACGGCCCGCCCTCGACGAGGTAGGCGGCGAGCGTGAAGGGCGCGCCGCCGAAGCCGATGAGCGGGGTCGACCCGAGCTCGGCGACGGTGAGGGCGACGGCCTCGCGGATGGGGTCGAGCGCGCCCGGATCGAGCGGCCGCAGCCGCAGCACGTCGGAGGCCGTGCGGATGGGATCGTCGAGCACGGGACCGCGCCCGGGCTCGATGCGGATCGGCAGGCCGGCGAGCAGCACGGGCACCACGATGTCGCTGAAGAAGATGCCGCCGTCGACGCCGTGGCGCCGCACGGGCTGCAGCGTGATCTCGCTCGCGAGCTCGGGCGTCAGGCACGCCTGCAGCATGTCGCCGCCCGCGCGCAGCGCGCGGTACTCGGGCAGCGAGCGCCCCGCCTGCCGCATGAACCACACGGGAGGCCGCTCGGGCCGGTCGCCGCGCAGGGCCCGTACGAGGGGGGACTGCGCAGTGCGTCCGTCGACGAGGGGATGCGCGGGAGGCAGAGTCACTCCCACAGAATAGGGCGGCCCCCTGGAGAGAACTCCCGGCGGGGGCACAGGTCGAGCACGATTCACTTGTACCCCCCGGGGGTTTCGCAGAATCGGGGTGTTCAGCCCGCCTACACTGGTGTCTCGTGCTGCTGTGCGTGACCGCCAACCATCGGAACACCCCGTTCGAGATCCTCGAACGGCTCGCCGTCGACGCGGGAGAGCTGGCCGACGCCGTCGCCGGTGGTGCGCCGGAGCTGCGCGGCGCGGTCGCCGTCTCGACCTGCAACCGCGTCGAGCTGTACCTCGATATCGACGCTCCCGCGATCACGGCCCACGCGCTCGCCCGGCAGGGCTTCGAGCGCGCGCTCGCCGAGCTCGGGGGCGAGGCCGCGCGCGACCTCACGACGACCGCCGAGGTGCTCGACGACGCCGCCGCGGTGCACCACCTGTTCTCGGTCTGCGCCGGGCTCGACTCGGTCGCCGTCGGCGAGGAGGAGATCGCCGGGCAGGTGCGCCGCGCCGCGAGCCGCGCGCGCGAGACCGGCACGAGCTCGGGCCGGCTCGACCACGTCGTGCAGGAGGCCATCCGCACCGCCCGCGCCGCGCGCGCTCAGGGCGACGCGAGCCGCACGGGCCGATCGCTCGCGCGCCTCGCGATCGACCTCGTCGGCAGCCGCCTCACCGACTGGAGCGAGACTGAGGTGCTCATCATCGGCACGGGGCGCTACGCGGCCACGACCGTCGCGACACTGCGCGAGCGCGGCGCCCGCCGCATCACCGTCTACTCGCCCACAGGCCGAGCCCAGCTCTTCGCCCAGCGCCAGGGGCTCGAGCCCACGAACGACCTGGGCTCGGCGCTGCAGCGCGCCGAGGTCGTCATCACCTGCACGACGCGCTTGAGCGTGGGCGTCGACGACGTGCCCGCGGGCACCCGCGCGCTCATCGTCGACCTCGGCCTGCCCCGCAACGTCGACCCCGCCGTCGGCGCGCTCGAGGGCATCGCCCTGCTCGACCTCGAGACCATCCGCCTGCACGCCCCGCTCGTGCACTGGTCGGCCGAAGAGGATGCCCGCGCCGTCGTCGACGCCGCCGCCCACTCCTACGTCACGGCGGCCTCCGTCGAGCCCGCCGTGGTCGCCCTGCGCGAGCACGTGCTCGGCGTCGTGCAGGCCGAGATCGACCGCGCCCGCGCCCGCGGCGACGACGGCCGGGTCGAGGAGGCGCTGCGGCACCTCACGAGCGTGCTGCTGCACACCCCCTCGACGCTCGCCCGTCGCCACGCGGCGGCCGGCCGCGGCGAGCAGGTCGTCGCCGCCGTGCGCACGCTCTACGGGCTCGACGTCGGGCCGGCGGCAGCGGGCGGCACCGACGCCGAGGCTCAGGCCGAGACGCGCTCGAGCAGCGCGAGCAGCGCCAAGCCGTAGGCATCCGGCGCCGAGACGCTCGCGAACTCGCGCTCGTCGCCGTCGAGCTCGATCGTGACGCGGTAGCCGTCGGGGCCGAGCACGAGCGAGCGGAACGCGGCGCGCAGCAGGTCGCGCAACTGGTCCTCGCGCGGCAGCCACAGGGTGTCGTCGACCTCGACCGAGTCGAGCGCCCACTCCGTCGTGCCGTTGAAGCCGAGCGCCGTGCCCGTCGGATACTCGTGCGCCTCGATCGTGAGCTCGCTCACGGTGAAGACCTCGGCGTCGAACTCGTGCCGGTCGATCTGGAACCGGTCGCCCGACGCGGGCTTCCAGCGCAGGCCGGCGTCGCGCAGGCGACGGGCGAGTCCGGTGCTGATCATGCCGTCATCGTCGCCTGCTCACCTGGGCGCGAGCAGAGCAGTGCACCGGGCCGCTTTCGGGTCGGCCCGGTGCACTGGTCAGATGCGCCTCGCGGCGCGCGGGGTCAGGCGCGCTGGCGGCGGGCGATCATGATGCCGAAGCCGGCGAGCAGGAGCAGCATCGAGGCCGCACCGAGCCCGGCGAGGGCGCTCGTGGCCCCCGTGAAGGCGAGCGTCGGCAGGTCGCACTCCTGGTCGGCAGCGGCACCGACCGTCACCTCGAACTCCGCCGTGTTGCCGGCGTCGTTGATGCTGTCGGTCGTGACCGAAGCCACGGCAGTCACCACGTACGAACCGGGAGCGACCGAGGTGGTCGCCGTCGTCAGCTCACGCTGCTCGGGCGTGCCGTAGGCGAGGAAGTAGCGCACCGGCACCGGGTTCGACTCGGGGCCAGTCGAGAGCAGCACCGAGAGGGCGCCGCCGGTGAGACCCAGGGGGGTGCAGACCTGGTCGGTGACCGTGACGCTCGCCGGCCAGTTCGGCAGCTCGGGCAGCTGGCACTCGTCCGGGCCGTACACGGCGAACTCGCGATCGAGCGGCGTGGGCTGCTCGGGAGCGAGCGCGTACCCGGGGTCGGCGGTCGGCACGACCGAGACGCGATCGCCCTGCTCGACGAGGTAGGTGCGCGAGTCGTCCCCCAGGCCGAACACCGCGGCGAACGGCTCACCGTCGTTGATGGTCACCCAGTAGGTGATGCCCTCGACGAAGAAGAGCGTGAAGCTCTGCTCGGTGCACGTGTCGACGAAGTCGAACGGGTCGACGAGGGGCAGCAGCTCGCAGTCCGACGGGTCGGGGCCCAGGAGGGTTCCCGTGAAGGTCAGCGTCGTGCCCCCGTTCGAGACCGTGCGCCCCGGAACGGGCGTCGACGAGTCGAAGAACCGGGCATCCTCGTCGATCGTCACGAAGACGACCGCGTAGGTCGGGCCCGTGAGGGTCGAGAGCTCGGGCGCGTATCGCGCGAGCTCGGCGTCGTCGACGACGAACTTCGTCGGGTCGAGCTGCTGGCCGAGGTCGCACGTCGGCGCGATGAAGCCGATCGACGCGTTCGTGATGGGCAGCTCGGGCAGGTCGCAGATCTCCTCGTCGGTGAACACGAACGGCCAGCTCGTCGTCGCCCCGGCGGCGAAGGCGTACGGGCCGCCCTCGGCGTTCGGGTCGATCTGCGCGGTGACGGTGTAGGCGCCGGCATCGAGCACCGCGATCGGGGTCGCACTGCCCGGCGTGGGCACACCGTTGACGAACCAGACCACACCCGTCACCTCGGGGAGCAGAATCGATGCGCCCCCGGTCTCGCACGTGCTCTTGGTCGCGGTCGGGGCGACCTCGATGGGCTCGACGCATTCGTCGGGAGCGGTGAACACGAGCGAGAAGTCGCGCGTCGACGAGAGCTGGCCGCCCTCGTACAGCACGTACCCGCTCGCCGCAGTCGCACGCAGCACGATCGTCGCCGTATCCGTGACGGTGTACGTACCGGGCTGCACGGTGGCGCCGCCGATCGTCCACAGCACTCCGGGCACCGACGGCACCGTGTAGCTGCCATCCGTGGCGCAGGCGATGTCGACCACTGGTGCGACGGTCAGCGAGCAGACCTTGTCGCGACCGCTCGCCTTCGTCGTCGACTCGGCCACGATCGTGGTGCCGTCGCCCCAGCTGAGGGTCACGGTGAACGACTGCGCCGGGTTCGTGCGCTCGACAGCGAGGTCGAAGAACGAGTCGCCGGGGGCGGCGATGCCCGATCCGTTGAGGGCCGAGTTGCCGACCACGGTGAAGGTGTAGGGCACGCTGACGCTCTCGGAGTTGCGCACGCGGAACGTGTACGT
>LNFM01013405.1_pt1 | contig 10444 bp, 9 predicted proteins | sample 596031 | NCBI WGS metagenome assembly LNFM01 (sample SAMN04254537, study PRJNA301005) | activated carbon metagenome | isolation source: dual media filters at the Ann Arbor, Michigan drinking water treatment plant | place: USA: Ann Arbor | reverse complement strand
GTCGTCGGGTGGCGGCAGGGTCGGCGCACGCAGCGCCAGCACGACGGCGACCACGGCCACGCCGATCAGCGGGAATTGCAACCAGGGCACGCCGAACATGCCCGCATAGATCGAGCCGAAGGCGCTGAACATCGCGATGCCGAACCACAGGGGACGAGTCATACGGGGCTCAGGGCTCAAGGCTCACGCTGAAGGCTCAGGGCTCAGGGCTCAGGGCTCAGGGCGTCGAGGTGTGTGCGAATCCAGTCGTGCATGAGGCGCGAGGCGCGCCCTCGGTGGCTGACCTCGGCCTTCTCGACCTGCGTCAACTCGGCGAACGTGCGGCCGAGCGGCGGGTAGAACAGCAGCGGGTCGTAGCCGAATCCGTGGTCTCCGCGCGGCTCCGCGGCGATGACGCCCGCGGCCTCGCCCTCGGCCACGTGCAGGATGGTGCCGTCCGCGTTGGCCAGCGCCAGCACCGACACGAACCTCGCGGCCGACTCCCGGCTCCCGCGCGCATCGAGCTGCGCGTAGACCCACGCATTGCGCTCGGCGTCATCGGCGCCGGGGACGCGCGCCGATCGCACGCCCGGCGCGCCACCGAGCGCCTCGACCTCGAAGCCCGAGTCCTCGGCCAGGCACGGCAGCCCCGAGGCCATGGCGTATGCCGTGGCCTTCAGTCGCGCGTTGTCGGCGCAGGTCTCCCCGGTCTCGTCGGGGGGCTCGATGGCCGTCGACAGATCGGCGAGCGACACCAACGTACACGGGACGTCGGCAAACAGCGCCGCGAGTTCCCGCATCTTGCCGGGGTTGCTGGTCGCCACCAGCAGGCGTGTCGTCGTGCTCATGGCTGCGTCGGCGGGGCGACCTTGAGCAGCGTGCCGACGATGACGGCCTGCTGCGCGATCAGCTCGTCGATGCCCTTGCTGCCGAGGTCGAGGAGCTGGTCCAGCACCGCGCGCGGAAACGGCTCCTTCTCGGCCGTGCCCTGCACCTCGATGAAGCGCCCGTCGCCGGTGCGAATCACGTTCATGTCGACGTCGGCGTTGGAGTCCTCGTCGTAGGCGAGGTCGAGCATCGGCACCCCGACCACCACGCCCACGCTCGTGGCCGCCAGGTAGTCCTTCACCGGGATCTCCTTGATCTGCCGGGCCTCCAGCATGTGCTGCATCGCGAGCACCATCGCGACGAAGCCTCCGGTGATGGCCGCCGTGCGCGTGCCGCCGTCGGCCTGGATGACGTCGCAATCGACCCAGATCGTGCGTTCGCCGAGCCCCTTCATGTCCACCACCGACCGCAGCGACCGGCCGATCAGGCGCTGAATCTCCTGGGTGCGTCCGCCGACCTTGCCGGCCGTGGACTCACGCTGCACGCGTGTGGTCGTGGCGCGCGGCAGCATGCCGTACTCGGCCGTCACCCAGCCCTTGCCGCTGTTGCGCAGGAACGGCGGGACGCGATCCTCGACGCTCGCGGTGCAGATGACGCGCGTGCGTCCGCTTTCGATCAGGCACGAGCCTTCGGCGTGCAGGGAGATGTGGGGAGTGATGGTGCAGGGGCGAAGGGCGTCGTTGGCGCGGCCGTCAGAGCGTGGCATGTGAGGACAGTTTACAGCCCGGACGAGGGAGGACGGAGGAACGAGGAGGGAGGACGGAGGTAGGACGGAGGGGCGAGGGTAGAGGAAGGAAGAAGGAGGAAGGAAGAACGAAGAAGGAGGGGCGCGCGCCGCGGGCCATGGCCGGGTCGGGACCGTGCTCAGCGCTGAGGGCTGGGCGACGAGACGGGTACCGATGGGGCAGCGGGTGGCGGCACCGGCTGTGCCGCTGGCTGTGGCGCTGGCGCCACCCCTCCGTCCTGGCTCCTCGGACCTACCTCCGTCCTCTCTCCTCCCTCCTCCGTCCTCGTCGGGGCGCCTGCCACCTCCACCCACCGCATGTTCTTCGCGAGGGGATGGCGCAGGTCGACGTGGCCGGCCAGGGTCTCCACCTCCTGGCCATCCACCAGGATCTGCACGCCCTTGATGGCGGGGAGGTTCACCGTCACGGCATTGACGATCGCGTAGACGGCGAAGAGTTCGTCGAGGCTGCCGCCCCGGTGGTTGGCCACGGCTTCCTTCGACAGGTCCACGAACGCCGTGCCGTCGTCGGCGACGAAGATCTGGCGGACCTTCGTGCCTTCGGCGATCGCCTGCGCCAGGGGCGTCGGGGCTGCCAGCAGCTGAGCCTCGACCAGGCTGCGGGCCTGTTCGGCAGGCGTGGCGCCGTACGGCACGTCGGCGTCCACCGCCGTGAGGTGCAGGCCGTCCTCAGCCACGTAGTAGAGGCTGGCGCGGATGCGTCCGGTGGCCTCCGCTGCGTCGGCGTCCTCGGCACGCGGCACCTCGACGGTGGCCGGCGCCAACCACCGGGGGACGAAGACGAGGCCCGCGATGCCGATGAGCACGGCGGTCATCGCGCCGAGCAGCCCCACGATCAGCGGCCGCCGCATCAGCGCGGGTCCTGCTGCTGCGTCGGGGCGCCACCGACGCGTTCGCTCGTGGCCTTGTAGCGCACGACGGACGCCAGCAGGGCGCTGACGATCTGCGACTGGTACTCCGGCGAACTCAGGCGCTTCTCCTCGGTGGGGTTCGTGATGAAGCCGGTTTCCACCAGCACCGCCGGCATGTTGGCGCCCACCAGCACGCGGAAGGGGGCCTGCTGGATGGCGCGGGGCGACATCGGGATCCGCTGCCGCATCTCGCCTTCGATGGTGCGAGCGAGACGGGCCGACTCGTTGAGGTGCTGCGCCTGCGCCATCTCCCAGAGAATCAGGTCCACGGCACGCTGGCCGCCCCCGAGCGTCGGCAGCAGGGCCCCCGGTTCGGCGGCATTGCCGCGCGCGCTGTTGCCGTACTCGCCGAGCGTCACGTAGAAGACCTCGGCGCCGGTGACCGACGACCGCACCGACGCGTTGGCGTGGATGCTGATGAACAGATCGGCCTTGTTGTTGTTGGCGAAGGCCGCGCGCGCGTCGAGCGCCACGGTCTCGTCTGCGCTCCGCGTCAACAGCACGCGGATGCCCAGCCGCGCCTCGATCGCGGCCTTGAGCTGGCGCGCAATCGCCAGGACGACGTTCTTCTCGAGGGTGCCCGACGGCCCGCGGGCCCCGAGCTCCGTGCCGCCGTGGCCCGGGTCGAGGACGACCGTCCGCAGGCCGGTGGACTCGGGCAGCAGCGGGGGCATCTCGGTCGGCGCGATCTGGCCGGCGTCTGTCTGGCCGGGGGCGGTGACGTCGGTCGGCGGCGCCGCCGGCGTCGCGGCCAGGATGTCCACCGTCAGGCGGAGCTGCGCGCCCTCGCGCTGTTCGGCGGCCCGGTAGCTGGCAAACGGCGCCCCGAGCCCGATCTCGATCGTCGAGGGCGCCACGACGCGCGCGCCCGTGACGACCTGCGAACTCCCGACCTCCGAGAGGTCGGCGTCGAGCGCGTCGGCGGCGAAGCGGACGAGCAGGCGCCCGTTCTCGTTGACGACGGTGTGCTGGACGGCCGGGACGACGAGGAAGGTCAGGCGCGTGCCGGTGGGCAGCGCCTCGCCGCGCGCCGTGATCGCGGGCACGCTGGGCGATCCGATGACGATGAGCGAGGAACGCCGCCGGACGTCGATGCGCGGCGTCGATCCAGGCGCCAGGGCACGCTCGATGAGCTCGATGGGCAGCAGCCACGTGCTGCCCTGCCGGACCGGCGGGGCCGGCAGGCTGACGACCCGACCGTCGACGGAGGCGAGCCCCTGCGTGAGCGACACCACGACGGTCCGGCCTCCCATCGTGATGACCAACCCGCCGGCTCGGTCCTCCCGCAACACCAGGCCGAACAGCCCCGTGATGTCGGCGCTGCTGACGTACTCGCGTCCGTTGACCACGGCCACGGGCAGCGGCTGCGACCCGGCCGCGGTCAGGACCGTCCACACGCGTCGAGTCGTCGCGCCGGACGACTGCGCTGGTGGCTGCGCCGTCGGCTGGGCGCCCGCAACGGTCACGAGCAGCGTCGCGGAGACGATCAGCAAGCCGGGGAGCCAGCGGCGCAGGCGAGTCACAGCCTCAATCATAAGAGGGACATCGGCATCGGGTCATTGTGCCCGCATCCCCGACCACGCGGCCACCCGCTGCATGAGGACCGGATCGGGCCCGGGAAGCCCGGCACGGCCGCCGCCCTCGACGATGGCCATGCACGGTCGCCACTCGTTTCACAACGAGTCGGCGTCCTCCAGGAACTGCTCGACCAGCGGCGAGCACTGCCGGCGGTCGCCCGAGACAGTGCCGTGCCGCGGTGTCACGCATTGCCGCGCAAAGTCTGACACCCGTCGACCCGCCACGCCACTCCCAGGCCCGCTGAACCCCTGGGCCTTGGGCCCTGAGCCTTGGGCCGTGCCCTCTGAGCCCTGAGCCGGAAGCCCTGAGCCGTGCTGTTTGAGCCCTGAGCCCTGAGCCGTGCCGTTCGAGCCCTGAGCCCTGAGCCCCGTTTCAGATCAACCCGATCGTCCGGATGAGCTGATAGAGGCCGACGATGGCGATGAGGAGGGCGGAGGTCCAGAGCGCGCCGGTCCAGGCAGGCGAGGGCGCCAGGTCGGGCGGCAGGCGGCGATGGCGGAAGTACACCGCGGCGCCCGCCAGCAGGGGCAGCATGAGCCCCTGACCGACCGCGCCGATCAACACCAGCGCCACGGGATTGCCGGCGACGACGAAGGCCGTGGCCGAGGCCAGGGGCAGCAGCACGCAGGCCCGCTGGACGGCGGCGCGACGTTCCTCGGTGGTGCGTCCCGCGGCGCGGAGGCCCAGCAGGCCGCCGGCATCCACCAGCAGCCGGGCGTTGGAGGCCGTCGCCACGAAGAACGTCGAGTAGAGCACGACCAGCGCGCCGACGAGGAAGAGCGTGTGACTCCACTCGCCGAGCGTCTGGCGATACATGTCGGCCAGGCGGCCGAGCAGCTCGTTGTCGGGGACGTCGCGCGCCGTCTGGTGGAGCACGGCGGCTCCGAGGACGTAGAACGACACGGTGCCCAGCGTGTAGATGATCATCGACACGAAGGCGTCGAGCCGCATCACGCCGAGCCAGCCCTTCGCCCGCGCCACCCATGCGCCGCGCCCGGCACTCCAGGCCCCGCCGTCTGGCGGCGGCCCCACGTTGCGGCCGTACCCCTTCTCGAGGCACCAGTACGGGTAGTAGATCAGCTCGGAGGCGCCGACCCCGGTCACGCCGAACGCCGCGAAGGCCAGGGTGAACGCCGCCGGTTGCGTCGGCCAGAGGCCCTCGGCCCACTGCGCCGGCGTGACGCGGAACTCGGTCCAGTGCAGCGCGCCGACGGCGACCACCGTGGCGAGGGTGAAGATGGCCACCATCACCGTCGAGTACCGCTCGACCGGACCATAGCGGCCCGACACCAGCAGCGCGATACCCGAGCCGGTCGTCAGCACCAGCCACACCCAGGGGGGCCACGCGAGGCCGAGCATGCCGCAGATCAGGGTGATGCCACCGATGATGCCGCCGACCTGCAGCACCGTCCCGCAGTACATCAGCATCCAGGCCCAGAGCACCCACGACACCCGCCAGCGCGGTCCCGGCAGCGTGTCCAGGGACGCCAGCGTCGTCTCCTGGTGGGCGATGGCATGGCGCGCCAGTTCGATCTGGACGAAGACCTTGAGGACGCAGCCGAGGACCAGGAACCACAGCAGCGCGAAGCCCGTCGTCGCCCCGAGTTTCGGGACGACGATGAGTTCGCCGGAGCCGACGATCGCAGCGCTGATGATCAGGCCGGGCCCGAGCTGGGACAGTCGGCCTGCCAGCGTGGTGGGCGCCGCGACCGCCATCTATTGGCCCGAGCCTTCGAGCACGACGGGATTGGTGAGGGTGCCGATCTTCTCGATCTCGATGCTCACCTCGTCGCCGGGAGCGAGCCAGCGCGGCGGCGTGCGGGCCATGCCGACGCCTTCGGGCGTCCCGGTGAGGATGACCGTCCCCGGGAGCAGGGTCGTGCTGCCGCTGAGGAACGAGATGATCTGGCGGACGTCGAAGATCATGTCCGAGGTGTTGGAGTCCTGAACCACTTCGCCGTTGAGCCGCGTCTGGATGCGAAGGGCGTTGGGGTCGGGAATGTCTTCGGGGGTGACCAGCACCGGGCCGAGTGGCGCGAAGGTATCGAAGGTCTTGCCGCGGCTCCATTGACTGCCGCCGCGCTTGATCTGCCAGTCGCGCGCGCTGACGTCGTTGGCGCAGGTGTAGCCGAGCACGTAGTCGAGGGCGTGTTCGGGCGCGACGTTCTTGCAGGCCTTGCCGATGACGACCGCGAGCTCGCACTCGTAGTCCACCTGGTCGCTGGCCAGGTGGCGCGGCAGTTCGATGGCGCCTCCCGGATGCTGTACCGTGTTCGGGCCCTTGGCGAAGACCACCGGCTGCTCCGGAATCTTCGCGCCGGTCTCCTCGGCGTGACGCCGGTAGTTGAGGCCGATGCACCAGATCATGACCGGCTCCACGGGCGCGAGGATGCGCGCCACGTGGACGTGCGACTGGGTCGCCGTGAAGCCGTCGTAGGGGTTGCCGGAGAGCAGGTGATAGCTCCCCATCTCGCCTTCGGTCACGTGGACCGTGAGGCCGTTCTCGGTCAGGCACCGCAGGATGCGCATGGCGCACATGATACAGAGATGCTGAGCGACGCGGAGTTCCTCGAGCAGTTCGACGCCGGGACGCTGGACCTGGGCACCTTCGACCACGAGGCCCACTTCCGCGCCGCGTGGCTGTGCCTGCGCTCGGCGCCCTTCAAGGAGGCCGTCAGCCGGCTGCGCCGCGGCCTGAAGCGCCTGGCCATTTCCGCCGGCCAGCCGCAGCGCTACCACGAGACGATCACGGTGGCGTACACGCGCCTCATCCACCGCCAGATGCGGCTGCTGCACGACCCGCCGTGGGAGGAGTTCAAGACCCGGTCGGCGGAGCTGCTGGCCCCCGACATCGCGGCGCTGCGCGCCCTCTACGGCCAGGACACGCTGGAGGCCCCGGAGTCGCGCAAGACGTTCGTGCCACCGCCGGCCTGGAACATCGAGCCGGTCGAGCGGTTTCTCCGCGAGTTCTCGGCCTACCAGGAAGACCTCGACGCGCGGCCCGTCGACGACCCGGTGGCCGACCCGCCGGCCGGCGGCTGGACCGGGGCCGAACGGCGCGCGGCCGAACCCGTGTGCGTGACGGCCGTGCTCGCCGTCGCCGACGTCGAGCAGTCGGCCCGCTGGTACGGCGCCGCGTTCGGCTTCGACGTGGCGCCCTTCCCGCAACGGCCGCCCTACCAGTTCGCGCTGCTGTCACGGGGCGGCGCCGAGATGATGCTGCGCGCCGCACCGGACCCGGCCACGGTCGCGCCGACGCCGGGCTGGGCGCTGTACGTCCGGTTGTCGGGCGGCCGCATCCGCGAGCTCTACGCCAGCCTGTCCGAGTCGTGCGAGATCGTGCGTCCCCTGCAACGCATGCCCTACCACGACGTCGAGTTCGAGGTCCGCGACCTCGATGGCTACATCGTCGTCGTCTCCGAGTGGCTCGATGCGGCGGGGGACATCCCGGACGCGCTCGGCGAGGACACCGGCGGCGACACCGCGTAGCGCGCTTACGCGTCGGACGCCCGCAGCACGGCGAAGCGGCGCTGTGCGGCGTCCCAGGGCGCCCGGCTGCGCGGCGCGAACTCCTCTGGCGGGAACGCCGCCGCGATCAACGCGCGGGCATCGGACAGCGAGCGCACCGCACCCAGCGTGACCAGTTGGACGGCGACATTGCCGAGCGCGGTGGCCTCCACAGGGCCGGCGAGGACCCGACACCCCGTGGCATCGGCGGTCGCCTGATTGAGCAGCCGGTTGCGGGCGCCGCCGCCCATCACGCGGATGGTGTGGACGGGCTGCCCGGTCACCGCTTCGAGGGCGCGCACGCCCCGGTCGCACGCCAGGGCCAGGCTGTCGATGACGACACGGGCGACGTCGGTGGCCGACGCCGGCACGGGTTGGTCGGTGCGCGCACACCAGGCCTGCACGGCGGCGGCATCGGGAGCGCGATGGAACACGGCCGCATCCGGGTCGATCACCGACTGGCAGACGGGGCGCAGCGCCGCGCCACTCATGATGTCCTCCACCGTGAAGGTCTGGCCCTCGGCGCGCCACCCGCGGAGGCAGCCTTCGAGGATCCACAGCCCCGTGATGTTGCGCAGCAGACGCGTCGTGCCGGCCACGCCCCCTTCGTTGGTGAAGTTGTGCGCGAGGGCCGTCGGTGTCACGACCGGGGCGGCCGTCTCGGTGCCGATCAACGACCACGTGCCGGAACTCAGGAACGCGACGCCGTCACCCGAGTGGATGGACGCCACGGCCGATGCGGTGTCGTGACACGCCGGCGCAATCACGGGGACGCCATCGAGTGAGGGCACACGTGCCACGACGGTGGCGGTGGGCGCTCCGAGGCGACTGCCCGGCGCGACGATCGCCGGCAGCATGTGCGTCGGCAGGTCCAGCGCCTGCAGCAGATCGCACGCCCAGGTGCCCGTTCGCCAGTCGACCATCTGCGTCGTCGTGGCGTTGGTGAACTCGACGCCGCGGGCCCCGCTCAGCCAGCCGTGCAGCAGGTCGGGCATCGTCAGCAACGTGGCCGCGCGGGCCAGGCGCTCCGGCGCGTCCCGGTGGTCCGCGACGAGCTGATACAGGGTGTTGAACGGCAGGAACTGGATGCCGGTGCGGTCGTACAGCGTCTGTCGGCCGAGACGGGCAGTGACGTCCGCCATCACGCCGTCCGTGCGCGCGTCGCGATAGTGACGGGGCAGGCCGAGCAGCTCGCCGGCCTCGTCGAGCAGGGCGTAGTCCACCCCCCAGGTGTCGATGCCGAGGGCGTCCAGACGGGTGGGACGCGAGGCCGCGGCGAGCCCGACCAGGACCTCGTCGAACAGCCGCGGGGCGTCCCAGTACAGGCCGTCGGGCGTGGTGACCGTGGGCGTGGGGAAGCGGTGGACCTCGGTGAGCACCAGCGAACCGGCCGCGGTGTCCACGTCGGCGCGCATCACCCGGCCGCTCGTGGCCCCCAGATCACAGGCCGCCACACGCCAGAGGGTCGGACTCACGCGTAGGATGCCCCGGACGACAGGTTGCGGGCGCCACGGTCGCGCGTGATGGCCTCGAGGTAGCCGCTCTCGCGGAAGGCGCGGTACGGGTCGGGCGGCACGCCCCGGGCCGTCGCCCAGGCCGTGACCATCGGCCGCGTGTCGGTGGCGAACGCGTCCGTGAGGCAACGCTCGGCGGCCACCAGATCGCAGGACGCCTGATGCGCCACCAGGGCCTCGCGCTGCACCAGCGCCGCCTTGGCCCAGAGTTCCTGCGCGGTGCGAACCGTCTGGATCATCGCCTCGATCTTGCCCTTGAGGTTGTGGCTCTGATCGACCATGTACGCCAGATCCGGCGGCTGGCCCTGTTCCCACGCGAACTGCTGAATTTCGTGGAAGATGCGGAACACCTGATAGGGATCGATCGAGCCCAGCGTGAGGTCGTCGTCGGCGTACCGGCGATCGTTGAAGTGGAAGCCGCCCAGCCGACCCTCGTCGAGCAGCCACGCGACGATCTGCTCGATGTTCTGTCCCTGGTAGTGATGGCCCGTGTCCACCAGCACACTGGCCTGCGGGCCAGCCTCGCGCGCCAGGAGGAGGGCCATGCCCCAGTCGGCGATGTCGGTGTGGTAGAACGCCGGCTCGAAGGGCTTGTACTCGACCAGCAGGCGTTGGCCCGGCGCGAGCCGCTCGTGGACCATGCCGAGGGCTTCGGCGAACCAGTGCTTGCGCTTCCGGATCGGCTGGGTGCCGGGGTAGTTCGACCCGTCGGCAAACCACAGGGAGATGTCGCGCACGTCCAGTTCGCGCGCGATGGCCACGCTCTCGCGCAGGTGCGCCAGCGCCTCGGCGCGCACCGCCGGGTCGGGGTTGCCGACCGATCCGTGCTTGTAGCGCTGGTCCTGGAAGAGATTGGGGTTGATCGCGCCGGCGCGGATGCCGTGCTCGCCTTCGAGGGCCCGCACCCGGGCGACGTCCTGGATACCGCCCGGCAGGTCCCACAACACGTGCAGCGCCAGGGTGGGGCAGGCGCCCGTCAGCCGATGCACCTGCGCGGCGTCGGCGAACTTCTCCTCGAGCGTGCTGGCCGCGCCCGCCTGCAGGAACTTGCCGAACCGCGTCCCGGTATTGGCAAAGCCCCAGGACGGCAGCTCGACACGGAGCTGATCGAGCGCGACGGCGACAATCTCCTCGTGCGACATCTCTTCTCCCGCGGGGGGGACGAGTGTAATGCCGAATGCCGCAATGCCGGAATGCGGAATGCCGAATGCCGGTCGACCTTCGACCGCTACAGTCGCCAGCGGAGCCGTCGAACGGGTCCGCACGTTGCCGCTGCACGGAGACACGGAGCACGGACGGGTGCCGAGGAGCGGCGAGCCCTT
>LNFM01013404.1_pt1 | contig 10444 bp, 14 predicted proteins | sample 596031 | NCBI WGS metagenome assembly LNFM01 (sample SAMN04254537, study PRJNA301005) | activated carbon metagenome | isolation source: dual media filters at the Ann Arbor, Michigan drinking water treatment plant | place: USA: Ann Arbor | reverse complement strand
AGGTCGGCGGGGTTGTCGATCAGTCGCGACACGGCATCGCTCGGCACATACTGGCCGAATATCTCCAGGGTCTGGCGCTGCCGCTGTTCGGCGATCGCCCGGGTTCGAAAGAACACGCGGGCGCGATGGGCCGCGACAGCGATCAGTCCCGCGGTCAGAGCGAGAGCAATGGTCTCTTCCATGCGGTTACCTATGCCGACGAAGTCCGGATCAAGCACGACGCGCATATACTCATCGCCCGTGCCGCCGTCGAGAAACGACTCCCAGGACACCCGACGGTCCATGCCGGAGACGATCCAGAGAAACGTGCTCCACAGGGTCAGGCAGGCGACAAGGCCCGTCCACAGCACCAGGGCCGGAGACAGCGACAGCGCGCCGATGGCGATCGGCAGGATGAAGTACCCGATGTTGTAGACACGAAACACGAAGATCTGCGGAACGTCGCCGCCTGCCGCAAGTGGAGCAAGAGCGGCGACCAGGCCGATGCCGACGATCTCGGCGGCGGAGAAAGCGAACGCCACCCAGAGGCGGCCGCCCCTGCGGAAGTACCGGATCAACGCGAGGCTGACCGCCAGATAGAGCAGGACGACCGCCAATCCGATGGCGGTGCTGGCGTGATAGACGATGGTTCCGTAGGTCAGCCATGCCCCAACGACGGCCAGCACCACGAACCTGCCGATCAGGGAGACAACGAGGCCGTCCCGCTCGGCCTTCGCCAGATCGCTTTCGATCTCTTGGGAAGCCGCCGCCGTCAATGCTTGTGCGGGTGCGGGTGGGTCGGGTCGACCCAGTAAACCTCTTCGACCTTCTCGGCCGGCGTGATGTCGATGTTGATCGCCACCGCCTCGTTGTCGGAGCGGACCAGGACGCATTCCAGGGGCTCGGTCTCCGAGGCGTTGATCTCCTGGTGCGGCACGTAGGGCGGCACATAGATGAAGTCGCCCGGCCCGGCCTCGGCGATGAACTGGAGCTGGTCACCCCAGCGCATGCGTGCCTTGCCCTTCACGACGTAGATCACGCTCTCGAGGTGGCCGTGGTGATGGGCGCCGGTCTTGGCGTGGGCGTGAATGGTGACCGTGCCGGCCCACAGCTTCTGGGCGCCGACGCGGGCGAAATTGATGGCCGCGGCGCGGTTCATGCCCGGCGTCTGGGCGGTGTTGGTGTCGAGCGAGCCTGCGGGGATGACGCGGACGCCATCGTGTTTCCAATCGGTCATGTCACCGATTTAGGCCGCCGACCTCGCCTCGGCAAGGTGCCGACTGTACAGTGGTGCCATGAATCGCATCGATGAAAGCAAGCCGTTCAAGCCGGTGAACATCGCCGTGCTGACCGTTTCCGACACCCGCACGCTCGAAACCGACAAGTCGGGCGACACGCTGGTCGAGCGCATCGCGCGCGACGGCCATGTGCTGGCCGACCGCGCCATCGTCACCGACGACGTGGCAATCATCCGCGCCCAGGTGAAAAAATGGATCGACGATCCCGCGATCGAGGTCGTGATCACCACCGGCGGCACCGGCGTCACCGGCCGCGACGTCACGCCGGAAGCGCTGGAAGCACTGTTCGAGAAGAAGATCGAGGGCTTCGGCGAGACTTTTCGCTGGATCTCGTTCCAGAAGATCGGCACTTCGACCATGCAAAGCCGCGCCACTGCGGGCGTTGCCAACGCGACTTACATCTTCGCGTTGCCGGGTTCGACTGGCGCCTGCAAGGACGGCTGGGACGATATCCTGCGCCAGCAGCTCGACATCCGTTTCCGGCCCTGCAACTTCGCCGAGCTGATGCCTAGGCTCAACGAAGGTAAGGCGCCGCGCAGTGGGTGAAGGCTACAACGGCTTCACCATGCGGATCGTCTCGCGCTTGAAGCCACCGCGTCTATAGAAGTCGATGGCCCGGCGATTGTCGGCGAACACGTCGAGGCTGAGCAGTCGATAGCCACGCGCCCGCGCCCAGTCCTCGGCTGCGGCCATGAGGCGGCGCGCAACACCTGTTCCTTCGGCGCCCTTGTCCAGCGCCAGCAGCGAGATGTAGCCGCAGGGCTCGTCCGAGACGCCGTCCTTGCCCGGCCGCACATGGATGTAGCCCAGACGCCGCCCGTCCGCGGCTTCCGCGATCAGGGTCGAGGCGCCTTCGAGTTCGGCGGGCGAGAAGGTCGCCGCCATGTAGCGGTCCTGGAAGCCTTCCATGGCAGCGAGGTCGTGCCACGCGGGACCGGGCACGCCGGAAAGTCGCGGCGAGAGACTCGACACGAAGGCGGTGTCGGAAGGCCGGGCGGGTCTGATGGTGATTGCTGACAATGACTGCATGATGCCGGGGTGATAGCCGCCCTCTGTGGCGCGAGTATGCCTTGACTCGTTCCCTTTTTGTTCTAAGAGTCGGCCCCATGAGGCCGACCGCACCCCCGGACTATCCAGACGACCCGATCGCCGAGCCCGTGCACAAGGGCCGCGGCGCGCTGTCGAACGACACCAGCCGCTACGACACCGAGAAGCGCATCCGCACCACCGATGGCTGGGAGGCCGAGGCCGCGGCCGCGGCGGAGGACGACGAGCTGCCGCCCTTGCGTACCATCCTGACGCGCGACGCCACGCGCACGATCCTCGCCCGCAATTCCTCGCCCGACATTCCCTTCGACCGCTCGATCAATCCCTACCGCGGCTGCGAGCACGGCTGCATCTACTGCTTCGCGCGGCCGACGCACGCCTACCTCGGCCTGTCGCCCGGCCTCGATTTCGAAACCAAGATCCTGTTCAAGCCCGAGGCCGCCAAGCTGCTCGCGGCCGAACTGTCGGCGCCCAAGTATCGCTGCGACGTGATCGCCATGGGCACCAACACCGATCCCTATCAGCCGGTCGAGCGCGACCTGAAGGTGACGCGCCAGATCCTTCGCGTCCTGAGCGATTTCAACAACCCGGTGGGGATCGTCACCAAGAATCACATGGTCACGCGCGACATCGACATCCTGGGCGACATGGCCAGGCGCAATCTCGTGGAAGTGTTCCTGTCGGTGACCACGCTCGACCGCGATCTCGCGCGCGCGATGGAGCCGCGTGCCTCGACGCCGCAACGAAGGCTCGATGCGATCCACGCGCTGGCGAGCGCCGGCATTCCGGTGGGCGTCATGACCTCGCCGATGATTCCGGGCCTGAACGACCACGAAATGGAATCGATCCTCGAGGCTGCGGTGGATTCAGGCGCCACGCGTGCGGGCTACATCGTTCTGCGGCTGCCGCTCGAGATCAAGGAGCTGTTCGAGGAATGGCTGCGGACCCACCGACCCGACCGCGCCGAGCGCGTGCTGTCGCTGATCCGCCAGATCCGCGGCGGCGAACTCTATCAGGCCGGATTCGGCACCCGCATGAAGGGCGAGGGCCCGATCGCCCAGCTCCTGAGCGCCCGCTTCGCGGCGGCTGCCAAGCGGCTCGGCCTCAACCGCGCGCGCTACCGGCTCGACACTTCCGCTTTCCATGTACCCGAGTCCGCGCGCACCGCGCTGGTCGACGCCAGGCGCGATGGTCGTCAGATGAAACTGTTCTAGAGGAGGAAATCCATGGCCGACGAATTAGTCCTGTACACGAACCCGCAGTCGCGCGGCGCGATGGCGCATTGGATGCTGGAAGAAATCGGCTGTCCCTATCGGGTCGAGGTCAAGCAATTCGGGCCCGACATGAAGTCGCCCGAGTATCTCGCCATCAATCCGATGGGCAAGGTGCCGGCGATCAGGCATGGCGGCAAGGTCGTCACGGAAACAGGTGCCATTCTCTGCTACCTCGCCGACGTCTTTCCCGAGGCCAAGCTGGCACCTCCGCCCGCCGAACGCGACGCCTACTACCGCTGGCTCTTTTTCGTGGCCGGATGCTGCGAGCCGGCGATGAGCAACAAGTCCGTCGGCTGGAATCCCGACACGCCGGAGCTGCAGGTCCGCTTCGGCTACGGCTCCTACGAGCACACCCTGGAGACCGTGGCCGCCGCCGTCGATGGTCGGCGCTATCTCGCGGCCGACCGCTTCACCGCGGCCGACCTCTACATGTCCTCGTTCCTGTACTGGGGCATGATGTTTGGCGTGGTCGAAAAGCGGCCGGTCTTCGAGACCTATGTCGCCCACCACGTCGGTCGCCCGGCGGCGCTTCGGGCGCAGGAGAAGGCAGGGCAACTCTCGGCCAAGCCTGATTGAGGTGCGGTCCCCCTTGCGCGGCCGGCCCGGGCGGTCTCAAATTCGATGGTCGATCGTTCATCGACGACCGCGAAGACGGTCGCACCCGGGAGGACATCAATGATTCGGACATTCGTCAGGGCAACCGCGGCCAGCGCTCTTCTTGCCGCGCTTTTCGCGGCACCTTCGGTCGCGCAGGAACAGTGGAAGGTGGCCTCCGCGGCCCAGCCCGGCACCGTGCTGCTCGGCCTCGTCGACACTTTTGCGCAGAACGCGACCAAAGGCAGCGGCGGCAAGCTGGTCGTCGAGCGGCAGTTCGTCGGCAGCGAACAGGAAATCGCCACCCAGCTCGCCCGTGGCCGCCTGCAGATGGGCAGCGTCTCGGCCGCCGGCATGTCGGTGCTGATCCCCGAGGCGGCGGTGCTCAACACGCCCTATCTGTGGGCGAGCAAGGCCGAGCGCGACTGGGTGCTCGACAATGTCGCCGTGCCGATACTGGAGAAAATCTATGCCGACAAGGGCCTCGTAATTCTCGGCCAGAGCGAGGTCGGCTACAACGGCGTGGTCTGCAAGACCCCCTGCCCGACGGTCGGCAGCGTGAAAGCTCTGAAAGCCCGCGTGGCGCCTACCCCGGCGTCCAAGATGTTCTGGACCCAGGTCGGCGCCAACGGCGTTCAGCTGCCGTTGTCGGAATTGTTCCCGGCGATGGAGCAGGGGCTCGTAGTCGCGGCGGACCTGCCGTTCTCCTACTACGTCACCACGCCGGCCGCGACGAGCGCGCCCAACTTCGTAGAGACGCTGCATCTTCACCATCCGGCCTTCGCCATCGTCAACAAGGGTCTGTTCGACAAGCTGCCGAAGGACGTCCAGGACGCGCTGCGCAAGGCGCCGGTGCCGGTCGCCGAGACGCGAAAGCTGGTCGACGACGAGGAGAAGCCCAAGATCGAGGCGTTCCGCAAGAAAGGCGGAACCTACGTCGAACTGACGGATGCCCAGCGCGCGGAGTGGCGCAAGATCGTGGAGCCGGCGCAGGCCGAGCTGATCAAGTCGATCGGTGGCCGGGCGCAGGAGCTCTACGACGCCATCGAGAAGGGCAAGAAGGACTTCGCGGCGCGCAAGAGCTGAGCCGCGGGCCACACGCCCGTCAGTCGAGGAACCGCACCTTCGGCCACAGCGCGTTCCAGCGCTTGGCAGCGACCCGTTCGTCGTACTCGGCGCGCCGCGTGCGACCGTAGACGGTCGGCCGGCAGCGCAAACCAAGGAGATCGTCGGTGCCGAGCGGCGCCACGACGGCAATGCTGTCGTCGGCTTCCAGGCGGACGCCGACGGCGGTGACCGTCTCCAGCCAGAAGGTCATCGCGTCGGCGGTGTCGCGATGCTGCGGCAACTCTTTCCACACATGCATGCGCGCCTGATTGCGGATCTGCCAGGGCGCGGGCAGCAGACCCTCTAGCCGCGCCTCGAAAGCCTGCTCGGTTTCCTTGGAGAGGTCGGTCGCATCGTAGTAGAGCACGTCGATGTCCGCAGGCAGACGCCCCGGCGCGATGCCGTGCAGGTGATCCCACACGCGATTGCGCACGAAGCCCGCGGCAATGCACCAGTCCGGCAGGGCGAGCGAGAGCACCGCACGAAGCTGTTCCATTGCCACGGCGTCTTCTGCGATGATATCAGCAATCAGCGATGACATAACACTTATCATACTACGGCCAACGTAGTATGATAAGGGTGTGATCAGGTCGTTCGCGAACTCGGCCACGCGCAGGTTTTACGAGCTGGGAAGGCCTTCCGGCTTCCGCGGACTCGATATCGCAGCGGCGCACGAACTTCTCGCGACGCTCGATTCGGCGACGAACCTGACCGAACTGGGAAATTTGCGGAGTATCGGCTTGCACAAGCTCAAGGGCGACAGACGGGGGCAATGGGCGATGACCATCAATCGTCGCTGGCGTCTTTGCTTCGAGTTTCGTGACGGCGACGCTTTCAATGTCGAGATCGTCGACTATCGCAGGGGATGACAATGCCGGTCGTCGTACATCCAGGTCGTCTGTTGCGTCGCGAGATGGTGGCGCGCAAGTTGAGTGCCAACAGATTGGCTCTCGAACTCGGGGTTCCCTCGGGGCGTATCACCGACATCGTCAACGGCAAGCGCGGCATCACCGCCGATACGGCACTGCGTTTGGCGCGCCGCCTCGGAACGACGCCGCAATTCTGGATGAATTTCCAGACCCGCTACGATCTCATGGTCGCCCAGGGAAAACTCGGGCGGCGCCTCGCCATAGAAGTCCGGGCGGCCTGATCGGCGTCCCATGCCGAGCTTTCGATTCGAACTGCGCTGCCACGAAAGAGGCGAGGGACGTGTCGCCGGCATCGACGAGGCCGGGCGCGGCCCGCTGGCCGGGCCGGTCTATGCCGCAGCGGCCGTCATCGACCGCGCGCGCGCGGCGCGAAAGCTGCTGCGCATGATCGACGATTCCAAGAAGCTCACGCTCGAACAGCGCGAGGAGGCCTACGAGGCCATGATCGCCTCCGGCGTCGTGCAGTTCGCGGTCGCTGAAGCCAGTGTCGAGGAGATCGATCGGATCAACATCCTGCAGGCGACCTACCTCGCCATGCGCCGCGCCGTGCAGGCACTGGTCGAGCAGCCGGAGGTGGCTCTGGTCGACGGCAACCGCGCGCCGCCGGAACTCGGCTGCCGCGCCGAAACCATCGTTGGCGGCGATGCGCACTCCTACTCGATCGCTGCCGCGTCCATCTTCGCCAAGGTGACTCGCGATCGTCACATGACCGCGCTCGCCGCGACATTCCCGGGCTACGGCTGGGAAACCAATCGCGGCTACGGCAGCGCGCAGCACCTGCAAGCCCTCGAACTTCTCGGGCCGACCCCGCATCACCGTATGAGCTTCGCGCCTGTCAGTCGGCTACGCTGACGGCATGGGCATCGCTTCGATCCGCAACCTCGACTACGTCGTCCTGCTCTGCGAGGACCTGGTCCGCGCGCGGCAATTCTATCTCGACGTGATGAAGTTCCGTGTCGAGCGCGAAACGCCCCGGTGGGTGAGCTTCCATGTCGGCTCGGGCCTTCTCTGCCTGCGGCCGCGCACCCTGGAAGGCGTCTTCCAGGATGGGCCGGGCGCGCCAGGCTCGGCGTCGGTGCAGCTCGCCTTTCGCGTGTCGCCGCCCGAGATCGACCAATGCCAGGCCGAGCTGATCGCCGGGGGTGTCGAGATGATGGGCCCGCCGCGCGACATCCCGTCCTGGGGGCACCGCGCGATCTTCTTTCGCGACAGCGAGCGCAACGTCATCGAAATCTACGCCGAAGTCTGAGTGAGGAGAGAACGTCCGTGCTCACGCTCTACTACACCGCCCACACCTGCTCGCTCGCCACGCACATCGTCCTCGAAGAGGTCGGTGCCGATTACTCGACGGTGCGGATCGACTTTGCCCGGGAGCAGCAGAAGTCGCCGGAGTTTCTGAAGGTCAATCCCAAGGCGCGCGTGCCGGCGCTGGTCACCGACCGGGGCATCCTGACCGAGACGCCGGCGATGCTGGTCTACCTCGCGCAGAGTTTCCCGGCGTCGCGGCTCGCGCTGATGGACGATCCTTTTGCCTTTGCGCAGGTGCAGGCGTTCAACTCCTATCTCTGCTCGCACCTGCACGTGGCCCACGCGCACCGCATGCGCGGCCATCGCTGGGTCGATGCCGACGACAAGCATTCGATCGCCGCCATGCAGCGCAAGGTGCCGGACTCGGTGGGTGGCGCCTTCGAGATGATCGAGCGCGAGATGCTGAAGGGCCCCTGGGTGATGGGCGAGCATTTTACGATCTGCGATCCCTATCTCTTCACGCTGGCGCAGTGGCTGGAGAAGGATGGCGTCGATCCCGGGCGCATCCCCCGTGTCGTCGACCATCGGCGTCGCATGTCGGAGCGGCCTGAGGTGAAGAAGGCGATCGCCGAGGAGCTCGCTTAGGGCCCTTCCGCCACCTGCCAAGACCGGTGTAGCCTGCTCCTGCAGAGCGTCCAGTTGCGTTGCGTATCCGTGTCATCGCGCGAACTGTGGAGGCAGCACCGTGAAATTTCCCCGCCGCTCATTCATGCATCTGGCCGCAGGCGCGGCCGCGTTGCCGGTCGCATCCGGCCCGGCGTGGGCGCAAGCCTATCCATCCCGGCCGGCCCGCATCGTCGTCGGCTTTCCCGCCGGCGGGGCTACCGACATCATGGCGCGCCTGATGAGCGACTGGCTGACGGAACGCCTCGGCCAGCAGTTCCTCGTCGAGAACAAGCCCGGCGCCAGCGGCAGCATCGGGACCGAGACGGTCGCCAAGGCAGCCCCCGATGGCTACACGCTGCTGCAGGCCGTGACCCCGAATGCGATCAATCCATCGCTCTACAGCAATCTCCCCTTCGACTTCGTCCGGGACTTCGCGCCGGTCATCTACCAGGCGCGGCTGGCCTATGTCGTCGTGGTGAATCCGTCGGTGCCCGCCAACACGCTCCCCGAGTTCATCGCCTACGCCAAGGCCAACCCGGGCAAGATCAACTACGGGTCGGCGGGCCAGGGCACGCCGCAGAACATCACCTGCGAACTCTTCAAGATGATGACCGGGGTGAACCTGGTCCACGTGCCGTACAAGGGCGGCGCGCCTGCAGTCGCCGATCTGCTCGCCGGCCATGTGCAGGTGGTCTTTGCGCCCATCTCGGAATCGATCCCGCAGATCAAGGCGGGCAAGCTGCGCGCGCTCGCGGTAACGCCCGTGAAACGTCTGGACGTGCTGCCGGACGTTCCGACGATTGCCGAGTTCGTGCCGGGCTACGAGGCCAGCGGTTTTGCCGGCATCAGCGTGCCCAAGGGCACGCCGGCCGCAATCATCGATGTGCTGAACAAGCAGATCAATGCCGCTCTCGCCGATCCCAAGATCAAAGGCCGGATCGAGGAGCTCGGCGGCACGGTGATGGGGGGCACGCCGGAAGAGTTCGGCAAGCTCGTCACGGAAGCTACCGAAAAGTGGGCGAAGGTCATCAAGGCCGCGGGCATCAAACCTGAATAGGCCGGTGGTGACCGTCCATTCGAGCAGTCGAAATCAGACACAAGAGTTCCATGAGCGCGCGGGACGCGCGCGGTCCGGAAGATCATGAGTCTTTTGGACCGCGCGCGTCCCGCGCGCTCATTGCTCCTTTTGATAAGGCACCGGGTCTCGTGCGGCGGCCCGATCTCGGAGAAATCGCAAGTCCCAAGAACACCAGAAGGGCCTGATTGAGCCGAAGCATGTCATCATCGTCGAGCCGGCCGACGTGGGCGCCGAGCCTGTTCTTGGGAACGGTCGTCACCTTGTCGACCATCAACCGGCATGTCGCACGTAGCCCGTTGCGGGTCATTGGCTGTACGACCAGCCGGAACAGCGGGGCTTCCGTCGCGTCCGTGGTGAAGGCGCAGATCGTGATGGAGTCCGTCCCGTCGAAGGCGTCGTCCTGGACGATGACCACCGGCCTGGGCTTGCCGGCGTAGTCTTTTCCGCCGGCGGCCGTCCAGATGTCGCCGCGCTTCATGTTCCGTCGCTGAGATCGGCTTCGGTCAAGGTGTCGATGAAGGCCTGGTCCTCGGCCGCCCAGGAACTGGCGGCGACGGCTGCGGACTGGCGCCGGGCCTCCTTGCGGAAGGCGGGTGCCTGGATGTCCGGCACCCAGATCTGGATAGGCCGCAGGCCCTGCCGGCGTAGCCGCTCCCGGTGTTCGCGCACCTTGATGCGGGAAGACTTGGGGTGGGTAGACGCGGACATGATCGCTCCTAGGCTACGGTTACATGTAACTTAGTCGATCGGTGGCTCACATTCAACATGACCGCCTATCTGTGGTGGGTCGGCGGGAGAAAATCGACTCGATTTGGTGTCTAAACGTTTGATTCAATTGGTTTCTTGACCGGGAATCGCTGTGGACTCATCTTCCACAGATGCCTGTGGAAAATCTCGATCGCGTGCTCGTCGGCGACTGCATCGAATTGATGCGCGCGCTCCCCGAAGCCTCCGTCGACATGGTCTTCGCCGACCCGCCGTACAATCTCCAGCTCGGTGGCGAGTTGCTGCGGCCCGACCACAGCAAGGTCGATGCGGTCGACGACGACTGGGACAAGTTCGCGGATTTTGCCCGCTACGACCAGTTCACCAATGCCTGGCTGAAGGCCGCGCGCCGCGCGCTGAAGCCGGGCGGCACGCTCTGGGTGATCGGCAGCTACCACAACATCTTCCGCATCGGCACGGCGCTGCAGGACCAGGGCTTCTGGCTGCTGAACGACATCG
>LNFM01016026.1_pt1 | contig 10445 bp, 1 predicted proteins | sample 596031 | NCBI WGS metagenome assembly LNFM01 (sample SAMN04254537, study PRJNA301005) | activated carbon metagenome | isolation source: dual media filters at the Ann Arbor, Michigan drinking water treatment plant | place: USA: Ann Arbor | reverse complement strand
CATTACCCATTCCTTTAGCAGTTGAGTTATAAATCTTACAAGGGCTAGATTGAGATGAAGCCGTCATAGCGGCTGTGTCCATTTCAAAGCTAGAGAACTCGTCAAATAGAATTACAGAGTATCTACCACCACGACCAAAATCAGCATTACTAGTAGAACCAGTAATAGTAGATTTAGTAACAGGATTTACAGCTTTCATGTAAGATACATTACCATCCCATCCTACAGGCAATAGTTCCTTTGGCTGTAGTCTAGATTGCTCTCGTATTTTTTCAAACATGCTAGAGTGGTCGCCAATAGTATCACATTCATCTGCTGTAATAGAACCAATTAAAGCATGAAAGCCTTCTGAATGTTGCCAATGTTTATAGAACAGAGATACAAGTAGCCAAGAAAATCCTAAGTCACGACTTTTCTCAATAACTCCAGAACTTTTCTTTGTAAATATTAATTTCTCTAGCCATTCAATAGCATCTATCTGATATGGGTATAACATGAAAGGTAAAGACCATATGCCAGACTTTCTTGGGTCAGAAGTCCAAGCATAATTATTAAACCAATACATTGTATCTTCTTTACATTTCTGTATTTCTTCGTTCCACTTATTACGTTTAGTAACTGATTCAATAAGCTCTTTTCGTCTTATCGCTTCTTCTGAGAATAAAGGATAAGTCTGTTTCATTAACTCTAATTGCTTTAAATGATACTCAACTTTTAATTCCCAATTATCATCATTATCCTTATCAGCTTTTATTTCCTCTACTAACTGGTGAATACGTTCTTCTTCGGCTGGTAAAATATCAACACAATGAATAGCAGTCTCTAAGGCTTGGAATAAATAATCATTTGTTCTCTTACTAACTTTCTTTTTTGTTAGGTCTTTAGGCTGTTCTTTTTCAGCATCTAATAATTTTAATTTAGCTTTAGCTTTAGCTAAAGCATCTGTATTAATTGACATACAAAGTTTGTTGCATTTCTCTTACATATGGTTTTACTCTATCTCCAAGAGAAGCAATAATTTCTTCCAATATTTCTTTATCATCCTTATCTGGATTACTAAGTTTTAATTCTTCAAATGCTTCATTAACAATAGACTTGATTAGTTCATCATCTTCTGTATTAACAACGCCTTGTTGAGTAGATAAGTCATTAGCAAGTTTTAGAGCATTTAAAGCTACTGTTCTGTCTATCTTAGCAGACACAGGAACACCCATTCTATCATATACTATTTCAGCTTCTAAAGCTCCGTCAATAATATCTTGTAGGTAGCCCCATCTCTCTTTTACATCTAATATAGGAATACTAGATGTTAACTCATTTCTCTTATCAAGTATCTCTTTACGATACTTTTCTCTCATGCCTCTAATAACTCCAGCAGTAAAACAATTATCTTTAAATTCTTCTCTCATTCTACGGTATATCGTAGCAGGAGTAGAATACAAGGCATATTGTTCTATTACATAGTCAATCTGTGGATTTCTTTCACTCATATTAATCTAATATAATTCTTTTTCTTAAACTAGTCAATGCAGTCTTTGTTTTATTTTCCATAGTATCTGCATCACTCTTTAACTCTTTCTGCGTTAGTAAGTTTTAAGAATTTCTTATTATTACTTAATTTCTCAATATCTTCATCAGTTCCTTCAAATATAGTATTCTCTATATTTAAATATGTTGAACCTTCTCTAGCATCAATTATATTTTGTGAAGGTCTTTGACCTTTCCATTTATCAGGACTATCAGGATATTCTATAGGCATTCCATCTATAGGTAAATTATTACCACCATAGTTACGAGAATCAGCTATATCAGCCAGATTAGTAGCTTTAGGAATTATTATTTCCTTCGTAGCTTCATATTGTTTGCTTTTTGATTTGCCATATTTAATAGATTTACTTTTTACAATAGCATCAATTTTAGCTTCATCTGTTTCACCAGCTTGAATAAGCTCACTCTTCCACTTCTCTATTCGTTTAGTAGATTCAGCCCTGTCTAGTCTATTTACATATTGTGAGATAAGCCTAGCCCCTCTATCAGCCTTAAACTCTTCAAATTTCTGTTTGGATTTTACTAACGGATTTTTATCATTAAAGAAATGATAATTATACATACTGCGAAGAAAGATATTTAAATCTTTATCTGTCTTACCAATAGCCCTCAATATAGATTGAGTATCTAATTTAGATGTATCAATACCTGCCCTAATAATATCTCTAATAGTATCTTTATCTGTAATTTTATCCACACTTAAAGACTTATCATTAGATTTTAAAAGCTGTGCAGTATAGTGCATATCTTTTAATAGGTCTACTTTATAATTTATTTTTTCTTGTGGTTCTTTTTCAGTACGCATCTTATTAGTGTTGAATATAATATCTCTTAGCATTGATGTTTTTCTTTCATCACTAACATTGTTATACTCTTCACTAGATATTGTTTTTTCTAAATAAGGCTTAATGAATTTACCTTTCTCTCTAGCCATCTTATTATCAATCAATTTATTACCAGTTGGCTTTGTAGTAATTGAAACATTAAGTCTATCTAGTTCACTAGGTAATGCATCAGTATTGATTTTATTGGTCTTCATTGGGTCAAAACCGTAACCAGTAGACACATCATCACCTAACATAGTTGATTCAGCATCCAAAGTCTGACTAAGATATGGCACTTTGTCTTTAATCTTATCAATCTTATTATTTAACCAACTATCATTTCGTTTCACTCTCTTAACAGGGTCAATGGTCTTAGCAACATCACCTACAAATTGAGGAATAAGTTGGTCTGGAACAGCATAAGTATCAAGTAAAGTTTGTGTTACACCTTTCTTAGCAACGTCCATTGCCTGTCTCAAAAATGGAGTTTGTGAAGCTAGGTTAGCCAGTACTCTATTAGTTACAGACATGAAGGGGCTAGAGGCTTTAGCTTTATCTAATTCTGCCCTAGCTTTTTCAATCTTTTCTGGTTCTTGAAATTCTAATTCAACAGATTCTAAGTCTGATAGTTTTTGTTCTAGTTGAGTTACCTTATCATCATATTTCTTACCATCTTCATAAACACTAGCACCAGCAAGCATATAAAACATAGTAGGATTCATCCAGCTTAAATCAATGTTATATCCACCAACATTCATTGTGCCATATGAAGTACCTTTAGCTTCCATCTGCTCTCTTTCGTTACCATCCTTCTCATCGTACATAGGCATGAGAATGCCTTCTTCACGAAGTCTGTAACCAGCATAAATCATTGCAGTTCCGACTAGACCTTTAGCAATAGCTTCCGTTATTACTTTTCTATCTTTAGGATTATTAAATATTTCAGTAGTAGTTTTCTTAAAGTCAAAGTAGTCTTTCTTTACAGTATCTACATCATTACCTCTATTTTTAACGTGTAATTTAAGTGCTGGATATATGTAAGAATAACTAAGCATATAATCTACTACATTTAATGGAGTTTTAACAAACTTAATTGGAAACCTTAGTATAGCTTGAAAAGTAGGAGATAATCCTTCTGTTTTATTAGCATAGTAGTCAGCGATAAGATTACTGCCTTGAAAACTAGCATTAAGCATAGCATCTCTAGCTATTTCATAATCTGATTCTGGAAGATTACTAAGCACATCATTTTTAGACAATGTGATGCCTTGCTTCTTAGCTTCTTTCTGTTTTAGAGATATAATCTCACTCATAGCTCGTCTGTAAGCATATGTACCAAAAGGTCTGTCTAAAGCCCCCTGTAGTCTCCAAGCATACTTAGTGAAATCCTCTGGTATTCTTAGCCAATTAACTCCAAAAAGATTAGCTCCAACAGTTCTATCTCTAGCAAATAATGGATGCTCAAAGTTACTAGCTTCTGTTCCTTTCATGATTCTGAAAGCAGATGGAATACCTTTAGTAATACCATCTAGTAATCCTTCACCAATTGCTTTTGCAGTTATAGCAGGATTAGTAATAAAACTACTAGCAGTATCATTGGTATCCTGTTTCAATAGCTTTGCACCAACCATGTCAATAACAGAGTGTGGTATTCTAACTATCTCATCTAGTATCTGTCTTTGAGTATTACCAATAACATTCTTTCCAATAGTTCTTAAGCCTAATAATCCTACTGTGGAAAAGTCAGCCGCTAATTCAATGATGCTACGTCTATTAAGATTAACAACAAAGTTCTGTAGTCCAGTTAAGTCTTTAGCATCAGATAGCTTTTTAATTGTTCTTAGTTCTCCAGTAGTCAGAAGACCTTCTGGCATAGAACTTTCTGCAATATGAGTCCAAGCATCATAATCTGAATCAGCTAGTTTTTTATCTAAGCTGGTTATCTTTTCTAAGTCAGATTTAGAATACATATCAAGAGTACTTGATTCGTTTAAATCAATAGACTTTTCAGAATCTGCTTTAGAAAAATCAACATCAAACTGTAGATTACCATCTGACATGCTTAACACATTACCAGATGCATCTCCATCAACATCGTCATTTCTAACAACATTTACTCCAACTGTTTGTTTGATAGTTCCATCAGCATTATCTAACGTAACTTTACCTGCATCAGAGTGGACAACAGAATCTAGTTTGTACTTATCACGAAAGATATTTACCAGCTTGCTATTCTCTGGATTATCATACATGACAACAAATTCATTACTATCATAATCAGCTTTGTATTTTAGCTTAAACTTCTGTAAGTCTTTTTCTAGGTCTTTAATTCTATCAGTAGGAATCTTTATTTTACTCCAAGTTCCTTCTTCTAAGACTTTCTGCATTTCATCTACAGATACTTTATTAGGATTCTTTCTATATACTTCCTGAATATCCTTTCTCTGTAGTGGTGATTCAGCCATATCCAAAGAAGTTAGCTCTGCATCAGAATTAAAGAAAGTATCAAACTCTGGAGATAAAGCCATCTTTATTTGATTTGAATCGAAGATTAAATATGAATCATCATACTGATTTATTTTATAAGTATCTACGACAACTTTACTATCTAATACTGGATAGTTTAATACTTCATCAAATCTAACTTTTGTCACTGTTTTTGTTTTAAATTTACTATCTACTACAGTTTTTTGTTTAACACCTTCTGCTAAATTTTTATAAACTAAGGAATCATAACCCATTTCTGCTAGCAAATCAATAACAAATTGTCTTGATTGTGTAGCTCTAGTATACGTACTATCATCATCAATAGAACTAAATAAGTATTCTTTTGCATTATCTATTCCATCAATTTTATTCCTTTCTACTTCTTTAGTAACATAGTCTATAGTTCTATTTTTTATAAAATCATCAAGATTAACAACTTCTGGATTCTTTAAATAAGCATTAATTAGATTATCTAAAGTAATATCAGAACCTTTTATTTCCGTAATTAATAAGCCAGAATACCACTGTGTATCTGGAACTCTATATGGATTTTTTACATTAGTAATTACTGGAATAACTCTATCTGATGCATAAAAATTATCTTTTCTGAAAATAGTATCAGATAGTTTTAAAATAGCTTGTTCTCTAGTTAATCCTTGTTGTAAATAATCTTTATAGTTATCTCTATTTGATTTTATATTTTTAATAAAATCATGAGCTTGTCTAACAGTACCTAAATGAGTACCAAATTCTCTAAAAATAGTTGGTGGGTCAAAAGTTTTAAAATCAATATCTGCTCTAGTGCCATGAAATAATACTTCTTGAACAGCACCATCTTTCATCCATTCTCTAGCTTGTGGAGACTTCATTAGATTCTCATAAATACGTTTTCCAGCATTCTGATACATATCTAATGACTGCATTTCTGTTAGTCGAGTCACATTAGCATCATTCCTGAACAGTTGTACTCTATATCTAAATGCATCTGCTATATCTTCATAACTATTGTAAACTCCATCATAGCCTAGTTTTTCTAGCTCACTTTGAAACTTAGGATAGTCGAATTTATTATCTTCAAATAGTTTTTGCACTACAGGGTCTGTATTCATATCAGCTATATTAAATTCACCTTCTATTTCAAAAGGCTTAAATATCTCAGCTTTGAATGGTTTCTCTAGTGCAAATTTACCATCTGGAGTTTCCACAAACATATTGATTGGGGGTAATGCTCCAGCTTGCTTTAGTCTTTGTGTTTCAGCCCCTGCTACATTTGTTAGGTCAAGGGGATTTCCTGTTGTGGTGTATCGTCTTGCTTTGAATCGCTTGATTCCACTTCCTCTCCAGACAGTCTTTTCCGAATCGTCGCTCGAAACTCCTCTGGCGATAATGTTTTCTGATTCTCTATATCTGTCTTGAGTTGACTGAACTGAATCCTCTGTAATACGTCTTTCATTGTTTCTTATTTCAATGACGGATTTTTTAACTTCGTCATTTGTATACCTCGTAATATGTTTTTCTGCTTCATCTCCGTTTGCATCTCTAATCGCTCTTAATAGTTTATCATAAGTGTTAACAAATGCATCCACTAATTCAGGACTAACTTCGCCTTTAAAGAAGGCATCGAAATCATCTGGATTAGTTGCAAATGCTAAAACTTCATGAGCTATAACATTGTTACTTTTTCCTGAGTAATGGTCATTCAGAGACATTCTAATAAGCTGTCCATCCTTATGATTAAAGATATTCTCTAGTCTGGTATGGTCTGGTGTTAAAGATGTTCCAACTTTTGATAATACTATTTTATGAGTGCCTTCATGAACTTGAATACCTGAAAATGTACCATAAGACATTTTCTCTGGTGAAACTTTTATAATAGATACAAATCCAGTATTCTGTCTTAACTGTTTAGCAAATGGTTTTAACCTATCATCTGTTTCTGCAAATTTAACTAAAGAATTAGTAAATGCTACTCTGTCCATAGGAACAAAACCAGCAACATTATTTTTTTGACCATTAATAGCTCTGATAACAGACATAGCTTCATCTGATACATAAAAAGCAGTCTTATCATTAACAGATTGTTCTATATGAAATCCTTTCCATTTATTATCTGATAAATCTAATATATGACCATCTACTGTCTTTACTTTTCCTTCATTAAAAATCCAACTAAGAATGTTTTCAGCATGGTCTTTAGCTGTTAGAAGTTCTGGTCTTTCTAGAGTTAGATTACCAAGAGTTTTGTTAACAAAACTAGCCTCTGCCATCTCAAGGTCACTGGATAGCACAGTTGTCTGAATCTTATTGTAGAGTGCGTTTATTGTGGAAAGCGAAGCGTCCTCACCAGCAATCTCTCGAATCAGTTTAGACGCTTGTTTTGTCTTACCACCCCTGACTGCATTTTGAATTTTCTCTACTGTTCCTTCATCAGCCCCCTTTAGAATCTTTGCTATGGCTTTAGATTCTTTAACCTTTACAGGTTTATCAACTTTTTCTGCTGAAACAGGTTTATATTTTCCTTCTTCTAGAGCTTTTAATTGTTTTCTAGCTTCTGTATTAAGTTTTATAATACGCTCATCTTGTGGCATACCTTTTGAGATATACTTCTCGTTGAGCTTAGTCATATTAGCTAGAACTAGGTCTTGATGATTAGTTCTAAAATCTCTTACATTTTTTTCTCTGCTATTTCCTAATGTTGGATTAGCTTTTCTCCATTGTTCAGCAGTATGACCAAATACTGCTAAGTTTAATACGTTAGCTTCATCCTTATAAAACTGCCTAGCTTCTTCTTTAGACACTTCTTTTGGAATAAGTGATTTTTTAACTTCACTATTCTGTGACTTATAAGTATCCTTAGTCATTTGACGAACTTTATTCCATGAATCAGGAACTTTGCCAATCACCTTTAAATCTCCAGCATTTACTTTAGATTTTAAAGTCTTGTCTGTGATAGCTCCAGTTCCATTAATGTCTGTCCAAGCATCAATGCTCTCATCATATCTATAAGTATGTGAGTTACCACCTTTATGCTCAATTGTGAGAGTATCTTTGTTAGTAGGTTTAATACTTGTTTCTGTATCTAATACATTGTCAGCAGGAGCTAAAGTATCAGCATTGTTTATATCACTATCATCTACATCTTCTTCAAAGTTATTCTTTAAACCTTTAACTTTTACTACACCACCTATATCTGGCATATCACGAAGCTGTTCTAGTTTATCTAGTGCTTCATCTTTTACTTTCTGAATATTTTCTGGTGTTTCGTCTAGTCCTCTATTCTTAACTATATCAATAGCTTCTCTATCAGCTACTTTAGGTTTTCCAGCATTGATAGTCTTAGCCAAATCTAGTAGCTTAGAATCTTCTCTACCTTTCCTACCAAAGTCATAGGTTCTGTCATTATACTTACGAGTAAACGAAGTGTTTTGAGCAATGCCAGTATCAGGATTATAATCCATATCACCTAGAGCTATGCGAATAGCTAGACTAGCTCTCTGCTTAAGATTCATTTTTTGAATATCCTGAATATTAACAATTTGCTCTGTTTTTTCAGGAGTCCAATCTGGATTATCTTTTAGCTGTTCATTTATCTCTGCTCTCTTCTTAGGGCTAGGATTAGCACCATATTCGTCCTGTTGAGTTTCTACTAGTTTTTGGAACTTTTCATTAACTCTACCAAGTTGCTTAGAATACTTAGAACCTTTATCTGTTAGTCTTAGATTACCATTTGGTTCAATGATAACATATCCATTACTTTCTAAATCTCTCATTGTAGGTAGTACTCTAGAGTCACCTAATAGATTAGATTTAATATTTAATGGGGCATCGGTTTCATCCAATAAAGCTAGGGTAGAGAACTGTCTGTTATCATCAGGCAAATCATTTAGACGCTGACCAACTGTAGCATTAGATTTAATTGTTTCTACACTTCCATCATCATTAACTACTGCTAATGGATTATATGTTTTTTCTGTAGTTACTACCTGACCATCTACAATCTTTTCTTTACTTCTAACTGTAGGAGAAAGAGCCTTACTAGTAGCTTTTTGTTCATCAGTTACAGGAATATCAACTCCAGTTATAATAGATTTAAATCTTTCTATATTGCTAGGTGAAGCAGTATTCTTATAAAGAACATTAAATGCATCATTACTAATAGTATCAAATACAAACTGTCGCTTTGCTTGCACTTGTGAGTCCATCCATTTCTGTGCATCCTGTTCCGACACTTCAAAGTTAGTCATTAACTTTGTCTTTACATCTTGAGTGAAAGCCATGAACTTTCCAGTCTCTTCATTTCTGAACACAATGTTATACATGTTTGTGGGTACAACATCTGGACTTTTAGCTTTAAAGATTGCTTTTACATCAATGCCACTAGCACCAACATCAATCAATGCGTCACGAACAAAGTATTGAATATCAAAGTTTCCTTTAGGGTCTAGATAGCCTTCTCTATTAATGTAGTAGTTAGATATAGTTTGAGCTACCTGTAGTCCAGCTTGTGTAGCTGGTACTACTTTTGGAGACATTTTTACACCGCTATCTACTAGTGCTGTTCCAATCTTAGGAACTAGCCTAGATGCTCCCATAGTGACTGCTGAACTAATCAACATAGAGTAATAAGTCTTAGGGTCACGGTATTTAACAGATGCTTCTATATCTGCCAGTGTAGCTAATATGCCAGCACCGAAGGGCAATGAACCTTGTCCAAACTGTAAAGTTGTAGCTGTAGCAGTTTGAGTGTTAGGAATATAGTTCTGTGCTTGTGGTGCAAACTTTTTTATTACTCCATATGCAAAAGGATTAGCAAGAGCTAGATAATCAATATTAGGAATCCTTCCTACTGCTTGGAATAGACCATTTAATCTTTCAGACCTTTGGTATTTAACTAATGAGTTAAGAGATTCAATTGATTTTTTCTGTTCATCAGTAATATCAGATGAATACCTGTCTCTACCAACAGCTACATCACCAGTATTTGTAAATCTTTCAACAACTCCAGAGCCTAGTATTTTTTCAGCAAAATTTAAAGTACTTTCTTCATTACCGCCCCATTCTTCTTTAGGGTTGATAAACATCTTAAGTCCAGCTACTACAGCATCCCAAGTTCCTATCTCATTCTTTTCAATAGACTGTCTGTAGTATTCTGTTTCTTTATCTAGTTCTTCTTTATCTTTATTAAGAAGACCATCAATTTTATCTAATATTTGGTTAGCTTTAGTTTCATCACTACCAGCTAGTTTAGTAACTAATGCAATCTTTAATAGCTCTGCTTTCTTATCATTATATCTAACTAAATCTCTTCCTGATGCTTCATCATAAACATAGTCACCACCTTTATCAATTACATCTTCAATTACTTCTACAGGTTCTTCTGAACCATCATCTTTATAAGTAACAAATAAACTATTACCTTTTCTTTTTTCAGCTACATTAAGTGCGGTAGTTACTTCTTCATCCGAAAGACCAACACTATCTTTGAACGCACTTAAATGAAGCTCTGCGGCTTTTCGTCGTATTGCTTGACCAGATAATCCTTGAAACTTATCCAAGCCCCATAGAGAAGACGCACCAAAGTCTTTG
>LNFM01013401.1_pt1 | contig 10445 bp, 9 predicted proteins | sample 596031 | NCBI WGS metagenome assembly LNFM01 (sample SAMN04254537, study PRJNA301005) | activated carbon metagenome | isolation source: dual media filters at the Ann Arbor, Michigan drinking water treatment plant | place: USA: Ann Arbor | reverse complement strand
CGGGCCTCCTCGATCGCGTCGCGGATGTCGTCGGCAAGGGCGGGGGAGGCGACGGCGAGCGTCGCGGCGATGGCGGCTGCGCGCAGCAGGCGGGTCAGCGTCATGGCGGTTGTCCTCATCGGCGTGATCCGGCGCTCAGCCGGAATCGTCTGTCGTCCCGGCTCCGCCTATAGCGGTTCACCGGGGCGATGGCACGCCCCCCGGACGGGTGGCGGCTCCGCCGGACCTGCGGCCTATTCGCTCGCCAGGATCATGTTGCGCACGATGGGATAGACCTGCCCCTCCCATTTCCGGCCGCTGAACACGCCGTAATGGCCGACGCCGGCCTGCATGTGGTGGCGCTTGCGGAAGGGCTTCAGCTTCGAGGCGAGGTCGTGGGCCGCCACCGTCTGGCCGAGCGAGCAGATGTCGTCGCGCTCGCCCTCCACCGTCAGCAGCGCGGTGCGGCGGATGGCCGAGGGGTCCACCGGCCGCCCCTTGTAGGTCAGCTCGCCCTTCGGCAGCAGCGCCCGCTGGAAGACCTTGTCGATGGTCTCGAGATAGAATTCGGCGGTCAGGTCCAGCACCGCGAAATACTCGTCGTAGAAGGTCTTGATCGCCTCGGCCTTCTCCGTCTCGCCGCGCACCAGATGACCGTGCAGGTCGAGATGGGCCTTGATGTGCCGCTCCCGGTTCATCGACAGGAAGGCGACGAGCTGGAGGAAGCCCGGATAGACGCGCCGCCCGGCGCCGGCGCAGGGCAGGGGCACGGTGGAGATCAGGTTCTTCTCGAACCACTCGTAGGGGTGGTTGAAGGCCAGCTCGTTGACCTTTGTCGGGTTGATCCGCACGTCCACGGGCCCCGCCATCAGCGTCAGGCTGCTCGGCTGGTCGGGATCGCCGGCCTGGGCCATGACCGAGGCTGCGACGAGCGCCTGCACGCAGGGCTGGCAGACCGCCACCACGTGGCTGCCGGGCCCCAGCACATGCAGGAAATCGATGAGGTGCTCGACATATTCGTCGAAACCGAAGCGCCCCGCGGTCCAGGGCACGTCGCGGGCGCTGTGCCAGTCGGTAATGAAGACGTCGTGATCCTGCAGCAGGGTCTTCGCCGTGTTGCGCAGCAGCGTGGCGAAATGGCCGGAGAGCGGCGCCACCAGCAGCACCTTCGGCTGGGTGACCTCGGTGTCCTTGCGGAAATTGAGCAGCGTGCCGAAGGGCGTGACGTGCGTCGCGACCTCCGTCACCGCCACCTCGCGGTTGCCGACGCGCACGCTGGTGATGCCGTAGTCGGGTCGCGTATGGGTGAAGCCGGTGCGGCCGATCATCTCCCAGGTCGCCAGCATCTCCCGGCCGACGCGACCGCCCTGGGCCTGCAGCGCCGACCCGAAGGCGGCGCCGGCCAGTCGGGCGGCGTCGCGCACGGGCTCGAACATCCGGCTCTGGAATTCGAACGCGTGATAGAGCATGGGCCGCCCCGGGGTGGGTCGAGATGCCACCTTGGCATCGATCCAAAAAAAGCTAGTGCACTTTCTGCTGCACTGCGAGAGTATTCTTTCAGTGCGGTTTCCGCGGCGTCGCGCCCGCCCAGGGGAGGTCCGGATGGCCAAGGCCAAGCTCACGATCTCGAGCAAGAACTACTCGTCCTGGTCGCTGCGCGGCTGGCTCCTGTGCAAGATGGCCGGCATCCCCTTCGACGAGGTCCCGGTCTCCCTCGACGATCCCGGCCAGCGCGCCGAGCTTCTCCTGCTCTCGCCCTCGTTCCTCGTGCCGGCCCTGACCGACGACGGCGCCAAGATCTGGGGCACCTGGTCCATCGCCGAATATCTGCACGAGGCTTATCCCAAGGCCGGCCTGTTCCCGGCCGACCGGGTGGCCCGCGCCCATTGCCGGTCGATTTCCGGCGAGATGCACGGCGGCTTCCAGAACCTGCGTTCGGCCCTGCCGATGAACCTCAAGGCCCACCATCCCGGCTTCAAGGTCTGGGCCGGCGCCCAGCCCGACATCGACCGCATCCTCGCCATCTGGGGCGAGTGCCTGACCACCTACGGCGGCCCCTATCTCTTCGGCGCGACCCCGACGGTCGCCGACGCCATGTACGCGCCGGTCTGCATGCGCTTCTACACCTACGACGTCCCCATTGATGCCACAGCCGCGGCCTATTGCCGGACCATCATGGACTGGGCGCCGCTGAAGCAATGGATCGCATCCGCCAAGGCCGAGCCCGAGGAGATCGAGGAACTGGATGTCGAATTCTAGGAGCGGTCGCGGCCGCCGCCTGTCCGTCCTGCTGCTGCTGCTCTTCGCCCTGCCCATCGGCTGGTCCGCCGGCCACTACGCCTTGGGCTATCCGGGCCCGGACTGGTCGACCGAGGGGCGCGCCAGCGCCGGCCTGCTGAAGCCGGCCGCCGAGACGCCGCAGGCGCTGATCCGCGTCTATGCCGCCCGCACCGTGCGCTGGCGCGGCATCTTCGCCACCCACACCTGGATCGTCGTCAAGGAGGCGGGCGCCGCCCGCTACGACCGCTTCGACTACACCGCCTGGGGCGAGCCGATCCGCACCAACGGCTTCGTCGCCGACGGCCGCTGGTTCGGCCGCGATCCCGAACTCGTCTTCGCCGCCGACGGCGAGACGGCCGCCGCCGCCATCCCCAAGATCCGTGCCGCCATCGCCGGCTATGTCCACGCCAACCGCGGCGACTACCGCGCCTGGCCGGGGCCCAATTCCAACACCTTCGTCGCCGCCGTCCTGGCCGCGGCCGACCTCGGCGCCAGCCTGCCGCCCACGGCGATCGGCAAGGACTTTCCCCATGACGGGCGCTGGATCGGCCCGGCCACCGCCGGCCTCGGCTTCCGCGCCACTCTCGGCGGCTATCTCGGTCTGACGGTCGGCTGGTACGAGGGCGTCGAGGTCAGCGTCCTCGGCGCGGTGCTCGGCATCGACGTCCGCCGCCCCGCCATCAAGCTGCCGGCGATCGGGCGGATCGGGATGGGCGAGAGCTTCGTGTGAGCGCTGCTACGATTTGAGGAAGGCCCCACCGTTACCCTCCCCGCTGTCGCGGGGAGGGGGACTTTGACGTTTGTGTCCCCGCGACCCGGTTGAGCCAGGCACGGCCGATGCGATGAACGCGTGACGTCATAGTCCCCCTCTCCTCGCGTCAGCGAGGGGAGGGTGCGGGTGGGGCATTCGGTCCACCACGCCGCGACGGCTACCCGTATCCCGCCCGCTTCAGCCGGTTGACCGTCAGGTCCATCGCCGAGAGGAACGCCGAGCGGTCGCGGGGCGAGAAGGCCGGCGGACCGCGCGTCTGGCCGCCCGCCGAACGGATGTCGTCCATGAGGTTGCGGGTGGCGAGCGCCATGCCGATGGAGCCGGCATCGAAGATGCGCCCGTTCGGCGCCAGCGTCGCCGCGCCGGCCTTCACCGTGCGGGCGGCGAGCGGAATGTCGGCGGTGATGACGATCGCTCCCGCCCCGGCGCGCTCGGCGATCCAGTCGTCGGCGACGTCAGGTCCCTCGCTCACCACGACGCGCTCGATCCACGGCTCGCGCGGCACGGCGATGGGGCTGTTCGCCACCACCTTGACGGGCAGGCCGTAGCGCTGCGCGACGCGATAGACCTCGTCCTTCACCGGACAGGCGTCGGCGTCGACATAGACGACGATCGGGCCGCCCGCCGCCATGGCTCAGCGGCGCTCGCGGTTCTTGCGGTGCTTGAAGCCGCCGCGCTCGGCCTTGCCCTTGGCCGCGCCCGGCGGCGGCCTCTTCTTGGCGAAGGGCTTGCCCTCGCCGCGCGGTTCGCGGGCCTCGTCGGGCCGCTGGCGGAAGCGCGGCGGCGGCGCGCCGCCCTCGCCCTCCTGGATCGGCGTGATGAACACGTCGTCCGCATTGGCCTTGCGGGCATTGACGATGAAGGTCTCGGCGAGGGCCGCCGACACCTGGAACTCGGTCGTCGTGTCGTGGATGCGGATGGCGCCGATGTCGTCGCGGGTCACCTTGCCGCGACGGCAGATCATGGGCAGCAGCCATTTCGGATCGGCGCGGTTCTGCCGGCCGACGTCGGCCCGGAACCAGGCCATGTCGCCGGTCATCTTCAGGTCGCGCTCGGGACGGCCGCGCGGGCCGGCCGTGGGGCTGCGGGCAAAGCCCGGATCGGAGACCTCCTCCGGCTCGGGCAGGCGCGAGCGCAGCACGCGGGCGAGTGCGACGGCGATGTCCTCGGGCGACTTGCGCTCCATCAGCACGGCGGCGACCTGGCTGTCCTCCTCGCTCGGCTCTTCGGTCAGCAGCGGATCGGCGAAGATGCGCTCGCGGTCGAGGGCGCGGATGTCGTCGGCCGTCGGCGGGCCGGCCCATTCGGCGCGGATGCCGGCTTCCGCCAGCAGGCTCTCGGCGCGCCGGCGCCGGGTGGTCGGCACCAGAAGGACGCTGACGCCCTTGTTGCCTGCGCGACCCGTCCGGCCGGAGCGATGCTGCATCACCTCGGCGTCGTGCGGCAGTTCGGCATGGATGACGAGGGCGAGGTTCGGCAGGTCGATGCCCCGCGCCGCGACGTCGGTGGCCACGCAGATGCGCGCCCGTCCGTCGCGCAGCGACTGGAGGGCGAGGTTGCGCTCGTGCTGGCCGAGCTCGCCCGACAGGAACACGGCGGAGAAGCCGCGCTCCACCAGCGTCGCCTGCAGGTGGCGCACCGCGTTGCGGGTGTTGGCGAAGATGATCGCGGTCTTCGGCTCGAGCTGGCGCAGCACGTTGACGACGGCGTGCTCCACCTCGTTCGGGAAGACGCGGATGACGCGGTAGTCGATGTCCTGGTGGCCGCGCTCGCCCGCCCCGGACTCGATGCGCAGGGCGTTGCGCTGGTAGCGCTTGGCGAGGGTGGCGATGGCGGCCGGGATCGTCGCCGAGAACAAGAGCGTGCGCCGGTCCTCGGGGGTGGCGTTGAGGATGAACTCGAGGTCCTCGCGGAAGCCGAGGTCGAGCATCTCGTCGGCCTCGTCCAGCACCACGGCCTTGGCCTCGAAGGGTTCGAGGGCACCGCGCTCGATATGGTCGCGCAGGCGGCCGGGCGTGCCGACGACGATATGGGCGCCGTCCTCGAGCAGGCGCCGCTCGCGCCGCGCGTCCATGCCGCCGACGCAGGCGATGATGCGCGCACCGGTGTCGGCATAGAGCCAGGTCAGCTCCCGCTGCACCTGCAGCGCGAGTTCGCGGGTCGGCGCCACGATCAGCGCCAGCGGCGCGGCGGTGCGGTGCAGCCGCTCGGCATCGCCCATCAGCGTGTCGACGAGCGCGAGGCCGTAGGCCACCGTCTTGCCGGAGCCGGTCTGGGCGGAAACGAGGAGGTCGCGCTCCGCCGCCGCCGGCGCCAGCACGGCGCTCTGCACGGGGGTGAGGTCGACATAGTCCCTGGCGGCGAGGGCCGCGGCCAGTTGGGGCGGAATGAGGGCTTCGGTCACGGTGCGGAATGTCCTGGAATGGGTCCGCGCCGGCTGGAGGAAGAGCCGGTCAGGGATCGGCGGACATGGCGGCGTCGGATGTTGGCCGTCTCCCTAGGCCCATCCGCGGAAAAAAGCCACGCATTTCGCAGGTGCGGTAAACCCGGGGGCTCAGCCGAGCTCGGCGGCGATCTTGCGCAGCAGGGCGAGGAACTCCGCCTTCTTCTCGCGGCCGACGATGCGGTCGAGTTCCCGGTCGTGCTCCAGCGCCGCGCGCATCAGCCGCTCGCGCAGGGCGCAGCCGGCCGGGGTCAGGGTCAGGGTATAGCTGCGCCGGTCGTGCGGCGTGCGCTCGCGCAGCACCAGGCCGCGCTTCACGAGATCGTCCAGCGTGGAGGTGAGGGTGGACTTGTCGCGCCCCGCCGCCTTGCCCAGCGCCGTCTGGGTCATGCCCGGGTTTTCCGCGATGATCGTCAGCACCGCGAAGCGCCTCGGCTTCAGGTCGGCATCGCCCACCCGCTGCGCAAACGCGCGGAACGAGGCCTCCTGGGCGATGCGCAGATGGAAGCCGATGAAGTTGCCGAGCGGGCCGAGGCGCGCCGGCTCCTCCCGGCGGCTGCCGGTGGTCGCATGCGGTTCGGGCGGGTCGGTCTCAGTCCGGGCCATCGGTCCCTGCCGGGGCTTGGGGCGCCCGTGTTCACCATGACCATCGCACGGCCGGTCCGGACCCCACAAGACGGTGTTGACTCGAACAGTTGGATGTCCAACTAATTCCCTCCCGCAAGCAGGGCTGCCGATGTACACCGCGTCCACCGCCTTTCTGGAAGCGCTCGCCGAAGCCGGCGTCGAATACCTGTTCTCCAATTTCGGCAGCGACCACCCCGCGCTCATCGAGGCGCTGGCCGAGGCGCGCGCCGCCGGCATCGCCATGCCGAAGGTCGTCACCTGCCCGAACGAGATGGTGGCGCTCACCGCCGCGCAGGGCCACGCTCAGGTCTCCGGCCGGGCCCAGGCCGTGATCGTCCACGTCGAGTGCGGCACCCAGTCGCTCGCCGGCGCCGTGCACAACGTCTCCAAGGGCCGCGTGCCCGTGCTGATCTTCGCCGGCGCCTCGCCCTTCACCCAGTTCGGCGAGATGAAGGGCAGCCGCAACGAGTTCATCCAGTGGATCCAGGACGTCCACGACCAGCGCGGCATCGTGCGCGGCTACATGCGCTACGACGCCGAGCTGCGCACGGGCCGCAACATCAAGCAGATGACCTGGCGGGCCATGCAGTTCGCCCATTCCGACCCCAAGGGGCCGGTCTACCTGATGGGCGCCCGCGAGGTGATGGAGGAGGCGCTCGACCCCGCCGCGCAGGCCGGCCTCGCCGTCGAGGACTTCGCCCCCATCGCCCCCGCTGCCCTGCCGCAGGAGGCGGTCCACGCCCTCCTCACCGATCTCGCGGCCGCCCGCCGCCCGCTCGTCGTCACCTCCTATCTCGGCCGCAATCCCCGCGCCGTGGCGGAGCTGCAGCGCCTCGTCGGGCCGCTCGGCATCGCCGTGCTGGAGAGCGTGCCGAACGCGGTGAACCTGCCCCACGACGACCCGATGTATCAGGGCTGCCAGTGGAACGAGCCGCGGCAGAACCCCCTCCTCGCCGAGGCCGACGTCGTGGTCGTGATCGATTCCGACGTGCCGTGGATTCCCACCGTCTCGAAGCCGCGGGGCGAGGCGAAGATCTGGCACCTCGACGTCGATCCCCTGAAGCAGGACATGCCGCTCTGGTCGATCCCGGCCCGCCGCGTCTTCCGCGTCCATGCCGAGACGGCTCTCGCGCAGCTCAATGCCGGCCTCGACCGCATCAGCCTCGACGTCGCCCGCATCGGCGAGCGGCGCGCCCACTACGCCCGCCTGCACGGGGAGCGGAAGGCGGCCCTCGCCCGCGCCGAGGCGAAGCCCTCCGGCGACCGCCTCACCGCCGAATATGTCACCGCCTGCGTGCGCGCTCATGTCGATGCCGACACGATCGTGCTCAACGAGGGCATCACCAACTATCCGGTCGTGGTGAACCACATCGCGCCGACCCGGGCCGGGCAGATGCTCAATTCCGGCGGCGGCAATCTCGGCTGGACGGGCGGCGCCGCCATCGGCGCCAAGCTCGCCGCGCCGGGCAAGACGGTCATCGCCCTCACCGGCGACGGCTCCTACATGTTCTCCCAGCCCTCCACCGTCCACTGGATGGCGCGCCAGTATGGAACGCCCTTCCTGCAGGTGGTATTCAACAACCGGGGCTGGCGCGCGCCCCGCTATTCGACCCTGGCGGTTCATCCCGCCGGCCATGCCAGCCGCGCGGAGGATATCGGCGTCGCCTTCGATCCGCCGCCGGACTACTCTGAGATCGCGGCCGCCGCCGGTGGTGCCCATGCCCGCAAGGTCAGGCACCCCGACGAGGTCGAGAGCGCGATCGCGGAGGCGATGCATATCGTGAAGATGGAGAAACGGGCGGCTGTCCTCGACGTGTGGCTGCCCCATCTCATGGAAGGCTAGAGGAAACGACTGGGACCGATCCGGCGGCGCTGAACGACCGCGGACGGGAACGACAGGGAGGAACAGAGGATGACGACAGGGATTTCGACACGCCCCGATCGCCGGCAGGTCGTGGCCGCCGGCATGGGCCTCGGCGCGCTGGTGGCGGCGCCCGGCCTTCTCCGGGCGCAGGCCTGGCCGAGCCGCAACATCCGCATCGTCGTCGCCTTCCCGCCGGGAGGCGCCGCCGACATCGTGACGCGGCATCTCGTCGAGCGGCTGACGCAGGAATGGGGGCAGGCGGTCATCGTCGAGAACCGCGGCGGCGCCGGCGGCAACGTCGCATCCGTCGAGGTGGCGCGCTCCGACCCGGACGGCCATTCGCTGCTCATCACCTCGAGCGCCGTGGCCATCAACCACCTGCTCTATGCCCGCATGCCGCTCGACACGTTCAAGGACCTCGCCCCCGTCGGCATGGGCATCACGGTCCCGAACGTCATGGTCGTGCCGGCGGCTTCCGCCGACAAGACCGCGGCCGAGCTCTTGGAGCGGGCCCGCGCCAATCCCGGCAAGCTCACCTACGGCTCGGCCGGCATCGGCTCGTCCATCCACATGGCCGGCGAGCTGTTCAAATATCTCGCCAAGGTCGACATGGTCCACGCGCCCTACCGCGGCGCCGGTCCCGCCATGAACGACCTCATCGGCGGCCGCCTCGACGTCATGTTCGACACGCTCACCGTCTCCGCCGCGCAGATCAAGGGCGGCCTCATCCGCCCCCTCGGCGTGTCGACGAAGGAGCCGCTGCCCGAACTGCCGGGCGTGCCGGTCATCTCCTCCGTCGTGCCGGGCTACGAGATGCAGTCCTGGTTCGCCTTCTTCACCGCCGCCCGCACGCCGCCGGAGATCGTCACGCGGCTGTCGACCGGGCTGAACAAGGCGCTGCACGACCCCGGCGTGGTGAAGCGCCTCGCCGAGATCGGCACGACGCCGGTCGGCTCGACGCCGGAGCAGCTCGCCGCCGCCATGGAGGCGGAGGTCAGGCTCTGGGAGCCGGTGATCAAGGCCGCCAACATCCGCATCAGCGGCTGACGGCGGAGAGAGACGACATCCGGGCGGGCCGCCAAGAGCCTGCCGGGTGCAGGGACGATGGGAATGCCAACCCCCGGACGGGGACACCAGAGGAGGTCCACGATGAGCACATTCAAGCCCACCCGCCGCGCCGTCGTCGGCGGCATCGCCGCCGCAGCGTCGCTCGCAGCGCCCCAGGTCCGCGCCCAGGCCGGTCCGGTCAAGATCGGCTTCTCGATCTCGAAGACGGGGCCCAATGCCGGCGGCGCCAACGTCACCACGTTGCCGAACTACCAGCTCTGGCTGAAGGAGACGAACGATGCGGGCGGCCTGAAGCTGCCCGGCGGCCAGCGCCGCCCCGTCGAGTTCGTCGAGTATGATGACCGCTCCCAGTCCGAGGAGGCGGTGCGCAACATCGAGCGCCTGGTCAACCAGGACAAGGTCGACCTGCTGCTGCCGCCCTGGGGCACCGCGATGAACCTCGCGGTGGCGCCCTCCTTCAACCGCGGCGGCTTCCCGCACCTCGCCTCCACCTTCTTCGTCGAGCGCCAGCCGGAGCTGGTGAAGCGCTGGACCAACATGTTCCTCTTCCTCGACCGCCCCTCGACGGCGATCACGGCGCTGACCGACCTCCTGGCGACGCTGAAGGACAAGGGCCTCGGCAACACCGTGGCGCTCGCCTCCGTGCAGGACCAGTTCGGCCTCGAGCTCGTCAGCGCCGCCCGTGCCGGCATCGCCCGGGCCGGCTTCCAGATCGTCATGGACCGCCAGTATCCGCCGGGCACCCAGGACCTCGCGCCAATCGTCTCCGAGGCGGCGCGGCTGAAGCCCGACATGTTCCTCGCCTTCTCCTATCCGCCGGACACTCTGGCGCTGACCGAGCAGGCGCGCATCGGCGGTCTCAACCCGAAGGTCTTCTACACCGCCGTCGGCACCGCCTTCCCGCTCTACAAGCAGCGCTTCGGCGCCAATGCCGAGGGCGTCATGGGCATCGGCGGCGTCGACGTGACCAACGCGAAGATCAAGGACTACATCGAGCGCCACAACCGCATCGTCGGCCGCGAGCCGGACCGCTGGGCCTCGACCACGACCTACTCGACCCTGCAGGTGCTCACCCAGGCGATCGAGCGCGTCGGCATCGACAAGGCGGCCATCATCAGGGACGTCGGCTCGCAGTCCTTCGAGACGATCCTCGGCACCATCAAGTTCGTCGACAACCAGCGCGTCGACCAGTGGTGGGTCGGCCAATGGCAGCAGGGCGAGTTCGTGGCGCTCGCCCCGACCAAGGTCGGCGGCACCAAGGCACCGGTCTTCCCGAAGCCGGCCTGGCCGACGGCGTGACGTGATGACGGTGAGCGGCATCGCGTCGAAACCGCCGCTGCGGAGCGCTCAGACCCGAGCGACCGCCGCCGGCCGTCGAGCCGGGCCGCGCTTCCCCTCCCCCCGCTTGCGGA
>LNFM01013398.1_pt1 | contig 10447 bp, 7 predicted proteins | sample 596031 | NCBI WGS metagenome assembly LNFM01 (sample SAMN04254537, study PRJNA301005) | activated carbon metagenome | isolation source: dual media filters at the Ann Arbor, Michigan drinking water treatment plant | place: USA: Ann Arbor | reverse complement strand
CGCAGCCAGCAGGCCCTGGCCGCAGCCGATGTCGAGCACGCGCGCGCGCGCCGGGATCAGGCCACGCTGCAGCAGGCCAGCAAAGGCCGGGTCACCGCCGAGCTTGCCGCGCGCGAAATGCCAGGCGAACTGGCCCAGCGGGCGGTAGGGCGCGGTGGCTTGCTCAAGCAGGACGGGAGGCAGCGGGACTTTGGACATGGAGGGGGTAGGCACCAGAGTGGCGCATTGTAGGTGGGGGCTTTGTGGCTCAGACCCGGTCCGGGCTCAGGCGCACGGTCTGCAGCCCGCGTTCGCGCAGGGTGGCGAGCAGCGGCGGTAGCACGTCCAGCAGCACGGGCCGGCCCTGGGGCGTGCGGGCCGCGTGATGGTCGTGCAGCAGCAGGATGTCGCCCGCGGCCAGGCCGCGCGTGAGGCGGCGCAGCACCAGGGCGGCGTCGCCCGTGCGGGTGTCGAAGCCGCGTCGCGTCCAGCTGGCCAGGCGCAGGTCCAGGGCGTGCAGCACGGGGTCTAGGAAGATGTTGCGCAGGCCGGCCGGTGCGCGGAAGAAGGCTGGCTTCACACCCGTGACCTGCGCGATGCGGTCCTGCGCGGCGCCGATCTCGCGTCGCAGCGCGCCCGGCCCCATGAGCGAGAAACGGTGGCTATGGTGCTGGCTGTGGTTGCCGATGGCATGGCCACGGCGCACGATCTCGCGCGCCAGCGCCGGGTGCTGCTGCACATGTGCGCCCAGGCAGAAGAAGGTGGCGAGGGCGCCGTGCTGCTCCAGCAGGTCCAGCACGGCGGGCGTGACCTCGGGATCGGGGCCGTCGTCGATGGTGAGGGCCACCTCGGCGCGGTGGCGTGGCAGGTGCAGCAGGTTGGGGCCCAGCCAGGTGCTGCGCGGCCACAGGCCGGTGCTGGCGATCAGGGTGTGGTTGGCGACCAGCGCTCCTACGCTCCAGGGCCAGGCCGGGGTGAAGAGGCCGGCAGCGGCCACGGCGTGCAGGCCCAGGGAGCCGCTGACCAGGGGCGTGGGCTTCCAGCGCGTTCGCGCGGATGCGGCGGGCGCGGCCGGGTGCTGCAGCTGGCGTGCGAGTTCGGCCAGGGCCTGCTGCGGCAGCTTGCCCGTGGCATTGCGCGGCAGCGCGGTGACGAAATGGATGGGGCGCGGCAGGAAGGCCGGATCGATGCGCTCGCGCAGCGCCTGCTGCAGCGTGGCTTCGTCCAGGTCCGGGGCGACGACGAAGGCGATCGGACGCTGGATGCGGGCCTGCGCATCGTGGGCCGCGTCCTGCGGCCAGTAGAGTGCGCCGTCGAGCACGCCGGGGATGCTGCCCAGCTGGTGGTTCAGATAGGCCAGCGAGGTGCGCTTGCCCGCGATGTTGACCATGTCGCTATGCCGGCCCAGCAGCGCGAAGCGGGTGGGCGACTGCAGGTCCAGCACGTCGGACAGCGGCACCACACCTTCCACGTGACCGCCGCTGGCGGCAAAGCGCAGCTCCTCGCCCGCGGCCGTGGGCAGGGCCTGGACCTGCACGCCATCGAAGGTCTGCCAGAGCTCGCCGGCCGAGCCGCGGCGCGTGGCGATCTGGCCGGTCTCGGTGCTGCCATAGATCTCGAGCAGCGGTGCACCGAGGCGCTCCTCGGCCTGGCGTGCGAGCTGGGGCGCCAGCGGCGCGGTCGCACTGAGCAGCAGGGCCAGCGGCGGCACGGCCAGGTCGGACTCGATCAGGGTGCGCAGATGGAAGGGCGTGCTGACCAGCAGGCGCGGCGCGGGCGTGGACTCGAGCGCCTGCACGATGTCGGCCGGGTAGAAAGGGTGGCTGGCGTCGATGATGCCCTCGTTGAGCAGGGGCAGCAATACCGTGGACTCGAAGCCGTACATGTGCTGGGCCGGCACCGTACCCGTGACGGTGAAGGGCGCGTCCGTGCCCAGCCATTCGCGCACGCGCCGGCCCGCGCCCTGCGCGTTCTCGACCAGCAGGCCCCAGTGCTTGACATGGGGCACGGGGTCGCCGGTGGAACCCGAGGTGAAGACATAGGCCGCGATCTGCTCCGCCGGGATGTCGGGCACTTCGAAGGCGTCACCGGGAGTGGGGACGGGGCCGCGCTCGTAGATGATCTGCGGCAGGCCGCCGCTGTCGCCCGGCGCATCGACCACGGCCTGCAGCCCCGGGTGCTTTTGCCCCAGGCGCTGCAGCATCTCGGGCGTGCGCGTCGAAGGCAGCAGCAGGGGTACGCCGCGCAGCAGGGCGGCGGCCAGCACCACGGCGAAGTGGTGGCGCTTGCTGCAGAGGTTGAGCACGGGGCAGCCCTCGGGCAGGCGCGCCGCCATGTGGCGCGCCGCGGCCAGGACGTCCTGCGCGCTGATGGCACGGCCCTGGGTCCAGGCCATCACGGCCTGGGGCGAGCGATGCGAGAACAGGGCGGGCATGGTCAGGGCTTGGGCGGAGCGACGGCGTCGGCCGTACGCCGCTCGTCGCGGTAGAGGGTGAAGCTGCGCACCAGCGGTACGTGCGCGATGCCGCGCAGGCACCAGCGCCGCGCCGCGTACTCGGCCACGAACATGAGGCCCAGCAGCGGCAGCGAGAGCACGTTGACGAAGAAGGAGAAGACCTCGACCGAGGTCCAGGCAAAGAGCGCGATGGGGGTCAGCACCATGACCGCGAAGAACAAAGTCCAGGCCCAGGTGGCCTGGCGTGCGTAGCGCGCGATGCGCGGGCTGTAGTCGGCACCATGGATGCGGCGTGCGAAGCGGGCGATCAGGGGCTCATGGCCCGGGCGCAGCGTCAGGCCGAAGAAGAGGGCCAGCAGCAGCTGCATGCCCACGTTCTGCGCCAGGCTGAACCAGGCCAGGGCCGCGTGCGACCAGGACGAGGCCGTGAGCAGCCAGTGCATGCCCAGCGGGTAGCCCAGCAGCAGCAGGGCGGCCAGCACCAGCTTGAGCCAGAGTCCGGTCTTCATGGCCAGGCGGGCTGCGCGCTCAGACCCGGTGCGAAGCGATGTGGGCGGCCAGATTGCGCAGGGAACTGAAGATGGTGACGTTGTCGGGATCGTCCGAGCGCATCTGGAAGCCGTACTGCTTGGAGACCGCGAGCGCGATCTCGAGCACGTCGATCGAGTCCAGGCCCAGGCCCTCGCCATAGAGCGGGTCCGTCGGCGAGATCTGCTCGGGGGCGACCTCGAGGTTCAGCGTGGTGACGATGAACCGGGCAATCTCGCGCTCGAAATCGGTCAGGGTGGCGGTGGTGCTCATGGGCGGGCGACGACGGTGGGGTTGCAGAACGGGAGGAAACCCGGCATTTTAGCCGGCGGACGGGGATAATCCGGGCATGTCCATTCCCCCGTCCGCTGCCGGATCCTGGCGCCTGTCGGTCGCGCCCATGATCGACTGGACCGACCGGCACTGCCGCTATTTCCATCGCCTGCTGAGCCGCCACGCACGCCTGTACACCGAGATGATCACCACCGGTGCGCTGCTGCATGGCGACGTGGCGCGCCATCTGCGCTTCAATGCCCAGGAACACCCCGTGGCCCTGCAGCTCGGTGGCAGCGAGCCCGAGGACCTGGCGCGTTGTGCCAAGCTGGGCGAGCAGTGGGGTTACGACGAGATCAACCTCAACTGCGGCTGCCCCAGCGAGCGCGTGCAGCGCGGCGCTTTCGGGGCCTGCCTGATGGCCGAGCCGCAGCTGGTGGCCGACGGGGTCAAGGCCATGCGCGACGCCGTGTCCATCCCGGTCACGGTCAAGCACCGCATCGGCATCGACCGTGTGGAGCGCTACGAGTTCGTGCGCGATTTCGTGGGCACGGTGGCCGAGGCGGGTTGCACCACCTTCATCGTGCACGCGCGCAATGCCTGGCTGCAGGGGTTGTCACCGAAGGAAAACCGTGAGATCCCGCCGCTGCGCTACGAGCTCGTGCATCGGCTCAAGCATGACTTCCCGCAGCTCAGCATCGTGATCAACGGCGGCCTCCAGAGCGACGAGCAGCTCGACCGCGAGCTGCGCCTGCTCGATGGCGCCATGATCGGCCGCGAGGCCTACCACAACCCCTGGTGGCTAGCGTCCTGGGACGAACGGTATTTCGGCGCTGCACCTTCAAAGCTCACGCGCGAGGACGTGGAGGCCCAGATGGTGGACTACATGCTGCGCGTGATGGCCGAGGAAGGTGTGTCCTGGTACGGCGTGGCGCGCCACATGCTGGGCCTGCGCCACGGCCTGCCGGGCGCGCGGCGCTGGCGCCAGGTCTGGAGCGACCATCGCCTCAAGGCGCGGGACCCGCGCGAGGTCCTGGCCCTGGCCCATGGCCGTGACGACGTTCGCGAGCCGCTCGCGGCCTGAAGGCCTGAGGGCCGCTCAGCGCCCCGGTTTCTGGTACAGCGCCTCGATGGCCGCAGAGAAGTGCGCGGTCAGGTTGTTGCGCTTGAGCTTGAGCGTGGGCGTCATGAAGCCGTTCTCGATGGTCCAGGGCGTCAGTGTCAGGCACAGGGCGCGCGGCACGGCATAGCGCGCGAAGCTGGCCGTGGCCTGCTCGATGCGTGCGAGCGCGGTCTTGAGCACGCGTGGATCGGCCAGGCTGGCCTCGTTCTGCGCATCCACACCGAGTTCTGCCGCCAGGCGCTGCCACTCCTCGCGCTGCAGCACGGCCACGCAGGCGATGAAGGGGCGCTGCTCGCCGACCACGAAGGCCTGCTCAAACAGCGGGTCGGCCGTGATGGCCAGCTCCAGGTCGCCGGGCGGCACCTTCTCGCCGGTGGAGGTGACGATGATTTCCTTGATGCGGCCCAGGATGCGGATACGCCCGTCGACGATCTCGGCCTGGTCCCCCGTGGCCAGCCAGCCCTGGGCGTCGAGGATGCGCGCGGTGTCTTCCTCGCGCTTCCAGTAGCCTTTCATCACCGAGGGCGCGCGCACCTGCAGTTCGCGGTTCTCACCGATGCGGGCTTCCACGCCGGGCAGGGCGCGGCCCACGGTGGCCGGGTCGTTGTCGTCGAGCAGGTTGACGGCCAGCACGGGCGAGGTTTCGGTCATGCCATAGCCTTGTAGCAGGGGCAGGCCCAGGCCCAGGAAGCAGCGCGCGATGGCCGGCGACAGCGGCGCGCCACCGCTGACGGCCACGCGCACCCGTCCGCCAAAACGCGCCAGCAGGGGCCGCGCGACGAGCGCGCGCAGCAGAGGCCAGGGCAGCAGGCTCCAGAGGCCGGCGCTGCCTTCGTCCACCGCCGGGGCGCTCAGGCCCTGGGCGGCGCGGAAACGGCGCCAGCCCGTGGCTTGCGCGGCTTCGAGCAGCCTGAGCTTCCAGGGCGTGGCCGAGAGGGTCTCCAGCAACTTGGCGTGCACGCGCTCGTAGATGCGCGGCACCGAGATCAGCACCGTGGGGCGCACGGTCTGCAGGTCTTCGCCCAGCAGGGCCACCGAGCGGGCATAGGCCACGCAGCTGCCGGTGGCGATGGGCAGGTAGTAGCCGGCGGTGCGCTCGAAGGTGTGCGAGAGCGGCAGGAAGGAGAGGAAGACGTCGCTTTCCAGCGGCTGGATGCGCGCCAGCACAGCCTTGACGTTGGAGATCACGTTGCGGTGCGTCAGCATCACGCCCTTGGGTTTCCCCGTGGTGCCGCTGGTGTAGACGATGGCGGCCAGGTCCTCGGGGCCGGGCGGCGGGGCCAGGGCCACGTCTGCGCGCGCAGCGCCCAGCCAGTCCGACAGGCCGATCAGGCGCACGCCCTCGGCATCGTGCGTGCCCGGCAGCTCGCCACGTGCGGCACCGGCCACCACCACGGTGCGCAGGGCGGGCAGGGGTGTGCCGACAGCGCGGATCTTCTCCCACTGCCCGGCCTGGCTCACGAGCAGCAGGCTGGCCTCGCAGTCAGCCAGGATGTAGGCGATGCTGCCCGGGTTGTCGATGGCGTGCAGGGGCACGGGCACGGCGCCCTGGGCGAGCACGGCCTGGTCGATGCTCATGGCCTGCAGGCCATTGGGCAGCAGGATGGCCACACGTGCGCCGTTGCCCACGTCGCTGCTGGCCAGGGCAGCCTGCCATTGGCCCACCAGGGTCTGCACATCGCGCCAGCACAGGCTGCGCCACTGGCGGCTGCCGGCTTCGTATTCACGGTAGGCCTCGCCCTGGGGGCTGCGGGTGGCACGCCAGGCCAGCAGTTCGGTGAGCGTCTGGACGCTGTCGATATCGGTCATCTTTCAGGAATCCGGAAGGGCGGCGGGCCTGTCGGCCGGCCGGGGGCAGGGGCGAGCCCTGCGAAAGAGCTTGCGTGATGTAGCCTAGGGAAAACCCTGAATCATACCGGCCCGTTCCGGGGCCCGCGCAGACAGGGGTGTTTCAGGCCGGCGCGCTGCTGCGCTGCGTCAGATAGTGCTCGAACTCCGCGGCCGGCATGGGCCGCGCGTAGTGGTAGCCCTGGGCCTCGTCGCAGCCGAAGCCGCGCAGCTGCTGCAGCAGCTCGGCGGTTTCCACGCCTTCGGCGATGGCCCGCAGGCCCAGGCTGTGGGCCATCTGGATGATGGCGCGCACGATGGCCGCGTCGTCCGGGTCGCTGGCCAGGTCGCGGATGAAGCTCTGGTCGATCTTGAGCTTGTCGATGTCGAAACGCTTCAGATAGGACAGGCTGGAGTAGCCTGTGCCGAAGTCGTCGATGGCCAGCTGCACGCCCAGCTGCTTGAGGCGCTGCACCGTCGCGAGCACCTGTTCGACGTCCTGCAGCAGGATGGATTCGGTGAGCTCCAGCTCCAGCAGGGCCGGCACCAGGCCGCTGCGCTGCAGGGCCTGGGCGACGGTGTCCTCGATGCCGCTGCGGCGGAACTGTGCTGCCGAGAGGTTGACGGCCATCACCAGGTCCGGCAGGCCCGCGCGGCGCCAGACCATGGCCTGGCGGCAGGCCTCTTCGATGACCCAGGCGCCGATGGGCACGATCAGTCCGCTTTCCTCGGCCACGGGGATGAAGCGACCCGGCTGGACCAGGCCGAATTCCGGGTGCTCCCAGCGCAGCAGGGCCTCGACGCCGACCACGCGACCGCTGGCGATGTCGACCTGCGGCTGGTAGTGCAGCACGAACTCGCCACGCTCGATGGCGCGGCGCAGGCCGCTGCGCATGAGCAGGTGTTCGACGGCCTCCTCGTCCATGGCCTCGTCGAAGAAGCGGTAGGTGTTGCGGCCGGCCTCCTTGGCGCGATACATGGCCATGTCCGCCTTCTTGCGCAGGATGTCGAAGCAGTTGCCATCCTGCGGGTAGAGCGCCACGCCCATGGAGGCCGAGGTGGAGAGCTCGTTGCCCTCGCAGACAAAGGGCTCCTGCAGGCTCTCCATGATCTTGGTCAGCACGGGCAGGCTGCCTTCGGCACCGTGCAGACCGCCAAGCACGAGCACGAACTCGTCACCGCCCTGGCGGCTGATGGTGTCGGTGTCGCGCACGCAACGCTTGAGGCGTGCGGCGACCTCCTTGAGCAGGGCGTCGCCCGTGGCATGGCCCAGCGAGTCGTTGATCTTCTTGAAGTTGTCCAGGTCCATGAAGACCAGGGCCAGGCCGTGGTGACCGCGTTCGGCCTGGGCGATGGCCTGCTCCAGCCGGTCTTCGAGCAGCACGCGGTTGGGCAGGCCGGTGAGCGGGTCGTGGTAGGCCAGGAATTCGATGCGCTGTTCGGTGAGCTTGCGCTCGGTGATGTCCGAACCCGTGCCACGGTAGCCGGTGAAGACGCCGTCCTCGAACACGGGCTTGCCGCTGACCGAGCACCAGCGCAGTTCACCGGTGCGCGCGCGGATCTGGTAGCTGAAGTCACGGAAGGGTAGCCGGTCTTCGAGCAGGCGCCGGTGCTCGGCCCATTGCTCGGGCGTGACGCCCGAAACGGGCAGCTCCCAACGGCGCTTGCCCAACGGGCTGTCCGGATGGCCCGCAGGCGTTGGCGCCATCAGCCCGCCGCCCGAGACTTCGGTGAAGCGCATCTCGGTGTCGGTTTCCCAGAACCAGTCCGAGGTCATCTCCGTCAGGTCGCGAAAGCGGGCCTCGCTGGCGCGCAGATGCTGCTCGACCAAGCGGCGTTCGGCCACCTCGTGCTGCAGCTGGCGGTTGATGCGGGCCAGCTCCTCGGTGCGCTCCCGCACGCGGCGTTCCAGCTCGTGGTGGGCCAGGGCCAGCGCCTCCTGGGCATCCTTTTGCGCGCTGATGTCCTCGCTGATCCAGATCGCACCCTGGCTGCCGTCCGAGTTGGGCAGGGCCTTGGCCAGGTGCCGGCTCCAGATCCACACCCCGTCGCGCTTGCGCCGGTGCCGCCACTCGATGTCCACGAGCTCGCCGCGCGCCAGAACGGGGCTGACGGCCGCGACGAAAGCCTGGTAGTCCGCGTCGTCCTCGAAGAAGACGCGCGCATACTGGCCCACGAGGCTGCCGCTCGCCCACCCGTAGATCACCTCCATGCGCGGGTTGCAGTGCACGATGCGGCCATCACGTGTGAACAGGATGCCGACCGAGGCGTTTTCCAGGATGGCCTGCTGGCGTTGCAGCAGCTCGGCCAGCCGCGCCTGTTCCGCGCGCTGGGCCGTCACGTCCTCGATGATCCAGATCGTGCCGGCGTGGGTGTCCCTGGGGTCGATGGCCTTGGCGCGCAGGCGGCAGAGCACGGCGCTGCCGTCCTTGCGGCGCATCGGAAGCTCTATGTCCAGCAACTGGCCGGCCGAGAGGATGGGACCCGCCCGCCGGCCCATGGCTTCGTAGTCTTCGGGGCTGAGGTAGAAGAGGGCGCCGGGCTGGCCCACGAGTTGGGCCGGGCTGCAGCCATAGATCTCGCTGAAGCGCGTGTTGCAGTGCACGACCCGGCGGTCGCGCATGAACAGGATGCCGACCGAGGCGTTCTCCAGAATGGCCTGGTACTCCAGCAGGGTCTGCTCGAGCGCACCTTCCTTGGTATTGCTTGCCACCTTGGCCATGTCGCTCAGGATAGAGGAATTCGCAATGCCGGGCCAGCGCGTCGGGTCGTGCAGCGCCCTAGGTGGCGGCCTCGAGCCCGTTGTGGAAGTGCGTCAGCATGGCGCGGGTGGCCGCCGTGGCGTCGCGGGCCTGCAGTGCGGCCATGATGGCGCGGTGTTCGGCCAGCGACTCGGCGATGCGGCCGGACTTGAACAGCGAATGATGCCGGTTGAGTTTCATCACCTTGCGCAGGTCGGCCACCATCTGCTTGCGCCAACGGTTGTCGGCGATCTCCAGCAGGCGCATGTGGAAATGCTCGTTGACTTCGAAAAAGCGTTCGCGCTGGGCGGTGGCGCCTTCGAGTTCATCGTGGATGGCCTGCAGCTCGCGCAGCTGCTCGGCCGTGGCGCGGGCCGCCACCACGCCGGCCGCGTCCGATTCGAGCAGGCCCAGCAGATGGTAGATGTCGCTCATGTCTTTTTCGTCGACCTCGGTCACGTAGGCGCCGCGGCGCACCTTCATCGTGACCAGGCCCTCGGCCGCCAGCACCTTGAGCGCCTCGCGCAGCGGGGTGCGGCTGATGCCGTAGTCCTCGGCGATCTTGAGCTCGTCGATCCAGCTGCCGGGCTCGAGCTCGCGCCTGAAAATGCGCTGGCGCAACAGTTCGGCCACCTCTTCATAGAGGGCGCGCGGGGACAGGGAGACGGCAGACATGGGCGCGATTGTAGGGGAAAGGAAATTTTGCATCAATAATTATGAATGATGTAAACTCCGCGCCACATCAACGTACCCGTTCGCCCTGAGCTTGTCGAAGGGCTGGCAGGGCTTCGACAAGCTCAGCCCGAACGGTCAATGCCTGCCATGAGCCAGAAACCCAACGAATTCCAGAGCGCCAGCCTTGAGGCCTGGCACCAGGCTGCCGCCAAGTCCGCGCCCGGTGGTGACGTCAACGCCCTCAACTGGCTGACGCCCGATGGCATCACGGTCAAGCCGCTCTATACCGCGGCCGATCTGCAAGGTCTGCCGCATGCCGACACCCTGCCGGGCTTCGAGCCCTATCTGCGCGGCCCGCAGGCCACCATGTACGCGGTGCGCCCCTGGACCATCCGCCAGTACGCGGGCTTCTCCACGGCCGAGGAGTCCAACGCCTTCTACAGAAAGGCCCTGGCCGCGGGCGGCCAGGGCGTGTCGGTGGCCTTCGACCTGGCCACGCACCGCGGCTACGACAGTGATCACCCGCGCGTGACGGGCGACGTGGGCAAGGCCGGCGTGGCCATCGACTCGGTGGAGGACATGAAGATCCTCTTCAACGAGATCCCGCTGGACAAGGTTTCCGTCTCCATGACCATGAACGGCGCCGTGCTGCCGGTGCTGGCGGGTTATGTGGTGGCGGCGGAAGAGCAGGGCGTGTCGCAAGACAAATTGAGCGGAACCATCCAGAACGACATCCTCAAGGAGTTCATGGTCCGCAACACCTATATCTACCCGCCCGAGCCCTCGATGAAGATCATCGGCGACATCATCGAGTACACGAGCCAGAACATGCCGAAATTCAACTCG
>LNFM01013394.1_pt1 | contig 10449 bp, 11 predicted proteins | sample 596031 | NCBI WGS metagenome assembly LNFM01 (sample SAMN04254537, study PRJNA301005) | activated carbon metagenome | isolation source: dual media filters at the Ann Arbor, Michigan drinking water treatment plant | place: USA: Ann Arbor | reverse complement strand
GACGCCAGCCTGGCGGATGCCAAGGAAGCACGCGCCCGGCAGGTCCCCATGGGTCGCATGGGGTCTGCGTGGGAGGTGGCCCACGCTTGCGCTTATCTGGCATCGGATGCCGCCGCTTATGTCACTGGGACAGAGTTGGTTGTCGATGGGGGTCTCACTGGGAAATTTGTGTAGTACGCCAAAGGAGTTCGCTCTAGACTGATCAGAGTCATTCACGGTTCAACGCCTGAGCGGCTGCAACCCCCAACACCCGCCGTTGAACGCTGCCGACCCTGAACGGCCGCTTCACCCTCTGAACCGGTAACTCGACTGAGAGGGGCACCGCGTATCGGCCGGATCTACCGCCCTTGCGCTGGTCGATGGCTTCAGTTACGAGAGCGTGGGGACCCTTGAACCCGGACTTCCACTTTTGATTGGTACGTCCACAGTGGGCAGGTCAGAATCCGGATTTCTTCAGGTAGAGACTCCGTTGAAGGGAATTCTCAACTTCTGGGTGTTTCAGGTTCTCAAGGGGACTTCAAAAGAACATAGGCCATGATCTTGGCCCGAAGCATCACGGCAATGAACATGAATCCATACAACTTGGCGAGATTCGACTTCGTATCCGTTCGCCTGGCGGTGCTCTGTGCCCAGACCGGCAGCCTGACCGCGGCTGCACGCGACTGCAATCTGGTGCTGCCGGCGGCCAGCCGGCGCATTCGAGATCTGGAGGCCAGCATCGGTGAACCGCTGTTCGAGCGTCATTCCCGTGGACTACACCCGACGCCAGCGGGCCGGGCGTTCTTGAAACACGGGCTGGTGCTGCTGCAGGAGATGGACTTGCTGATGGAGGACTTGTCTGACCTGCGCAAGGGCGTGGTGCGGCACATCCGTCTGACGTCCAGCACGGCCGCCATCAACCAATTTCTGCCCCCGCTTCTTGCGCGGTACGCACAGGTCAACCCTGATGTCCAGGTCGATCTTGACGAGCAGGTTTCGGAGATCGTGGTCTCCAGTCTGCGCGACGGGCGCACCGATGTGGGCGCCTATGTGGAAGGGCCGGATGATCAGGGACTGGACACCCGCAACTTCCGCCAGGACCAGCTCGTGCTCATCATCCCTCCCGGCCACAGGCTGGCCGGACGCTCGCCCATTGCGTTTGCGGATACGTTGGACGAGCCGTGGATCAGCCTTACAGCGGGGGCGGCGCTGCTTATCAAGCAGCAGCAGGCCGCTCTCGCTTGCGGGCGTCCGTTCAAGCTGCGCATGCAAGTTCGAAGTTTCGATGCGGTGGGCCACATGGTGGCCTCGGGCCTGGGCATCGCTGCTTTGCCCAAAGGCGCGGCGCTGCCCGTGATCAAGGCGATGAAGCTGGCCTGGCGGCCCTTGAGCGACGACTGGTCGCACCGCCAGCTCAATATCGCCATCCGGCCGGACGCCGATCCTGCGATCCGCGCCATACGGGATTTCCTGTGCGACCCTAAGCAAAACGCTAAGGCTTCCCTCGCCAAGTTCAAATAGACCGTGTGAGACATCGGCCGGACACTGCCGGCCATGGACACACACAGCACACGCAGCGAGACAACGCAAACAGCCCGGTCTGGACCCCTATCTGGTCTGAAGGTGCTGGAGCTGGGCCAGCTGATCGCGGGCCCCTTTGCCGGCAAGACATTGGCTGACTTCGGCGCTGAAGTAGTCAAGATTGAGGCGCCTGGCGCGGGCGACCCACTGCGCAAGTGGCGCCTGCTCAAGGACGGCACGTCCGTCTGGTGGCAGGTTCAGTCGCGCAGCAAGCGGTCGCTGGCGCTGGACCTGCGCACTCAGGAAGGGCAGGACATCGTCCGGCGCCTGGCCGCTGAGTCGGATGTGCTGATCGAGAACTTCCGGCCCGGCGCCATGGAAGGCTGGGGCCTGGGCCCGGATGAGCTTCAGGCGCTCAACCCGCGGCTGATCGTGCTTCGCATCAGTGGCTACGGCCAGACCGGGCCCTACCGCAATCGCCCCGGCTTCGGTGTCGTGGCCGAAGCCATGGGCGGACTGCGCCACCTGACGGGTGAGCCCGGCAGTGTGCCGGTTCGCGTGGGCATCAGCCTGGGCGACACCTTGGCCGCGTTGCACGGCGTGATCGGCATCCTGCTGGCCTTGCAGCACCGTCACACCACGGGTGAAGGCCAGGTCATCGATGTGGCGCTGTACGAAGCGGTCTTCAACTGCATGGAAAGCCTGCTGCCCGAATACAGCGCTTTCGGCGCTGTGCGCGGGCCGGCCGGATCGGCGCTGCCGGGCATCGCACCCACCAACGCCTACTTGTGTCGCGATGGTGGCTACGCGTTGATCGCCGGCAACGGCGACAGCATCTTCCGCCGCCTGATGGCGCTGATCGGTCGCGAGGATCTTGGCAACGACCCGGCGCTCGCCGACAACGCTGGCCGCGTGGCGCGGGTCGCTGAACTTGACCAGGTCATCGGCGAGTGGACGAAGGACCGCACGGTGGACGAGGTGATGGCCGCACTGGATGCAGCGTCGGTGCCCGCCGGCCGCATCTACACCGTGGAAGACATCGCCAAAGACCCTCACTACCAGGCCCGGGGCATGCTGGAGAAGGTGCGCATGGACGACGGCACCGAACTGACTGTGCCCGGTGTGGTGCCCAAGCTGTCGCGCTCACCGGGTGCGCGCGACCGGGTGGCACCCCGCTTGGGTCAGGACACGGTGTCGGTGCTCAACGACATCGGCTTGAGCCCTGAACAGATCCGCCAACTCATCGACCGCGGCATTGTGGAGACACGCTGACATGCAACGCATCCATTTCAACGACGTCGTCACCCGGGACGGCTTTCAGATCGAACCCGAGTTTGTGCCCACCGAGACCAAGGTAGCACTGGTCGATGCCCTCAGCCTCTGCGGTTACGCCAAGATCGAGGTCACGTCCTTCACCTCCGCCAAGTCCATTCCGATGCTGCGTGACGCTGAAGAGGTGATGGGGCGCATCCAGCGGGTTCAGGGCGTCGAGTACACCGTGCTGGTGCCCAACGTTCGGGGAGCCGAGCGCGCGTTGGAATCGAAGGCAGACGAGTTCAACCTCGTGATGTCGACCTCGGAAACGCACAACCTGGCCAACCTGCGCATGCCGCGGGAACGCAGCTTCTCTGCACTCAAGGAGGTCATTGCGCTGGCCGATGGCCGGGTGCCCATCAATGTGTCCCTGTCGGCCTGCTTCGGTTGTCCGATGGAGGGTGTGGTGCCGGCCGACGTGGTGATCGCCTGGTCCGACCGCTTCGCCGAACTGGGCGTGCGTGGCCTCACCATCTGCGACACCACCGGCATGGCCCACCCGTCGCAGGTCAGCCGGCTGTGCGAGACGCTGCGCGTGCGCTTCCCCGACCTGCAGCTGACCCTGCACTTCCACAACACACGCGGCATGGGGCTGGCCAACGTGCTCGCGGCCGCGCAGCAGGGCATCGACCGCTTCGACGGCTCGCTGGGTGGCCTGGGCGGCTGCCCGTACGCCCCGGGCGCAAGCGGCAACATCTGCAGTGAGGACGCGATCCACATGTTGCAGGCCGAGGGTTATGAGACCGGCATCGACCTGACCCGCCTGCTGGCAGTTGCCAGACAGCTGCCCGGCATTGTGGGCCATGACGTACCCGGCCAGGTGGTCAAGGCCGGCCGCATCCTGGACCTGCACCCAGAACCCGATTTCGTTGCCGACATCAGGAGCAAGTTCGCATGATTCACCACCTCGATCACCTCGTCCTCACCACCGCTCGCCGCGAGGCCTGCGTCGACTTTTACACCCGCGTGCTGGGCATGCAGCTGGAGACCTTCGTCGGCGGCACACCGCCCGTGGAGCGCCAGGCCTTCAAGTTCGGACACCAGAAGATCAACCTGCATGTGCAAGGCTTGGAGTTCGAGCCCAAAGCCCATCTGCCGGTACCAGGCGCGCTGGACCTCTGTTTCATCTCCAGCGTGCCGCTGGAGCATGTCATCGAGCGGCTCAACGAGGCGGCGTGGCCGATCGTCGAAGGGCCCGTGATGCGGACCGGCGCGACACAGAAGATCCGCTCCGTCTACGTGCGCGACCCGGATCTGAACCTCATCGAAATCTCGGAACTGGCCTGACGCGGCCATCCAGCTCAGAGGAACGACGGCATGAGCACACGACCCTTTCTCGCGTTCGCCTGCGCGCACATGACTGACGAACGGCTCTACGCCCACCAGATCGAGGCCTTGAGCGAGACCCACGACTGCGAGGTGTTTGTCTTCCGCGAGCAGGCCTCGATGGCGGCGATGGCGCAACACCTGCTGGCCCGCACCCCTGAACGATTCACGCTGATCGGTCTCTCGCTGGGGGGCTACATGGCGTTCGAGGTGGTCCGTCAGGCCCTGCACCGGCTGGAGCGCCTCGTGCTCATCGACACCACCGCGGTGGCCGACCACCCTGCCCGTCGGGACAGCCGGCTGCGCGACATCGCTACGGTTCAGCAAGGCGGCATCGAGGCGCTGATTCCGGAGTTGCCATCGCGCTGGTTGTTGCCAGTGCACACACAAGACGCCGCACTGGTGGAGTTGCTTGGCAGCATGGCCCGCAGCGTCGGTGCCCGGGGTCAGTACCACCAGCAGACTGCGATGTTGGCCCGCCCGGATTCCCACCAGGACCTCGAACGGGTCGAAGTCCCCACGCTGCTGATCTGCGGCCGGCAGGACCCGGTCACACCCCTGGCCGACCACGAAGCCATGGCGGCGTGCGTCCCCGGTTCCCGACTGGTCGTGATCGAGGACTGCGGTCACTTGTCCACCATCGAACAACCGGTGGCCGTGACACAAGCGCTGAGCCACTGGCTCGACAGCACCCGAGACCTTTCCTGAGTTCCCCCAACCACCACCCACCGGAGACAAAAAAATGAAACGACGCAACCTCACGATCTTGGGCGCCTCGGCCCTGTTGAGTGCCATGACCGGCGCCACCTATGCACAAGGCAAGTTCCCGGACAAGCCGATCACCCTGGTGGTGCCCAGCGCGCCGGGCGGCACGACCGACTTCACGGCCCGCTTGGTGGCCGATCAGTTGACAGCAGCCCTTGGGCAGCCGGTGATTGTGGAGAACAAGGCTGGGGCCGCCGGCAACATTGGTAATCAGTTCGTAGCTCGCGCCAAGCCAGACGGTTACACCTTGCTCGTCGCCTACAGCGGCTACCAGGTGGGCAACCCGCACCTGTTCAAGAAGGCCGGCTGGGACCCCATCAAGGATTTTGAGCCCGTGGCCATGATGACCCGGGCGCCACAGGTCGTGGTCACCAAGACCGCACTGCCGTTCAAGAACATGCAAGAGCTGATCGCGTTCGCCAAGGCCAACCCGGGCAAGTTGAACTACGCGTCATCGGGCAACGGCTCTATCCAGCACATCGCTGCTGAAATGCTTCAGCAGCAGACCGGGACGGAGATGACCCATGTGCCCTACAGAGGCGCAGCCCCGGCGGTGCAGGACCTTCTGGGCGGCAACGTGGACATGTTCATCACCACGCCGGCATCAGTGGTGAGCCAGATCAAGGCCGGCAAGATGAAGGCACTGGCCGTGACCAGCGAAGCACGACTGCCTTCTCTGCCCGATGTACCCACCGTGGCGGAAGCGGGCCTGCCGCAATTCAAGCTCGATTCGTGGTTTGCGCTGTATGCGCCTGCTGGCACCCCGGCCGACGTGGTGCAGACCCTGAACCAGACCATCAGCAAGATTCTTCTGCAGCCGGATGTCAAAAAGAAAGCCGAAGACTCGGGCACAACGACGGAGGTTATGACACCCACCCAGCTCGGCGCGTACACGAAGAAGGAACTCGACTTCTGGGGCCAGGTGATCAAGAAAGCCGGGATCACGCTGGACTGACCCTCAAACCAATTCTCATCCTATGAATATCGTATTTCTGGACCGGGACACCATTTCGCCGCAGACGGTGCTGCGCAGCCCCGGGTTCGTGCACCACCTCACGATCCACGGAAGGACGCGACCCGACGAAGTCGTGCAGCGCATCGTCGAGGCCGACATCGTGGTTGTCAACAAGGTGAGGCTCACGCAGGACATGCTGTCGGAAGCCCCACGCCTCAAGCTGGTGGCGGTGGCTGCCACGGGCACGGACAATGTGGATCTCAAAGCCTGCGCGGCCCGCGGCATCGCGGTGAGCAACATCCGCAACTACGCGGTCCACACGGTACCCGAGCACACCTTTGCGCTGATCTTCGCCCTGCGCCGCAGCATCTGTGCCTACCGTGACTCGGTCAATGCGGGCCGCTGGCAGGCGTCGGGGCAGTTCTGCTATTTCGATCACCCCATTCGCGACCTGGCAGGGTCCACCCTGGGGGTGATCGGCGATGGTGTGCTGGGGCAGTCCGTGGCCGCGATGGGCAAAGCACTGGGCATGCAGGTTTTGTTTTCGGGGTTCAAGGGTCACAAGCCCATGGGCACCCTGTACACCCCGTTCGACGAGGTGTTGGCACGTTCGGACATCATCACATTGCACTGCCCGCTCAGCGACGAAACGCGAGGCATGATCGGCGCCCCCGAGTTTGCGAAGATGTGGCGCAAGCCCCTGCTCATCAACACGGCGCGGGGTGGACTGGTAGATGAGTCTGCCGTCGCGCCTGCGCTGGAATTGGGGCAGATTTCTGGCGCAGGATTTGACGTGGTCAGCGTAGAGCCGCCGTCGCCCGACCACCCGTTCATGTCTCTGAACCAGCGCCCGGACTTCATCCTCACACCGCATGTGGCATGGGCAAGCGACGAAGCCATTCAGGGCCTTGCCGACCAGCTCATCGACAACATCGAAACGTTCGTGAGCGGGCAGCCGAATAATCTGGTGTCGGCATAACCCGGTCAGGCCATGCACTACGACTGCCACTTGGAGGTCTGCAGTCTCACGAACGCGGAACGTGTGGACCAGCACCTCAGGCGCTGGAAGCCTTCCGGGGTGGTGTTTGTTCAGAAAGCCGCCGACCCAAGATCCAGGAACGAATGGATGTCGCGCCTGGGTCTCGGTCGGGGAGCCTGCGGCGTGGCACTTATCAACTGCAATGACCTGTCCATGGGCTTTGACCGCCTGCTAGCTCACGGCACCTGTGGTGCCTTGGTCCGGTTGACGGCGTCCGACACGCGTGCCCGCGTTCAGGACCAGATACAGCATTTGCACGATGTTTTGCCTCGCACATGGCATATCGAACTGGACATGCCCTGGGACCTGGTGGGCAGGCTCGCCCCATTCTTCGCCCGTCTGGATCGCAGGTTTTGCCTCGCACCAGCGAGGTCCCGCCCCGATGGTCAAGAGCCGTCCGTGCCAACCATTCTGTGGTGGTTCGACATGGGCAACGTTTACCTCAAGCTGACCGGCACCCAGTTGGACGACGACATCCGCTCCATGAACCGGCTGGTATGCCGCCATACCCCGGACAGGGTGGTGCTGGGCAGTGGTCAGCCCCAAGCAGAAAAGGGCAACTGGTGGTGCGATGAAGAATTCATTTCGCCGGATCAGGCCGACGACAACGCGCAGCGGCTCTACCCGTTCCATCTCAGCATCCCGTTGCACTGACCAGCTCCCTTCTGACGCCGCGTTCACTATGAATCCCCGAGATCTTCTTCAAGCCATGTTTTTGAGCGCGATCGGTCGCGCACACCCCCGCGAGGTCATGGCAACCTACCTGCCCGCACCACCCAAAGGTCGTACCGTGGTGATTGGCGCCGGGAAAGCCGCAGCGGCCATGGCGTACGCGGTGGAAGAACACTGGCCAGTGGGGCACGCAATTTCGGGTGCGGTCGTAACCCGCTACGGCCATGTCCCACCGCGTCCCTCTGGACTCTCTCACCGGATCGAAATCCTGGAAGCCGCGCACCCGGTCCCGGACAGCGCCAGCGTCGATGCGGCCGAGCGGATGCTGTCGGAAGTGGCTGGACTGACCGAAGACGATCTAGTGCTGTGTCTCATGTCCGGTGGGGCATCCTCACTGCTGGTGTTGCCGGTGGAAGGGCTTTCGCTCGAACAGAAGCAAGATATCAACCGGCAGTTGTTGGCTTGCGGAGCCAACATCAACGACATGAATGAGATCCGTCGACATCTGTCCCGGATCAAGGGCGGTCAGCTGGCCAAGGCTTGCGCACCGGCGAAGCTGGTGACGCTGGCCATCAGCGATGTGCCCGGTGACGACCCGTCGGTCATCGGCAGCGGGCCAACCATCCCGTGTTCGAGTTCGCCGGGCGAGGCGCTTGAACTGCTCAAACGCCACGGCATTCGTTTCCCGGGATCGGTTCTGGAACACCTTGAACGCGAGGCGCGTGCACACGCTGCCGATGCGAGCCCTCAAACACTGAACCATACCGTCTCGGTGATTGCCACGCCTTGGAAATCGCTACAGGCTGCAGCAGAAACCGCTCGCCAGGCTGGCTTCAACGTTCATGTGCTGAGTGACTCGATCGAAGGCGAATCGCGCGAGGTGGCCAAGGTGCACGCCGAGATTGCGCGGGCCGTGGCCCATGGCAAAAGCTCTCTTCGAAAACCCTGCGTCATCCTCTCAGGTGGAGAGACCACGGTGACCGTGAATCCATCTGTGCAGAACCAGGGGCGCGGTGGCCGGGCTGGCGAGTTTTGTCTGGGACTTGCATTGGCCCTCAAAGGGGAGCCCAACATCTGGGCCCTGGCCGCTGACACGGATGGTATCGACGGTGTCGAGATAAACGCCGGCGCGTTTGTCACTCCAGATACCGTTGCCCGCGGCGAGTTGGCGGGGCTCTCCCTGCGGCATCATCTGGATCGCCACGACTCTTATGGCTTTTTCAAGACATTGAATGATCTCGTGATCACAGGTCCCACCCACACAAACGTCAACGATTTCAGAGCTGTCTTGGTGCTCTGATATCTCTACATCCGCTTCGCTCAAACAAGAGAGGCGGGGACTTGGAGTTGCCTGATTTCACGAAGTAGGAATCGACTGCCTGCGCAAAGCGCTGCGAAGCAACCACACACGGTGCTTAGGGCCGCTTTCTGCCACTCAGCCGAACCTGTCATCTACGTCGGCAGTTCAGTCTAAAGCGGACGTTTGAACCCTGGGATCGACTCGCGTCGAAAGACTCCTTTGAGGTCCAGCATTGTGCCGAAACCGCGCCGGTGAAGGACTTCAATCGCTGCACAACTGCCTCCCAGTATGTACTTTCAAGCTGCTGAATCGGGCTGGGAGATCCAGTTCTTCACCTGTGCTTCTTCCGAGGGCCTGGGTGCTTCTTTATGGGGTCACGCGTTCGGTCTTACTGCGAATGCATTGGTGCCAGCTGGCGCGCCACTTTCGAAAGGTGGGGTGCTGTGCTCAAGCCTGCTTTGAGTTCTTGATTCAAGGCTGACTGGCGTCACTCGTTCGCTCAAGCAACTCAGGCAAATCGATGCCGAAGTAGTCGCACAGCTTGTCCAGCACATCGATCTCAACTCGTTCAGCTGTCTCGTAGTACAGCCGCGTCAGCGTGCCTCGATTGATCCCGGTATCCCTGGCCACGTCGGCGATCTTGAGCTTTCGCTCCCCGAGGAGTCGGGCGAAGTGACAGCGAATCATGACCTTGTATTGCAGAAAATGATCTTCTGAAGACCAAAAAGACTTTTGGAGACGTAAAAATCAGATATACTGACCTGCAGGAGATCAAAACGATCTGGTATTTTGCAAACTGGCCTCCCAGTGTAACTGTTCATTGAAAGGACATCCACCCATGCAAGTCGCTATCCCAGAAGCAGGTCATCAGACCTATCTGACAACAGCAGAGTTGTCAGCCTTGATCAAGTACGACTCGAGGACGATCCGAGATCGCCTGAAGGACAGTGTGCTGATCGAGGGGCGTCATTACATTCGCCCATTCGGCGGCCGTAAGACACTCTACATCTGGGAGCACATCCAAGAGGACATGGCGCGCCACTCGCACATGTCGAGCTCTCCCATTCCAATGACCAACGGAGGAGCGCTTCGTGGGTAGTATTCGCCGCCGCTCCGAATCGGGGCTCCTCTTTCTGGACTTCGTGTTTCAGGGCCAGCGGATGCGAGAGCAGACTGCATTGCCTGATACGCCAGTCAACCGCAAGCGCCTTCAAAAGGCTCTCGAGCGCATCGAAGGCGACATCGCCCTCGGAACATTCGACTATCAGAAGACCTTCGGCAAGCCACTGCCATCCAGTCAGCCGGTGGGCGAAGCCGCAGCAGAAGAAGGCATGCCTGAACTGCAGCGCAACCCCATGTCCCGCACCGGCACACCCACCTTCAAGGAGTTTGCCGACATGTGGTTCTCGGAGTCTGAAGTGTCCTGGCGCCGCAGCTACAAGGTGACGCAGCGCGGATCGATCGACCAGTACCTCATTCCCTATTTCGGGGAGAAGGAGGTCGGCCAGATCACCAAGGCAGACGTACTGGCATTTCGGGCAACACTCGCCAAAGTAACCACCCGAAAATCCCAGAGCA
>LNFM01021250.1_pt1 | contig 10452 bp, 7 predicted proteins | sample 596031 | NCBI WGS metagenome assembly LNFM01 (sample SAMN04254537, study PRJNA301005) | activated carbon metagenome | isolation source: dual media filters at the Ann Arbor, Michigan drinking water treatment plant | place: USA: Ann Arbor | reverse complement strand
GATCATGCGCTCGGCCGGCGAAAGCCCGGCCGCCAACGCGGTCGAGGCCGCGCTGGCGCTGGTCACGAACCGGCCGGACGAGCCGTCCGGATCGTGGAGCGGCTAGAGCCTCACTCGAGCGCGGCGCCCGAGGCCTTGGCGATCGGGAACCACTTGGCGACCTCGACCTTGACGTGCTCGCCCAGCGCCTCGGGCGTCGATCCGACGATCACCGCGCTGACGTCCTCGAGGCGCTTCTTGACGTTGGCGTCCTTGAGCGCGTCGTTGGCCGCTTTGTTGAGCTTCGCGACGATGTCGGCGGGCAGCTTCGCCGGTCCAAACAGCGCATTCCAGGTGTAGGTCTCGTAGCCCGCCAGCCCGCCTTCGGCGATCGTCGGCAGGTCGGGGAAGGACGAGACCCGCTCCTTGGTGGTGACGCCGATGGCGCGCAACTGGCCGCTGCGGATGAACTGGGCCGAGGAGGGCAGGTTGTCGAACATGATCGGGACCGCGCCGGCGACGACGTCGTTCAGGGCAGGGCCCGCGCCGCGATAGGGCACATGGTTCATCTGCACGCCACCGAGCGACTTGAACAGCTCGCCCGAGAGATGCAGCGGCGTGCCGACGCCGGAGGAGGCATAGGAGTACTTGCCGGGATCGGCCTTGAGCACCGCGATGACCTCCTGGACCGTCTTGGCCGGGAAGCTCGGATGGACCACCATGACGTTGGGCACCACCGCCAGCAGCGAGATCGGCGTGAAGTCCTTCACCGGGTCGAAGGTCACCGTCTTCAGGATGGCCGGGTTGAGCGCATGGGTCGAGATCGTGCCCATCAGGATGGTGTAGCCGTCCGGCGTCGCGCGGGCGACCGCGGTGGAGCCGACATTGCCGCCGGCGCCGGCGCGGTTCTCGATCACGACCGACTGGCCGAGCAGCTCGCCCATCTTCTGGCCGACGAGGCGCGCGACGATGTCGGTCGAGCCACCCGCGGCGAAGGGCACGATCAGGTTGACCGGGCGAACGGGGAAGGCGGCCTGGGCCTGGGCCTGGCCGCCGGCCAGGGTGAGGGCGGAAGCGCCGGCCAGGAAGCCGCGCCGGGACAGATCATGCGTATGGGACAATGCTGGTTCCTCCGGGATGTTGCGGTCGAGTGTAGCGCGACGGCGAAGTCCGTCATCGCCGCGAGCGGCATCAATCATCGGAAACAATGAGGGGCACGACGGCAAACCGTCGTGCCCCTGTTTGGTTGCCGGCCGGGTGGCTGCGCCTCAGCGGCGGCCGATCGGCATGTATTCGCGCGGCGGCGAGCCGGTGTAGAGCTGGCGCGGGCGGCCGATGCGCTGGGACGGATCCTCGATCATTTCCTTCCACTGCGCGATCCAGCCGACGGTGCGCGCCAGGGCGAACAGTGCGGTGAACATCGAGGTCGGGAAGCCCATCGCCTTCAGGGTGATGCCCGAATAGAAGTCGATGTTCGGATAGAGCTTCTTCTCGATGAAGTAGCTGTCCGACAGCGCGATGCGCTCGAGCTCGATCGCCACGTCGAGCAGCGGGTCGTCCTTGACGCCGAGCTCGTTGAGGACCTCATGCGTCGTCTTCTGCATGATCTTCGCGCGCGGATCGTAGTTCTTGTAGACGCGGTGGCCGAAGCCCATCAGGCGGAACGGATCGTTCTTGTCCTTCGCCTTGGCGATGAATTTCGGGATGTTCTCGACCGAGCCGATCTCCTCGAGCATCTTCAGCGCCGCCTCGTTGGCGCCGCCATGGGCGGGCCCCCACAGGCAGGCCGTGCCGGCCGCGATGCAGGCGAAGGGGTTGGCGCCCGACGATCCGGCGAGGCGCACCGTCGAGGTCGAGGCGTTCTGCTCGTGGTCGGCGTGCAGGATGAAGATCCGGTCGAGCGCGCGCGCCATCACCGGATTGACCTTGTACTCCTCGGCCGGGACCGCAAAGCACATGCGCAGGAAGTTCGAGGCATAGTCGAGCGAGTTCAGCGGATACACGAAGGGCTGGCCGACCGTGTACTTGTAGGCCATCGCCGCCAGCGTCGGCATCTTTGCGATCATCCGCATCGAGGCGACCATGCGCTGATGCGGGTCCGAGATGTCGGTCGAGTCGTGGTAGAAGGCCGACATCGCGCCGATCGAGCCGACCATGACCGCCATCGGATGCGCGTCGCGGCGGAAGCCCTGGAAGAAGCGGGCCATCTGCTCGTGCACCATGGTGTGGCGCGTCACGCGATAGTCGAAATCGGCCTTCTGCGCGGCGGTCGGCAGCTCGCCTTCCAGCAGCAGGTAGCAGGTCTCGAGGAAGTCGCCATGCTCGGCGAGCTGCTCGATCGGGTAGCCGCGATAGAGCAGCACCCCCTCGTCGCCGTCGATATAGGTGATCTGCGACTCGCAAGCGGCCGTCGAGGTGAAGCCGGGGTCATAGGTGAACATGCCCGTCTGGGCGTAAAGCTTGCCGATGTCGATGACGGACGGGCCGATCGAACCCGTCTTGATCGCCATATCGACGGTCTTGCCGTCGACCTGAAGCTGGCTGGTGGTTCCGCTCATCGATACCGGTCCTTTCAGGCTCGCTGCTGGTCAGTCGTGGTCGCGCTCGGTCTTTTCACGGTTGTCCATGAGACCTTTCCGTCGTCAGAGCGAACCGACATGACGGGGTCATGTCGGTGCAGGGGCGGCCGAGGGTCGAAGAGCGGTTCATCCGACTGATTTTCAAGCAATATTCGTGCCCGCCCCGGCAGGCGCCGACGTGGCCACATCAGGCGTCACTAGACCATTTGCAGACCCGGTTCAACCGAGCCGAAAGACGGTCGGGACGGCGTTTTGCTCAGCTCTGGTCGGCGAGCCGAGCAAGGGTTTCCTCGCGGCCGAGAACCGCCATCACGTCGAACAGGCCCGGCGACATCGCGCGCCCCGTCAGCGCGGCCCGCAGCGGCTGCGCGGCCTGCCCCAGTTTCAGCCCATGCGTCTCCGCAAAGCCGCGCACGGCGGCCTCGAGAGCCTCGAGCGACCAGTCGTTCACCGCGGCGAGCGTCTGCGCCAGCCCGGGCAGGCGCTGCCGCCCGGCGTCGTCCAGCAGCGCCGCCGCCTTGGCGTCGAGCTGCAGCGGGCGGGCGGCATAGAGGTAATAGGCGCTGTCGAGCAGCTCGATGAGCGTCTTGGCGCGCTCCTTCAGCCCCGGCATCGCCGCCAGGAAACGCGCTTCCAGCTCGGGCGACAGCGTCGGGCCCAGCCCGCGCGGCGGCCCGATCTCCGGCAGGATCACCTTCAGCGCCGCGATCAGGTCGCTATCGGTGGACTGGCGCATGTAGAGCCCGTTCAGGCTCTCGAGCTTGGCGAAATCGAAGCGCGCGGCCGAACGTCCGATCGAGCCGAGGTCGAACAGGTCGATCATCTCCTGCGTCGAGAAGATCTCCTGGTCGCCATGGCTCCAGCCCAGGCGCAGCAGATAGTTGCGCAGCGCCACCGGCAAATAGCCCATCGCCCGGTAGGCATCGACGCCGAGCGCGCCGTGGCGCTTGGAGAGCTTGGCGCCGTCGGGCCCGTGGATCAGCGGGATGTGCGACATGCTGGGGACCGTCCAGCCCATCGCCTGGTAGATCTGCGTCTGGCGCGCGGCGTTGGTCAGGTGGTCGTCGCCGCGGATGACATGGGTCACGCCCATGTCGTGGTCGTCGACCACCACGGCGAGCATGTAGGTCGGGTTGCCGTCGGAGCGCAGCAGCACGAGATCGTCGAGATTCTCGTTCTGCCAGACGACACGGCCCTGGACCTCGTCCTCGACCACCGTCTCTCCGGTCTGCGGCGCGCGCAGGCGGATCACCGGCTTGACGCCCTCGGGCGCGGTGGCGGGGTCGCGGTCGCGCCAGCGCCCGTCATAGCGCATCGGCTTGCCGGCGGCCTTGGCCTGCTCGCGCATCTCGTCGAGCTCGGCGGGCGTCGCATAGCAGCGATAGGCGTTGCCGCTGGCGAGCATCTGGTGCGCCACCTCACGGTGCCGCTCGGCCCGCGAGAACTGGTAGACCGTCTCGCCGTCCCAATCGAGACCGAGCCATTTCAGCCCGTCGAGGATCGCCGCGATCGCCGGCTCGGTCGAGCGCTCGCGGTCCGTGTCCTCGATGCGCAGCAGCATCTTGCCGCCCTGGCGCCGCGCATAGAGCCAGTTGAACAACGCGGTCCGCGCCCCGCCGATATGCAGGAAGCCCGTGGGCGAGGGCGCAAAACGGGTGACGACGGCATCGCTCATGAAAGCTTGGCTCCGGCTGGCTGTCGAAAGGGGCCGAGGGGGAAGAGGCGAATCGGCACGCCGCGGGACGGCGCGCGCCGAAGCGGGGCATGACATCCGGCGCGGCCCCTGTAACATGCCCTGGCGGCCGGCGTTAAGCGCAAGATGCACGCGCCGCCGATGCGGTCAGGGATGGGGAGCCGATGCAGCCGGCACCGCCGCCAGGGCAGGGGGACGCGACGCGCAGCCGTGGCGCGCAGACCCTGGCGCTGCCCTGGACCCGGCCCGGTCGCGCCCGGGGCGGACCGGGCCTGTCTCTCGCGCTGGCTTCTGCTCGCGAGCGCCTGAAGCGCGCCCTGGCGCTCGAGGCCGAGCGCCGCCGCCTGTTCATCTGGCTGCCGGTGCCGATGGGGATCGGCATCCTCCTCTACTTCGCCGCCGATCGCGAGCCGGCTCTGTGGGCGCCGCTGGTCGGCTTCGTACTCGCTGCAGCCGGCGCTGTCGGCCTGCGCCGCCGTCCGGGCGCGGCGAGGGCGCTGATCGCTCTGGCGGCCGTGTTCGCCGGGATTGCGGCTGCGACCTGGCGCACGGCCTCGGTCGCCTCGCCGCTGCTGGACCGGCCACGGATCGGTCAGCTCACGGGCTTCGTCGAATCGGTCGAGAGCCGCGACGCCGGCGCCCGCCTCGTCATCCTGGTGACGGGTCTGGCCGGCGTCGAGGCGGCCGAGCGCCCGAGGCGTGTCCGGGTCAACATCCGCGCCGGCGAGGTCGCGCCGGGCGATCACATCGCGGCGGTGGCGCGGCTGCTGCCGCCACCGGGCCCGGCCCGGCCAGGCGGCTATGATTTCGGCCGCGACGCCTTCTTTCGCGGGCTCGGCGCGGTCGGCAGCATCTCCGGCAAGATCACGCTGACGCCGCCGCCGCAGGCGCCGCCGGCCGCGCTGCAGATCGCCGCCGCGCTCGACCGCGCCCGCAACGCCCTGACGCAGCGCATCGCCTCCATCGGCGGTGGGCAGGCGGGTGCGATGGCGGCGGCGCTCGTCACCGGCAAGCGCGGGCTGATCACCGACACGACCAATGCCGATCTGCGCGCGGCCGGCATCTACCACATCGTCTCGATCTCCGGCCTGCACATGGTGCTCGCGGCCGGGACGATCTTCTGGCTGGTACGGGCGCTGCTCGCCCTCTCGCAGACGCTGGTGCTGCGCCTGCCGGTCAAGAAGATCGCCGCGCTCGCGGCGATGGCGGGCTCTGTCGCCTATTGCGTCTTCTCGGGCGCCGAGGTCGCGACCGTGCGCTCGCTGATCATGACGCTGGTGATGCTGGGCGCGATCCTCGTCGACCGCCCGGCGCTGAGCATGCGCAATCTCGCGCTCGCGGCGATGATCGTTCTGCTGCGCGAACCCGAGGCGCTGCTGGGGCCGAGCTTCCAGATGTCCTTCGGCGCGGTGGCGGCGCTGATCGCCTTCGCCGAGCGCTGGGAGAACCGCGGCCGGTCGCAGCCGCCCCCGGCGCTGCCCTGGCCGCTGCGCCCGCTCTGGATCGCGGCCTGCGGCATCGTCGTGACCACGCTGCTGGCGACCGCAGCGACCGCCCCGTTCGGCGCCTTCCACTTCCAGACCTTCAACCCGTTCGGGCTGCTCGGCAACGCGCTGGCGCTGCCCTTCGTCTCGCTCTGCGTGATGCCCGCCGCGGTCTTCGGCGTGTTGGCCTACCCGTTCGGCCTGGATGCGCCGGCCTGGTGGCTGATGGGGCAGGCCTCGCAGGTGGTGCTGAAACTGGCGCATTGGGTCGCAACCATCGATCACTCCACCCTGGTGATCCCGGCCTTCGGCACGGCCGCGCTGCTCTGCTTCGTGCTGTCGCTGCTCTGGGCGACGCTGTGGAGCACGAAGCTGCGCCTGCTGGCCGTGCTGCCGCTGGCAGCCGGCGTCGCCGTGGCGGCCAAGCCCGAGCGCCCGGCGATCCTGGTCGAGCGCGACGGGGCCGGGCTGGTCGTACGCGGGCCGGATGACCGCCTGGTCATCGCCGGTCGACCCAGCCGCTTCGTGCTGGAGCAATGGCTGAGCGCCGACGGCGATGGCCGCAAGGCGGACGATCCGTCGCTGCGCCAGGGCGCCGCCTGCGACCCCGCAGGCTGCGTGCTGAGCACCCGTGACGGGCGCTCCGTCGCCTATGCGCAGGAGCGGCTGGCCATCATCGAGGATTGCCGGCGCGCGGATGTGGTGGTGACGCCGATTCCCTGGACGGCCCCCTGCGCGGCGCTGCTGATCGACCGGACAGCGCTGCAACGCGACGGGGCGACCGCCCTCGTGCATGGCCTCACGGGCTGGCGCCGCCATGCCGCCGAACAGACCGGACGCTCACGACCCTGGAGCCGTCAGCCGCCGATCCAGCCCGCGGCGAGAACAGCCCCTGCGACAGCCTCTGCGCCCTCCGTCGCCGAGAGCGCTCCCGAAGTCGAAGGCCCTGGATCTTGACCCGGTCGGGACCGAGCACGCGTGTTTCATAGGCGGGATTGGCCGCTTCCAGTGCGATCGAGGAGCCGCGCTTGCGCAGCCGCTTCAGCGTCGCTTCCTCATCGTCGATCAGCGCGACGATGATGTCGCCGGTGTTGGCCGTGTCCTGGCGGCGGATCACCACCGTGTCGCCGTCGAGAATGCCGGCCTCGACCATCGAGTCGCCGCGGACCTCGAGCGCGAAATGCTCGCCGGAGCCGAGCATGTCGGCGGGCAGGGCGACGCTGTGGCTGCGGCTCTGGATCGCCGAGATCGGCGTGCCCGCCGCGATGCGGCCCATGACGGGGATCGCGATCGTGTTACGGGCATCCTCCGGCGCGGCCTCCACCGGCCGGGCCCGGCCGGGCAGCCCGTCCTTGGCCGGCGGCGCATCCTTGCCGAGCCCACCCTGGACGACCGAGGGGTTGAAGCGGCGCGCGCCAGGCTGCAGACCACCGCCGGCACCGTCCGGCAGCTTGATCACCTCGAGCGCCCGCGCCCGGTTGGGCAGGCGGCGGATGAAGCCGCGCTCCTCGAGCGCCATGATCAGACGGTGGATGCCGGATTTGGACTTGAGGTCGAGCGCGTCCTTCATCTCGTCGAAGGAGGGGGGGACGCCGCTTTCGCGCAGGCGCTCCTGGATGAAACGAAGCAGTTCGAACTGTTTGCGTGTCAGCATGATCCCCGCCGGCGCTCTGGAATCTGCCGGTTGTCGCAGATTCGAAACAAATCACGAACACCATACCCGTTCGCGTTGTGTTCCGCAAGCGGATGCGCCGGTCTGAGCCTAGCGCAACCGGAGGCGCGAAGACGGGGCGGATCGCCAGCGCCTGGGCCTGGGCGAGCAGACCGAGCATGGAGGAATCCTGCCGCTCGAACGGCGTGGCCTCCCAGCCGGCCTCGGTGAGGACGAGGCTGGAGCGCAGATAGTCCTCGCGCTCATCGTTCGCGGGCATGTCGCGCCCCAGCAGCCCTGGCTCGCTGCGGTCGCGCTCGGGCGAGGGAACACCGAGCAGGGCCTCGATCACCGGGACGACGAAGAGATGGCCGCAGACGATCGAGGAGACGGGGTTACCCGGCAGGCCGATCGCGACCATCGGGCCGAGCCGGCCCGTCATCATCGGCTTGCCCGGCCGCATCGCGATCTTCCAGAAGCCGAGATCCATGCCGGCCCGCTTGAGCGCCTCCTGGACGAGGTCATGCGCGCCGACCGAGGCGCCGCCCAGCGTCACCAGCACATCGGCGCCGGCCTCCCGCGCCTGCCCGATCCGCGCGGCGAGGTCCGCATGGTCGTCGCGCGCGATGCCGAGGTCGAGCACGCTCCCGCCCGCCTGCTCGACCAGCGCGGCGAGGGCAAAGGAGTTGGACGCGACGATCTGGTCCGGTCCGACCGGCTCGCCCGGCAGCACGAGTTCGTCGCCGGTGGCGAGGATCGCGACCAGCGGCTTGCGGCGCACCGGCAGGGCCGGGTGACCGGCGGCGGCGGAGAGCCCGAGCGCGGCGCTGTCGAGCCTGGTGCCGGTCGCGAGCAGCCGGTCCCCGTCGCTGAAATCGAGCCCGGCCTTGCGCACGAACTTGCCCTTCGGCGCGCCCTCGCGGACGGTGATCGCGGCCGAGCCAACGCCGTCGGCGTTCTCCTGGATCAGGATGGTGTCGGCGCCCTCGGGGATCGGGGCGCCGGTGAAGATTCGGACCGCCTCTCCAGCGGACAATGTGCCGGCAAAGGAACGCCCTGCGGCCGACTCGCCGATGACGCGGAGTTCGGTGCCCTGCGCGAGGTCGTCCGCGCGGACCGCATAGCCGTCCATGGCCGAGTTGGCGAAGGGCGGCTGCGTCCGCAGCGCTGCAATGTCGGCTCCGAGCACGCGCCAGGCACACCGCGCCAGCGGCAAGGTCTCGACGGGCGTGGGGCCGGGCACGCTGTCGAGCAGCGCGCGCAGCGCGGCGGGGACCGGCGTCAGGGCCATCAGCCCTGTCCCACTGGGGAGGTGTCGGCCTCGAAGACGCCCGACTTGCCGCCGGATTTGTGGGTCAGCCTGATACCCTCGATCCGCATGCCCCGGTCGGCCGCCTTGACCATGTCGTAGACGGTCAGGCAGGCGACGCTGACGGCGGTGAGCGCCTCCATCTCGACGCCGGTCTGGCCTTTCACCTTGACTTCGGCGCGCACCCGGATGCCGGGCAGGGCCTCGTCGATCTCCAGATCGACCGCGATCTTGGTGATCAGCAGCGGGTGGCAGAGCGGGATCAGCTCATGGCTGCGCTTGGCTGCCATGATGCCGGCAAGACGCGCCGTCCCGAGCACATCGCCCTTCTTGGCGTCGCCGGCGCGCACGATCGCGAGCGTCTGCGGCTGCATCACGACGCACCCCTCGGCGATGGCGACGCGAGAGGTCTCGGCTTTGTCGCCGACATCGACCATATGCGCCTGGCCCCGGGCGTCGAGATGGCTGAGCCCACTCACGCGGCGGTCTCCTGGGCGTGGCCCGTGAGGAGTTCGCGAGTCGCGGCCGTGACATCGGCCTGCCGCATCAGGCTCTCGCCGACGAGCGATGTCGTCATGGCTGAAGATGCCGCTCTCGCTGATGACGATGCGGTCGGCCGGCACGCGCGGCGCCAGCCGCTCGGTCACCGCGAGATCGACTGTGAAGTCGCGCAGGTCGCGGTTGTTGATGCCGAGCAGGCGGCTCTTCAGCGCCAGCGCACGGTCGAGTTCGGCGTCGTCATGGACCTCGACCAGCACATCCATGCCGAGATCGAAGGCCGTGGTCTCCAGCGCGCGGGCCGTGGCGTCGTCGACGCCGGCCATGATGATCAGGATGCAGTCCGCGCCCCAGGCCCGCGCCTCGTAGACCTGATAGGGATCGTAGAGGAAATCCTTGCGCAGCACGGGCAGGCCCGACGCCGCGCGTGCCTGCAGCAGGAACTCCGGGCGGCCCTGGAAGGAGGGGCCGTCGGTCAGGACGGAGAGGCAGGCAGCGCCGCCGGCGGCATAGGCGCGCGCCAGCGCGGGCGGGTCGAAATCGGCGCGGATCAGCCCTTTGGAGGGCGAGGCCTTCTTGATCTCGGCGATCAGCGCCGGGCGGCCGGCGGCATGCTTCGCGGCCAGCGCATCGGCGAAGCCGCGCGTGGGCCCGGCGTCGCGCGCCAGCATTTCGATCCGGTCCTGCGGAATCGCCTGCTTGGCGGCCGCGATCTCCTGGCGCTTATAGGCCTCGATCTTCGCGAGAATGTCGCTCATCGCCGCCTCACGCGTTCGAACTGGCGACGAGGGCAGCGAGCGTCGCCTTCGCCTTGCCGCTGTCGAGTGCCGCATTCGCCTGCGCGAAGCCGTCGCGCAGATCGCCCGCCCGCCCGGCGACGAGTAGCCCCGCGGCGGCGTTGAAGGCGGCGATGTCGCGGAAGGCGGTCTTCTGCCCGTCGAGCACGGCGCGCAGCGCCTCGGCGTTCTGCGCCGGCTCGCCGCCCCGCAGATCCTCCGGCCTGGCGCGCGCCAGGCCGACATCCTCGGGCGAGATCTGGAAGCTCTCGATCGTGCCGTTGTCGAGCGAGACCACGCGCGTCGGGCCCGTCGTGGTGATCTCGTCGAGTCCGTCGGACCCGTGGACCGCCCAGACCCGCGTCGAGCCGAGGCTTGCCAGCACCTTGACCATCGGCTCCAGCCAGGTTTCCGAGAAGGCACCGATCAGCTGCTTCTTCACGCCGGCCGGGTTCGAGAGCGGGCCGAGCAGGTTGAAGATCG
>LNFM01013392.1_pt1 | contig 10453 bp, 11 predicted proteins | sample 596031 | NCBI WGS metagenome assembly LNFM01 (sample SAMN04254537, study PRJNA301005) | activated carbon metagenome | isolation source: dual media filters at the Ann Arbor, Michigan drinking water treatment plant | place: USA: Ann Arbor | reverse complement strand
CCGGGCCAGGGCACGGTGTAGGTCTGGAGACCAGGAGACAGCCAGGGCGAGCGGGGGAGGGTCGGAGCCGTCCGACCTCCCGCCGCTGGTCTGCCAGGGCGCTGGTGTTCATCGCCCTGAGCGGCGTGGCCGTGCCCGCCTGTCAGCACTACGACGCCGGCGGCTCGCCCGAGCGGGAGCAGGCCGGCCTCCGTCTGCCCCCGCCCTCGACCAGCGAACGGCCGCCACGCGTCGAGCTGAAGCTCGACGCCTGCAGTTGATCTTCCGCTGGAGACAGCCCTCAGTCGGATCGCGCACACCCGGCAGCGGCGAACCGCGGAAACCTGTGGTGGCTCCGCCGGCGACTGCCGCGCCCGCCGTCCTTCCCGGTGAATGTGCCCTTATACTGCAGCGCTGACCATGCCCGGCGGTCCGCGCCTCACCATGTCCCAAGGAGTCTCTCGATGAAGCGGATTGGAATCCTGGCGCTGGCCGCCACGCTGGCGACGAGCACCGCCGTGATGGCGCAACCGGCCCCGGCCGCGAAGGATGCGGGCTGGACGACCCTGTTCGACGGCAAGAGCCTGGCCGGGTGGCGCGGCTTCAAGAGCGAGACGCCGCCCCCGGGCTGGGAGGTCAAGGATGGCGTCCTCGTCCACAGTGGCAAGGGCGGCGACCTCATGACGGTGCGCGAGTTCGGCAGCTTCGATCTCGAGCTGGACTACAAGGTGGCCGTCGGGGGCAACAGCGGCATCATGTACCGCGTCGTGACCGAGGGCAACGCGCCGTACTGGAGCGGTCCCGAGTACCAGATTCTCGACAACGAGCGCCACCCCGACGCCAAGAACGGCCCCGACCGCCTCTCGGGCGCCAACTACGATCTGATCGCCCCGAGCGCGGCCGTCAGCAGGCCGGCCGGGGAGTGGAACACGGCCCGCATCGTCGTGCGCGGCAACCACGTCGAGCACTGGTTGAACGGCACGAAGGTGGTCGAGTACGAGTTCGGCAGCCCGGCGTGGACGACGATGGTCGCCGAGAGCAAGTTCAAGGCCTGGCCGATCTACGGCAAGGCCACCCGCGGGCACATCGTGTTGCAGGATCACGGTGACCTGGTCGAGTTCCGCAACATCCGTGTCAAGGACCTGAACTAGATGCCGACGTCGACGCGCCTCAAGCTCTCCCTCCTGATGTTCCTCCAGTACTTCATCTGGGGGACGTGGTACGTCACGATGGGGCCGTACCTGAACGAGACGCTGAAGTTCAGCGGCCCACAACTCGGCCTCGCGTACGGCGCCACGGCGCTGGCCGCCATCGTGTCGCCCTTCTTCGTCGGCATGGTCGCGGATCGCTTCTTCGCGACCGAGAAGATCATGGCGGTGCTGCACCTGGTCGGTGGGGCGCTGCTGCTCTACATCTCGACGCTGACGACGTTCGGCACGTTCTATCCGCTGCTGCTGATCTACACGCTGTGCTACATGCCGACGCTGGCCCTGGCCAACTCGCTGTCGTTCCGCCAGATGACCGATCCCGGCAAGGAGTTCCCGGGCATCCGCGTGCTGGGCACCATCGGGTGGATCGTGGCTGGCTACGCCATCGGCGTGCTCGGCTTCGGCACCAGCGCCGGCATGTTCCGCACCGCGGCGGCCGCCTCTATTGCCCTCGGTCTCTACAGCTTCGCGTTGCCGCACACGCCGCCGACCAGCACCGGCGGCAAGGTGCAGCTGCGCGACATCCTCGGCCTCGACGCGCTGGCGCTGATGAAGGAGCGGTCCTTCGCCATCTTCGTGCTCGGCTCGTTCCTGATCTGCATCCCGCTGCAGTTCTACTACGGGCTGGCCGGCACGTTCCTCAGCGAGATCGGCGTCGCCGACGTCTCGAGCAAGATGACGCTCGGGCAGTGGTCCGAGATCGGCTTCATGCTGCTGATGCCGTTCTTCTTCGTGCGACTCGGCATCAAGTGGATGATGATCGTCGGCATGCTCGCCTGGACGGTGCGCTACGCGCTGTTCGCCCTCGGTGACGCGGGTTCGGGGATGTGGATGCTCTACGTCGGCATCCTGCTGCACGGCATCTGCTACGACTTCTTCTTCGTCACCGGCCAGATCTACGTCGACAAGAAGGCGCCCGCCCACCTGCGTGGCGCGGCGCAGGGCTTCATCGCCTTCGTCACGCTCGGCGTCGGCATGTTCATCGGCTCGCTGGTCTTCGGCCCGGTCGTCGATGCCTACAAGCTGGTCGATGCGTCCGGAGCCGTCGGCCACGACTGGTCGGCCATCTGGGTGTACCCGGCCGCCGCAGCCGCCGTCGTGATGGTGCTGTTCTTCGTGATGTTCAACGATCGCGTCGAGACGGCGCCAGCGAAGTAGGGCCGGGACGGTGCCCCCGCTCCGCACCGTCTCGGTCACGCGGTACGTCACGCCGCTGCGCGAAGGCGGGTCGCTGCCCGCCATCGTCGAAGCCGATGACGATGGGTTGTACGTGCTGAAGTTCCGCGGTGCAGGGCAGGGGCCGCGCGCCCTCATCGCGGAACTCGTCGCCGGCGAGCTCGCCCGTGCCCTGGGGCTGCCGGTGCCGGAGCTGGTGTTCGTCGAGCTCGATGCCGACCTGGCGCGCACCGAGCCCGATCCGGAGATCCAGGAACTGATCCGGGCCAGCGCCGGACTCAACCTCGCCCTGGACTATCTGCCCGGCTCGGTCACCTTCGATCCGAACGCCGACCGCCTCGACGCCGACCTGGCGTCCGAGGTGGTGTGGTTCGACGCCTACACCAGCAACGTCGATCGCACGGCCCGCAACACGAACCTGCTGATGTGGCATCGAGCGCTGTGGTTGATCGACCACGGCGCGAGCCTCTACTTCCATCACGGCACGCCCTCGGGCGAGTTCGGGGCCCGGGTCGCCGACCCGTTCACCCGCATCAAGGAGCATGTGCTGCTCGGGCGGGCCTCGACCCTCGCCGCGGCGGATGCGCGCCTGGCGGCGCGGTTGTCGGACGAGATCATCGCCGCGGTCGTCCATCTCGTGCCCGATACCTGGCTCGGCGAGGATGCCGGCACGCAGCGGCAGGCGTACGGCGACTACCTGCAGGCGCGGGTGCGTGGGCCCAGACCCTTCGTGGAGGAGGCGACCCGTGCGCGACTGTCACGCGTATGACTACGCCGTGATCCGGGTCGTGCCGCACGTCGAGCGCGAGGAGTTCATCAACGTCGGCGTGATCGTGTCGTGCCCGTCACGCGGGTTCCTCGCCACGCGGATGCACCTCGACCCGGCGCGCGTGACGGCGTTCGCGCCGACCCTCGACCTGGACCTGGTCCGACGCCACCTGGCGTCGTTCGAGGCGGTGAGCCGTGGCGGTGAGGATGCCGGGCCCATCGGCGCGCTGCCGGCGCGCCAGCGCTTCCACTGGCTCGTGGCGCCGCGCAGCACGGTGATCCAGACCTCACCCGCGCACACCGGCTGGTGCCGCGATCCGGACGAGACCATCGGCAAGCTGCTGCGTCAGTACGTCGCCGGCGCGCCGGGCGACGTTGGCTAGAATGGCAGGATGACCCGCGTCCTCCGATCCGTGGCTCTCGTCGCCGGCGCGGTGGCGCTGCTCGCGCCCCACGCCGTGCGCGCGGCGGCCGACGACAAGCCGGGCTACCAGACCGTCAGCTTCGCCCAGCTCAGCGACTTCGACTACGAGGTGCCCGACCTGCTCGTCGATGGCGGCGGGTCGCCGCCACCGAATGTGGTCCCGGCGAAGGTGAAGGCCCTCAACGGCCGCAAGGTCGCCGTACGCGGCTTCATGCTGCCGCTGGACCTCGATCAGCACGGCGTCAGCCAGTTCCTCCTCAACGGCAGCTTCGACATGTGCTACTTCGGGGCGCCGGTGCGCATGAACGAGTGGATTCTGGTGACGATGAAGGGCGGCAAGAAGACGCCGTTCACGCATCTGGCCACGCTGGCGTACGGGACCCTCGAGGTCGGTGAGGAGAAGAAGGGGGGCCGCGTCATGAGCCTCTACCGGATGCAGGCCGACGGCGCGGAGATCGCACGGTAGGCGGATGGCTCTCGTCCTCGACGTGCGCGACCTGCGCAAGGCGTTCCGCGCCCCGGACGGCGAGACGATCGCCATCGTCGACGTGCCCACGTTCGGTCTCGACGAGCGCGCGCACGTGGCCCTCCGCGGCTCGAGCGGCTCGGGCAAGACGACGCTGCTGCACCTCATCGCCGGCATCCTGCAGGCCGATGGCGGCCAGATTCGCATCGACGGCCGGGACATGGCGGCGCTGCCGGAAGCCGGGCGTGACGCGCTCCGCGCCGAGCGCCTCGGGTACATCTTCCAGACCTTCAATCTCCTGCAGGCCTTCACGGCGCTCGAGAACGTTCTGCTCGGCATGATGTTCGGGCGCGGGGCGGACGTCGCGCGCGCGACGGCGCTGCTCACGCGGGTCGGACTCGCCGATCGCCTCCACTACCGCCCGCGTCAGCTCTCGGTCGGCCAGCAGCAGCGCGTCGCCGTCGCGCGCGCGCTGGCCAACCACCCCAGGATCGTGCTCGCCGACGAACCCACCGGCAACCTGGACCTGCGCCACGCGCGCGAGGCGCTGGGCCTCATCAGGGACACCTGCCGCGAGCAGGGGGCGGCCCTGCTCCTCGTCTCCCACGACGAGCAGGTCCTCGCAGGCTTCGACACGGTCGTCGACCTCGCCTCGATCAACCGTGCCATGGCCGAGGCGCCGACGGTGGAGCGGACCCAGTGACGGCTCGCGCGCCGGGCCTCCTGCTGCTGGTGCGCCGCAGCCTGCGGCAGCATCTGCTGTCGACGATCGTGACGGCGGTCTCGGTCGCGCTCGCCACGGGATTGACGATGGCCGTGTTCGCGATTCGCGATCAGGCGTACGTGGCGTTCACGGGCGGACGGACAGGCTTCGACGCCGTGCTCGGCGCACGGGGCAGCCAGCTGCAGCTGGTGCTCAACGCGGTCTTCCACCTGGAGACGTCCCCCGGCAACGTCCCCTGGTCCCTGTACGAGGCCATCAAGGCCGATCCTGGCGTGGCGCTGGCGATCCCGTACGCGGTCGGTGACAGCTACGAGGGCTATCGCATCGTCGGCACCACACCCGAGCGCTTCTCGGCGGTCGAGTCGGCCACGGGGCGGGGCCTGGCCATGGAGGCGGGACGGGTCTTCACGCCGGAGGCCGACGAGGCGGTGGTGGGCAGCGTGGTCGCTCGCCGCCTCGGGCTCCGTGTCGGCGACGAGTTCGCGCCCGCTCACGGTCTGGTGGCCGAGGCGAGTGCCCCGCACGACGACCACTGTCGCGTCGTGGGCATCATGGCGCCGACCAACAGCCCGTCGGACCGGGTGATCTGGATTCCCATCGACGGCGTGTTCCGGATGTCGGGGCACGTCCTGCGCGGGACGGGGCGGCCCTACCGGGCCGTCGAAGGGGAACCGATCCCGGACGAGCATCGCGAGGTGAGTGCCGTCATGCTGACGCTCGCCGATCCGCAGGCGGGCTTCTTCCTCAGTCAGCGCATCAACGGGCAGGGCAAGGTGGCGACGCTCGCGTGGCCGATCGGGCGGGTGGTGGCCGAACTGTTCGATCGCATCGGCTGGATCACGCAGGTGCTCGCGCTGGTGGCCTACCTCGTGGTGGCCGTGGCGGCGGGGTCGGTGCTGGCGAGCATCTACAACACGATGAACGAACGCCGCCGCGAGTTCGCCATCCTGCGTGCGCTCGGCGCCCGACGGGCCGTGGTCTCGCTGGTGATCGTGCTCGAGGCGGCCACGATCACCGCGCTCGGCGTGATCGGGGGGGGCGTGGTGTACCTCGGCATCCTGGCCGTGGCGCGGGCCGTGATTCGGGCGCAGACCGGCGTCGTGCTGGACGTGCTGGCCTGGCATCCAGCCCTCTGGATGACCCCTGTCGCCCTGCTGGCCCTCGGCGCGCTCGCAGGGCTGGTGCCCGCCTGGAAGGCCTACCGGACCGACGTCGCGGACCACCTGTCGCCGACGTCGTAGCGCAGCGCACGTCGCAGGGTAGGGCCCGCTCTCCGAGCGAGCCGTCACGGGACACGCCCGCGTATGTCCCGACGGCCGTTTGCGTGCCCGTGCCGGGTGTAGCACAATCCGAAGGCAGACCCGCCGCGCGCAGGCGACCCAACGATCCGTGCCCATCTATCTGGACTATCACGCGACCACCCCGGTGGACCCCAGGGTGTTTGCCTCCATGGCGCCGTACTTCATGGAGGTCTTCGGTAACCCGGCCAGCAGCAGCCATCGGTTCGGACTGCAGGCCCGCGCTGCCGTCGAACAGGCACGGCAACGCATCGCCGCGGCGCTGAACGCCTCGACCCCACGCGAAATCGTCTTCACGTCGGGATCCACCGAGTCCAACAACCTCGCCATCAAGGGCGTCGTCCGCCGGTGCGGGACGCGTGGCCGGCACGTGATCACGGCCGTCTCCGAGCACAAGTGTGTGCTCAATGCGTGCAAGTCCCTGCGCGAGGACGGCTTCGACGTCACGGTGCTGCCCGTCGAGGCCGATGGCTCGCTGCCGGTGGAGGCCGTCGCCGCGGCGTTGCGTCCCGACACCGTCCTGGTGTCGCTGATGCACGCCAACAACGAGATCGGCGTCATTCACGACATCGCGGCGATCGGCGCGTTGTGCCGTGCGCAGGGAGTGCTGCTGCACACCGACGCCACGCAGTCGTTCGGCAAGGTGCCGGTGGACGTGCAGGCGATGCAGGTGGACCTGCTGTCGATGAGCGCCCACAAGATGTACGGCCCGAAGGGCATCGGCGCGCTCTACGTCCGGACCCCGTGTACGCTCGTGCCGCAGCTCGATGGTGGTGGCCACGAGGGAGGCCTGCGCAGCGGCACGCTCAACGTCCCCGGCATCGTCGGCCTGGCCGACGCCGTGGTGCTGGCGTGCGCCGACCTCGAGGTCGATCGCCGCACGCAGCGCGCCCTTCGTGATCGCCTGTGGCTCGCCCTGCGCGACGCGTATCCCGGCATCCTCCTCAACGGCCCGGATCCTCTGACGGCGCCAGAGCGCCGGCTGCCGAACAACCTGAACGTGAGCGTGCCCGGTGCGGCCGGCGACGCCCTGCTGGCGGCGCTCGGCGACGACATCTGCGTCTCGACCTCGTCGGCGTGCACCAGCGCGTCGGGCGAAGCGTCGCACGTCCTCACGGCCATCGGCCGGGCCGAGGGGCACACGAACCTGCGCATCAGCGTCGGGCGGCCCACGACCGACGCCGAGATCGACCAGGTGGTCGCGTGTATCGGACGCGCTGCCGTCAGGGCGTAGAATGCCCACCATGTCCCTTTCTCGTCGTGCTCTGTTGGGCGCCGCCGGCACGGCCGCGGCTGCCGCGGCCATGCAAGTCGTCCCATCTTCGTCCGCGCTGGCGCAACGCACCGGCCCCACGCCGGCCTCCCTCGGGAAGGGGCCCGGGCGCGTCAAGCTCGGCGTCTCGTCGTACTCGTACTGGCACTTCAAGCCCCAGGACAAGCCGTTCCCCATCGAGAAGGTCATCGAGCACGCCGCGTCGGTGGGCGTCGAAGGCGTGGACATCCTGCACCGGCAGATGACCGGCGAGGACAACGCCTACCTGCAGCGGCTGAAGAAGCACGCCTTCGTCAACGGGATCGACCTCATCGCGCTGTCGATCCATCAGGGCTTCGTCTTCCCTGACGCCGCCGAGCGGCAGAAGAACATCGACCACACCGTGCACTGCATGGAACTCGCCTACGCGATGGGCATTCCGTGCCTGCGGCTGAACACGGGCCGCTGGAACACGACCAAGTCGTTCGACGACCTGATGGCCAACCGTGGCATCGAGCCGGTGCTGCCCGGGGTGACCGAGGACCAGGGCTTCGACTGGTGCATCTCGTCGATCGAGAAGCTGCTGCCGACGGCCGAGAAGCTGGGGGTGGTGCTCGCGCTCGAGAACCACTGGGGCCTGGCGCGCACCGCCGAGGGCCTGATGCGCATCGTCGATGCCGTCAACTCGCCGTGGCTGGGCGTGCTCGCCGACACGGGCAACTTCCTCGACGACCAGTACGCACAGTTCGAGAAGATTGCGCCCAAGACGGTCTTCGTCCAGGCCAAGACGTACGAAGGTGGCGGCGAGTGGTACTCGCTCGACATCGACTACGCCCGCATCGCGAAGATTCTCGCGGCGCAGCAGTATCGCGGCTACGTGTCGCTGGAGTTCGAAGGCAAGGCCCCGGCCGAGACCGCGGTGCCCAAGGCTGTGGCGCAGCTGCGCGCGGCGTTCAAGGTCTAGGGAGGGCCGGCTCACCGAGCCGGCCGTCACGAGCGCGGGGCCGACGGCCCGTTCGGAGAACGGGCCCTACCCACCGCTAATGCTTGGCAAACACGCTCGTCTTCCCGTCCTCGGTGAAGGCGAGCGTGTTGTATTTCTGGGGAGCCGGGCCTTCCATGCCCGGCGAGCCGATGGGCATGCCGGGCACGGTGATCCCCTTGACCTTCGGCTTCTCGGCCAGCAGGCGCTTGACGTCGTCGGCCGGCACGTGGCCCTCGACGACGTACGAGCCCACGAGGGCCGTGTGGCACGAGGTCGCCGTCGGCGGCACCTTGTTGGTCTGGCGGATGCTCGTCAGATCGTCGCGGTGTTGCGTCTCGACCTTGAAGCCTGCCGCCTGCATGTGCTCCACCCACTTGCCGCAACACCCGCAGGTCGGCGTCTTGTAGACGACAACGGTGGGCAGCTTGGCCTGCGCCGTCACGACGATCCCGGCCAGGGGCAGGGTCGAGACGAGCACGACGCTGAGGCGCGCGATGAAGTTCTGTGTCACTGATTTCTCCTCGACTCTCAACATACCATCGTCGGCTGGTAGGACTGCCACGTCCGCCGACCTCAAGGTCGGCGGCTACAGTCGCCAGCGGAGCCATCGAGCATCGCCACAGGTCGGGGCTGCAGGTTGAACGCGATCAGACTGGAGGCTTTCTCCAGCGGAAGAACGATTGTAGGCGTCGACCTTCAGGTCGACGCGCGTCATCGCGGCAGCGGCGTGTCCATCTCGGCGGCGATCCAGCTGACCACCGCGATGCCGGCCGCGGCCTTGGCCATCTCCTTCGGATCGATACGCTCGACCGTGTCGGCGGGGGAGTGGTGGATCTGGAAGTACTTCGTGGGGTCGCCCGCCAGCGCCATGGCCGGGACCTGGCCGACCTGCGCGATCGGACCGATGTCGGCGCCACCCCCGCCTGGTCCCAGCGGCGGGAACCCCAGGGGCCGCAGCAGGTCCACCGCCTCGGCCATCATCTGGCGTGCGCGGTCGTTGCCCGAGAAGCCGAGGCGCATGGGCTCGAAGACGCCGATGTCGGACTCGAGGGCGAGCACGTGCTTCGAGGCGCTCTCGATGTACGCGTCGCGGTAGGCGAGGGCCCCCCGCAGCCCGTTCTCTTCGTTGGTGAAGAGGACCACCCGGACGGTTCGGCGCGGGCGCAGCCCGAGCACCTTCATCAGCCGTGCGGCTTCCCAGGTGACGATGCAGCCGACCCCATCGTCAGAGGCGCCACCGGCCGGATCCCACGAGTCGAAGTGCCCGCCCACGAGGACGATCTCCTCCGGATGCTCGCGTCCGACGATCTCGCCGATCACGTTGGCCGATTCGACGTCCGGCAGCGTCTGCGCCGACATGCGCAGGCGGAGGGTGACCGGCACGCGGCGAGCCACGAGTCGCGCCAGGCGCTGTGCGTCCTCGATGGGGATGGCCGCGGCCGGGATGCGCGGCGTGCCCTGCAGGTAGCTCATGCCGCCGGTGTGGGGCGTGCGCAGGCCCATCGGACCCACTGACCGGACGAGCACGGCCACCGCGCCATGGCGCGCGGCGTTGATGGCGCCGTTGGCGCGATAGGCGACGGTGGGGCCGTAGCCCGTGTACGGCACGTCGAACAGCACGATGGTGCCCGGGATCTCCGAGCTGCGCGTGTTCAGCTCGTCGAAGCTGCGCACGACGACCAGCGGGGCGGTCACGCCCGCCTCGGGCGTCGCGATGCTGCCGCCCAGTCCGAGCATGACCAGCGGAGAGGGGACGGGCGTCACGATCTCGAGGGACTCGGCGCCGCGGACCCAGCGGGGCCCCAGGGTCTTCTGCAGGCGGACCTGTTCGAGTCCGTCCTTGCGCATGGTGTCGGCGGCCCAGTCGCTCGCCAGTTCGAGGTTGCGCGAGCCGGTCAGCCGGCCGCCGAACGTGTCACACAGTTCAGCGAGGCGGTCCCAGGCCGCCGTGGAGCCGACGCTGGCGTCGATCAGGCGCTGGACGTCCGTCTGGAACGGCGCGAGCCAGCCGGCCGTGGGCCCCGGTTGGGCCGCCGCGCGGGCGGGGGTGCGCGCGAGGAGGACCGACGCAGCGGCGGGGACGGTGGACAGCATCTGTCGGCGAGTCGGCATCGGCGGAATTATCGTCGAAGCGTCACGACTGGTTAGACTTTGCCATTCAAAGCCTGGCCGT
>LNFM01013391.1_pt1 | contig 10453 bp, 9 predicted proteins | sample 596031 | NCBI WGS metagenome assembly LNFM01 (sample SAMN04254537, study PRJNA301005) | activated carbon metagenome | isolation source: dual media filters at the Ann Arbor, Michigan drinking water treatment plant | place: USA: Ann Arbor | reverse complement strand
AAGGCGTTGTCGAGCGACAGCATGGGCACGCCGTGGCGCACCGGGGCGAACTGGCTGGAGGCGGCGGCGCCGACGACCTGGGACGGCGAGGCGGCGCTGGTCAGGTCGGGGAACAGGTCCTCGATCTCGAGCGCCCGGCGCTTGAGGGCGTCGTAGTCGGCATCGGAAATCTCGGGCGAATCGTCGCCGTGATATAGGGCGTCGTGCCGGGCCAGTTCGGCGGTCAGCCGGTCGAGTTCCTCGCGCGCGGCGGACTCGGTCAGCTGATCGACGGGGGTGTCGGACATGGAGGGCTCGCCGGAAGGAATCTTGGGGTGGTTCTAGCATCGCCCGGCGCGGTTTCGAGGTCCGCCGTCGGATTGCGGTCAGAGAATTCCGGATGACACCGAGTTAAACTGACACCGTCCCGGCTGTCCGCTAGCGTCTGGCGATTCCAAGGAGCCCCCATGCGTCACGCCCGCCTTCTCGCCCTGACCACCGCGCTTGGTGGGGCCCTGCTGCTCTCGGCCTGCGGGAGCCTGTTCGGGTCGGAAGCGACGCCACCGGTCGCTGCGGCGCCCGCGCCCTCGGCGATGCACGCCCAGTTGCTGGAAGACGTGCGCATCCTGTCGGCTGACGCCATGCAGGGCCGCGACACCGGCGCGCCGGGCGGGGAGATGGCACGGAACTATATCATCGGCCGGCTGGAGGGGCTGGGCGTCATCGCCCCGCCGATGGGCCGGTTGCAGCCGTGGGAGATGCAGGGCCGGACCCGCGCCGGGCCCCGGACCTACAATGGCGTCAATGTCATCGGGGTGATCCCGGGCACGCGCGTGACCGACCGCTATATCGTCGTCACGGCCCACTACGACCACGTCGGCGTCAACGCCGAGGGTCAGGTGTTCAACGGCGCCGACGACAACGCCTCGGGCGTGGCGACCATGCTGGCGCTGGCGGCGGATCTGAAGCGCCAGGCCCCGGAGCACAGCGTGCTGATCGTGGCGCTGGACGGCGAGGAGCACGGCCTGCTGGGCGCGAAGCATTTCGTCGAGGCCCCGCCGATGCCGCTCGAATCGATCGCCATGAACCTGAATTTCGACATGACGGCGCGGGCCGAGACAGACGGAAAGCTGTGGGTCACCGGCACCTACCAGCACCCGACCTTCCGTCCGATCCTTGAAGGCATTCCGGCCAATGGCGCGGTCGCCCTGGCCTTCGGCAAGGACACGCCGCAGGACACCGGCGCGGACAACTGGGTCGAGGCCTCGGACCACGGGGCCTTCTACCGGGCGCAGGTGCCGTTCCTCTATCTGGGGGTGAACTACCATCCCGACTATCACCGGCCGTCGGATGATTTCGAGAAGATCACGCCGTCGGTGTTCATCAGCGCGACCGAGCTTTCGATCGCCTCGTTCCGGGCGCTGGACCAAGGGCTGAGCCGCTGAGGCTCGACACGACCCTCCGGGCGTGATGGGTTGGCCGCCGGAGGATGCCATGCGCACCAGAATTCTCGCCGTCGCCGGTCTCACGGCCATGCTCGCCATCGCATCCTGCGATCGCCCGGATACGCAAGGCGAGGCCCCGTCGGCCCCGGCCCCTGCCGTTCCGGCGTTCAGCCACGCCATGAGTTCGGACCTGTCCGGCTACTATATGCCGGCGAATGAGGTGCGGATCGGGAAGTGGTCGTTCGACCATGTCTTCGTCGGCCAGGCGCAGGACTTCGAGGCCTGGGAAGGCGGGAGCCGGAGCGAGACCTTCGGGCCGGTCATGCTGCAGTTCGACGACGTGACCAGCCCCATGGTGGAGACCGAGATCGGCGAGGCGCGCAGCATCACCGCGCGCGTTCTGCCGTCAACCTATTCGGTCACGGACAACCGCATCGCCTTCGAGGGCCGCTCGGCTGAGCTGGGCGCGGTCCGGTTCGAGGGCACGCTGGATCCCGGCGCCCTGGCGACCGCGCGGCGCAACCTCGGCGATGAGGGCGTGGTGGTCACGGGGCGGCTGACGGTGGGCGATGCTCCGGCGCAGACTGTGCAGCTGCGCTGGTGGGGCGGAGACTAGGTCAGCCTCGCTTTGCCAAGGGATTGGACGCGTTGTCATCCCGGCCGAAGCGAAGCGAAGAGCCGGGACGGCGCGCGACCCAATGAAGGCTCCCGGACAGCCCGCTTGGGCTGAGCCGGGAGACAGGTTGAGCAACCCAGGCGGCGACCCGTTCAAGGTCTGTGCATTGGCGGCCCTTCTTCCGGCTCAGCCCTGCGGGCTGTCCGGAAGCCATGGAGTCCTCTCGCCGACCGTCCCGGCTCTTCCCCCGGCTTTCGCCGGGGTTCGGCCGGGATGACAAGCAACCTAATCGCTGCTTCGGATGTCCAGTTTCAGCCCCATGGCCTCGGCCAGGGCCTTGCCGCGGCGTCGGGTCTGTTCGCCCAGCAGGACGTCGGCGTAACCCTCTGCCGCGGTCAGGATGAGGGCACCGTCCTTCACCCCGGCGCGGGCGTTGACCAGCAGCTGGGGCGAGCGGCCGGACAGGTCGCAGGCCAGCCGGATGGCGAGACCGAGGGCGCGGGCGCCCTGTCGCTGTTCCTCGCTGAGCAGGCGCGCCACGGTGGCGGGCTCGGGCGTCGCGGCGGAGCCACCGTAGCGGGCGTTGACGGCGACGGCCAGGAAGGCGCGCTCGGCGTGGGTCTGGCCCGGCACCGGCGCGCGCAGCACCTGATCGAAGGCCAGTTCGACGCGATGGTCGGGATGCAGGCGCGCGCCGAGGTCGGCGAGACGGCATGCGGCGTCGGCGAGGACGGCGTCGCGCTCGCGATCGAACACCGGCGGCAGGGCGGCCAGCAGGGGCGCGATCCAGGCGTTGAGGGCGCCGGGCAGGGTCGGCGATATGCCCTGACGCGCGCCGAGGGCCGATGAGCCCGCCAGCAGCGGATCGGCGGCGGCGATGTCCGGCTCCAGCGCCTCGTACAGCAATCCTTCCCGCACGCCCCAGGCCGACAGGACGATGCGCTTGAGGCCCAGCCGCTCGATCAGCCCTTCAAGGACGAGGGCCGCGTGGGGCAGGGTCTCGGCGCGCTTCTTCGACAGCCCGGGCCATTTCTCGAGCGCGGCCTTCGACGCCCGGGCGATCAGCCGCGCCGTGTCCAGCACCTCGGCGGCGTCCATGCCGTACTGGTGCACGATCCGCAGGGGGTAGTCGCTGACGCCCATATGGACCTGGGCCAGGGTCCGCCAGGCGCCGCCGACGGCGTACAGGGTGTCGGCCTTGAAATCGTCGGCGGCCTTGAGCCGTTCGGCGATGGTCTCGCGCTGGCGATCGACGTCGAAGCCGCGCGCGTCGGCGAGGGCGAAGGGGCCGAGGGGCAGGGTGGCGCCGCGCCCGACCTCGCCCGCCGTCAGTCGTACCAGCTCAAGACTGGACCCGCCGAGATCGCCGACCACGCCATCGGCTTGGGGGATGCCGGCGAGCACGCCGAGGGCGGCGTAGCGCGCCTCTTCCTCACCGGACAGGACGCGGATCCGGAGGCCGGTCTCGGCGGCCACGCGGTCGCAGAAGTCCCGACCGTCCTCGGCCTCGCGGACGGCGGCGGTGGCGGCGACGAAGGTGTGGGCCGGCTGGACGCCCTCGATCACGGCGGCGAACCGCTTCAGAGCCGTCAGGGCCTGGGCGGCGCCCTCGACGGACAACCGGCCGGTCGCGGCCAGGTCCCGGCCGAGGCCGGCCAGCACCTTCTCGTTGAACACCGTCCAGATGGCGCGGCCTTCCAGCCGGTACAGCACCAGACGGACGGAGTTGGAGCCGATGTCGATGGCGGCGACGTCACGCGGCGCGCCGATGGCCGAGAGCAGGGCGGTCGGCATCAACGCTTCTTCCGGGACGGCTCGTAGCTGAGGTGGCCGGGCAAGGTCTTCACCTTGCGGCCGCGGCCCGAAAGACTGGGGTTGGTCATGAAATATTTGTGCGCCGAGAAGGGCCGTTCCGGGTCGACAGGCGTGACGCGGCGATAGCTGCCGTCCGCCTCCAGCATCCAGCTCTGGGCGTCGTCCTTGAGGTTGGCGACCATGATCTGGTCCAGCACCTGATCGTGGACGGTGGCGTTCAGCACCGGCGTCATCAGCTCGACGCGGCGGTCCAGGTTGCGGTTCATCCAGTCGGCCGACGAGATGTACAGCTTGGCCTTGTCGTGCGGCAGGTCGCGTCCGTTGGCGAAGGCGACAATCCGGCTGTGCTCAAGGAACCGGCCGACGATGGACTTCACCCGGATGTTCTCTGACAGGCCGGGCACGCCGGGGCGCAGGCAGCAGATGCCGCGGATGACCAGTTCGATCCGCACGCCCCACTGGCTGGCGCGGTACAGGGCGTCGATGATCTGGGGGTCGACCAGGGAGTTCATCTTGGCCCAGATTGCGGCAGGCTTGCCCTTGGCCGCCGCCGCCATCTCCTTGCCGATCAGGTCGAGCAGGGTGGTCTTCATATTCAGCGGCGAGACGACCAGCGCCTCCAGCTCGTCGGGCTGGGCGTAGCCGGTGATGTAGTTGAACACCCGGGAGGCGTCGCGGGCCAGCACAGGATCGCAGCTGAACAGCGACAGGTCGGTGTAGATGCGCGCCGTGATCGGGTGGTAGTTGCCGGTGCCGAAATGGCAGTAGGTCTTGAGGCCGTCGCCCTCGCGCCGCACGACCACGCTGAGCTTGGCGTGGGTCTTCCATTCGACGAAGCCGAAGACGACATGGACGCCCGCGCGCTCCATGGCCCGGGCCCAGCGCAGATTGGCCTCTTCGTCGAAGCGCGCCTTGATCTCGACCAGGGCGGTGACGTTCTTGCCGTTCTCGGCCGCCTCGATCAGGGCGGCGACGATGGGGCTGTCCTTGGAGGTCCGGTACAGGGTCTGTTTGATGGCGATGACGTTGGGATCGCGGGCGGCCTGGCGCAGGAACTGGACCACCACGTCAAAGCTCTCGAACGGGTGGTGGATCAGCATGTCCTTCTCGCGGACCGCCGCGAAGATGTCGCCGCCGTTGTCGCGGACGCGTTCAGGATAGCGCGGCTCGTAACCCTTGAACTTCAGGTCGGGATGGCCGGCGGGAATGAGCTCCGCCAGCTGGGCGAGGCCCAGCATGCCGTCGACCAGAACGATGTCCTGCGGTGCCGCGTCCAGCTCATTGGTGATGAAGGTGCGCAGATCGTCGGGCATGGACGCCTCGATCTTGATGCGCACGACCGATCCGAGGCGGCGCTGCTTCAACGCCTCCTCGAACTCCATGACGAGGTCCTCGGCCTCTTCCTCGATCTCGATGTCGCTGTCGCGGATCAGGCGGAAGACGCCGCGCTCCAGCACGTCGCAGCCGGGGAACAGGTGGTCGATGAAGAGCATCAGCAGGCTCTCCAGCGTCAGATAGCGTTTACGGCCCGGGGTCGAGCGGCCGTCGGTGGCCAGCGGCCAGAACCGCTTCACCTGCGTCGGCACGGGGACGAGGGCGTAGAGGGTGCGGTTGTCCGAGCGCCGCTTCAGCTTCAGCGCCAGTGAGAAGCCGAGGTTGGGCAGGAAGGGGAAGGGGTGGGCCGGGTCGATCGCCATCGGCGTCAGCACGGCGAACAGCTGGTTGAGGAACTCGGGCTCCAGCCGTTCGCGCTCGGTCTTGGTGATGCGGCCCGCGTCGACGACCTCGATGCCGACGCCCGTCAGCTCCTTGCGCAGCTTGCGCCAGCGGCGCTGCTGTTCGGCCATCAGGCCGCCGGCGGCGATATTGACCTTGTCCAGCTGTTCGGCCGGGGTCAGGCCGTCGGCGGACAGGACGCGCACCCGCTCACGCACCTGGCCCTTGAGGCCGGCGACGCGGGTCATGAAGAATTCGTCGAGGTTGTTGGCCGAGATCGACAGGAAGCGCAGCCGCTCCAGCAGCGGGTGGCCCGGATTGGCGGCCTCTTCCAGCACCCGTCCGTTGAACGCCAGCCAGGAAATCTCGCGGTTGAAGAAGCGCGTCGGCGAGGCCATCAGGGCCTCGGACAGCTCGAGCTGCGGCGCGCGCGAGGAGGGGACTTCCTCGCCGGTAGTCGTATCGCTGATCGCCCGGTCGCTCATGAAGCCGGTTCTGGCCCGGCGCGGCGATGGCCGCAACCTTGCTCTGACAATGGAAAACGCCGTCCGACCCCGGGGTCGGACGGCGTTTCCTCCGTATGCTGACGGCTTACCAGCGCCAGGCGTCGAAGATGACGTCGATGATGTAGCCGTCGTACTGGTCGATCAGATAGATGTGGTTGTCGACCAGCACCCAGCGCGTGCCCTCGGGCGGATAGCCGAGGCCATAGGTGCGCCAGTCGTTCAGCTGGTAGCGCCAGAAGATCGACGGCAGATAGTCGCCGACGTGATAGCGCTGACCCCAGTAGTTCCGCGGCACCTGGTAGTAGCCGTAGCCCGGCGCGAAATAGAAGCCGATGCGAAGGCCGTTGTAGCCCCGGAACCGGCGATCATTTCGCCACCAGTCGCTGCGGTTGTTCCGGTTCCAGTTGCGCCGCCACTGGTCGCCGTTGAAGCGGTTGCGGAACTCCCGGTACTCGCGGCGGTCCTGACGCCGTTCGGAACGGTCCTCACGACGATCGCGACGGTCATCGCGGCGATCCCAGCGGTCGTCGCGACGGTCATCGCGGCGATCCCAGCGGTCGTCGCGACGGTCATCCCGTCGATCCCAGCGGTCGTCGCGGCGCGGGTCCTGGGGCCGGTCAGGCCGCCCGCCGCCGCCCGCATTGGGCCTGTCAGGACGATCGGGCCGGTCAGGACGATCCGGTCTGTCGGGACGATCCGGACGACCGCCGCCGCCGCCGCCGCCGCCCGGATTGGGTCGGTCAGGACGGTCAGGCCGCTCGGGGCGATCGGGACGACCACCGCCACCGCCTGCGCCACCACCACCACCGCCGCCAGCGCCAGCGCCGGGGTTCGGTCGGTCAGGCCGGTCAGGCCGATCAGGCCGGTCAGGGCGATCCGGGCGACCGCCGCCGCCGCCTGCGCCACCGCCGCCGCCTGCGCCGGGGTTGGGTCGATCAGGGCGATCCGGGCGCTCTGGCCTGTCGGGCCGGTCCGGACGACCGCCGCCGCCGTCGTCGGCCGGCCGTTCCGTCCGGCTGGGCCGGTCGGGACGCATTTCGCGGGCCTCGTCCCCGTTCTGGTTGGAGGCGCCGCGGCGACCTCCGCCCCGTTCGCCGTCCTGGGCCAGCGCCGTCAGCGGCGCCATGGCCGGCACGGCGAAGGCCGCGATCGCGGCGGCCATCATCAATGAGCGTTTCATTCTCGTCTTTTCCCCGCACGCCCCTGTCAGACGGCTTGATGTTACGGTCGCGCTTTCATCATGAACCGTGACTGAACAGGCGGTGCCATTGCAAGCGCCGCCTCAGATACGAAAACGCCCCGCGAGCCGGAGCCCGCGGGGCGCATTTTCGATCCTCGACCGGAGCCTAGTAGACGCCCGACAGAACGCTGGCGATCAGGCCGGTCGCGATGGCGATCAGCACGATATCATTGCCGGCGTGGACGTAGCGGTAGCCGCGCGGGGCCGGACGCAGATTGTAGGCGTAGGGATCGCGCACATAGTAGCTGCGATACGATGACGGCAGATAGTGGCCACGCTGCCAGCGCTGGCCGTAGTAGCGCGGCTCGACCCGGTAGTAGCCGTAGCTCGGCGCGTACCAGTAGCCGTTGCGGGCACCGCGATAGTCGCGGAAGTCGCTGCGGCCGCGCCACCAGTCGCGATTGCTGCGGTCCCAGCGCTGTTCGCGGCGGAAGTCCTGACGGTCCTCGCGGCGCTCTTCGCGGAAGTCGCGGCGGTCGTCGCGGCGATCCTGACGGTATTCGCGGCGGTTGTCGTATTCGCCCTGGCGCCAGTCGCGACGATCGTCACGGCGCTCCCGACGGAAGTCCTGACGGTCGTCGCGACGGTCTTCACGATAGTCGCGGCGGTTTTCGCGACGGTCGCCCCGGTCCTGGGCCTGGGCGGCCATGGGGGCGGCGGTGGCCAGCACCAGTCCGAGCACGGCGGCCCTGGTCAAGCGGTTCATGATCACTCTCCAACTGGGGGGACGGCGACGGAAAACCGGGTCCGGCCCGTTAATCATGCGCCACCGTCTCGCTCTGCGGATGAACTCTCCCTGAACGCGAATGTCAGGAAGAGGTGGTTGGTGATTGGTGGTTGGTGGCTGGTCGACACTCGCGGAGCCGGGCTGACGGCGTCGCCCTTCCGCAGTCAGTGAAGCTGCAATCACCAACCACCAATCACCAACCACCCGCCATTGCACTCAACCGGCCCGCCGCCCACCTGTGACCCAGCTTCACAGGACTCCTCCATGACCGCGCCGATCGAACTCTGGTACTGGCCCACGCCGAACGGCTGGAAGATCTCCATCGCCCTGGAGGAGATGGGGCTGCCCTATGAGATGAAGCCGGTGAACATCGGCGCGGGCGAGCAGTTCGGGGCGGCCTTCCAGGCCATCAGCCCCAATGGCCGGATGCCGGCCATCGTGGATCCGGACGGGCCGGACGGCCTGCCGCTGTCGATCTTCGAGTCCGGGGCCATCCTGCAGTATCTCGGCGTCAAATCCGGGCAGTTCTATCCGCAGGACCCGCGCGGCAAGGCCGAGGTCGACCAGTGGCTGTTCTGGCAGGTCGGCGGGCTGGGGCCGATGGCGGGCCAGACCCATCATTTCCGGCAATATGCCCCGGCCATCGTCAGGGACCAGCGCCAGATCGCCTATGGCGTCCGCCGCTATACGGACGAGACTCACCGGCTCTATGGCGTGATGGACCGGCGGCTGGCGGATCGCGACTATCTGGCGGGCGACTATTCCATCGCCGACATGGCGGCCTGGCCGTGGATCCTGCCGGAGCTGCAGGGGCAGGACCTGGCGGAGTTCCCGAACCTGAAGGCCTGGATGGCGCGGGTCGGCGCGCGGCCCGCCGTGATCGCCGGCCGGGCGTTGGGGGATGAGATGCGCCGCAACCTTGCCTCGTCGGGCAAGGCGGCCGAGGCGGCGCGCAAGGTGCTGTTCGGACAGCGGGCGCGGTAACCCTTCGTAAGGCTCCCGGTCACGCCCCGTTAGCAGGTATGAATCAGGGATTTCCGAACTATTTCAGAGGTCTGAACAAGGACGGAGTATTCGGTCGAACTGTACTGAAAAGACCCGGAACGGGCCGCGCTGTTAACTTTACCTTCAAACCGCGGGTATTTGATCGTGTCTCAGAGGACGGGGCCAGAAAGGCGCCGGTTCGGGAGATACGGTGATGATCGCGCAAGAAATGGCGCCCACGGCCAACGAAGAGCAGGGTCTGCCCCTGCCGACCGCCGACATGAGCGGCGATGACCTGTTCCGTCTGGGCATGATGTATTCGAGCGGCCAGGGCGGTTGCCCCATGGACCGCGTCTCGGCCCACATGATCTTCAACCTCGCCGCCATGAAGGGCAGCATCGAAGCGCGCGTCTATCGCCGCGAGATGAGCCAGGAGATGGAGCAGGACGAGATCGCCGAAGCCCAGAAGGCCGCGCGCCGCTGGATCGACGCCGGCGTGGTCTCGCTGGCCGCCTGACGCTTGCCGTCAGCCCCCGCAGTCAGCGGGCCTGACGCGTGACCCGCACCGCCACTTCGTTTCGGCGCAGCGGCGGCAGGGTCCAGGGCGGATCATAGAACCAGACGACCGGATCGCCTGCAGCAGCCCAGCCGCTGCCGGTCAGGGCGGCGTCCAGTTCCGCCTCTTTTTCAGCGACGGCCCGGGCGGAGCCCAGTCCGGAAAAGCGCAGGACCGCATAGGTCTCGGCCGGAACCACGGCCAGAACGACGGCCGGGTCCCGGGGAACGGGCAGGGTGGCCATCGTATATTCCGAGGGCATGAAGAACTGGATCGTCCAGCGATCCTGACCGACAGCGCCCTGGGCCACCGGCGCGGTCATGGCGATGCTCTGCGACCGGCCAGCCGCGGTGTCGCCGGCCTGGGCGACCGGCGCGGTCATGGCGATGCTGGTCCGGGTGATATTCCCGCCAAAAATATAGCCGGCCAGCCGCTGGAAGCCGCGATTCCGCGCCGCCTCGCTGGTGCCGGTGACCACCGTCTGGGCCGCGATCCGCTCGCCATAGGTGCGGATCTCGACGGTGCCGACGCGCGCCACCTCGGTAAAGGCCGGTTCCTCGGTGCCGGAGCGCACACCGACGGTCGAACAGGCCGAGGTCAGCAGGGCGGCGGCCACGGCGGCGAGTTTCGATTTCATGATCGTGCGGTCCAGGGGTTCAGGGGCGAACCCTATATGGGGACGGTCGCGACCCTTCGCCCCCGTCCATCTTGTCGCATACCAAGGTTCAACCTTTGCCGATCCCGATCCCCGCATGGGGCGAGAGGGGCGCGAATTCGGCGGGCGTCCGGGTCATCCGGGCCTGGATGGCGGCCAGAATGTCCGCCGTGTTCCAGATCGAGCCCTGCATCACCGCCGCCCATTCCAGTCC
>LNFM01019388.1_pt1 | contig 10454 bp, 12 predicted proteins | sample 596031 | NCBI WGS metagenome assembly LNFM01 (sample SAMN04254537, study PRJNA301005) | activated carbon metagenome | isolation source: dual media filters at the Ann Arbor, Michigan drinking water treatment plant | place: USA: Ann Arbor | reverse complement strand
CGCAATGAATCCGTGTATCTCTTCTTGAGTTGCAGTGTCCTGTCGATGACGCTGGCGTTGAGACGGCTCTTTTCAGCGCCTCGGACAAACTGTGTGGCAACATGGAGCCATCGGATTGCAAGCATGTTGCTCGTGCGTTGATCTTAATTGGCAGGTCTGGCGGTGGCTGCAATGGGTGGAAGGCAGACATATGCGGGTGCAGCAATGCCTCCGCGGCAATACTCCAAAACGGACACTTGCAAGTCACCCTCTCGTCCCGAATGCTGTCGACGCGAGGGCGGGGGAGCTGACCAATCGGGCCTCGGCAAGATCTGCAAAGCGCTTTCGGGAAGAGAGGTTCCAGGGAAGCCGGGCCCGCGGTGGATCCGTCCCAGAGCCGAGTATTCATGCTACCGCTTTAGGGGCGGGCGCGACACCTGCTTCCGGCCGATGGCTCGGACCACTCCAAGGTCGGAAAGAGTCTGCAGTTTGGCCTTTATGGTTGCCACAAACGCCTGCGCACGCGTTGATTGTGGGGCCGTGAAGAACGTGGCCGGGGACGCACTTTCAACGATTCTGCCCGTATCCATGAACACGATCCGGTCGGCGACCGCGGCGGCAAAGGTCACTTCGTGTGTCACTACAACCATAGTCACGCGCTGCCGTGCAAGGTCCTGCATCACATCCAGCACTTCGCCCACAAGCTCGGGATCAAGGGCGCTGGTCGGCTCATCGAAGAGCAACACTTCGGGTTCCATCGCAAGGGCACGCGCGATGGCCACGCGCTGCTGCTGCCCGCCAGACAGTTGTGCCGGGTAGTGCCCCTCCCGATCCGCCAGACCCACCCGCGCCAGCGTTTCGCGGGCTTTCGCCTCGGCCTCGGGGCGTGCAAGCCCTCGGCCGAAGATCAGCCCCTCGGTCACGTTGCCAAGGGCGGTGCGGTGCGGCCAAAGGTTGAAGGACTGAAAGACGAAGCCGATCCGCGCCCTTTGCTTGCGCAGGGCAGCGGGCGTCAAAGGCGAAGCACCCTTGCCGATGCCCTGAAATCCAATCCTTTCGCCTGCCACATGCACCTCGCCCGTTGTTGGCGGCTGGATCCAGCTTAAGGCGCGCAGCAAGGTGGATTTTCCAGAACCGGAGGGACCAAGGATACAAACGGTTTCTCCGCGACCGACAGTCAGGCTGACCCGGTCCAGTGCCGGAAAGTCATTGAAAAGCATTGTGATGTTGGTTGCCGAAAGCGCGGCGGCTTGGGATGTCATCGCATGCCACTCCCTTTTGGGCGGTAGTGGTTGACGCGGACTTCGAGTTTGCGCACGCCGAGATCAAGCGTGCTCAGCATCACCCAGTAGGTCAGGGCGACCACCGCCCACACCTCGACGGGGGCATAGGTGCGCGCGACGACCTGCCGCGTTTCATAGGCGAACTCGCGGACGGAAATCACCGACAGGATCGCGGTGTCCTTGGCCAGCCCGATCGACAATCCGGCCAAGGCCGGAAGGGCAATCCCAAGTGCCTGCGGCACGATGATCCGGCGCAGGATCGTCGCCTCGGACAGCCCCACGGTCCGGGCGGCCTCGGTTTGGCCCCGGGGAATGGCGGCAATCGCACCACGCATCGCCTCGGCCATATAGGGCGAGTAGTAGAGCGTCAGCGTCAGGATCCCGGCCCACCAGGCATCAAGCCGCAGGCCGATGGAGGGGGCGGCGAAGTAGATCACGTAGAGCAGTGTCAGGATCGGCATGCCAAGGATGAAGCCGACATAGCCGCGCACCGTGCCGCGGATCAAAGTACCGCCGCGCTCGGAGGCGAAAAGCAGAAGCAGCGCGAACAACAGCGAGGTCAGCATTCCAAGCCCGGTGATCTTCAGCGTCTCGATCACGCCTCGGGTAAGCTGGGGGATGTAAGGAATGACAACGGCGAAATCCATGGCTAGCCCCGCTGCGGGGCAAGGCGGCGGTCAAGGTCACGCGCAGCCCAGGAGATCAGTTGATAGAGAAAAATGTAGGCGCAAGCGATGGGTACGAATACCTCAAGTGCCGTGAATGTTCGGGCCTGAATCAGCACACCGGCAAAAGTCATCTCCTGCACCGAGATGACCGAGGCGAGCGGGGTGGATTTCAGCACGATCGAGGCTTCAGCGACCAGCATCGGCAGGCTGGTGACCATGGCCTGCGGCAGGATGATCCGTCGCCAGATCATCAGGGGGGCAAGGCCGGTGCAGCGCGCCGCCTCGATTTGTCCATGCGGGATCGCCAGGATGGCTCCACGCAGGATCTCGGTGCTGTAGGCGCCCGAATTCAATCCGATTGCAAGGATAGCAGCCAGCAGTGGCGGCAGCTTGATCCCGATCATCGGCAGGCAGAAGAACACGACGAACAACTGCACGATCAAGGGCGTGCCGCGCATCAGGCTGACATAAGTTCGGCTGACAAAGGCGCCGCCGGGGCCGCCCCCCAGTTGCAGCATCACCGACAGGCTGCCCGCAACCAAGCTGACGAAAAAGGCACCAAGGGTCAGCGCGACCGTCACCCAGATTGTCTGCGAGATTGCTTGCAGCGTCTGGACAAGAACTTCGGCTGACGTTGTCATGAGTACCTCTTGGGAGCGCCTTGGGCCGCAACGGCATGTCGCGGCCCTTCAGCTTTGTCAGGGCCGCTCACTCGGTGGGGATGAAATCCGCCTCGGGCAGGGCCAGGGCGAAGCCAAACGCCTCTTGCTGCAGCGCGGGAATGGTCCCGTCGACCTGCAGTTCGGCGATGGCTTTGGTCAGGGCGGCGGTCAGTTCAGGGTTCGCCTTGTTCACCCCCCAGCTGATCCACTGGGTGCCGCCGATATCGCCAATGAGGGCCAAATTGGCATCGGGCCGTGCCGCGATGGCCTGCAAAAGCACCGTTTTGTCATCGACGACACAGACCACACGCCCCTCGATCATCGCAGACGCCGTCTGTTCGATCGTCTCAAAACCAAGAAGTTCGACCGGAGCCTTGCCTGCAGCCACAAGCTCGTCGTTCATGGTAATCATCATCTGCTCGGGTTGCGTCGTCTGCTTTACCGCACAGGCCTTGCCCGACAAATCTTCAATGGCCGACGAGGTGACGCCGTTGCCTTCGACCGCCAGAACCGCGTTCATGGAGGCGGCGGTCGGCATGGTGTAGTCGATTTTGCCCGCCCGTTCCGCCGTGACGTTCAATGTGGGGGTCACATCAAACGCCCCGGCGATCAGGCCAGGAATGATGCCGCTAAAGGCCATCACCTCATACTTCACTTCGACCCCCATCTTTGCCGCCACCGCCTCGATGATCGAAGGGTCATAGCCGATGATCTTGCCCGAGGCGTCAGTATACTCGAAAGGCGGGAAGGTCGGGTCGATGGCAACGACAAGGGTCTTGTCGGCCATCACGCGTTCCAGCGCATCGGCGCTGGCCGATCCGGTAAAGGCAAGAGTGGAAACGGCAACTGCGGACAGAGCGGCGACGGTATAGATCGGCGTCATCTTAGTCATGGTCATACTCCTGAGCTGAGCCACGCTTCCGCGCGGGGGACATCGTTGAATACGTGATAGGCGATTGGTCCGGGCGTCGGCCGCTGCCAAATGTCAGGGTCAGCCGCGGGAGCATGCAGTGCGACGATCACATCCATCACCGCCCGCATCAGCACGCCATCGCCGGGGCGCGACGACACTCCGTTGGGCTGCAGGGAGCCGTCGAGATTGACCGCCACATCCAGAAACAGGTTCACCGGATCAGCGATCCGGCGCGGATCCAGTCCTGCCGCGCGGAAGGCAGCACCGACCGGCCCGCCATCAGCTGACACGGGCTCACCCAGCGGCATCAGAAGGTCATGGCGCAGATGCGGAGCGCTTTTGCCCAACACAAACACCGGTCGGCGCTTGTTGGTGACCATACGCATCCCAAGTCGCAACAGAAACGAGTTGGAAAACACCCGCGTGTGATGCGGAGACAAGAAAATTTCGGGCGCCGCCGGGTTGATCCCGAACAGAGCGGCGGGTTGGCCGCCTTCGATGTCCTTCACCGCCAGAAGCTGGCCCTGGGCCACCGGAAAGGCCGCGGCAGTGCCCCCCGCGACCATGCCGGAAGCTTCGGGCGGCAGAACGACATCGGGGAACACCATCAGCAGTGGCATGCGGCGCCCTCCACCTTGACGGCAAAGGCGCTCGGGCGCAGGCCGTTACCGGGGATGATGTCCTGCGGGCAGCTGGAAACGGCGCAGACAACGTCTATCAGGCATTCGAACAACATCATGTCGCCTGGATCGCTTGGAGGGTCGACCACAGCCGTTCCCCCGCCTGCCACGACTGGGCTGTTCTGGAAGAAGTTGAAGGGTTCGGGCACCTGCAACGGGTCGGTCAGGCCATGGGCTCGCAGCGGTTCGTACATGTGTCCAAGCAGTTGCGATGGCCGGGCACGCCGAAATCGATCTCGTAACGGCTGCGGTCGCAGGCGGGGATCGTGTAATCATGCACGCCGATCGTGTCTTCGACGATGCGCAGCATCGGGCGGCGGCGGTTGGTCACCAGCACATCACCTGTCTTGATATAGAGTGAGCGCAGGGACCGCCGGGTCTCGACACCCGAAAGGTACTCGCCCGGATCGCCGGGGCAGAGCGCCACGAAGTCTACGGCCTGCTGTCCTTCAACATCGATCAGTCGGATCAACTGCCCCGCCTTGGCAGTGAACGCTGCGCCATGCCCGCCTGCGACGGTGATCACGTCAGACAAGTTCGCCCTCCGCCGGTTCTAGGATTTCGATGTTAAGCTCGGTCGGGAACCAGCCGGTGATTGGGTTGAACTCTTGCGGGCAGGCCGAGATGGCGATGATCTGGTCGATCCAGGCGCGCATGATGATGCGGTCCCCCGGCTTGGAGGGCGCGGGGCCGTTAAGCACCGCCCCATCGGACCCGATTGGCACATTGGCAAAGATGTTGAAGGGCTGCGGCACGTAGAACGGAGTGGCGGCGAGGTATGGTTCCATCACCTCCTTCAGGTTGCTGGTGCAACTGCGGTGATCGGTCTGCAAGCCGTAAAGCCGGTAACGATGGCAGTCGCAGGCCGCTGTCAGCAGATCATGGACACCGCAGGTATCCTCGATGACCTGCAGGATCGGGCGACGGTGGTTGGTGTGAAAGCTCTCGCCTGGAACCGGGCACAGCTTGTTGACCCAAACCCTTGTGTGCATCGCCGACAGATGCTCGGTAAGGTCCGCCTTGTTGAAGGCCCAGAAGTCGCCGCACTGACGGCCGCGCGGGTCTTCGACCTTGATGAACTGATTGGCACGAAGATCGTGCGCCCATCCCCGTTGCGGGGGAATGACGAAACTTGCCACCGTCTCCAGTCGCAACTGTCGCTTTCCGTTTAGATCGACTATCTGCCCCACTTTTGGCCCTCCAAAGTACAAGTGAATGAAAACTTTTTTTCACTTTAGCATCCAACAAAAAATCAGTACCGTAAGCAGGCAAAGGAGAGACTCGCCCAAATGACAGGCACAACCAACAAAGGTCGCCTTAAAGTTTACCAGTCTCTGCGTGATCAGTTGCGTGAGGCCAGGCCGGACATGCCGCCTGGAGAGGCGGCGATTGCCGACCTGATTCTCAACTTTCCCGGGGAACTGGCCGGATACTCTGCCTCTGAGTTGGCACAGCTTGCCAAGACATCGAAGGCAACAGTCAGCCGCTTTGTCCGCCGTCTGGGATTTGACAGATTCGAAGACATGCGACGGCTGATCCGCACCGAAAGCGAGGTCGGATCACCGCTCTTTCTGGCGCGGCAGGACGAGGAAGGCACATTGCCCAACGCCTTGAACCTGCAAGCGGCCATCATTCGCAACACCGGCGAGACACTTGCCAGCCTGGATGGCAGCCAACTTGATTATTTGGCCGCTCGGACGCTGTCAGCCCGACAGGTTTGGATCATCGGCTTTCGCCATGGGCATTTTTTGGCCGGCTATTTGCGCTGGTCGTTGGCGCATGCCCGTCCGGGTGTCCACCTTCTGCCGCGCGCCGGGGAAACCCTTGGGGAAAGCCTTGTCGACGCATGCCCTGACGATCTGGTGATCCTGTTGGGCATGCGTCGAACAGTCCCGGCTGTGGGGGCTGCGCTGGCCTATTGCGCCAAGCGCGGCTGTGCAATCGCGATTTTCGCGGATTCGACCTTCCAGATTCCCCCCGGGATCGGCCAATCCTTCGAGATCCGCAGTCGCACCCAGGGAAGCGTCGACGAGCACGTGACATTGATGACCGTCCTGCACCTTTTGATTGAGCGGGTGATTGTGGCGGGTGGAAAGGAAACGCGTGCTCGTCTAGGTTTGATCGATGATGGACATTCAGAGATGTCCGAATTCTAAAGCTTGCACAACGCATCACGTATCACCGGGCAGGCTGCTGGTTGGCCATTTTTTCAACTCGGTCACCGCCCCCCGGCTTTCCGTGTGCAAAGTAACTTAGGCGGGTATTCCACTATGGTATCAAGCCAAGGAAGGCCTTTCCTTGCAAACCAGTCGCAATACCGTGCCAAAACGCTGCTGCAGCAAAGTCTGAACGGCAGATTTGAGGCATTGCAACTCCCAACTGAGTTAGTGTTCGACCGGCCTCTTAGGGCCCGAACACGTCGTGACCTTAGTGAAGGGCGGAAGCGGACGCTGCCCTGTCCGGAGGCGTGACAGCCTCTGCACTTTGTTGCCCGCCGTGAAGGCGGCGGCTCGGTTGTGGCTGCCTTCACTTGCCCGTAGGGCATGGGGTTTACAATCTCAGTTCATCGTCTCCTGCCTTGCGAAGTCCTTGGAAGGATCGACAATGAACATGATAAGCTCCTTCAGCGTGTCGTCACCCGTACTTACGGCGAGCATCGGCGTGTCAGGCGGCTGGCCCGGGCTGCCTTCGCCGGCCTGGATGACGGAGGTCTTGTCGGGCCAGCGCACCGTCACTTCGCCCGACATGACATACATTGCCTCAGAGCCCGGATGCGAGTGGACGCTGGTTTCGGTTCCCGGCGGGGCATCGCTGACGTTTATACGCATCATGTAGGACGGGGCCTCGAACCGGTCGATGGGACCGATCGACGCCATCCAGCGCCCGCCGTGACCGATCTTGTCCTGTGGTCCCAGAGTGAGGAGCCAGGCCTCTCCGTCGATCTCGACAGCGACGGCAGTGTCCGTCGTGGCTGCCTTGGCCTCGTCGAGCGTGGCGAAGGTTTCGGCCGTCCAGTACAGATCGCCCGGGGGCAGGCTGGCCAGGTTTCGCTCGGCCACCTTGTTCACGACGAACTTGGGAGCCTCCTGCGCCGAGGCTGTGCCAGTCAGTTCCAGGAATGGCAAAGCGATGCTGGCAGCGACGAAGGTGCAGTGCAGCAAGCGGTTCAAGATCCGTTCATGATCTGCGTGTCGACGATGCGGTTGTCGCGCCCCATCGATTCGCGAATCCAGCGGGCGCGGCGCAGGTTCATCCGCGTTCCGGTCAGCATGGCGGAGATCATCAAGAGGATTGCAGCGAATCCGGGGGGCCGCATCACCCGTTCGGGGGAAGGACCTGCGTCTGGATCCGTTCGATCAGGCGGGTCAACAGGGTCGAGAGTTGCGCCTGGTTTCGAGCGCCGGTCTTGTCGAAGATCGCACGCAGTTGACTGCGGGCCGTCTCGTGCCCGACCGCCAGTGCACGCGCCGCTCCGGCGAGTCCCTGGCCTTCCACCAGTTCGAACGCCAGACGCTCTTCGGCCGGCGTCAGTTCGAACGTCTCCCGAAGGAGCCCCCTTCGTGGCGTTGGTGGGGCGGCAAGGTCAGAGACAAGCAGCAGGCCCCTTGCCCCGGAAAAGACCTCGGCCGAGCGACTGGAGCAGGGGATGTATTCGATCAGCAGGCGTCGGCCCGCTGCCTTGCCCAGGATCAGCGGACAGGGCGGGGCGTCGCCTTGGGCGATCTGGCGCAAGAAGCGGGCAAGCGGCGCCCTCGCTTCGGCCTCCGTGGCCTCAAGACGCCCGCGGACGAGGGCCAAGCCACGCCCGAGCCGGGCCTCGCCCGCCGGGTTCACCTTCAGCACGCGCCCCTCCCGGTCGATCAGGAAGGCCGCAAGGCGCAACTGGTTGAAACTGTCAAGGCGCGCGTCCCAGCCGGCCAGGGCGAAGCGTTCCACCATTTCCCCCAGACGGCGAAGTTGTGGCGCAGTGCGTGCGGCCTCTTTCGCCTCGTCTGACCCGAAGGGCCCCCGGCGCCCGCCGCGGTAGAGGTTCAGGCCCCACGACTGATGGCCGGTCTTTGCTCGGAGAATGGCCCACCATTCCCGCCGACCCGGCCGCGCCACTTCGTTGAAGTAGGGCAGGTGCATCCGCTCGCGCTCGGTCGTGAACTCGTGTTCGGTGATGAAGGAACTGCCCGGGATGCACTGGTAGCGCCGCACATCGCTGTGCGGATCGGCGCGCGGGTCTGCGATCCGCGCCAGCCATAGCTCGGTGAAGCCCGCATGTTCGGAGGATTCGATCTGCACACGGTGACGCGCAGAGAAATCCTGGCCAGAGGGCAGCAGCACGCTGCTATCGGCCCCCAAGGCTTCGCCAAGCATCTGCAAGGCCGTCGGCCAAGGCCGGAGACCCAAGGCAGCATCGAAACACTGCTCGAAAGCGCGGCTGGCCTCAGCGAGGGACACGGAAGGACTCCTCTCCACTCCCCTTACCCCTACCACAGATCGGATCCGGGATGGAGAAAACCGGGTGCTGTCAGGCGGAAGCGAACTCGTCTCAGTTTGCCGGCAAACTGCTGCTTTGTCCGGCAATGCGGTCACATGTGGCGCGGGATTGCTTCAGCGCCGACCAACGTCTGCTTCGGGTGCTGCGGCCGAGCGCCATAGGGCGAGGACGACCGTCAGCAAAGGGCCGACAACGACCATGTCGTTGCGAAGGGCGGTCTGCCGCCTCTCGCTTGGGTGGGCGGAACCATCTCATCCTCTCACGGCTTGAGGCACGCGGATCGCAATCTGAAAATTTTGGCAAACGACGCCGGGAGGGGCGGAATGATGGCGTTTTTGCACGGGGCGCCTTGCCGCGCAGGTGCCGAAATTGAAAGCGGACGAGAGGAAAGTCATTCAACCTCTCCCCATCGGTGGCGCGAACACGCCGCGCTGCAGTCCTCACCCGTCCTGGCAACCGCATGATCAGGAGCCGGGCAAACATTCGGGTCGGCACGGCAGGTTGGACAATCCCGATCGACGCGCAGGCTGCGTTCCCGCAGGCTGGCACGCATCTGGAGCGATACGCGGAGGTCTTCGACGGTGCTGAAATAAACTCGTCCTTTCACCGGCCTCACCGAAGATCGACGTATCAACGTTGGGCCGCGTCCGTGCCGAACCACTTCCGGTTCTCTGTCAAGGTTCCGAAAGAAATCACCCACAAACGCAGGCTGAAAGACGTCGAACCCTTGCTGGACAGCCTCCTCGCCGAGGTGTCCGGCCTTGGGCACAAGCTTGGCCCGCTTCTGTTTCAACTGCCTCCCAGCTTCGCCTTCGAGCAAGCAACGGCCGAACGCTTTCTGACCGAACTGCGCCACCGTGTGGCCGGGCCAGTCACTTTCGAGCCACGCCATCCGTCATGGTTCGCGCCCGAGCCCGAGGAGCTCTTTGCAACTTTCGCCATCGCACGAACAGCGGCGGACCCTCCGCCTGTTCCGAACGCCGCCCAACCCGGCGGTTGGCATGGGCTGCGGTACGTGCGCTTGCACGGCTCCCCAAAAGTGTACCACTCGACCTATGGCGATGAGGTGATCAGGTCGGTGGTCGAGGCTCTTTGTGCAGACGATGGGGAGATCGCCGAGCGCTGGTGCATCTTTGACAATACTGCATCCGGCGCGGCGACGAAGAACGCACTCACCGCCATCGCGCTTATCGCGTCCCGCTAACGAACCCGCGCCGCCGCTGCAGAAAGGTGATCTTCCCAAAGGCCGGGGAACGGGCCATGGCAGTTGTCGACGAATGCCCGCATGGCGCTTCTATCCAGCCCTGCGCTCCGATCCCGTCTCATCTCCACAGTGTCCACAAAACCGACGGTACGCAGTTGTGTACAGGGGCAAGAGGCCGGCAGGACAACGGTTGGTGGCGTACGAGCGGACGCAACTGGATCGCCTTGGTCACGGACTTGGCTAGCTATCTGCTCCGTGGACAGCGGTAAACTGGGGATGCCCAGGTCGGATTTGATCCTGAAGAATTTAATACCAGAAGCGTGGCAGGTGCTGCCAGGCGCCGGTCGCGGCTCTGCTGCCAGGCATCCGCAAGAACCGCAACGAGCGGTTCGTTCAGCACAGGTGGAGAACTTTCATGAAGGACTTTGGGAACCAAAACCGTCGCACATCGTCATAGGTACGGGCCAGAGTGCCCTCTGCAAGAATTTCCTGGGAGGATGAACGTATGATAGCGAAAAGCCTTTGGGCGCTCGGCCTTGTTGCCGTGCCCTTTGCTGCACATGCGCAGACGGAAATATC
>LNFM01013390.1_pt1 | contig 10455 bp, 5 predicted proteins | sample 596031 | NCBI WGS metagenome assembly LNFM01 (sample SAMN04254537, study PRJNA301005) | activated carbon metagenome | isolation source: dual media filters at the Ann Arbor, Michigan drinking water treatment plant | place: USA: Ann Arbor | reverse complement strand
CGCCCCCGACTATCCGCCGGAGCGTACTGCGCTCCACCCAGGCATACGCGCGCCGTCGACCATGGACTCCCCGCGCCGACCACCTGGTCTTGCCAGGCGTCGCCGAGGCCGAACGCGGGCCGCGCCGGAAGGACCGGCCCGACGAAGTCGTAGAGGTAGCGATACGTGATCTGGGCGACGAGCGGCTCGGCGGTCGCGTAGCGCGGCATCTCGAAGGCCTGCGTGATCCGCCCGAGGTTGCACAGGCCGGCTCCGGTGAAGCGCGCGGCCCCGGCCTCGACCATGCCTGCTTCGTTGAGATCGGGATCGATCGCGGTCCCCGCCGTCAGCACCCAGCGCGCGGGGGACTGGAACGTGGGGTCTCCGACGACCCCGCTCCAGGTGCAGCCGTCGCCGCCGGCGCTGTAGCCGGCCGCACACTCGCAGGTGCGGGAAGCGCCCTGATCGTTGCAGGCCATGTGGGCGCCTTCGCAATCGCTGTCGACGACGCACTCGCACGTGCCCTCGCACTCGTCGGCATCGGGCGTACCCATCGAGTCGCCCGCATCCCCTGGTGTGTCGGACACCACATCGCCGCACGCGGCGACGGTCAGTGCGACCAGGACGAGGCGAACAAGCATGCGATGCGTCCAGCGTATCAGTACAATGGCGCCCGTGAAGCGCTTCATCGGCCTGGCCAGTGTGATGCTGCTCGCTTGCGGGGACGTGGTGAAGAACGACCCCGATGGCGATCTAGATGACGATACCGCCGACGTCGACGATTCGCCGGACGGCGCCGACGCTGACGACATGATGCCGTCCGACGGGGTCCCGGGCGGGTCCCTCGTGGTGCACGTGCTCAACCGGACCGGTGATGGCGATCCGGACCTGAACGCGCATGTCATCGTGCATCGCGCCGATGGCACCGCGATCGCCGACGGCGCCGTCGACGCGAGCGGCAACTACGCGACGACCATCCCGGCCGGGGGCGTGGTCGTCACCGTGGTCCGCACCACGCTCGACACGCCCCAGGAGCTCACGTCGGAGCTGACGAGCATCACGGATGTGCAGCCGGGCGAGGAGATCACGTTCGGCATCCAGCGCCGCGTCGCGCTGCAGCAGGGCGGCACGACGTCGATGACCGCCACGTACACCCAGCCCAACGGCGCCACGACCGGCGTGGTCTTCTACACGTCGTGCCTGGCGAACGGGAAAGCTGGACTGAACGGAAGCGTGCTCCTCGAGTTCAAGGACGGTTGCCACGGCGCGACCTTCCAGCTCCTCGGCGTGCACGCCGGGCTCACGCCCCCGCGGTTCGTCGCGGTCGACAACGTGCCCTACGTGGCGAGCGGCAGCTTCGGCGTTGGCGCCGTGAGCTCAACGATGTCCAACTTCACGACGACGTACTCGAACGTCCCGCCGGACATCGGGCGCCTCGCGACCCACCGCCGCACGGTCGTCGACGGGATGGCGGTCGCGGTCTTCTCGTCGGCCCTGGTCGATCCGGCACCTGGCACGGTGATGACGACGGTGCCGTACCCGGCCGCGGGCTTTCTCCGGGCCGAGATCATCTCGTCGCTCGATCGCGATTCCAGCGGCACGTTCATGCAACACGAGGTCCGTACGCCGAACGTCCAGTCAGGCCTCGCGGTCGACTGGAACGAGCTCGCGCTGCCGTGGATCGACGACGTCGTGCCGTCCAAGACCGGGCTCGCGTGGACCACGACGATCGACGGGGGCGCGGGTGACGTGATGCTCGCGAGCTGGCGCGGCTCCTGGAATCCAGGCCGGCCGGTCACGGTGACCTGGCGCTACATCGGCCCACAGACCACCAACACCCTCGTACTGCCGCGGCTGCCATCCGCCTTCTCCGAGCTCGATCCGCAAGCCGCCGCGGGTGACACGACGCACACGATCGGGTCGGCCCAGGTCGTGTTCATGGACTACGAGGACATGACGTCGTACGCCCAGATCCGCCCACATGCGGAGAACTACCTGAGCAGCACCGTCGACGCCGAGACGATGTTTGGCGGGCTCGGCTTCACGCGACGAAGCGCCAGTCGCGGCGATCGATAGACTACAATCGGTCCGTGAAGGGCCTAGCCACGCTCGCGCTCGTCCTGGCCACTGGCTGCGGCGAGGTCGTCAAGAACAACAACGATGCCGACGGCGACATGAGTGATGACGCCGACGGTGACACCGACGCCGACGGCGACAACAGCGAGCCTGATGCGCCGCCAGCGCCCGTCGCCACGCGATTCCGAGCGCTGTCGTTCAACCGCGATGGACTGCCGGAACCGAACGCGACGTTCTTCGTGACCGATAGCAGTGGCGCGGTCATCGGTACGGGCCCCACCGACAGCGATGGCTACTTCACGCTCGACTTGATCGATGAGGTGACGGTGACGCTGGTGAGAAAGGGCGCGGACAACGGCGAGGAGCTCCGCTACGAGCTCGAGACGTTGCTGGGAGTGAAGCCCGGCGACGACATCGTGTTCGGTCTTCCCGCTGCTCCGTCCGCGACGATCACGGCCACGATGGAAGCCTACGCGCCGACCATGGCCACACTCACCACGCCCTGCTTCAGCCAGAGCACGAACGTCGACGGGTACCTCAAGCTCGAGTTCACCGATGCGTGTCACAGTTCGACGTTCGAGGTCTTCGGCTACGCGGGCGTCGGTCGAAGCGCGACGTACTTCTATGCAGATGCGCAGCCGTTCATGGATAGCGGCTTGTTCGACACGCCGGCGTTCACCCGTACGGTCCAGCCGTTCACGATGACGCTCGTGAACATGCCCCTCACCATCGGCGCCGTGGCCGTGGGGCGTTCGACGCTCGTCGGCGCGCGTAGCGCATACTCGGCGGAGACCGAGGTGGAACTGATCGCGCCCACGGACACGGTCGACCTCGCGCTGACGTATCCGCCGGTCGTGGGCCTCCGCTCGGAGACGAACGTCACCCTCAACTCCAACGTGGGCCCCATGGTCTACCTCGACGAGGCGCGGCACGCAGACGGGGGACCTCTGCATATCGTCGACTTCAACGAGCGCCTGCTCCCGATCATCGATTCGGTCACCATCGATCTGACGGGCATCCAGTGGACCGAGTCGGCGAATACCGGCATGGGCGATGCCGCCGGCGCCATCGCCTTTTACAGCTGGACCGACGAGACGCAGCGCCAGGTCGATGTGGCGTGGCGCGTGATCGGCCCGACGCTGACGTCTCCGCTCGCTCTACCGGCCATGTCCGCCTCGTTCGGAGTTCCAAATCCGGCGGACGCCATCGGTGTGGTCAACACGTTCGGCGGCGTCATCGGTATCGAGGTCGATCGCGTCGCCACGTACGACGAGCTGCGCCCCAACTTCGAGGTGTTCCTCTACACGACCGACACGGTCGAGGGGCTCTACCCGGGCGAGGGATTCACCATGCGGCGCACGCAGGCGACGACGAACACCAACAACGGGATCGCTCGCCAGCGGGGCGGGATGCTCCTCCCGTTGTCAGCGGCTGACCGCCGCGGCGCGCACGCGGGTCAGTAGCGCCGCCTTCGCGGTCGCGGGCAGGAACGACGCCCGCACCGCATTCTCCGCACACCTGACCAGCTCCGCCGCGGTGAGGTCGAGCGCCGCGACGAGGGCGCGGTAGTTGTCGGCGACGTAGCCGCCGAAGTACGCCGGATCGTCGGAGTTCACGGTCAGCACGACGCCCTGGCGCAGGAGCTTGGCGAAGTTGTGCTGGGCGAGGTCCTTCACCACGCACAGCTTGACGTTCGAGAGCGGGCATACCGTCAGGGGAATCTGGTCGCGCACGAGCCGAGCGACGAGCGCCGGGTCTTCATCGCAGCGGACGCCGTGATCGATCCGCTCGGCCTTCAGCAGGTCGAGGGCCTCCGTGATGTACTCGGCGGGACCTTCCTCGCCAGCATGCGCCACGACGCGGAGCCCCAGCCCGCGGGCCCGGGCGAACACGCGCTCGAACTTCGACGGCGGGTTGCCACGTTCGCCGGAATCGAGCCCCACTCCGACGAACTCGCTGAGATACGGCAGCGCGGCCTCGAGCGTCGCGAACGCATCCGCTTCCGGGAGATGGCGAAGGAAGCAGAGGATCAGATCCGACGTGATGCCGTAGCGCTTGTGCGCGTCCTCCATCGCATCGCGAAGGCCTCCGATGATGACGTCCATCGGCACGCCGCGGACGGTGTGCGTCTGCGGGTCGAAGAACAGCTCGGCGTGTACGACCCCGTCGGCGTACGCGCGGGTGAAGTACGAGCTCGCGAGCGCGTAGAAATCCGTGCGGTCGCGCAGGACATCGCAGCCGGCGTAGTACAGGTCGAGGAACGACTGGAGGTCGCTGAAGTTGTAGGCCGCGCGCACCGCCTCCACCGACGCGTAGGGCAGCGCGATGCCGTGCTTGGCGGCGAGGCCAAACATCAGCTCGGGCTCCAGGGTCCCTTCGATGTGCAGATGGAGCTCCACTTTCGGCAACCGCCGGATCAGGGACTCCCGGGCCACATCCAGTTTCTTCATTAGTGATCCGGTATCACGGCTTGCCCGAGAGGGGGCGGGTGGGTACGGTCCGACCCCTCATGACCGAGGCCACTGCTCCCGTGATCTTCGACGCCGTTCCGCCGCTGGCGGCCGAGCTGAGTCTTCCGCCGGCCTCCGTGGCTGCGGTGCTCGCATTGCTCGACGAAGGGAGCACGGTCCCGTTCATCGCGCGTTATCGCAAGGAACGAACGGGCGGCCTCGACGAGGTCCAGATCCGCGCCATCGAGGAGCGTCGCGAGTATCTCGTGGAGCTGGAGACCCGGCGGGCCGCGATCCTCGCGTCCATCGCCGAGCAGGGCAAGCTGACGCCCGAGCTCGAGGCGGCCATCAAGGCGGTCACGGGCAAGAGCGAGCTCGAGGACCTGTACGCCCCGTACCGCCCGCGCCGCAAGACGCGCGCCTCGGTCGCTCGCGAGAAGGGCCTCGAGCCGCTCGCGCTGCGCATCAAGAGCCAGTCGCTCGAGGGCAATGTCCTCGAGGAAGCCGCGGGTTATGGACTCGCCAGCGCCGACGAGGCGCTCGCGGGCGCTCGCGACATCGTGGCCGAGGGCATCGCCGATGCCGCTGATGTCCGCGCCTTCGTGCGCCGCGAGTACGCCGAGCACGGCGGGCTCGTGTCCGAGGTCGTCCCCGGCAAGGGCGACGAGCCGACGAAGTTCGAGCAGTACTACGCGTTCGGCGAGTCGGTGAAGACCATCCCGTCGCACCGCTTCCTCGCGATTCGCCGCGGCGAGGCCGAGGGCGTGCTGCGCGCCCACGTGGCGGTCGACGCCGCGAAGGTCACCGCGGGCATCGAGAACATGGTCGGCCTCGTCGGCGAGTCGCCGTGGGCCGAGCAGCTCCGCCTCGCCGTCGCCGACGCTCACAAGCGCCTGCTCGCTCCTAGCGTCGAGAACGACGTTCGCGCCGAGCTGAAGGCGCGCAGCGACCAGGCCGCCGTCGACATCTTCGCCGGCAACCTGCGCAATCTCATGCTCGCGGCCCCGCTCGGTACGGCGAGCGTGATCGGCGTCGACCCCGGCCTGCGGACGGGCTGCAAGTGCGCCGCGATCGACGCGACCGGCAAGTTCCTCGGAACGGTCACCATCTACATCACCCAGGGCGATGCCCAGCTCGAGAAGGCCAAGGCGGACTTCCTCGACTTCGTGAAGAAGTTCGCGCCGCGCGCCATCGCCGTCGGCAACGGCACGGGGGGCCGGGAGGCCGAGGCCTTCGTGAAGAAGACGCTCGCGGAGGGACTCGCCGCGAGTGGTGACGCCACGGCCTCCAGCCCGAAGCCGTTCGTCGTGCAGGTGAACGAAGCGGGCGCCAGCGTGTACTCCGCGTCCGACCTCGCCCGCGAGGAGTTCCCCGAGCTCGACCTGACGATCCGCGGCGCCATCTCGATCGCGCGCCGTCTGCAGGACCCGCTCGCGGAGCTCGTGAAGATCGAGCCGAAGTCGATCGGCGTCGGTCAGTACCAGCACGATGTTCACCAGCCGCTCCTGTCGAAGAAGCTCGGCGATGTCGTCGAGAGCTGCGTGAACGCGATCGGTGTTGATCTCAACACCGCGAGCGCCTCGCTCCTCGGCTACGTCGCCGGCATCGGCAAGGCTCTCGCGAAGAAGATCGTCGTGCACCGCGACGCCGCGGGTGCCTTCTCGTCCCGCGCGCAGCTCCTGGACGTCCCCGGCCTCGGCCCCAAGGCGTTCGAGCAGGCCGCGGGCTTCTTGCGCATCCCCGGGGCGACGAACCCGCTCGATCGGTCGGCGGTTCACCCCGAGCGCTACGCTCTCGTCGAGACCATCGCGAAGGACGCCGGCGTGGAGCTGCCGCAGCTCGTCGGCAACCAGGAGCTCGTCGACAAGATCGACTTCAGCAAGTACGTCACGCCCGAGGTCGGCGAGCCCACACTCAAGGACATCGCCGCCGAGCTCGGCAAGCCGGGGCGCGATCCGCGTGCCGAGTTCTCGCCGCCGGCGTTCCGCGACGACGTCACGTCGATGGAAGACCTCAAGCCCGGCATGGTGCTGGAAGGCATCGTCACCAACGTGACGGCGTTTGGCGCCTTCGTCGACATCGGCGTTCACAACGACGGCCTCGTGCACGTCAGCCAGCTCTCCGAGCAGTTCGTGAAGGACCCGGCGGAAGTGGTGAAGGTTGGCCAGAAGCTGACCGTGCGGGTCCTCGAGGTCGACAAGGAGCGCAAGCGCATCGGCCTCTCGGCTCGTCGTAGCAACGCCGAGCGCCAGCGAGCGCAGCAGGCCGAAGGCGGTCGCGGCCCGCAGCAGCGCGGCGATGGTGGCGGCGGTCGCGGCGGTCGCGGCCCGCAACCGGGCGGGGGCGGTCGCGGCCCGCAGCAGGGCGGTGGTGGGCGTGGACCGCAGCAACGCGGTGAGGGTGGCGGTCGTGGCCCGCAGCAGGGCGGCGGCGGTCGTGGTCCACGCAATCAGGGCGGGCGGGGTGACCAGCCGCCGTTCCGCGGCGACGGTCGTCAGCAGCAGCAGGGCGGCCCCGTCGACGGTGGTCCGATCGAGGGCGGCCAGTTCGGGATCGGCGAGTTCGAGGCCCGTCAGTTCGAGGGTGGTGCGCCCGCGGGCACAGGTCCGGTCGAGGGTGGCGGGGGCGGTCGTCCGTCGCGCCAGTGGCAGGGGCGCCCCGGCGGCGACCAGGCTGCGCCGCACGATGGCGGTCCGAACGCCGGACAGGTCGCGGAGGGCCAGGACGGTCCGAACGCCGGACAGGCGGCCGACGCGGCGAACCATCGTGGTCCGCGCGGCCCGCGGGGCGGCAATCGTGGTCCGCGTCAGGGCGGCTGGAACCAGGGCGGCGGCAACCAGGGCGGCGGCAACCAGGGCGCCTGGAACCAGGGCGGCAACCAGGGTGGCGGCGGTCGTCGCGACGATCGCGGTCCGCGTCAGGGCGGCGGCAACCCGGGCGGCGGGAACTGGCAGGGCGGGGGCAATCCGCAAGGCGGCCGCGGCAACCCGCCAGGTGGGGGCAGCGGGCAGGGGGGAGGCCGTCGCGATGATCGTGGTCCGCGTCGTGACGACCGCGGACCGCGCAACGACCGTGGCCCGCGCGATGACCGTGGACCCGAGCCGGCGGAGGGCTGGGGCGTGTCAGGCTTCACCAACAATCCGTTCGCGAAGCTGCAGGGCGACAAGAACAAGTCGAAGTAGAGCTGCCGGCGCGGCATCTTCCACGAAACTGCTGGGGCAATGATTCATGAATAGTGTGGCGCGCACGGTAGGAATGCGGCGCATCGCCATGGCCGGCATGTTGCTGGCGGCCTGCGGCTCGAAGGACGAGTCGAAGGGCACGGTTGATGGGGCGGCGGGATCCGCGACGGGCGCGACGGGCACGGCCGGCTCGGCCCCGGGCGGCGCGGGTTCGGGTACCGGTGCGGCGACGACCAGCGCGGGCAGCGGCGCCACCGAGTCGGATCCTCCGTCCGGTCCTCGGACCGAGCACGCGGTGTTCCAGCTCGTCGACAACCGCCACGCGGCCCACCGGCTCGTCGACAACGAGCTCGTGATCGACGGCGCGGACATCGGCTTCGCGCGCTACACGCGGTTCAACCAGCCAAAGCCGATGTGGCGGCTGGGCAAGACGGTCGGTGGCGAGCGCGCGGCGTTCGGCGATCGGGCGGCGGTGATGGAAGTGCCGCTGTCGGACGAGCAGGCGAAGGCCGTCGCCCGGCTGTCGGCGCGCGTGTACAGCGGCACGAACGACAACACCGTCGGTATCAAGGTGAACGGCCGCCGAGCGGGCAAGCTCGTGCTGGCGAAGGGGTGGCAGGAAGTCCAGACGCCGATCGAGGCCGAGCGCTTCATGGCCGGCGAGAACCAGATCGTCCTCGAGGCGCAGAACGAGGGGCCCGCGTGGGCGTGGATTCGCCTCGGTGCGGCCGGGGACAAGGTCGAGGATCCGCGCGCGGCGGCGACGTTCGATGCCGCGGGCAAGTCCCTCTCGCTCGCGCAGAACGCATCGCTGTCCTGGTACGTGACGATTCCCGACGGCGCGCATCTCGTGGCCGACGTGAAGGAACCGGACTGTCGCGTCGAGGTCACGGCGACGACCGGCGATGCGACCTTCGCGGGTGGTCGCCTCGGAGGCGGCACGAATCGCGTCGAGCTGTCGAAGGTTTCGAACCGCGTGGTGGTGATGACGCTGACCGCGCGCGAGTGCGCCCGCGCCACCGTCGTGCAGCCCCGCGTGACCTTGCATGGTCCCGACCCGGTCGCGCTGCCCAAGGCGGCGCCGCCGAAGTACGTGGTGCTGTGGGTGATGGACGCGCTGCGCGCGGATCGCATCCCGACGTTCACCCCCGGCGCGCGCGCGCAGACCCCGAACTTCGACGAGCTCGCGAAGTCGTCGGCGATCTTCCGGCAGCACTACGTGCAGGGCAACGAGTCGCAAACGAGCCACTCGTCGATCTGGACGAGCGTGTACCCGGCCGTCCACGGCGTGTTCACCGCCGGCAACGAGATCAAGTACGTCCTCGACGACAAGTTCACGACGCTCGGCGAGATCTGGAAGCAGGCGGGCATGGCCACCGCGGCCGTCACCGCCAATGGCTTCGTGACCGCGTGGGGCGGCTACGGTCAGGGCATCGACGACTTCCGCAACATGATGCGGGAGAAGGGCACGATCAACGGACGCATCCAGGCCGACGTGCTCGTCGACGAAGCGCTCCGTCGCATCGACAAGCGGCGGGAGGGGCCGACCGCCCTCTTCCTCGGCACGATCGACAATCACTCACCGTGGGTCGCCCGGCGGCCATGGGTGGACCTGTACTCGCCGAACTACTCGGGGCCCTTCATCGATGAAGGCACTGCCGAGGGCCTCGGCCTCATGAAGGGCAAGATGGGTTGCCATCGTCGCCCCGCCGACAAGGAGATCGAGCGACTCCGCGCGATCTACGACTCGTGCATCAGCTACGTCGATGATCAGCTCGGCCGCTTCATAAAGCAGATGAAGCAGTGGGGCATCTGGGAGCAGACGATGCTCGTGATCACCGCCGACCATGGTGACGAGCTGTTCGAGGAGAAGCGCTGCGGCCACGGCGCATCGCAGCGCGACACGCTGGTGCGCGTGCCGCTCGTGATTCACTACCCACCGCTGTTCCCGGCCGGGTTCATCGACGAAGGCGTGGATGGCGTGGATATCCTGCCCTCGATGGTCGAGGCACTCGGCCTCCCGCCGATGGAGCAGGCGCAGGGCCGCTCGCTCGCGCCCCTTGCGCAGGGCTTCGGTCGGGGCTGGGCCCAGCCGTCGTATTCGTCGCAATACGAGTACGCGCATACGATGCGGATCGGCCGCTGGAAGGTGCGCGTCCCGAAGCCGGGGATTCCGCTGATCGAGGACCTCGTCGCCGATCCGGGCGAGACGAAGGACTTCTCGCTGACCAACCCCGTCGAGCGCCGCATGCTCACGGACAACCTCGGGCTGTTCCTCGCGCAGCGTACGAAGTGGAAGAAGCGTGAATGGGGCGTGACCACGGCGGTGACCGCGGAGGGCGCCGCGGCGCTCGATACGGCGACCTATCGATGAGGGCGCTCCTGCTCCTCCTCGTGGTGGGATGCGCCGGCTCCGAGGCCGTCCAGCCGGCGCCGCCCGTGCCGCCGCCGGACGCGGGGATCGACGGGGCGCCGGATGCGCCGCCCGATGCGTCGCCGGATGCGCCGCCCGATGCCCCCATCGACGCGTGGATCGGCGAGACGCCGTTCGACTTCCCGCCACCCCCCGTCGTGCCGCCGATCAGCGATCCGCCCGAGGCCGCCGATATCGGGTGGCGCCGGGGCTCCCTGCACGTGCACGCGCAGCCGAGCGGCGATAGCAAGACGCCGATTCCCGAAGTCATCAAGTGGTACGAGGACCGGAAGTACGACTTCATCGTCCTCACCGACCACAACAAGGTCAGCGAGGTGAGCTCCGAGTCGACAGC
>LNFM01013389.1_pt1 | contig 10455 bp, 7 predicted proteins | sample 596031 | NCBI WGS metagenome assembly LNFM01 (sample SAMN04254537, study PRJNA301005) | activated carbon metagenome | isolation source: dual media filters at the Ann Arbor, Michigan drinking water treatment plant | place: USA: Ann Arbor | reverse complement strand
CAAGGCCCGGATCATGCGCGAGTGGCCTGACGCCCTCGACCTGTCGCGGGCCGACCACCTGGCCCGCGCAAAGGCCGGTGAGGGCAAGGTCTGGCTTGGCCACCCTGGCAGCATTGGCGAGGGCGTGGACGGGCTGCAAGAGCACTGCCACCGCGTCATATTTTTCGGCCAGACCTGGCGCCTTGACCTGCACGACCAGGTCATCGAGCGGGTCGGGGCCATGCGACAACTGCAGTCTGGGAAAGACCGGGCTGTTTTTGTAGACTACATCGTGACAGAGAACACGGTGGACGAGGTCGTCATGGTTCGCCGTGACGGCAAACGAAGCGTGCAGGATCACCTGCTTGACTACATGAAAGTGAAAGTATGAAAACCCTGACGATGAAGTTCAACCCCAACACCGGCGTGTCGGTGCAGGTGCTGTACGGCCCGAACATGACATACGCCCCGACGGTCGCCCATTTTCGCCAGCTCTTCCCGACGTTGGAGTGGGGGTACAACCCGTGGACGGGCACCCGTCGCCGTGCGGTGGACATCGACCAAGACCCCTACGGCAAGCTGATCGTGGCGCCTGACGAACCCCTAGCAGCCGCGTCGTGGCCCCAGCTCGACAACGTCGATCCGGCGCAGGCGTCCAAGATCATCGAAGGCTTCAAGCCGGTCACGGTCGATCCAGGCAAGGCACTGGCCCCCGAAGTGCGGGACGTGCTGAACCAGCCCGACGGTCACCCGCTGTACCCCGTCTTCGTCGCCGCCATTGAGCAGGCCATGTTTGGCAAGGGCGTGCGCCACGGCGGCGCACTGACGCCGTTCTTCGATCAACCCTGGCACCACTACGCCAAGCTGCACGGCCGTGGGTTTCTCACTGGCCAGGCTGCCAAGAAGCTGGAGGAAGCGGCCAGCGGGAAGCAGGGCGAAGACTTCCGCCGCGAGGTGTTGGGCGCCATCGTCTACTGTGGCATGGCCTTGCTGCACGAGGAACAATCGAAATGAGCGACAACTTTGACATCGCCACGGAACGCGAAGAGTTCTTCCGCGACAACGCCCTGCGGGAGCGCAAGCCCGCTGGCCCGGTGGCCACCGGCCGCTGCCTGCATTGCGACGAGGTGCTGGACGACGTGCGCCGGTGGTGCGACAGCGACTGCCGCGACGGATGGGAGAAGAGCCGTGCACGCCGTTGACCAGGCCGTCGCCGACTGGCTGCTGATGGAAAAGAAAGCAGCCGCGTGGGGGCGGCTGCGTGCCTGTGCGGAGATGGCAGGCGCCATCGGTCTGCTTGCGCAGATGGACAGCCTGGTCAGCGCCGACCGTGCGGGTGCGACCACGCTTCCAGCTGGGCCAGCCGCGCCCGAATATTCCGGTGCTCCGACTCCAGCTCGTCCAGCCGCACCCGTTCACGCGCTAGGGCTTCAGTTGGGAGAACGGCTGCCGGGGGTGGAATAGTCGGCGTCGTCGCAATGATGACGCTGATGATGGGGGTGATGGCCAAGACAATGGCCACCGCCACCCGGCCCCACACGATGGTCATCCCAAGGCGCCCGGCGTCCTCTTGGGATACCTTGTCGCTGACGTTTTCGGGGACGCCGATGTCAGTAGGCCCGATGCTGGCCGGGGGTTTCTTTTCGTCTGCCGCCATGTGTCACCTCACTGCGCGGGTTAGGAGCGCTGTCTTCTCGGCGCTGCTCCGGGTGCTGCCGTAGTAGTAGGACACAATCGCTGTCCAAGCAGTTCCCAAACTGCCAAGCATCACCAGCAGGGCGTCGCCACCTTCTTGCGGTTTGCCGTGCACCAGCAGGTAGAACAGCACGCCGAAGAACCCGGCCGTGACCGCGAACGCCAGGATGCGTGGCGTGGCGGTGTCGCCCGTCTTGGCCTCACGATCCCGCGCGCTGCTGCGGTCGGCCGCTTCGATCTTTTCGATGTCGATGTCCAGTTCGCGCATGCGTACCACGAGCGCCTGCTCGGCGGTCTTCAGAGCGACGAGCTGGTCGCCCGACAGCTGGCCAGCGGTGAGTGCTTCCTGCACCCGCTTTACCGTGGGGGCTTCCATCCCCAGCGCGGCCCCCAGCGCGTCCACAGCAAGCCCGGCGAGAGGCCCGCCTAGTAGGGTGGCAGCGGTTGGCGCAATCGCGCCCAAAACGGTTTTCCAATCCATGTTATGTCCCCGGTGCAAATTGCCAGTCGCCAGTACGCATCTGGTCGGCCATGCGCTTAGCGCGTTCTGGTGTCTGGTCTGCCCACTTGCTGTGCAGCATGGCAGCCGCCGCGTCCTTGTAGCGGCCGTCCTGCACCAGCTTCAGGGTGTTGACAAAGCCCAGCAGCCCGTCGACGCCCATCTGAAAACTCATGTTCAGCAGCACGCCCTTGCGTGCGTCGTCGAGCTGCAGGAACCACGGCAAGCGTCGGCCCAGCTCGTTGATGCGCTCGTCGATGTCGTTCTGCAGCAGGAAGTCGATCTCGTAGGGCCGAAGCCCTGCGCCCTTCTTGCGCGGGTCAACCAGGCGCCCGACGCCGATGGTGTAGAAGCCCAGGTGGTCTTTGTAGACCGTGGACTTCTCGCCCTCGTCGCCGCGCAGTTGTCGTGTCAGGTCTTGCTTCATAGCGGTGCTTTCAAGGTTCCGAAGTAAGAAGCCAGCCATGCCAGGCCAGCGCCGATGGTGGTAGCCGCGCCGCCGAACATCAGCAGCACCCGCCACCCACCGCGCGCTTCCGATAGCTTGTCCAGCACGCGATCCAACTTCTTGTCGATCTCGCTCTGCTCCCGCCGCAGGCTGTCAACCTGGCTTTGCAGCGAGAACACGGCGCCTTTGACTTCGCCGAAAACAACGGGGTCGATCATGCCTGTGTCCTTTTTTGCCAGTGCGTCCAATAGCCGGTCTAGCTCACCCATCTTTACAGTTCCGCGCTGGCCGTCAGCAAGCTGTTGTCCATCAGGTAACTGCCGGTGGCCGTGGCGGTCACCAAGAGGTCAGCCTTGAAGTTGCTTGGGTTGAGGGCAGTGATCGACGCCACGTTGGTCAGAGTCCCCCCAGTCAACGTAAGCGTTGGCAACGCCGACCGCATCTCGCACGGAAAAGCGTAGCTGCTGCGGGCGCCGTTGCCTGCCAGAAGATACCCGCCTTGTGTGACAGCTGTGCTGAAGAAGTACCGGTGGCACTGCTGCGCCACGACGCCGATGCTGGAGCGCTCGTAGGGGGTGGGGTTCTGGCCGACCTCCAGTTGCAGCTGGGTGACCTCGATGGCAGCACCGATGGACAGCCCCCAGTTGGTGTGGCCAACCGCAGCGATTAGCGTGCCGACTTGCCAGGCTCCAGCGTTGCCGACCGTCTGCAGAGTGCCGGTGTTGATGGCGCCGATCTGGACAAGAAGCCCACCCAAAGCGGTGCGGGGGATTGCCAGCGCGGCAGGCAGCACTGGCAAGAAGATCGTGACCCGCTGGACGACGCCTGCGACAGCAGCGAAGCTGGTCACAAAGCTGCGGTTGCCCCCTTGGTCACGCACAGCCACGCTGTAGTTGCCCGACAGGTTGGTGTTGAACACGAACGACAACACGGCAGGCTTGCCGACCATATCGAAGCAGTTGAACCCTTCGATGATCTGCAAGATGCCACCCCAGGCGTTGCCGCCAGTCACGTTGGTGTTAGCTGTAGTGGTGGCTTGGCGAACCGTGTTCTCGGTGATCCCGTCAACGACCACCGTCCCCTGCACCTGCGTGAAGACACCACCAGCGCTGACGTTGGTGGCGAGAAAACGATCCGGCCCCCCATAGACGGCGGCGCCGCTGGTCACTGAAGCCCCCGCGCGCTGGGCGATCAAGGCCGCGCCGTTGATGATGCGGTTGCGCAGCGTGAAGCCCGCGCCGATGCCGATCTCGGTAGTGCTGGCGCTGATCGAAAACGGGTTGCCGACGATGCTCTGCGGGGCCACGTTCTGCAGCTTCTGGTAGGTGGTTTGCGCGTTGCCAAGGTTGGCCGTCAGCACCGCGAGGTTGCCCAGCTTGGTGGAGGTCACCGCGCCGTTGGCGATCTTGCTCTCGATCACCGAGTCGGTGGCCAGCTTCACGGCGGTCACCGCCCCGTCGGCGATCTTGGCGGTGGTCACTGCGTTGCTGCCGATCTTGTCTGCGGTCACCGCCGATGGGCCGATGCGGTCGTTGGTCACCGACCCCGCAGAGGGGATGCCGATGCCGATGGTCTCACCGATCACGACCAACACCACCACGCCGTTGCCGGGGGGTGCGGCGAACACCAGGGTGGTGTTCAGGTAGGCGTACTGCACGGCTGGGGTCTGACGCACACCGGCCACGTACACCGCCAGGTTGCCCAGTGAACCAGGGTCGACAGGCAGCACGAAGTTGGTGGCCACGCCGGTGCCCAGGTAGGTCTGGTACTGGAAGCCGAAGCTGCCCGCCAGCTGCAGGATGTCTTGGGCGTCGAGGTTTTCCAGCTTGCCGCTTTCGTCCCAGGCGATCAACGAGCCAGGCTCAGGCTCGGGGAAGACCAGGTCGACAGCTTTGGTGGCCACGCCCAGGCGTATCGTGCGGTTCAGCCGCTCCAGCAGCTGCTGCATCTGCATGATCGTGCGGTCGAGCTGGTTCTCCAGCGACTGGGGCCGGAAGGCGCCGCCGTCAGGGATGTCGTAGGCCTGGCTGTAGTCGATGTCGCCCAGGATCGTGATGGTGGCGCCGATCTCCAGCGCGCCCACCAGCGAGGTGACGAAGCCGCCAGGGCTGGTGTTCTGGTCTGGGTTCAGTGCGACGGTGTACTGGCTGGTCAAAACCAGGTCGGTCTCGACGCCCAGCGCGTCAGTGAAGACCACCCGAATGTCCTCTTCCGCGAACACGCGGAAGTTGAAAGCGAAGACGGTTACAAAGTCGTCCCCGAGATACGGGCCAGCCTTGCGCGGGGTCGATGGAATGGTCATGTGCGATGCTCCAGGGGATGCCGGGGATGGTAGGTCAACCACCCCCGGTCATGGATACCTTCAGTCTTTCGGCGGGGGGCCGAACAGTATGGAAGTGGCGGGCGCTTCGCCCTCTTCCCAGGCCTTCCAGCCCTTGTAGCTGCGGGTCAGCTGCACGGTGGGCAGGCCCAGCGCGGAACCCATGACGTTAATCATGGCCAGCACCAGCGGCTCGTCCACCTCGCCTTGCTCCGCTTGCTGCGCCAGCTTCTTCGCGTCGTTGAAAATCCGCCCGGCCGGTGGGCCGGTGTAGTCGAACGGCGACCAAAGGACGGGGGCTTCCCGCAACCCCACCAGCAAGCCGAACATGTACCCGGCTTGCCACTCCAGCAACTTCTGCGCCCAGTCTTCCGGCTCGTCGTCCTCGCCCCCGCCTTTCAGCAGGTAGGTGATAAGCGCTGGCAGGATGGCAGGGATGACCGCCAGCAAGGCCATGTCGGCGACCCAGCCCATGACCGCCTTCGGGTTCTTGAAGTCGGTGGTGCCGGTCTTCTCGACCATCAGGTTCAGCGTCGTGTTGAAGTAGCTGTAGAACTGGGTCAGGAACGGTTGCGTGCGCTGCACCCCGGCCAAGTCTTTGGTGGTGCCACCGCCTTGCGAACCCAGCACCGCTTCGTCGGCCAGGCCAACCGCTGCTTGCTCGTCGGCGCCCTCGTTCAACGCCTTCTCGTAGGCGCCGATCCAGGTGGGCACGTCGGCGACCATCTGCAACTTCTGCATCAGGAAGAACAGCGAAGCGTCGAGCACCTGCGCCGCTTTGCTCTTGCCGTTCACGCGCTGGCTGATCTCGCGCAGTTCGCGGTTGAACGTCTTGGCGCGGTTGGCCATGAAGGGCGACTTCTCCGCGATCCAGGTCATGCTGGACTCCATGCGGCTGGCGTCACCGGCCCACCGCGCGGCACCTTTCAACACCGGCACAACACCGATCCGCGCCATCGACTGGGTGAGACCGAAGGGCTGCAGCAGCGCGGTGGTCAGCGATGCGCCCATGACACTGCGGCTGATGTTCGACCGCAGCTTCAGCGCCAGCTGGTCGATCTGCGTCTGGACTGCTACGTCACCGACGGCGATGGCGTTGACGCTGTCCGACATCGCGGTCAAGGTCTCCGCGCCGTGTTGGTCGCGGATGGCCGACGCGATGCGGGGGTCGTTCAACAGCTTGTTGGCGTCCAGGAACCACTCATGCCAGGCCAGGTCGTGGGTGACCTGCGTGACGTGCTGCGTGATGACGTTCAGGCTCTTGCGCACCGGCCGGTCTTGCACCTCGGCAGCGCGCGGCTTCGTGTGCCCACGTCGGGTGGTCGGCCGTGCGCGGGCGCCGTCGAGGATTGTCTTTGCGGCTTGCTCGGCTTCGTCCCGCTCAGCCTTCAGGCTGCGCGCTGGGTCGTAGGCGATGGGGTAGTAGCCACCGCGCATCTGCATGGTGGTGCCGTCGGCCAGGGTCAGCTCGAACGGCACGGCCTCGACCTTGTCTTCGGCCACGCCGGTCACCCGCAGCTGCTTGGCCTTCACCTCTGGCCAGAAGCTGTCGAGGTATTCCCAGGTCTTGTTGACGAACGCCAGCTCTTCCCGCCCCAGCGTGCGGATGATGGCCAGCGCCTGGTCTTCCGTCCACTTGTCGCCGCTTAGCAGGCGCTGGCGGTTTTGTGGGTTGCCCCAGTTCAGGACAACGGCCAGGCGCCCCGCGCGCGTCAGGCTGGCGTTGATCTCAGGGATGAAGACCTGCGATTTAGACCCGGTGAGGCCGCCAGGCAGGGCCAGGAGCGGTTTGTAGAGGCCAGCCAAGGCCTCGGTAGCCTGACTCACCATCTGGTCTTCCTGCGCCCCGGCTTCGTTCATGCTTGCGATGAAGGCCTTGTAGAACGCGCCGTTGTCCTTGCCGCCGTCCATCTGGCGCACCAGGCTGTTCAACTTGCGGTGGGCTGCCCACGCGCCACGGAACCACTTGATGACCTTGCTGCCCTGGTTCTCTTCGTCAACGCCCACCACGCGGGGCTTGCCGCCGTTCTCCCGGATGCCGTCGGCGATCTCGGTGGCGATGGCGTCGAACTCCCGCTTGTCGCGGGCCTTCAGCAGCTTCGACTTCAGGCGCCCCAGGTGCTCGATGTTCTTGACCGCGTCCACCAGGCCACGGAACTGCTCGACGGTCAGCTCTTTGTAGCTGGTCGAGTAGGCCTCGTTCACCAGGTCTTCGTCGATCACGGGGTCGACGCCCATCTTTTGCTGGGCTTCGATCCACTTGACCAGGCTGGCCCGCTTGTCGATGTCGCGCAGGCTGGTTGACCGGCGCAGGTCGAAGCGCTCCAACAGCTTGTCGATCTGGTCGGTGTATTCCGGCGCCAGCTTCTGCCGCACGCTGTCCTTCTCGAACTTGCGCAGGTAGTCCACCGCCTTGTCCACCTCGGTCTTGGCGTCACCGGTGTACTTTGCCGCGTAGCTGTTCAGCAGCTGGTCGCGCTTCGCTGCTGCGGCACCTTGCTGGTCGCCCTTGGCTTGCGCCTGCAGCGCCCGCTTGGCAGCCCGGCGCTCAGCGGCCGTGTGGAACGACGGCTTCAGCTCGCCGATCTTGCGACGCGACACCAGCTGCTCGGCGAAGCCTTTGGCCGCGCGCATGATCGTGTTGACGCGGATCGGCTTGCCGTTGCGGTCAGTGCGGCCGGTCTCAGCGGTGACGCCCATGGCCGCGCTCAGTGCTGCAAGTTCTGTAGCAACAAACCGTGCGCGGGCCTCGTTGTGCACGGCCTCGTTCGCGGCAGCGTCGATGGCGCGGGCGTCGATCAAGTCGCCGTAGCGCTCCAGCATGCGCTGGTCGGTGACGCCTTCGATGATCTCGGCCGCTGGGGGCTGCTCGGCCAGGTCTTTCAGCAGGTGGTCAACCGACGTGTACCCGAAGCGCTCGGCTACGGTGGCCAGCTCCAGCTCTGGCAGCGCCACGGTAGGCCGTGGGTTCTCGCGCTCCCACAGCAGCGTCTTGCGCTCGGCTTCGTTGGCCAGCAGCTTCTTGTTGCGCGTCAACAGCTGGCCCTTCTTCAGACCGGTGACGCCCTCGGCTTCAGGGCTGGCCAGCAGTGCGGCCTTGCCCTCTTCCATGGCGCGCTCCAGGAACGCCTCGCGCCGACCGCGCCAGTCTTTCAGCGCATCGCGGTCTGCGGGGCTGCTGACGCGCTTGCTGCGGATGTAGTCGCGGGCTTGCTCCACCGCGCTGGCTTCCACCTCGGCGGTCACCTCGGCTTCCACCTCTTTGCGCTTGGCGGCTGCCTCGCGCTGCAAGGCCTTCAGCGCCTTGCCTTTGGCGTTGGACGCCCATTGCATGTCGCGCAAGCTGCGGGTCTGCAGCTCGTCGATGGCGTCGTTGCTGGCCTTAGCGTTCAGCTCTTGGTAGGCCTTCCACTCGGTCAGCGTCATCCCGGCTTCTTCGGCCGACTTGAACACCGCCTCGAAGTTGGCCAGGCGCTCGGCTTCTGCGATCTGGTCGTCGGTGGCCAGCATGCGATCCATGACCTGGCGGATGTCGCGGGACAGCCCCAGCGGGTTGCCGCTCTCTTCGCCCTGCTCCAGCACCTGGCCCCCAGGCGTGCCCGCGCGGGTGCGCAGGAATTGCGACAGCGACTTGTAGACCTGAGTAAGCCAGCTGCGGAAGCGTTGGAACACCGCGCGCAGCTCAGGGCTTGGGGCCTTGCCCTCGAACAGATACTGCTCGAACGACTCGGCCCAGCGCTCGTGGTGCGGGCGCTTCTCGTCCAGGGTCATCGCGTTCCACTTGGCGATGGCCGTCTGGCCCGTTTTCTTGTCGTCCTTGATGCCGAACCAGGACAGGATTTCACCCATGTCTTGGGCCAGCTCGACGGGGGCGCCAGGCTGGCTGCCGATGTCGGCCAGCACTTCCAGGAAGAAGTGGCCCGACTCGTGCAGGAAGGTCGAGAAGTCGGCGTTCTCGTTCAAGGTCAGCAGCAGCTGGGTCGGGCTGAAGGTGCCGCGCGGGCCTTGGTTCAGGTCAACGCCTTCATCGGGCACCAGCCCCTCGGTCGATACCCACTCGGGTAGCAGGCCGACCTTCTGCGCGGCGAACGCGGTGTTCTCCACCTTGGCTGCTTTGTTGGTCTCGCCGTCGGGGCCGAAGTTCACGTAGCTATTCTGGCCACGGGTCTCTGCCGTGACGGCGCGAATGGCGCTGCCAGTGAACAGACGAACGTGGGCTTGCCACGCGTTCTCTTCACCCTCGGCACGGAAGCCCGCGCCTTCAAGCCCGTGGCCGAAAGCGTCGTGCACTGCGCGGAACAGGTCGTTGGCGGTGACAGGGCGCAGCGTCCCGTTCTGGTCTGGCCACTGCATGCCGGTATCGGCCAGCATGGGGTTGCGGGCCAGGTCTTCAGCGGTCGGGCCACCGGCGCCGTAGCCGTCGTAGGTGCCGTACACCGCCATGCTCTTGGTCGCCCGCAGGTCGCGCATCGCGTTCCACGGGTTGCCTTCGTAGGGGTCGGTGTTCTGGTCGAAGAAGGTGAAGCTGTAGCCAGCGTCAACCAGGGCCTGGTACTGGGCCGTGGTTTGCTGGATCATGTTTTGGTAGGCCTCGGCCACCACCGGGTCTTGGGGCGCGTCAGCCATGGCGGCGAACGCTTCAGCGATGCGCGTGGCGCGCTCGGTGTCTACGCCTGCGTAGGCGGCTTGGCGTCGGAAGGTGATACCGTTGGCGCTGGCGTAGCGCTCGGCGATGGCGACGAGGTCGGCGTTTGGCCCGCCGCCTTTGACAGTTGGCGCACCTTCAAGCGGCGCAAGGCCTCGGCTTGAATAGCGTCCTGCTCCGTTTCCGGTTTCAGCATTTAGGTCTCCGTCGAGTTGGAAGAGGGAGCCAGTTGTGTCAACCGGGCCAGCTGCGCTTCGCTTGGCAGCTCGTCCGCCATTAGTTCCTCGTCGTCCTGCATTTCCTGGCCCCGTGACGCCAGGGTCTCCGCGTAGGCGGGCAACAGTTCGCCGGGCTGCGGTTTCGTAATCTTCAGCGTCGTCAGTTGCGTCATCGAAGAGTCCTTTCTCGGGCAGTTCGCCCTTCAGTTTTGCGAACAGGTCTTTCTCGTAGTACCAGAGAACAGCCTGCAGGTCAGCCATCACAATCGGGATGCCGTTGTTTTGTAGCTTCTGCTGCAATTTTAGCATGATCCCGCGCAGAAAAGCGCGGTCGGCGCCACCTTCTGGGGTCTGCTCGTCCAGGGTCAGGCCCTCGTACAGCGCCTTGGCCAGCATGTTCTCGCTGGTGCGCTCCAGGAAAGTCTTTTGCTTGCCGTTGGCGTCGATGCCACCCTTGGCAAACTTGGCCAGGCGGGCCTTGCTGTAGGCCATGATGTTGGGCACCAGGGGCACGACTTTGACCGCCGTGGCCTGGTCTTCTGGCGTCATCGCGCGGTAAGCCGCGATGTCTGCCAGGATGGCTGCAGGCGCCACGCCGAACGTGTCCAGCGCGGGGTCGGCCAGCTGCAGCTCCAGCTTGTCAACCTTGGC
>LNFM01013388.1_pt1 | contig 10456 bp, 10 predicted proteins | sample 596031 | NCBI WGS metagenome assembly LNFM01 (sample SAMN04254537, study PRJNA301005) | activated carbon metagenome | isolation source: dual media filters at the Ann Arbor, Michigan drinking water treatment plant | place: USA: Ann Arbor | reverse complement strand
CAATAAGTCCATTTTTATAGAGAAGCTCTGCACCGCCAGTTTCTTGCATTTCACGAATTATAATTGAGGCTGAAACAGGATATACTTTTTGTGTGTAACGGTTATTATAAAAGGCATAGGCCAGAGCCACCACCAGTGAAATAATGATCACATACCAAAACCTGATGGCACGTGACAATACCCGCTTAAAATCAAGGGACATTCCCTGGGATTGGCTTTTCTCCTCCTGGTCAAAAAAAGTATCAGCCATCTTAATTGGTAGTAGAATTAATGAGGGTAATCGTTATGAGAAGCAGTGAAAGAGATGATATAATAAGTGAAAGATTTTTACCAAAATAGGCTTGGTAAGGTCGTTGGCGAAGGGCCGGAACAATTAAGATATCGTTTTGATAAACAAAGTATTCGGGTGAATTAATGAAATTTTCATCCAGCAAATCCAGGTACCGTACTTGTGCCTTTCCATCAACCTGACGAATTAGTTTTATATTCTTTTTATCTGCCAAATCCGTTAAGCCACCAGCCAATCCAATGGCCTCAATATAGTTTATCCTATTAGTAGTAAGAATTACAGTTCCTTCCCGTTTAGCTTCTCCTAATATGGTGAACCTGAAGTTGATCAAGCGAACTTTTACTACTGGCGACTCCAGATACTGATCTGCTATTTCCTGGAGTTTTGCCTGAGCTTCATAGATTGTTAAACCTGCCACCTTTACTTTGCCGACTACCGGATAAATGATTTCACCACTGGGATCAACCAATTCACCAATCATAATTGCGTTGCCCTGAGTAAGCTGCATTTGCTGGGCCAAGATATTTCTATTGAAAATATCGTACTCCTGCGGAGTCAGGCTTTCAAATTGGACAGAAATATTGTCTTCGGGTTGAATTTTATACTCATAATCCTGAAGATCATACGATCGGATAATAGAATCCTTCGGTAAATCCCTCGCATTCACATCATCTTTCTGAAGATATACATACTTCTTGTTTGTTACACACGAAGCCATTAACAAAACTGCGAGGGTTAGCTGGATGAATTTGATTGTGAGTTGCTTCATTGGCATTCGTGCAATATCTACTTTAAAATTCAAATTTAAAATTCAAGGGTTGGGCTTTGAAAGTAAGAAACGAGTGTAGAAGAATTTCAATTTTAAATTCTGAAGTGCCTTTCCGCAGCTTCGCCTCCTCAGTCCCAGTGAGTTTTTTTGAAATAGACATAAGTAGTAAGACGTTAAGACGTCCTTCGTAGGACAGGTCTTATGTCTTAGGTCTTATGTCTAGCGTCTCTATGTCTTCCATCCACAGCAATAGCGCATCCCTCAACATAACTTCCTGAGGATCGTGCTCCAGCTTGTGCGTTACTTTAATATCCCGCTGGATCAGGGTTTTAGCCTTTATTACCAGTTTGTTTAAATATGCTTCGTCAATAACCCCAATCAACAACAGTTCAATTGTACCTGTATCTTTTCCTTTGGCATAGTCACCGATGATGTATGCCGCTTTTAAATCACCTAGTTTTGATACTATGCTCTCAATGATTTTATCGAGACCCAGGTATTTGTGGATCAGATTTTTTACTTCGTTATAAAGCGGGTGGGTTGTATTAGCGCGATAACGTATGGTGCGTCCATCTTCTACAGAGACCAGGTAGCCAGCTTTTGAAAGATTGTTGAGTTCGTGCCGGATCGCATTGGTAGATTCTCCAAACTCCTCGGCCAGCCCGCGCAAATAAGCAGAGGAGGCGCTGTTTGTGAAAAACTTGAGCAGCATCTTCAGGCGTGTTTTGGAGGTAATCAGGGTTTCTAACACGCGATAAAAGTACATCAAAAAAATGAATGAGTAATATTTTTACTCACTAATTTATGGTCAACCTGACCAAAATTCAACGCTTTTTACGAAGTAGCTCCGGGGTGAGTCTAACCAACAGGGATTGACCAATGGACTCTAAAGCCACTGTAAACTTATCGCCTGCGTGCGTTTTTATAAGGTAACCCACCATGCCTTTGAGCGGACCGTCAATTACTTCGACAGGGTCGCCAGCTTGCAGGTTTTCGAGTTGCTGACTTTCTAATAAGAGACCCGACTCCAAAAATCGTTTGATGGTTTCCAGTTCACGGGCTTGAAGAATGGCTGGCTTGTTATTGTGCCGGATATTCCAGGCAACTCCGGGCGTTTGAAGAATTGACGGAATCTTGTCTTCCGTTTCACGAACAAAAATGTAGGAGTTGAAAAGCGGTACTTCCACTTTCTTTTTGCGATCACTCCATTGTCGCATAACTTTTTGCATGGGTAGAAAAACTTCGAAACCCCTTCGGTGAAGTAAATCGTTTACTTTTTTCTCCTGACGACTTTTGGTATAAAATACTAACCAGTTTTTTGATGCCATAGAGGTATTAGGATTTTTTCAACGCGAAGATCTGCCTGCTCCGCCACTTGGCGGATTCGGCAAAGGCAGGCGCTAAGGCGCAAAGGTAAATTATAGTTTTAGTAGGAGTTAAGGTTATAGGCATTAAGAATTAAGAATGAAGAATTAAGAATTAAGTATTAGGAGTGGTAGGGAATAAAATCATTGAGCATGAAGTTAAACTCTTTTCACGTCCAGGGGATACAATGCTTTTGGCTCTTCCACTACATCGATAAAAAGTTCATCGAGGTCAATCTCCAATCCAGGCAATACCTGGCTGGTTGCTATATCCCCTTTGGTGAGCGGCTTTGAGGGTTGGTAGCCCGCTTCTGTTAGGGTAAAAATAATAAGTGAACGATCCTGGGGTTGAACAATCCAATATTCCTTTACGCCAGCTTGCTCGTAAATACTGTACTTCTCGTGCAGATCTTTTTTTACAGAGGATTTGGATACTACCTCCACCACTAAGTCGGGTGCTCCCGTGCAGCCCTCTTTTGTTATTTTTGATGGATCACACACCACCGTTATATCAGGTTGAACGACTGTATCTTTAATACCTGAAGGATCAGGTAACAATACATCGAAAGGGGCCGTAAAAACTTTGCAAGGTTTATTTCTTAAAAACTGATAGATACCCGAACTAATAGCTACCGTAATATGCTGATGCTGGCTTGACGGTGCAGGCGACATCTTAAAAATTTTACCCATGATCAGTTCTACCCGATCGGTAAACTGCCAGGTAAGGTAATCGGCATAGGTATACCTTTTTGTTAAATCCAATTGACCTATGTCGGTGATGGGCTTCATGTCAATGCGAACCTATTTTGTAGTGATAACAAAGATAAAGAAAGTATTAGGTATTGGGTATTGGGTATTGGGTATTGGGTATTGGGTATTGGGCATTGGGTATGGAGTATTGAGTATTGAGTCAAGGATTTGAAAATTTGAAATGAATGAATTTGAAGATGAAAGGATTGAATCGCAAAGATGCAAGGGGGGAATTAGGAATTAGGAATTAGGAATTGGGAATTGTTGGTAATGGAGAAGTTGGAAGTCGCAGTAGGCGGTAATCGGTAGTCGGTAATCAGTGCGTTGGTGCAAGGGAGTCTTTGCTCAGATCCCAGAACTTTTTAATAGTAGTCAAAAACTGTTTCATCTCCCCCAGCGGCACCATATTCGGTCCATCGCTCAAGGCTTTTTCGGGGTGTGGATGGGTTTCAATAAAAAATCCATCAACGCCTACAGCTGCGGCTGCTTTTGCGAGGTAAGGCGCAAACTGGCGGTCGCCCCCACTCTTGCCGCCCAAACCACCTGGCCGCTGGATACTATGTGTTACGTCAAACACCACAGGTGCATATTGCCGCATGATGGGAAGTGATCGCATGTCCACCACCAGGTTATGGTAACCAAAGCTTGAACCACGCTCGGTTAAAAATACATTTTTGTTGCCTTCGCCCCGCACTTTGTCGAGGGCATATTGCATGTCTTCGGGGGCCATGAACTGACCCTTCTTTACCTTCACTGGCTTGCCGGTTTTAGCTGCTGCAATCAATAAATCTGTTTGCCTACATAAGAAAGCCGGAATCTGAAGTACATCTACCACGGCTGCCACTTCTGCACACTGATACGATTCGTGTACATCCGTTACTACGGGCACTTTCAAATCATTGCGCACCATAGCGAGAATTTCAAGACCCATGTCAATAGACGGGCCGCGATATGATCCCGATGATGTACGATTGGCCTTATCGAAGGAGGCCTTGAAGACATAATCAATACCTAGCTCGGCACAGATTTTCTTTACTGTAGAACCTGTTTCCATGCAGATGTCGTAACTCTCAGCCGCACAAGGGCCTGCGAATAGAACCATGCGATCGCCACCGAGGGTTATTTGGTCTGTTAGTTTGACTTTTTCTTTGAATGTCTCCACGAGAAAGTTAAAAGTTGAAAGTTAAAAGTTGAAAGTAGGTATTAGGTATTAGGCATTGGGTATTGGGTATTGGGTTGGGTTAGGGTTTCAGGATTTTGTCGAGGACTCCTTTGGAAGCTAATATTAAATCGCTGACTTCGCGTGCTACGCCTTCACCGCCTTTTGATCTGGTAATTACATCTACGTTGGTTTTTACATAGTCCAGCGCATCAGCGGGGCAGGCAGATAGTCCGCAGTTCTGTAATACTTTCAAATCGTTGATATCATCGCCAATATAGGCAACCTGTTTCTTCTTTAGTTTGTGAAACTGAACCAGTTTTTCAAAGACGGCATATTTGTCCATGATGCCTTGGTGACAAAAATCAAGTTTCAGTTCAGCTGCGCGGTTGCTTACAATCCGGGATTCGCGACCTGTGATGATGCCTACAATAATACCGGCCTTTTTTAAATGACTTATGATATACCCGTCCTTCACATTGAACTGTTTGATCTCGCGGCCGGTGTCGTCATAAATAATTCCCCCATTGGTGAGTACACCATCTACATCAAAAAAAATGGCCTTGATCTGGGCCGCTTTCTTAATTTGGTCTTTTGTGTACTTGCTCAGGACTTCTTTTACCGGCATTTGCTGCGAAAATTGTCAATAAAAGGCTAAAATTAGGGAAAAATAATGGATAATTGATAGTGGATAATGGACAATGAAAAATAGAGATGTGAGAGTGGAAGCTCAAAGCAGAAAGTTAAAAGTTGAAAGCGAAAAGTCTAAAGTTTAAAGCGAAAAGCGAAAAGCTTAAAAGCTTAAAAGCGAAAAGCTTAAAAGCTGAAAGTATAAAGCTTAAAAGCTGAAAGCATAAAGTATAAAGTAAAAGGATTAAGTATGAAGGTTGTTAAGGTTGGTTTGTCGCTGGTTATAACGGTGGCATTGGTTTATTTTTTGAACCGGAGTTGGAATTTTGGGTCGCCCATTCCGCCTCTGGGGAAGTTCCTGGATCCCTTTGGTGGATTCTGGCAGAATGCAGAAGTGAAGGAAAGAGAAAATGAAACGCTTTCGCTGGAAGGACTTAAGGACGAAGTAATTGTCCAATATGATAGTCTTCTGATTCCCCATGTGTTTGCCAAAAATGATGAAGACCTTTACCTGGCGCAAGGTTATATCACCGCTAAAAACAGATTGTGGCAAATGGAGTTTCAAACCCATGCTGCTGCAGGCCGCATTTCTGAAATCATAGGCGCTGCCGCTTTGGATTATGACCGCACCCAACGCAGACGCGGGATGGTGTATGCTGCCGAAAATGCTTTGAAATCCATGGAAGGTGATCCCATTGCCAGAGCGATGGTGGATAGTTATACCCGCGGCATCAATCAATATATTAAATCGCTGAGTTACGAAGATCTGCCGCTGGAATACAAGCTTCTTAATTATAGTCCGGAACCCTGGACCAACCTGAAGTGCGGACTCTTGTTAAAAAACATGGCGCTTACCCTCAACATTGGCGACAAAGACCTGGAGATGACGAATGCGTTAAAACTTTTTGGTAAAGACGTAATTGAACTGTTGTGGCCCGATGATGAAATGATGGGTGATCCAATTGTTGACAATACAGGTAACTGGAAGTTTACACCCATATCTTTAGATAGTTTACCACTTGCCGTGCCCGATGAATATATAACTATTACACCACTGGAAAAACCATCCAAAGATGTGGGTAGTAATAACTGGGCTGTGAGTGGAAGTAAAACGCAAACAGGCTCCCCTATTCTTTGCAACGATCCACATCTCAATCTCACTTTACCGTCTATCTGGTATGTTATTCATTTGCAGGCACCCGGTGTAAATGTTATGGGTGCTTCCTTGCCGGGATCACCCGCAGTCATTAGCGGCTTCAATGATTCGATAGCGTGGGGCGTAACCAATGCGCAACGCGACCTCGTGGATTGGTTTAAGATTGAATTCAAAGACAAGAGCAAAGCCGAATATAAGAGTGATGGGCAGTGGAAAGCGGCACGCAAGGTGATTGAAAAATTTCTGGTTAAGGGCGGTGATTCCTTCTATGATACAATCACGTACACCCATCACGGTCCGGTGACGTTTGATGAAAGTTTTCATGGCGACAGTGAATTGAAGTTTTATGCATTCCGGTGGATAGCTCATGATCCTTCGGAAGAAATTCTGACGTTTTATAAACTCAATCGCGGAAAAAATCATGATGATTATATGGAGGCGTTGAATCATTATGGATCGCCCGCACAAAACTTTGTGTTTGCCAGCACGAGTGGCGACATCGCCATGCGCATACAGGGCAAATATCCGGTGCGCAGAAAAGATGAAGGAAAGTATGTGTTGGATGGCACGAAGACAGCTACCGAATGGCAGGCGTTTATACCCAATGAGCAGAATGTGATGTATAAAAATCCGGTGCGCGGATTTGTGAGTTCTGCCAATCAATATCCTGCCGATGCAACCTATCCCTATTATATAACCGCTACCAGTTATGAAGCGTATCGCAACCGGAGAATAAACAAACTCTTAACCGAGATGAGCGACATTACGCCTCGCGATATGATGGAGATGCAACTGGATAATTACAATCTGAAAGCAGCTGAAAGTCTGCCCGCGTTTTTAAGTTATGTGGATACCACCACGTTTTCTCAACCGCAACGTAATGCCTACCGAATGCTGAGTGCGTGGGATTATGAAAATTCTATAGAATCTGAAGCTGCCTCCTACTATGAAGCCTGGTGGGATTCGCTTTTTCCACTTGTGTGGGATGAAATCAAAAATTCAAAAATTGCACTGGACTACCCAACGGCCTACCAGACCATTAAACTGCTAAAAGAAAAACCTGATCTTTCCTTCTTTGACATAGTGGAGACTCCGGAAAAAGAAACTGCGCGCGAACTTGTCCATCAAGCCTTTATAAAAGGCGTAGAGAAAGTTGAAACCTGGAAGGCAGAAAAAAAGAAAGAGCCGCATTGGGCAGATTATAAAGACACGTTTATCGCACATCTTTTACAAGGTTTACCGGCCTTCAGTTATCATGTAGAGCATGGCGGCAATCATGATATTGTCAATGCTTCCAATGGCAAGGCCGGGCCCAGTTGGCGCATGGTTGTCAGTTTAGAAAAAACCAAAGTGCGGGCGTGGGGAGTTTATCCGGGTGGCCAATCCGGAAATCCAGGAAGTCCATTTTATAACAGTATGCTAAACACGTGGGCTACCGGAGAGCATTATCAATTTCAATTTGAACCTGAAGCGAGTAAAATAAAATCTGTGATTTCTTCCATCACCTTAAAACCTGCCACCAAATGAAATTCACTATACAACTTTTGGGTACGATTGTAGTTTGTTTCATTCTGCAATCATTTTTACCGTGGTGGACAATGGCCGTAGGCGCTTTTACGGTTGCCTACCTGGTTGGCAATAAAGGATTTCCGGCTTTTATTGCCGGCTTTGTTGCTGTAGCGATTTTATGGTTGGGTATGGCATTCTATATCGATGCACTCACCCACTCTATTCTTACGGAAAAGATCAATCGATTACTTCCGCTCAATGCATTTGCGGCCACATTGGTTGTCGGGGGACTGGTTGGTGGATTTGCTTCGCTGACCGGGGCGTTGATGAAGACGAGGTAAGGAAGCTGGAAACTGGAAGTGAGAGTGGATTCTGGATGCTGGAAAAAATCTAAACTTTGAAGGGAAACACCATTTCTACCTTTATATTTGCACTCCTTTTGAAAGAACTGAGCCTTAAAATTCAGTTCTTATAGTTGTTCTTAAAATGATTGGAGAGGTGGGTGAGAGGCTTAAACCAGCAGTTTGCTAAACTGTCGTACGGGTTAAACCGTACCGGGGGTTCGAATCCCCCCCCCTCCGCTCTTTTTCAAATTCAGGTCTCATAGCTCAATTGGATAGAGCAGCTGCCTTCTAAGCAGCAGGTTGCTGGTTCGACTCCAGCTGGGATCACAAAGAGTTGGTTGTTGAAGATGTTTTTATATCTTCGCGCCTCATTTAACATTCGGGGCGTAGCGTAGCCCGGTATCGCGCTTGGTTTGGGACCAAGAGATCGTCAGTTCGAATCTGGCCGCCCCGACTTGACAGGACAAGTTTGAATTTTTCAGATTTGTCCTGTTTTTATTTTGGCCTAACTCACTGTCAATCATATAAATAAATCGTACCGCCTCGTTGACGCGGGTAGTTCGAAGTAACGTTCCGTCAAAAGTCAACTTTTCTGGATACATCGAACTAATCACTTCGCGCTTCTTTTCGATACCTCCGTCATTGTAGATCGTGTCCAATACCAAAAGATTCTTCACGCCTTTGTCGAGCAGGCCATCAATGCTTACGTTATCATTCTCAGTTGCACTCAGCTTTGCCTCTAGCTTCTCCAATTTGGTTGTATACTCGGTCTTCATTTCCCGGAAGTCTTCAGGGGGAAGCTGCCTTGATGAAAGTAAATCACGGATGTAAGAAAGTTTGTCTTCCAGTTCTCTGATCTGCGATAACAGTTGCTTGTGACCATTTCGCAAATGACTTGTCTGGGTGTTCCATGACTCAATGAGTGTGATCTTGTAGACATCCGCAACCTCAGAACGTGGAATGTATTTGCTTAGCTCCTTGACAAAAACGTCATTCACCTTGTCCGCACGGAAGCGGCAGGTGCATCCATCAAAGCAATGGTAATAGGAATAATATTTTGTGTTGCCTTTGGATTTGCTACCTGTAAGAAGCTTGCCGCACTGGGGACAAATCAAAAATCCTCGTAGCGGCATGGTTTCATTGGATGCCACCTTAAGTCGGTATTTTCCCCTTTTCCGACCATCCAAAACATCTTGCACTTGGTAGTATAGCGCGTCCGATATAAGGGGTTCATGTTGTCCTTTGATCAGACGCTCCTCTTCTTCTTTGTATTTGGGGAGTTCTATTTTGCCACAATACACCGGATTGCGGATAGCAGTCCAAAACAAGCTTTTTGCACCTTTAAAACCTTTATCCTTTGCCATCTTGTAGACTTGTTCAGTATTGAATACACCTTCAGCAATCTTCTCAAATGACCAGCGGATTACGCCCGCCATTGGCTCTATTGGTTCAATCAATTTTCTACCCGATTCATCCGTCCTGTTGGCATACCCTACCGGGGCATGTCCCATGTAACGACCTTCTTTTTTGGCCCGGCGCATACCATGAATTACATTCAATGCACGCCTGTCATTTTCCACCTCGGGCGTTGCCAGGTAAAATGCCAGCATCAGTTTATTTTCAGGGATGGACAAGTCAAGGGGCTGTTCAATGGCCTGCGGTTCCACGCCAAGCTTGCGCAGGATATTTATCATCTGGTAGGCATCACCGGCATTCCGGCTGAACCGATCCCATTTCAAGAAGAGCACAAGGTCACTCTGTCCTCTATGTTTACGAAGGTTGCTCAGGTATTTTTGCCATTCAGGACGATCAAACGTTTTGGCTGAATGATCCTCATAGATCACCTTTCGTACCGTCAGTTTGTTGATGTCGCAATACCTGCGAAGCAGCTCCTCCTGACCCCGCTGGGAGTACCCTTTGTCGGCCTGTTCATCGGTACTTACTCTTATGTAAAGATCGGCTGTTTTCATAGGAGACGAATTAAGTTGCCAGTTTGATTTATGCTTATTGTTTTCCACCTTTTAGATATTGAGCAACCACAATATTTGCAAGTTTTCGGAGAAATTTGAGAATCGAAGCTGCCTGCTCAACCGACACTTCAACACCTTTTTCCTTGAGCATGGCCATTACTTTTTCCGGACTCAATTTCTCCATCTGGTACCTCCTGGTTCTATCCCGTCACCGGTAAGCGCGGCAAGGGGTACCTTATTAAACGCTAATATAAAAATATTTGTTTTGATAACATAATATATGTCTAAACTTTGTATAATTTAGTGCAATGATGGGCATTCACATCCATTTAGTATGAACGGAATGCTTTGATTTGATACCAATTGAATTCCTTCAAGGACGGAGCAAAACCAAAGAGAGCTAAATGAGCAGAACTTATAAGGTGACCTACAAAACGTACTTCAACGAGCGGCTCAAGGAAGTTTCTTTTCATGGCAAACTGACGCACCCCCTATACATACAAGTGACCTTTGACC
>LNFM01013387.1_pt1 | contig 10457 bp, 7 predicted proteins | sample 596031 | NCBI WGS metagenome assembly LNFM01 (sample SAMN04254537, study PRJNA301005) | activated carbon metagenome | isolation source: dual media filters at the Ann Arbor, Michigan drinking water treatment plant | place: USA: Ann Arbor | reverse complement strand
ACGGCCAGTACACCGTGTGGGGCAAGGTGACGTCGGGCATGGAGTTCGTCGACAAGATCAAGCGCGGCGCCGGTGGCTCGGGCGCCGTGTCCGCTCCGGCCGACAAGATGGTCAAGGTCCAGGTTGCCGCCGACGCGAAGGAGTGATCATGCGCCGCAAATTCCTCTTCTCGATGGCCGCTGCCGCCCTCCTCCCGTTTGCCGGCACCGCGGGTGCCGCCGACAAGGAGAACACCCTCTACATCGATCTCAAGGACGGCCGCGTCGTCATCGAGATGCTTCCCAACCTCGCGCCCAAGCACGTCGCCCAGATCAAGAAGCTCGCCCGCGAGGGCAAGTACAATGGCGTGGCCTTCCATCGCGTGATCGAGGGCTTCATGGCCCAGACCGGCGATCCCGAGGGCACCGGCCGCGGCGGCATGGGCGAACTGCTGCCGGCCGAGTTCTCCAAGACGCCGCACACGCGCGGCACGGTCTCGATGGCCCGCACCGACGATCCCAACAGCGCGCGCAGCCAGTTCTTCATCGTGCTCAAGGACTCGAACTTCCTCGACGGCAAGTACACCGTGTGGGGCAAGGTGACGTCGGGCATGGAGTTCGTCGACAAGATCAAGAAGGGCGCGCCGGGTTCGGGCGCTGTGGCGCCGCCGCCCGACAAGATGATCAAGGTCCAGGTCGCCGCCGACGTAAAGAGCTGACGCCGGCGACGTGACGGGCGCGAGGCCGACTTGAAACGCAGAATCGCTAGTGCGTCGGGAGCGGCACCCGCGAGGCCGTGACCAGGGAGACGGCCTTTATCTGAGCGTAGATCGGCTGCCCGACGGTGAAGCCGAGGACGCTGACGGCCCGTCTCGTCACTCGGGCCAGCAGCCTCGCGCCGCCCTGCCGATGCCCGATCGTGACGACGATATTGACCTGTGCCTCGCCCACCGGCTGCATGTCCACAACGGTCACCGGAATGACGTTCAGGATCGTGGTCAACGATGGCCGCTCGACCGCGAGGCTGACGTCTCTGGCGGCGATCCGCACACGATGCGACGGGGTTCCGTCACTGACGCGGCCCGGGACGAGCAGCGGTTCGCCGGAAGTCTCGAGCGTGGTCAGGAAATGCTCCGGATCGAACGACCGGACCCGGGCTTCGAGGACGCTGGACGCTTCCGGGCTTCGCGCGATCGGCAATCTCGTGTCGCTCAGCACATCTGCGAGCGGGCCGCTGGCCACCACCCGGCCGGCGTCCAGCAGCACCATGTGATCGGCAAGCCGCTCGATCTCGGAAATGTCGTGGGTGACATAGAACACGGGGATCGAAAGCTGGTCGTGCAGCTGCTCGAAGTACGGCAGAATTTCTTCCTTCGTCATCCGATCGAGTGCCGATAGCGGTTCGTCCATCAGCAGGACGCGCGGTTGCGCCAGGAGGGCGCGCCCGAGCGCGACACGCTGGCGTTCCCCGCCGGACAAGGCTCCCGTAGCGCGATCGAGCAGGGAGCCGATCCCCAGGAGATCGACGACATCGTCGAGCCTGATCTCCTCCGTCGCCCCCTTCCTCAAGGCGCGCTCAAAGCCGTACAGGAGGTTCCGGCGAACCGACAAATGCGCGAACAGGCTCGCTTCCTGGAAGACATAGCCGATGGGGCGTTCATGAGGCTCGCGGAACTGCCGGCTCGCATCGTCCTGCCAGACCTCGCCACCGACGACCAACCGGCCGGGCAAACGGGTGAGCCCGGCCATGCACCGCAGGATGGTCGTCTTGCCACCGCCGGAAGGACCGAACAGGGCCGTCACGCCGCGCATCGGCGCCTCGAACGCGGCATCGATGACGAAGCTGCCCACGCGCCCTGCGTATCGTGCCTCGATCGTGCCGACTTCGGTCATCGGCCGGGCTTCCCGATGCGCTTTTCGAGAACCATCATCGACAGGATGACGACGAACGAGAACACCAGCATGCCGGCAGCCAGCACATGGGCCTGCGCCCATTGCAGCGTTTCGACGTGGTCGTAGATCGCGATTGAAAGGACCTTGGTCTGGCCGGGAATATTGCCGCCGATCATCAGGACCACGCCGAATTCGCCGACCGTATGGGCGAACCCCAGCACGGCACCGGTCATGAAGCCCGGTCGCGCGAGAGGAACCGCGACCGTCCAGAAAACATCGCGGGGCGACGCACGCAGCGTTGCAGCAACCTCCAGCGGCCGGTCGCCGAAAGCCTCGAAGGCGTTCCGGATGGGCTGGACGACGAACGGCATGGAATAGACGACCGACCCGATGACCAACGCCTCGAACGTGAAGGCAAGAGTCCTCAGGCCGAAAAGACCGCCGATCCAGCCGCCCGGACCGTTCGGCCCCAGCGCCAGGAGAAGATAGAAGCCGAGGACCGTCGGCGGCAGAACGAGCGGCAGCGCCACGACCGTGGCGACCGCTTCCTTCCACCGCGCCCTGGAGCGGGCGAGCCACCACGCGATCGGCGTTCCGAGCATCAGCAGCAGGACCGTCGTGATCGCCGCCAGCAAAAGCGTCAGCCGTATCGGCGCCCAGAATTCATCCGACGAGAACATCGCCGGCGACCTTATCGTCTATTTCGTCGTGTAGCCGAACTTTTCGACGATCGCCGTGGCTTCGGGGCCTTTCAGGAAGGCGACGAAAGCCTTGGCCGCCTCGTTGTCCGCGCCGGTCTTGAGAAGAACGGCGTCCTGGCGGATCGGTGCATGGAGATCGGCCGGGACGATCCAGCGCGAGCCTCCGGGCCGCTCGACGACCTGGGACAGGGCGACAAAGCCCAGCTCGGCATTGCCGGTGTCGACGAACTGGAACGTCTGGGAGATGTTGGAACCCCGCACGAACCTGCGCGCAAGGGTGTCGTAGACGCCAAGCTTCTTCATGGCCTCGACGGCGGCCGCGCCGTAGGGCGCCGTCGCGGGGTTGGCGATCGCGAGCTTGTTGAACTTCGCCTCCTTGAGAGTCTGCTCGCCTTTGACGAGATCGGCATCCTTGCTGAACAGGACGATCTTGCCGATGGCGTAAGTGAAAAGGCTCTCGGCCACCGCAAGGCCATCGCCGGCCAGTTTCTTCGGTGTGGTGTCGTCGGCGGACAGGAACACCTGGAAGGGCGCACCCTGCACGATCTGTGCGTAGAACTGGCCGGTCGCGCCGAAACTGAGGATCGCCTTGTGGCCCGTCTTGCTCTGGAAGATCCGGGCGATCTCCTTGGCGGGCTCGGTGAAGTTCGCGGCGACTGCCACGTTCGTGTCGGCGGCCTGAGCCGGCATCGCCCCCGCGCCCAGGGCCAGAGTCGCCAGCAGGAACGCCACCGCCGCGCGGCCTCTCCTGACGAGACGGCGCTGACTGACGACTATCGGCACGGCGGTCCCCATTCGTTATGTTCAATAGAACACAACGAACTCTAGAGTCCCTCCGGATTGCCGACAAGTCCTCATGGGGTCAGACCGGGCCGAGGTAGCGCCGCCGTGAAGTAATCGGCATTTTCGGACACCAAATCGCGGCGAATCGCCTCGAAACGCGCCTTTTCAGAAACGCCCCTAAAAAACGCCGGTAAATGGACGTTCCAGACACCTCAAAAAGGACACGCCTTGTTCGGCATTTTCCGGAGTTTGTCCGAAGACCTTCACCGTATTCGCGCGCCGTGGACCATCGGCGGCCGATTTTTCAGACACGAGTTGTCCAGAATGTGTCTGTCCGAAAAATCGCAAATCGCCGGCCCATCTTTCGTGGGCGCGGGCGGGTCGGAGGGGACTGTCGGGATGGGCTCAGGGACGGCGGAAGCGCACCCCGTCCAAGTAGTAGATTTCCTGGCATAATCCCGTCGAATCTGCAAACCGGGGTTGGTATCGCTGGCAGCACAGGGACGCAGGGCCAGGTGTTTTTCATGCTTCGGGCAGCGCGCCTATTGAGTCTGGCCCTGGCTGACCAACGCCCGCAACGCGGCTTCGATCTGGTGGGCCGTAAACGGCTTGCTGACGATCGGCACGGTTACAAAGCGCGGGGGCAATACTGTGCCGCCGTCATAGCCCGTCGTAAACGAGAAAGGGATGCGCCGATCCTGCAAGATCGCGGCCACGTCCCAGGACATCTTCCCGTGGAGATTGACGTCGAGCAGCGCCGCCTCGAACGGTTCGGTCCGGGCCAATTCCACCGCTTGCTCCAGCCGCATCGCGGGGCCGACGACGGCCCAGCCCAGGTCGGCGATCACAGTCTCGATCGTCATGACGACCAGCGCGGAATCTTCAACCACGAGGATCCGCCGCGTTGCCCGCACAGGATCATGCGGCGCAGCCGGAGCGGTCTCGACCGCCGGCTCGACGCCCTCCGCCGGTCCGCCGCCGCCGATGGCCGAGCGAGGCAGGATGATCGAACATCGAACCCCGCCCGGTTCGAACGACAGTTTCGATCGGCCGCCGGTTTCCAGCGCCAGCGCGCGTTCGATCAGCGTCGAGCCGAACCCGCGCCGGTCGGGGACCAAGACCCTGGGACCGCCGCTTTCTTGCCAGGCAAGCTCGAGCTCGCCGCTCGCGTCGATCTTCCAGCCGATATCGAGCCGGCCCGCTTCGACCGACAGGGCCCCGTATTTCGCGGCATTGGTCGCCAGCTCGTGGATGGCCAGCGAGAGGGCCAGCGCCGACTTCGGTTCCAGCATCAGCGACGGTCCAACGATCCTGATGTTGTCGTCGTGCATTTTGTAGGCCGCCAGTTCCTCGTGGACGAGCGCGCCGATCGACACACCCTCCCACCGGCTTTGCGTCAGCAGGCCGTGGGCGCGCGACATCGAGCGGATGCGCCGGTCGAGTCCTTCGGTAAAGCCGAGCAGCGTCGTTGCACTTCGGCTCGTCTGCGAGACCAGCGCCTGGACATTGGCGAGTGTGTTCTTCACGCGATGGTCGAGTTCGGCCATGAGCAGACGTTCGCGCTCCAGGGCGCGCAGGCGTTCCCGTGCGGCGGCGTCTATTCTCCGCAACACGACTTCGAGCAGCGATACGCGCAAGTCGAACGCCGCATCGTTTTCCGATGCCGACCACGGCGACGATCGACCGCGGACCGTCTCGGTCCAGGCTTCGAACGATTTGCGCGGCGTCAGCCGATCGCCGTTCGGACCGGGCTCGACGGGCTTGCGCGGATCGCCGCCCCAGGTGACCGTCTCGACGACCTGCGGCCGGAACCAAAGCACGAAGTCGCGGGGTTCCCGCGAGACCGACACGGCGAGCAGACCCGATGCGACATCGGCATACTCTTTCGCCGGCGGGTAGACATCGCCCAGGCGATCGGTCGTAAACACGCCTTCGAAGTCCTTCATGTGCGCAGTCAGCCATTCGGTCAGCGCGCTGATCTGGGCCGCGGTCGGCGCCTCGCCCAGCGTGGCAATGCCGCTGTTCACGCTGATCGCGACACCGCCGCGCGATTGTCCGACGCGCAGCGCGAGGCCGCCCGCGGCGATGTAATCGAGCAGGCGTTCGGCCCGGTCGACGAGCCCGGCGGCATAGTCCTCTTCCGGGGCGAGCGCGTGCATGATGTCGGCAAGCATCATTCGCGAAGCCAGCCGCGCTTCGAGCTGTTCGGCGCGCAGGCGAACCTCGAGCTGCAACGAGAACATCGAGCCGAAAAGCTCGCAAACCGCGCGCAGGTGCCGCGGCAGCCGCCGTGGCGTGTAATGGTGGCAGGCGATGAGCCCCCACAGCCTGCCTTCCGAAACGATCGAGATCGACATCGACGCATCGACGCCCATGTTGCGCAGATATTCGCGGTGGATGGGCGAGACATCGCGCAGGGTGGCGAAGCTCATGTCGAGCGGCCTGCCGCTGCGCGGATTGACCGCCGGCTGCAAGAGCGCGGGCTCGTAGTCGACTTCGGTGATCAGGCGCAGCCAGCTCGTCAGGTAAAGCGCGCGCGCCTGTTTCGGAATATCCGACGCCGGATAATGAAGGTCGAGAAAGGCGCCGAGGTCGTCACGCCGCGCCTCGGCGAAGACCCAGCCCGAATCGTCCTCCATGAAGCGATAGACCATGACGCGGTCATAGCCGGCCACCGCCCGCACACGTTCGGCAGCGAGCTGGCAATAGGCACGGAGGTCGCGGACGTCGCCCAGCCCCGCGACCATCTCCTGAACGCATGCCAGCGGTTCGATCGAGTGGCGGTGGGCGAGATCGGCGTCTTCGATCTCGATCACGAGGCCACCGTCGCTTCGATGCACGCTGGCGTCGACCGGACGGCCGGGCAGGACACGCAGCACAGGATCGAGCAGGTGACGCGGACGTTCCAGACCAGACGCGTCGAGCAGTTCGCGCAGCCGAGCGATCTGCGTCTCGGAGAATACCGACGACAGACTATCGCCGACCAGCGTGTTTGCGCCGGCGCCGATCAAACTGGTCGTGTCGCCGGCGGCCTGCTCGATCGTCATGGTCGCGGGATCGACGACGATCATCGCGCCATGCGGCAGGATCGCGCCGGGAATGTGGATCGGCTCGCGGTCGCAATTCGTGAGGTCGACGGCTGTGCCGTTCGGGTCGGTCATTGCGCGTTCCACCCGTTCATCCATGTCTCGAAAGCCGCGAACGTCGTCACCGCGGCGCGCGCAGCGGTCTCGCGGGTTGCGACGTCCGGCAGCCGTGCGTCGAGCGTCGCCACGAACCGGTGCCAGTCGCCGTCCCGCGTGCCGTCGCCCGTCAGGAAATGCGCCGGTAGCCTCTGGTCACGAGAATCTCCTGCGATGGCGCGCGCCATCACCGTGCCGCCGAGCGAGGCCCCCATCATGACGTAACGCCCACCGACCTGCTCGGCCATGGTCGTCCCGACCGCAAGCGGCGCACATCGCGGCAGTGCCGCGATCGCGCCGGCAGTCATGCCGAGATCGGCAAGGTCCTGCTCCAGCCGCGTCGTGGCACGACCCGAAAGTCCCAGAAGAGGCTCTGCGACGGCGTAAAAGCCATAGGACCTCGCCAGCAGCCGTCGATAATCGTCGCGCCCGATGTCACCGGCAGCAAGCAGCACGAAGCCCGGATGGCAATGCATCCGCCGATGGATGTCGTCGGTGACCGAGCGGAGGATCGATCGCGCGCCCGACGCGTAGGCCCGCCTCGAACGAACCGGGGGCGATGGCTTGGCGTCTGCAGCAGGAATTGAGGCGACATTTCTCGCAAATGACATCGTCACCCCCAAATCCTTCAAAAACCAATGTCTGATTTGCGCCGGCGCAGGCGACGCCTGCCGTGAGCAACTCGCTTACACTTGAGCAACTAGCTTACACTATCGCTTTGTTGCCTAGGCTATTATCCTGATAGTGGCAGGTCATTCTGCGATTATTCTGTGTCAAAAGTCTCGCGATGGTTGCGATGGAGCCGAGTGCGTCGCTGGCCGGCGTGGAGTGAAGCGTGCGCTCGATCAAAGCGGCTCCTTGATCGTCGTCGATCGTCCGCAGCCTGCCCGGACGGGCTGCGGACGATCGGTACTTCGTTGCCGCCGTTTCACCACCAAAAATACCTGTAGAACTGCACGGATTCAGCCCTCGCGCGTCCTTACGTGGCGGGCCTTGGAAATGACGCGACAGCGGCCGTAGGCTTTCAGGAGCGTCGGATAAGCCGTCGCGTGACGACACCGGTTCGGGCGCGACCTTCGGCGCCGTCCCGCGCGCGAATGACAGGTCGGCTGCAATTCTCGCTGGGTCGATAGGTACATCCAGAATGAAGTAATCTTTCTCGTTAGGGTAGAAAGCCTGTGAGCGTGGTAAACAGGTCGCCGTGCCTTTGATTAGGCCACTCAACTCATAAACTTTCTGCCATGAGATCGCGTTGACACCTCTGGCAGGTCATCAACGGAAATCTGAAAATGACCGGCGATCTCGGTGACCCGAGGGCGCCAAGTGACTCGATTCAGGAGTTCCGCGAAGTGCCTATTAGCAGGCCATCACTCCTCGAAAGCGACCGGCTGCGCCTTGTCGTCGACAGCATGAGCGAAGGCTTCGGCCTGCTCGCGCCCGATTTCACGATTCTCGAGCTCAACCATGCAGCGATGCGCATCGACGCGCGCCGCCGCGAAGATGTCATCGGTCAGTCGCATTGGCTGGCTTACCCCGGCACCGAACACAGCGACGTTGGCAGGCTTTACAAGAAAGCGATGCGGGACCGTGTGGCCGTCGAACTGGAGCATCGCTACGACTGGCCCGACGGCCGGCAATCCTGGTTCGAGACGCGCGCGTTTCCGATGTCGGACGGATGCCTTGCGGTTTTCTTCCGCGACGTCAGCGAGCGGCGTTTGTCCGAGGAACACCTTGGACGAAGCGAGCGGCGCTTCAAGGCGGCTGTGTCGGGCATCGACGGGGTGCTCTGGACAACCGACGCCGACGGAAAAATGGCCGGCGAACAGTCGGGCTGGACGGCGCTGACCGGCCAGGCGCTCGAGGACTATCAAGACCATGGCTGGTCGCAGGCCGTACATGCCGACGACGCACGGCCGACCCTGGAGGCGTGGCAAAGCGCCGTTGCGGCACAAAAGCCGTTCGTCTTCGAACATCGCGTTAAGCGACATGACGGCCAATGGAGGTTGTTTGCCGTCCGCGCGATCCCGCTCGTGGAGGAGACCGGCAAGATCGGCGAGTGGGTGGGCGTGCACCGCGACATCACCGACACGCGCGCCGGCGAACGTCGCCTTCACCAGTTGGCCGAGACGATCGACGAGGTGTTTTACGTCCACGAAGTCGACGAGGGTCGCATCGCCTATGTGAGCCGCGCCTACGAAAAGGTTTGGGGCCGGCCCCGAGCCGAACTTTATGCCGATCTTCGCAGCTTCACGAACGTCGTTCATCCGGACGACCGGCCAAAACTGGACGCAGCGATGAGCCGCCAACTGGCCGGGCAGGACACCGACACCGAATACCGGCTGAGGAGCGACGACGGCGGCGAGCGCATCATCCACGATCGTGCGTTTGTGACCCGCGATCCGGTCAGCAACGGCCTGCGGGTCGTCGGGCTTGCCGCGGACATCACCGAACATCGTCGGGCGCAGGCGCTTCTTGCGCGTAACGCCGAAACGTTCGCCCATCTGGTCGCATCGAATCCTTTCGGGATTTACGTCGTCGATGCCGATTTCAGGCTGACCCAGATCAGCCAGGGCGCCCGCGCCGTGTTTTCGACGGTCTATAACCCCATCGGGCGCGATTTGGCCGAAGTCCTTCACATCCTGTGGCGCGATCCCTTTGCGACCGAGGTGATCGACATATTTCGTCGAACGCTGGCGACGGGCGAGCCCTACATCAGCCATTCAACGATCGAGAGGCGCGCCGACATTGGCAAGGTTGAGGCATATGACTGGCGGACCGAAAGACTCGTCCTGCCCGATGGGCGCTTTGGCGTCGTCTGCTATTTTTACGACCTGTCCGAGCGCAACAGCTACGAGGAAAAGCTGAAGCAGGCTCTCGCCGACAAGGATTTGCTGGCGCGCGAGATCGACCACCGCGTGAAGAACAGCCTGGCGGTGGTCGGTTCGCTGCTCTCGATGCAGCGCGGACTCTCTTCATCCGAGGAGACGCACGAGGCCTTGGAGGAAGCGGCAGACCGGGTCCTTGCAGTCGCCCGAGTTCACCAGCAACTGCACAAAAGTCATCAGCTCGGTTTTGTCGCGTTCGCTGACTATCTGAAGGAACTTTGCAGCGATCTCTCGGTCTCAATGCGCAGGCGGGGCGTTACGTTGAATTTCAAGGCGGTTCCCGTCGACTTGCCCGCCGAGCCGGCCATGTCACTGGCCCTGATTGCCAACGAGCTTGTCACGAACGCCTTCAAACATGGCTGTGCGGCGGGAGCGACTGCCATATCGGTATCGCTCGAGCAGGATGCGGACGACTTGATTTTGACTGTGTCCGACAACGGAGCGGGACTTCCGACGACGACGACGGGACCGCGAGCAAGTCTCGGCTTCAAGCTGATCGACGCATTGGCACGTCAGCTGAGCGCAACGCCAATGTTCCCTCAGCCCGGATCCCCTGCCGTGTTCAGCTTAAGGGTGCCAAACTCGGTGCTGGCCGCAAGTGCGCCCTGAAGGACAATGCGGGTCCAGCCAGAGGATCGAATCTAACGGCAGGTACCGTGTCTTGAAGCGTGCGCTCCGCAGCCCAAGACCCGAAGATGAGCGCGCGGGACACGCGCGGTCCGGAAGATCATGAATTTTCCGGACCGCGCGCATCCTGCGCGCTCACGGCACTCTTGTGTCTGATTTCAACCACTAGAGATCATGCGACCGCCAACGTCTGGGCCTGGGTCCGATCCGGCCGGTCCGCCATCCAGATCGAGGCGGGCTCCGAGAGAACTCAGCCCTCGCGCGTCACCGTGTGGTAGGCCTTGGCGATGACCTGCCAGCGGCCGTCTACCTTCAGCAGCGTCAGGTAGTCCGTGAAGTAGCGCGGCGGGATCTGGCATTCGACCTTGGCGAAGGCCGTGGCCGGGCCGGAAAAGTCGATCGACACGA
>LNFM01013386.1_pt1 | contig 10457 bp, 9 predicted proteins | sample 596031 | NCBI WGS metagenome assembly LNFM01 (sample SAMN04254537, study PRJNA301005) | activated carbon metagenome | isolation source: dual media filters at the Ann Arbor, Michigan drinking water treatment plant | place: USA: Ann Arbor | reverse complement strand
AGCAGTTCGTCCAAATTCGCGAGCAGCTTCCGGCGCGACGCGACAATCACCCAGATCGGCAAACCCATCGAGATGCATCTCGGCTCTTCCGGGGTAAACCGAAGAACCACTTCGCCGCTCTCCGCCAGCAGGCTATAACAGCTACTAATTCCGATGCGCACGGTCTGGGCCGCGTTACCAAGAAGTTCGGGATCCGTAAACCCCGATTGCACCCCGGCTAACCCCAAAACCCCACACTCTGCTAACACCGGGGCACCGGAAGCCAGCGCCTCCCTTCCGGCCAAAAGCTCCGCCACCAGAGTCCGGGCTTCCTGCTCGGAACTCACCACATGCAGTGCTCCGCCGTGCTCCTCAAAGGCCGCCCGGAACCGTTCCAACCGCTCCTCCATCGTCCAGTTCCGCACCACCAGCAGGGGCTCCGGAGGCGTCGACGGCTTCTGAAACTTCTTGCGGCCCAGCGCCAGCCGCAGGCTCTCCAATAGGGCGTCACCCGCCATTACTTTTTGCCCTCCCGCCACGCTTGCCGAAAGCTCTTCGCCGGGGGCGCCGGCAGCCCCCACTCCTCCCGCCAGAAGGCCCGCAGCATTTGCCCCGCGAACTCGTAGAGCCGCGGTTTCCGCATGACGTATCCCCATAGCCGGAACTTCCAGCCGCCCACTTCGAGGGGCGCCTCTTCGCGCAGCCGTAGCGGTAGACCTTCCGTGTCGATCCCAACCGGGCAATCCACCCCACCGCCGCCGACGCGTCCCGGTAGACACGCCCCGCAACGCACGCAACGCAACAGGTCCCGCCTCTCCGGGCTCGCCAACAGCTCGCTGCGGCCGCCATCCACCAGAATCAGGCAGAGTTCCTCCGGCCCGTCCAACTCCCCGGCGCGCCGCGGGCCCGTGAGGAATCGGGTGGTGTCGCTGGGGAGCAGTGGCAAAAACACCGCCAAATCCCGCATCCGCGGCAGCACTTTCTCAATGCCCGCCACCACAACTTGAATCTTGGGCCCGGTTCCCCCCGGGTGCTCGCCGGTCAGGCAGATCGCTCCGGCATCCGCGATCAGGAACGCGGCCGCTGAGATCCGCAGCGCCCCGTCTGCCAGTTCCAGGCTCTCCGGATCCGCCGGCGACTCCCCCCGTAGATACGCTTCAACGCCCGGTTCAAGCCGTTCGGCATGCCGCCGCAGGCTCTCTGCACCGCCCGGAACCGGGATCTCTCGCTCGCGTGTCAACAGCTCCAGATAATCGGCAACCTCGTCCGCGCCGCGAAGATAGACTACCGTGCCACCCTGGGCCGTCAGTTGCTTATCCAGTTCGGCTAAGTAGTGGTCCAGATTGGCTAGGACATGGCTGCGAATCTCGGTGGGCTTCGTCATCGGCTGGCGAGGACCTCGGCCAAATGCACCGTCTCGATCGCATGACCTGCCTTTTCGAGAGCCCGCCGCAGCAGCAGGAGTCGTTCCGCCTCCATCCCAATGACGTGGCTCGCCCCACTCGCCCCAATGCGGTTTACCAGCGCCGGGCTCACCGGCTCGCCACGCCCCCACAATTTGCCACTCCCCGCCCAATCGCTAACGGACACCTGCTCGAGTCCCTTAACGTGCGCGAGTAAGCGGGGACCGCAGTTCAGTCCCTCGGCCTCCTGCACCACCGCGGCGTGCTCAAACCGGGCGCCGACATCCTCCACGCGCGCGACCTCCACCAAGAAGCGCGAGAATTCCCATACTCGCCCCGCCAGCTCCCGGGCCGCCAGGCCGCCAAACTCGGGCAACCGTTTCCGCAGCATCGTCGCGCATGCCGTGGAGGGCGTCACCACATATTCCGCATCCGCAAAACTCCTGAGAAAGTGCTCTCCCACCAACTGCGCCTGCTCCCGGCACCCGGCCTCGTAGGCAGGGCGGCCACAGCACGTCTGCGCCGGCCGGAACTCCACTTCGTAGCCCGCCCGCGCTAGCACTTCCGCCATGGCTAACCCCGCGCTCGGCAGCAGTTGATCCACCACGCACGTCACGAAGAGGGAGACCCGTTTGGTCATTGCTGCCCAGCGTATCAGGAGTGTGACGAACTGTACAATGAAAGGGTGAATCGCCGCCGCCTATTCGCCGTGTTTTTTTCGCCGCTCCTCGCCTGGGGGCAGGCCGCCGCGGCCACCTTCCGCGGCAAACTGCTCGCTGGCCAAGTCCTCGATTCCGCCTCCGGCCGCATCCGGCTGACCGGCGACGAACCCACGCTGGGCGTGCTGAACGACCCCCGCGTCATCGGCTTGGATCTCGAACTTACGGGCCAAAGCCGCGGCCCGGACGCCCTTGAAATCGACCCCATTCATAAGAAGGCGATGTACGCGCTCAAAGACGGAAAACGCCTCTTCGTGACATACTGGTGCGACATCTGCTCCATCCGGACTTATACCCCGGGCCAATGCTGGTGCTGCCAGGAGCAGACCGAGCTTGACCTTCGCGAACGGTACGAATAACTTGCGCTCCTCCCTTTTCCTCGCTCTTCTCATGACCTCTGAACTTACGGCCGCCCGCTACGAAGCGAAGTCCGCCGTCGATGACGGCATCGGAATCTATACCCTCAGGGATACGACGGCTGACGTCGTCGTCCGCATCGCCCCCACCCTCGGCGCCAACGCTTACAGCATGAAGGTGAAGGGCCAGGAGATCCTCTTCTCCCCCTATGAAAAGCTGAGCCAGTTGAAGGCCAAGCCAACTCTGCTGGGCACACCCTTTCTGGCGCCTTGGGCCAACCGGCTCGACCACGAAGGCTTTTACGCCAACGGCAAGCACTACGCCCTCGACCCCGGCATCGGCAACTACCGCTTCGACGGCAGCAAGCAGCCGATCCACGGCCTGCTGAACTATGCTCCCGAATGGAAAATGATCGGCATCTACGACGGCCCCGATCAGGCCTGGTTTACTTTCCGCCTCGAGTTCTTCCGCATTCCGGCCTACATGGCCCAGTGGCCCTTCGCCCACACCATCGACATCACCTATCGGCTGCAGAACGGCAACCTCGAAGTGCATACCGAGATCACGAATCTCTCCTTCGACGCGATGCCGCTCGTCATCGGCTACCATCCGTACTATCAGCTCACCGATGCGCCGCGCGACGATTGGCAGGTCACCCTGCCGGCACGCGAACATGTGAAGCTGAACGAAAAGCTGACGCCCACCGGCGAACGCGAACCGAACCCCTACACCTCGCCCGTCACCCTCCGGGGCAAGCAGCTCGACGACGTCTTTACCGGCCTGGCTGCCAACGCCACATTCTCGGTGAAGGGCAAGCAGCAGAAGATTGAAGTGGTCTACGGCCCCAAGTACCCGGTGGCGGTAGTATACGCTCCCCCCGGCCGCAACTTCATCTGTTTTGAACCCATGACCGGCATTACCAACGGCGCCAATCTGGCCCATGCCGGGAAGTACCCGGAGCTGCAATCCATCCCCGGCGGCGGCGTTTGGAAAGAGAGCTTCTGGGTTAAGCCGAGCGGCTTTTAGTCCGCATCACGATACCCACAATAATCAGTACCATCGCGGCCGGAACGATCGCCATCACCCAGACGAGCATCGGTCCGGCTACCGCGCGCTGCCCGGCATCCGCGGCAGCCTTGGCCACCTGCAGCAAGCCAACAATCCAGTAAGCCACGTAGCCCAGCAGGCCAACCCCCACCCCGATCATTGTGTTCGCAATCGCCCGCTTAGTTCCCATTCACCCAATCCATTACCCGTTTTTCGAGCACGTCCAGCGGTACAGCCCCGGTTGCCAGCACCACATCATGGAAAGCGCACACGTCAAACCGGGCGCCTAGCGTCTCCTGCGCCCTCCGGCGCAGCTCTTTGATTTTCAGCTCGCCAATCTTATAGCCCAAGGCCTGCCCCGGCCAGCCGATGTACCGGTCGATCTCGTTGGTGACATCGAGCTCGGTCTTCGGCGCATTGGCCAGGAAGTAGTCAATCGCCTGCTGCCGGCTCCATCGCTTGTGGTGAATCCCGGTATCTACGACCAGTCGCACCGCCCGCCACATCTCGTAGGTCAACTGGCCGAACTTGGCGTAGGGGTCATCGTACAGCCCCAACTCGTCGCCTAAGCTTTCAGCGTACAGGGCCCAGCCCTCCACATACGCCGTGAACCCGGCCTGGAAGCGCCGGAACTTCGGCACCTCGCCCATCTCCTGCGCGTAGGCGATTTGGGTGTGGTGGCCCGGCACGGACTCGTGCAAGCTAAGCGCCATCATCTCCCATTTGGGTCGCATCTCCGGCTTGTACAGATTGACGTGATACATCCCGGCGCGGGACCCGTCGCCCGCCGGGGGTTGATAGTAGGCCGCCGTCGTATCCGGCGCGATCTCGGCGGGGATCGGCTCGACGCCGTAAGGCGTGCGCGGCAGTTTCCGGAACAGCTTCACGAGCGTCGGGTCAATCCGCTTGGCCATGGCCCGGTAGCCTTCGAGCAGCTCGGCTCCAGTGGCGTAGTAGAAGCGTGGCTCGGTCCGCAGATACTGGAAGAACTCGGGCAGCGTTCCCGCAAAACCCACCTTTCGCTGCACGGAGTACATCTCATCCCGGATCCGCGCCACCTCGCGGAGCCCGATCGAGTGAATCTCGTCCGGGGTCAACCCGGTGGTGGTAAAGCTCCGGGCGAAGTATGCGTAGAGCTTGCCGCCCTCCGGCGCCTGCCAGATCCCCACCCCGTCGTAGCAAGCCGGCAGGTACTCCGCTTCCAGGAACTGCTTAAACTTCCGGAGCGCGGGAAACACGGCGGTCTCGATGACGAGTTTGGCTTCGTTTTGTAATGTTGGCGATTGGGCGGCAAACGGCGCCGCAAAGGGATTCGACTGCAACTGCCGTTCAATCTGGGCCGGTACCCGCTGCATGACGATTTTGGGCTGGACCAACTTGCGCCGCATCCCCTCCCGCATCAGAGCGATCGTCTGGTCCATGTAGACCGGAAAAGCCCGAAGCCTCGCTAGCCAGTCCTGATAGTCGCGCTCTTCGCGAAAATTCAACAGATTCGCAACGTCAGCGGTGTTCTGGATGCCGTCGCGCATATTGACCGGCACGAACCGCCAACCCAGCTCGTACTCCTCCACCTGCTCGGACAGCATCCGCTCGAAGATGGCCCGGTTCACGGCCTGAGCGGGAGTGGGCGGAAGCGCGCGAAGCCGCGCCAAGGCCGCCTTCGTATCGCTGTAGTCACGAGCGAGCGCAGCGGGGGAAAGGTCGGGCCACTTCTGCGCGTAGCGCCGGTCGCCCATCGTAGACGCAAAAATGGGAGAGATCCGTAGCGATCTCTCCCATTCCTGTTCAAACAGTTTCTCCAGGTCCTGAGCCGCCAAAGGCCAGGCCAAGGCGAGAACCAGAGGAGCCAGCCGCATTACTTCGCGCCGGGCGTAGCCTTCTTGGCCGGAGCAGGGGCCGCCGGAGCAGCGGGGGCCGCCGCGCCAGGGGCGTTCTTGTCATAGAGGCCCACCACTTCGCGGGTGATATCGATGGAAGTCGCCGCATACAGCACCGGGCTCTGCTGCGAGCTCACGTCGATGATGATCGCAAAGCCATTGTCGGTCGCGTACTTGTCGATGACGGCCATGATCTTTCCACCTAAGTCACCGAGCACCTTCTGCTGTTCGGCGTCGACTTCGGCCTGGAAATCCTCGGCATCGCGCTGGAGCGACTTCTGCTTGGCGTCGATATCCCGCATCAACTTGTTCTTCACATCCTCGCTGGCCGTGTTCGACGAAGCGCGGAGCTGGTTCTGCAGAGCCGCGATATCAGCCTGCTTCTTTTCCACTTCCTTCCGCCGGGGCAGGAACTTCTCTTCAAGCGACTTGGCCGCCGCTTGACCGTCCTTGGTGCCGATGATTGCGTTCTGGATGTGGATGATACCGACCTTCGAAGGGGCGGCTTGGGCGAAAAGGCTGATACCGGCGCCTAGAAGAAGGGCGGGCAACCAAAGGATCTGGCGATTCACGGTGGGAAAACTCCTAACTTACGTTAACTTGATTGTACTAGCAGGTTCGGCTAATGGTGAACCGGAACACCCGGCGGCGTTCAAAGAACGGCGTAGCCTGGCCCCACTGCACCACGGAATTGACGAAGGTCTGCTGATTGGGGAACTGCGAACGATCGAGCACCACGGGAGGTTGCAGGAACGTCTGCACGATCGTGGGGTTGTAGGCCCAGTAGAAGCGGAAGGGCGCGTTCACAACCGGCATCATGATCTGCATTTCGAGACCCGTCGACATGCGCATCTTCTCCGTCTCGGTGTTCACGGGGATCTGCTGATTGAAACCGGCCTGCGGGAAGAGGCTGTTGAGTTCCTCAACGCGCCGGGGATTCAATCGCAGTTGATTCTTGAGAGAGATCCGGTTGATGCCAGCGTCGAAGAAGGCCGCGAGCACCACCGGCCCAAAGATTGGAATCCGGTATTCGAAGTTTCCAATAAGCTGGGTGTCGCCGCCGGTCGTGGTCAACTGATACACCGGAATGCGCTGTGCCACCGGCACAAAGGTCTCGACACCATCCTGCAGCACCTTCTGCAGCCGAGCCGAACCGTCGTCGTTCAGCACGGCCACGCTCGCTTCGCTCGGAATAAACGAAATCGGCGAGATGCCCCAGATGTCGAAACCGCGGATGTCATTTTCACCACCCATGAAGATGCGGTTAAAGGGCGGAGCGACTTTGCCGCCGTAGCCGGAGATCAATCGGCCCAAGCCGCGCATACCAATCACGTGACCTTTCTTAAAGCCGCTGCGGAAATACGTCGAACTAATCGTGGGCTCAACCATGTTGACGTTGCCGCCCATGAAGGTTCCCGCAAAGGTCGTCGAAATGAACAAGCTGCGACCGCGCGTCGGGGTAATCGGGTGATCCACGGTGTTGTAGCTATACGACGGAACCACCTTGCTCGTGCGGATACCATCCAATTGGTTCGGTCCGTCCGTCCGTTGGAACGAGAGGAAGTTGAAGTAGTTGCTCGAGGCGTCTGACAACGTCGTTACGGTCGAGACGTCATAGCCGTAAGTCATGCTGACCCGGGCAAACGACCGTTTCAACTGCGTGGAGGCGAAGGCCGTGAAGCCCATGCCGTTGGTGACGTAGTTCAGCAGGTTCTGCGTACCGAGCGCCTGATAATAAGGGATCAGGTTGCGGCCGGAGAGCAGCGAGACTTCGCGGCCTTGGTCGTAATTGAACCGCTGCATGTATACGGTGAAGCCAGCCTGAATCGGCTTGTCGAACAGGTACGGCTCCGTGAACGAGAAGGTCACGTCGCGGATACGGTCACCCAACTGGCTGCTGATGCCGAGCGTTTCGCCCAAGCCCAGGAAGTTGTTGGTCGAATAGCCGAAGGAAACGAACGATCCGGAGATGCCCGACACGCCGCCCGAGAGCTGCACGGAGTTCTTGCCGCGCTCTTTCACCTTCAACGTGATGTCCACGGTATTGGTCCGGGTGTCGCGCTTGATCTCGGCCGCTTCGGCCTCTTTGAGCGCTTCAAAGTAGCCCAACTGGTTGAGGCGAAGGAGGGAGAGTTCCCACAGGCGGGTCGAGTACTGATCGCCTTCATCGACGAGTAGCTCGCGCCGGATGACCTTGTCGCGCGTGGTGACGTTGCCGGAGAAATCGATGCGGCGGACGAAAAACTGCTTTCCTTCGTCCACATTGATCGTGAGGTCGATTTTGTCGGTGCCCAGCTGCGGCTGGATATCCGGCTCCGGCACCATATCGATGTAGCCGAATTCGCCGTAGAGCTTCCGGATCTGCTCCATACCCTTGCGCAGCTTAGCAATCGAGAAGATGTCGCCCTCTTTCATCCCAAAAACCTGCGGAAGAATGGCTTCCGGCGTCCGGAACAGCTTCATGCCGACCGCGTTCAACTTGTTCAATTTGTACAGGCGGCTCTCTTCGATCGGGACGGTCACATCGGCACGCTTGCCCGGCTTGTTGGGGTAGAACAAAGGAATGCTGAAGCCTTTGCCGCCCACATCGCGAATCTTCACGGTGTGCTCGCCGGTGCGTGTCGTGAAGTAACCCTTCTCTTGGTAGAAGTTCACGATCATCTGCTTGTCCTGCTCAAGCTTCGTCGAGTCGAACGTCTTGGCGAAGAGGTTCTCAAACAGAATGGAGCGCGGGATGCCGACCGGGCGCAAACTGCGCATCGCCCGGCGAACCGCCCGGTCCGAAAACACCTTGTTGCCTTCGAGGTTGATCGCACCGACCTTTACCTTGGGCCCCTCGTCCACCTTGAAGACGACTTCCATCGACGACGGCGGGATCTGCCGCAGGTCCGGTTCGACCGTGGCGTATTGCCGGCCGCGCTCCGCCAGGTATTCCTTGAGAACGACGGCGGCGCGTTGCACCTTGTTGGGATCGTACTGCGATTCCACCGACAGGCCGACGCGGCGCTCTTTGAACCGGTCAAGAATTTCGGAAACAGTCAGCGACTTGGCGCCCTCATACCGAATGGAACGGACAATCCGTCGCTCTACCACCACGTACCGAATGATGTATCCGGTGCGGCCAGGTTCGCGTTCGAGCACGATGTCGTCAAAACGCCCCGTATTCCAGAGCGACATGAAGTCGCGGTGAAGGGCATCCTCATCGATCTTGTCGCCCTTCTTCGAAAAAATCATAGCCCGCAAGGTGTCTTGCGGAACGCGGCGAGCGCCACGGAATTCAATGAGTTCAATGACATCATCGACTTGGCCCGGCGCTGCGGCGGGTGCGGTCAGCCCCGGCTTGGGTGGAGCCGGTTTGGGCGCCTCAGTCGGCGCAGTTGGCACGGTTTCGAAGGGGTTTGCTGGCTTGGGAGCAGTAGGCTTCGGCGCAGAGGGCTGCGGCGGCTGTTGTGCCCGAAGGAGAAACGACCCGGCGACGGAGATGGAAAACGCAAAGATGAACAGGCGTAGTAGCCCGGAATAAATCATGAAGCGATAGATCCTTTTCACTCTGCGACTCTTGGGGGACGCGCCGGAAGGCCAACTGGTTTCACTAGCAAAGACAATATGAGAGAGACCTGACCTGAACACACAAAGAGCCTATTGTACCTAAATCTACGCAACGAAGCCGCAGCGGTAGACCGCTGCGGCCCATTTTTTACAAAAGAGTCAGGATTACCAGCGGTTTCCCTGACGGCCACCGCCGCCACCGCCGCCGCTCCGGCCGCGGTAACCACCGCCGCCACCGCCGCCCCGATCTTCCTTCGGGCGGGCTTCATTCACGTTGATGGCGCGTCCGTCCAGTTCCCGGCCGTTCAACGCATTGATGGCGTTCTCGGCTTCTGACTTCTGGGCCATTTCGACAAAGCCAAACCCACGGGCTTTCCCGGTTTCGCGGTCGGTTACAAGACTAACGCGATCCACTGCGCCGAACTGCTCGAACAACGCGCGGAGAGTCTGCTCGGTCGTATGAAAACTCAGGTTTCCAACAAAAATATTCGTCATTTTACTTTCCTTCAGAAATGCAGAGCGGCTGGTTGGGCAGGATCGAACGATGGGAATGAACCGGACACAACGACAGATGCTACAGGCTTTCAAAATAGCACGGCTGAGCCCCGTTCGGGTTAGAGGGCTTCAATCTCTTCTTCAAGCTGCTGCTTGCGGACCAGATCCGCGTAGTACCCTTGCCGCGCCAACAGCTCCTCCGCCGTGCCCATTTCAACGATGCGGCCGTGCTCCAGCACCACAATCCGATCGGCATAGCGAATCGTCGAGACCCGGTGCGAGATCAATAGCGTCGTCCGCCCTTTCATCACGGCGCCGAGTTCGGCCAGAATGCGCGCTTCCGTCAAGGTATCGACGCTCGACAGCGAATCATCCAGAATCAAAATCCGCGGATCCCGGAGCACAGCGCGGGCAATCGCGGCTCGCTGCCGCTGCCCACCGGAAAGCGTGATGCCCCGTTCCCCAATCATAGTCTCGAGGCCCCCCGGAAAGCCCGCCACGTCTCCCGTCAACCCCGCCACCTCCACCGCCCGGGCCAACTCCTCAGCGCTGGCCGCCGGCCGGCCGAGTGCAATGTTCTCCCGCAGGGTCATGGAGAATAGGAACGTCTCCTGGGGAACCACGCTGATCTGCCGCCGCAGTTCGGCCGGGTCATACTCCCGGACGTCTACCCCATCCACACGCACGGCGCCCTTGGTGGGGTCGAGCAGCCTCGGCACCATTTGGGTCAGCGAGGTCTTCCCCGATCCGGTATGCCCCACGATGGCCACCGTCTCGCCCGCCGCGACCCGGAAGCTCACTCCCTGCAGCGCCGTCCCGGCGGGATAAACCAACTCGACCGCATCGAACTCAATTTCTCCGGCGAGGGTTTCCGGCACGGGTCGCGGCTGCTCCGGCGCCGCAATCGACGGCGCCATATCGAGCATCTCCCGGATCCGTTCGAGCGAAGCCGTCCCCCGCTGCATCAGGTTGATCACCCAGCCCATCGCAATCATCGGCCAGATCAACATGCCGACGTAGGTCTGAAACAT
>LNFM01017935.1_pt1 | contig 10458 bp, 10 predicted proteins | sample 596031 | NCBI WGS metagenome assembly LNFM01 (sample SAMN04254537, study PRJNA301005) | activated carbon metagenome | isolation source: dual media filters at the Ann Arbor, Michigan drinking water treatment plant | place: USA: Ann Arbor | reverse complement strand
GCAGCTGCGTGACGCCCTCGTACACGCCGATCATTCCACCGGCGGCACCTGCCTGGCCGGCGGACAACTGGCCGCCCCCGGTGTTGATGGGAAACGCGCCCCGTGTCGTGATGTCGGTGGTGCGCACAAACTCATGTGCCGTCCCCGGCTGGCAGATACCGAGCCCTTCCAGTTGCACGAAGCACATCACCGGGTAATCGTCGTACAGCTGCGCAAAGTGCAGGTCGGACGGACGGCAGCCGGCGCGTGCATAAAGTCGATCGGCCATGCCGAGCCATCCGCCCGGCACCGTGTAGACGTCGTTCGCCGGGAAGTTGTGGGTCTCCTCCGCCGCCAGGATGCGCAGTTGCGGACCGCGCAAGGTCCGCGCGACACGCTCCGACGCCAGAACGATGGCGTCACCGCCGATGCACGGCATCACGCAGTCGTACAGTCGCAGCGGGTCGGCGATCGGCTTGGCATTCAGGTAGTCCGCCATGGTCAGCGGCACCTTGAACAGCGCGTTCGGGTTGAGCAACGCATTGGCGCGCAGCGCAACGCAAAAGCGGCCGAAGTCCTCACGCGTTGCGCCATGCCGTTCCATGTAAAGCCGCGTGTGCAAGGCGAACATGCCGTTGGCGCCGCCGAATCCCTGCGGGGACATGAACTCACGCACGGAGCCATTGAAGCGGTCGAGCGTCTCGTTGTGAGAGGCGACATCGAAGGCGTCGGCCGCCGCCACGACGACGACGTCGCAGGCGCCATCGCGGATCGCCCGCGCCGCGTGCGCCATGCCGATGATTCCCGATGCGCCGCCGTACAGCCCCTGGAACATGAAGCGCGTCTCCAGGCCGATGTGCTCGGCCACGGTCGCCACATTGTCCGGCGGCAGCATGAACGAGGTGACCGCCAGGCCGTCGACCTGCGACCAGCCGAGCCCGGCGTCGTGCAGCGCGGCGCTGCCGGCGTCGTACAGCAACTTCTGCACGGTGTCCGCGGATCGCTTGGTGTACGCCGTCTGCCCGGCGCCGACGATGCGCACGCCTTCGAAGACACTGGCCATCAGATGACCCCTTCTTCCTGCAACGCCTTCAGTTCGTCCGTCGTCAGCCCGAGCAGCTGCGTGAATACCTCGACGTTGTCGGCCCCCAAGGCGCGTCCGGCATGGCGGACCTCGCCCGGCGTGCCGAGGAACCGCGGCACCACGCCCTGCATCTTCACCGACCCGAAGTCGTCATCCGGCACCGACACGATGTTCTGGCGCGCGATGTACTGGGGATCGGTCGCGATATCGCGAATGTCGAGCACCGGGCCAGCGACGACCTCGGCGCGCTCGAACAGAGCCATCAGGTCGTCGCAGTCGCGCTGCTTGAACCAGTTGGCGATGATCTCGTCGAGGGCCACGTCATGCGCGCAGCGCGACGTGTTGTCGACAAAGCGCGGGTCGGTGACCAGTTCCGGCATGCCCATCGACTCGGCCAACCGCTCGAAGGTGCGCTGCGAGCTTGCCGAGATACCGATCCAGCGGCCGTCGCGCGTCTGGTAGGTGTTGCGCGGCGAATCCTCCGAAAGCCGATTTCCCTGGCGCGTCTTGACGATCCCGAGTTGGTCAAAGCCGATGACCTGCGACTCCACCAGCCGGAACAACGGTTCATACAAGCTGACGTCGATCTCCTGACCTTTGCCGTCACCATGGTCACGGTTGTAGACCGCGAACATCGCCGACATGGCGGAAAAGGTCGACGCCACCGAGTCCGCCAGCGGGAAGCCGGGCAGCGTGGGCGGTCGATCAGGAAAGCCGGTGAACGACGGGATCCCCGAGAATGCCTCGGCGATCGTCCCGTAGCCGCCTCGCTTCGCGTACGGCCCGGTCTGCCCGAAGCCGGATACGCGCACCATCACAAGGCGCGGATTGATCTTCGACAGCTCCGCGAAACCGAGGCCCCATCGTTCAAAGGTGCCGGGGCGAAAGTTCTCGATCAGGATGTCCGTGTCGCGCACAAGCTGCTTGAACAGTTCCTGCGCTTTCGGTTTGGACAGCGCCAACGTGATCAATCGCTTGTTGCGACCGATCACCTTCCACCATAGCGATCGGCCCTCCTTCATGGGCGCCCAGTGGCGCATCGAGTCGCCGACATCGGGCATCTCGACCTTGATCACATCGGCACCGAAATCGGCGAGCTGCGTTGCAGCGAGCGGTCCCGCAATCATGTTGCCGGCGTCGAGTACCCGCAGCCCTTTCAGAGGTCCCATGCGCGGTTGGCGCGAAGAATTGTCAGACGCAGGAATGGCTCTCTCCCTAGTTTCTCGTGCAGTCGCGAAGCGCCATCTGAGGTCGCATCAACTTCCGAAAATTGGAATTGCTTTTTCTATTTCTCGGCTATTGTTTGGCGGAACATGGATCCAGGTCAAGACATCGTTGAACGACCGACGCGTGCAGACGCGGAGGTTGTGAACGATCAACCTCTCGACCGGGCGTTCGCATTACTGCAGGCCGTCGCCGATGCCGCACGGCCGTCATCGGTCACCGAGCTGGCGGTCGAATGCGGACTGCCCGTGCCCACGGTCCACCGCCTGGTGGGTCAGCTGGAAAAGCGCGGATTGCTCATTCGCGCACTCGGATCCAAGAAGCTTGCGGTCGGTCCCGCGCTGGTCAAGTTGGGCATCGCGTCGCTCGAGGCGGCGTTGCGTGCGGATCGCGCGCACCAGGTGCTGGTGGCGCTGGCCAATCGGCTCGGCGAGCATTGCCAGCTTGGCCGACGCTTCGACGACTGCGTGGTCTACGTCGACTCGGCAAGGGCGCCGCGCTCAGAAGGGCTGTATTTCGAGCCGGGCCGCCGCTCCCCGCTGTACTGCTCGTCGATCGGCAAGCTGTTCCTCGCCGAGATGACCGATGCCGACCTCGACTGGTGGTTGGCGCATTCACCCCTGGAGCGTCTGACACCGAACACCGTCGTGGCACCGGGGCCGCTGCGCACGCTCGTGCGCAAGGTCCGGCGCGAGGGGTGGGCGACCAGCAATCAGGAGATGCTGCTCGGCGTGGTGGGCTGTGCCGTCGCGGTGCGCGATCCCAGCGGTCGGCTTGTTGCCGGCCTGGGTATCTCCGCACCAAGTCCGCGCGTGCCCTTCGAACAGCTGCAGACGTTCCGCGGCTTGATGGAATCAGCGGCGACCGAGATCTCGGCCTCGCTGCTGATCGAGGACTAAGCGACGAACGGCATAGGAGACCTCATGAGACCGACGCCACCGCAACTGATCGACGACGCAAGTGTCTGGATGGCGAAGGACTTCGGGCCGGCACGCTCGTGGGTGCATCAGCTGACCGCCGCGTCGCAGGACGAAGTGGAAGCCGCGGTGCGCAAGGCGGCCGGCGCAGGCAAGAGGTTCACCGACGTCGGTCTGGCCGACTTTCCGCTGCCGACGACCCGCAGCCTACTGCGCCAGGTCTTCGCCGACCTGGAAGATGGCGCGGGCTTTTCTGTCGTTGGCGGCTTCCCGGTCGAGCGCTTTACCTATGACGAAGCGCTGATCGGCTACGCGGGCCTGTCAGCTCACCTAGGCACGTTGGTCGACCAGAGCTATGCGGGCGCGATGAAGGTCGACGTGAAGGACCTCGGCCTTGCCTATGGCAAGGACGTGCGCGGCTACCAGAGCAACGCAATGCTGCGCTTCCACACCGATGGCGCGGTCCTGACCGGCCTGCTGTGCCTGGAGAGCGCGGTCGACGGCGGCCTGAGCGTGCTCACCAGTTCGGGCGCGCTTAGCAACCGCATGTTGCAGGAGCGTCCCGACTTGCACGCACTCCTCGTCAAGGGCTTTCATCACCATCGGCGAGGCGAGCACGCCCCGGGCGACAACCCGGTGTCACCCGCACCGATCCCCGTGTTCGGCTTCTACGACGGACTGCTGCACTGCACGTACGACCGCAACCAGTCTCTCTGGTCGGCCGAGGAAGGGATCGTCTTCACGCCCGAGCAGATCGAGTCGATGGATTACCTCGACTCGTTGATGGCACGTGACGAGTTTCAGTTGCACATGGAGATGCGCAAGGGCGACGTGCAGTTCGTCAACAACTTCACCGTCATGCATTCGCGCACCGAGTATCGCGACAGCGCAACGCAGAAGCGGCACCTGGTGCGTTACTGGATCGATGTTCCCCACGGCAAGCGCAAGGGGTTCACCACGCGGGAGCTGTACGTCCGCGATGGGAAGCTGCTCGCCGAGCAGTCGTAGTTGAGTCTCGCTCTCACTTATCTCTACAGGAGGACAAGGTCATGCTGAAGAAGCTGCTGGGTTCAATCGCGCTTGCCGGATTTCTGGCGACAGGCGCGGTGCAAGCACAGGAAAAGTCGCGCCTGGACGAGATCCTCGCGCGCGGCAAGGTCATCGTTGGCGTGACGTCGGAGGCACCGCCCTTCGGCTTCATCGACGAGAAGGGGGAGCATGTCGGTTTCGACATCGACATCGCCAAGTTGCTCGCCAAGCACCTGTTCAACGGCGACGACTCGCCCAAGCGGATCGAGTTGGTACGGCAGGGATTCGCAGCGCGCTGGCCGAACGTCGAGAACGGCACCGTGGACTTCGGCATCCAGGTCACGACGATCCTGCCGGACCGCGTGCTGCGCGTGGCGTTCACCCGCCCGTACATCGACAGCGGCATCGTGATGATCGTGCGCAAGAACTCGCCCTACAAGAAGCTCGCCGACATGAACAACGACAAGCTGACGATGGCGCTGCTGACCAATCCGCAGCAGGCCGAGCGCGCGAAGAGGTTTTTCCCGAAGGCGAAGACCCAGATCTTCGACTCCGTCGCCGCTCAATTCACGGCCGTGAAGTCGAACCGCGCCGACGGCGCGCAGCTCGACACCCCGGTGGCACGCTGGTATGTCAAGCAGAACCCAGACATGCGCATCCTCGACGAGCCGCTGGTGCCGCCAACCAACAACGCGGTCTTCATGAAGATGGGCGACTTCAAGCTGTGGCATGCGCTGGACACGCTGATCGGCGAAATGACCGGCGGCAGCCTGCACAACGATTACGCCGCGATCTACGAGAAGTGGTTCGGCGAGAAGCCGTTGCACGCCAAGTACTACGTCAAGCAGTAATCGACGGGCCGAGCGGGCGGGCGTCGCGTGGATTCGCTGGCCGTCAAACTGAGGCTGATCGGGAGCATCTATCCGCAGATGCTCGAGGCGCTTGGTGTCACGCTGACGATCGCCGCGCTTGCCCTGCCCCTGGCTGTCGCCCTCGGCGCCGTGATCGCGGCGCTGCGCCTGTTCGGGCCGCGGCTGCTCGCCGCGGTGCTGGGCGGTTACATCGAGTTCATGCGCAACACGCCGCTGTTGCTGCAGATGCTCCTGCTGTACTTCGCGCTGCCGGCGCTCGGTTGGCGGCTTGACGGCCTGTATTGCGGGGTGCTGGCGATCGCCATGCAGCACTCGGCCTTCCTTGCCGAGACCTTCCGCGGTGCCATCGATTCGGTGAGTCGGCGGCAGTGGGAAGCCACGCGCGCACTGGGGCTGCGCGATTCGACGGCGTTCTGGCACCTGATCCTGCCGCAAGCCGCCCTGAAGGTCGCCGCGCCGATCGGCAACCAGTTGATCATCCTGGTGAAGGACACGTCGGTGGTCTCGGGCATCGCCGTCCTCGATCTGACGCTGACGGGAAAGATCATCCTCGAGCGCAACGCTGCTTCGTTCGAGGTGTTTCTCGTCGTTGCCAGTTTCTACCTGGTGTTGACGGTCCTGCTGGGCCTGCTGGTCCGGTTCGTCGAGATGCGCACGCGGCGCATGGTGGCCTGACCATGGACGTGTTGATCCAGAGTCTCCCGTATCTCGCCAAGGGCGCGGTCCAGACCGTGTGGATGGCGCTGCTGTCGATCGCGATCGGCACCGCACTCGGCCTGGTGCTCGGCCTGCTGTCGATGTCGCGCATCGCTGCCCTGCGTTGGCTGATCGATGCCTACATCTTCGCCACGCGCGGCATTCCGGTGCTGGTGCTGATGTTCATCACCTACTACGCGTTCCCCGCGCTCGGCTACCGCGTCTCAAGTTATACGGCGGTGACGGTGGCACTCGTGATCTACTCCGGCGCTTTCTATACGGACATCGTGCGCGGTGCGCTGCAGGCCGTGCCGCGCGGACAGACCGAAGCTGCGAAGAGTCTGGGGATCCGCCGTGGCTGGATCGTCATCGACATCCTGCTGCCGCAGGCGCTGCGTTCGTCGATTCCGCCCTGGCTCAACACCTCGATCGTGATGGTGAAAAGCACCTCGTACTCGGCCATCGTCGGCGGCTGGGAACTCACCTACGCCGCACGCGAGGTAGTCGAGCGCACGTTGGCGACCTTCGAGATCTTTGGCGCGGTGATGCTGTTCTACTTCGTCATCTGCTACCCGCTCTCGCTCCTGTCGCGCCGCCTCGAGAAGCGCACTGCGGTTGTTCACTGAGTCTCGCCCATGACCCCCATGATCCAAGTGCAGAACGTAGTCAAGAGCTTCGGCGCGCTCGAAGTACTCAAGGGTGTGTCGTTGGACGTGGAGGCGGGCGAGGTGGCGGTCATCATCGGCGCCAGCGGCTCCGGCAAGTCGACGATTCTGAGGTGCATCAATTTTCTGGAGGACTACCAGGGCGGCAGCATCAAGGTGAACGGTGCGGACGTCGGCTACGACATCCGGCCGGATGGCTCACGCGTGCACCAGAGCGAGACGGTGATCTCCAAGCACCGCCAGGAAGTCGGCATGGTGTTCCAGAGCTTCAACCTGTTTCCGCACAAGTCGGTAGTCGAGAACGTGATGACCGGCCCGGTGCGCGCCAAGGGGATGCCGAAGGCCGAGGCGCGATCGATCGCGGAGGCGCTGTTGGCCAAGGTCGGACTGTCGGCCAAGCTCAACGAGCTGCCGGCCAACCTGTCGGGCGGTCAGCAGCAGCGTGTGGCGATCGCACGGGCGCTGGCGATGCAGCCGCGGGTCATGCTGTTCGACGAGGTGACCTCCGCGCTGGATCCGGAACTCGTTGGCGAGGTACTCAAGGTGATCCGCGACCTGGCGCAAGACGGCATGACGATGATCCTGGTCACCCACGAGATGCACTTCGCACGCGACGTCGGCGACAAGCTGCTGTTCTTTGACGCCGGCCGGATCCTCGAGCAGGGGGCACCCAAGGAGGTGCTCGACAACCCCCAGAGCGAACGGCTCAAGTCGTTCCTGCGCCGGTTCTCGGCGACGAACTACCTCTAGCAGGGTGCGGCCACGTCCCCTTCATACACGCGCAAGGTGTTCAAGGTCATGCGCGGCAGCAGCTCGATCATCGCCATCCGGTACATCGACACGGCCTCGTGACCACTGATCTCTTCGGCACCCTGGGTGCCTACGATCACCACCTCATCGCCGACGGCGACGCCGGGGATGTCGGTCACATCGATGATCGTGTGTTCGGTCGCGCGCAGGCCGATGATGCGGGCGCGCCTGCCCCGTACGAGGACCGTGCCGCCGGCCGGTTCGCGCGGCAGGCCGTCCTTGAACCCGAAGGCGATGACCGCGGTACGCAGCGTGCCCGGCGCGGCCGCGTGACGCGGATCGTCCATCGGAAACGACGCGGGGATCGTCTTGACCTGCAGCACGCGCGACTTGATCGCCTTGATCACGGGGCGCAGGTCGGCGTGATCTCGCCATGGGTCCTCGACCATCCCATAAAGCATGCGACCCGGGTTGACCGCGTTCAGATTCAGCTCCGGGTAGCCGAGCATCACGCGACTGCTGGCCGCCATCCTTTCAAGGTCGGAAAAACCGGCGACCTCGGCAGCATCGGCGGCGCGCTGGAAGAGTTGCGCCTGCTGATTGACCGCGGCTGGCGTCTCCACCGACGCAAGGTGCGTGTACAGGCCCACCACGCTCAGACTCCGTGCGGCTCGCAATTGGGCAAAGGCCGTTGGCCACTCATCCGGCGCCTCGACATGCACCTGTACCGGCTTGCGCACGCGGCTCAACGCGTCGAGGCTGGCAAAGTCGTGGACGGTAGCGATCAGGCCCAGATCCGCCACTGCATCCGCCATGTCCGGACAGGTGCTGGCGTAAAGCAGGATCGGTGCGTCAACGCCCGCGGCGCGGATGCGCTGCGCATCTTCTGGGTCCGACACCGCGAAGGCATCGGCCCCCGCTTGCAGCATCACGCGCGCCGTTTCAGTCGTCCCGCAGCCATAGGCGTTGTTCTTGCAGACGGCATAGAAGCGGTCGCTCGGCCGCAACATGGCGCGGATGACACGCACGTTGTGAGCCAGCGCCTCGAGGTCCATCACGGACCACGCAGGACGCGCATCGCGCGGAAGCGTTGGGTGCATCAGGATGCGCCTTCAAGTGTGTCGACCGGCCAGTATGCAATGCGATGGCGTGCCCCGACAGCCCAGACTTTCAGTAAATGAGAGAGACCGAATGAAAGCGATCGAAGGTGTGATTACCGCGATGGTGACCCCGTTTCGGGCGGACGGTTCACTTGATCTTGCGGCGTTGCGCGAAAGCGTGCAGCACCAGATTGCGAGCGGCGCAGGCGGGCTGTGTCCGCTTGGCGGAACAGGCGAGCCGCTGTCGCTTTCAGTCGCCGAACACCGCCAGGTCATCGATACGGTGACCAGCGCTGCGGCAGGGCGCGTTGCCGTCATCGTCGGCACGCTCCTGGGCAGCCAGGCCGACATCATTGCGTGTGGGCGTCACGCCAGAGCCGCCGGCGCCGACGCCATCATGGTGATTCCGCCCTACTTCGTGGTCGCCAAGCCCGCGCATATCAGGCAGCACTTCGAGGCGATCGCCAACGCCGTCGACATGCCGATGGTGCTGTTTCACGGACCGACGCGTAGCGGTGTCCGCCTTGATGCGGATGCGATCCTTCAGCTTCTCGAGACGGTTCCGCGCTTCGTGGCGATCAAGGAGACGTCGGGCGACCTGACCATTGCCGCCGAGTTGCTGCGCGCCGGACCAGCCGGCTTTCGTGTCCTGCAGGGCTTCGACGAGTACGTCCTTCCGACCTATGCGCTTGGCGGCCACGGCGCCGTGCTGTCGCTCGGCTGCCTCATCCCCAACCTGCTGCGCCGCCTGAAGGATTGCTTCGTGGCCGGTCAGTTGCCGCAGGCTCAGCGCATCCAGCTTTCATTGCTACCGCTGTGCCGCGCGATCTATGGCGAGCCCAACCCGGGTCCCCTGAAGGCGGCGCTGGAGATGGCGGGTCGCGCCATGGGCCCGACCCGCGCTCCCATCTACGCACCCGCCCCGGCGACGATCGACGCACTCAGGCGTCTGCTTCCAGACATCTTGCAGGCGGAGCACGCTGCGGCACAGACATGAGCGGTCGATTCGTCCTCTTCGTTCCCGAGCCGTTCCCCGAGTCGGCGCTGCGTGTTCTTGACGAGCGCTTCGACGTGCGCCTCGGCCGCGCCGGGGCCGCGTTTGCCGAAGACGAGTTGATCAAGAACCTCGCCGATGCGGATGGCATCGCCATCTACTCCCGGGATCGACTGACCGAACGGGTGCTGACGAACGCGCCGCGGCTGCGGGTGATCGCCAAGGGCGGATCGAAACCTACCTCCAACGTTGATCTGGCGGCCGCGGAGCGACTCGGCATCCGCGTCATCTGGACGCCCGGAGCGAACGCCGTCAGCGTGGCCGAAATGACGCTGGCGCTGATCCTCAGCGCAGTGCGGCGACTGCCGGAGCTTTCAGCGCGCTTGCGCACAGGCGATTGGCGCAGCTTCGAGATGCTGAGCCCCGAAGTGGCCGGCCTGACGCTGGGACTTGTCGGCTTCGGCGCGATCGGGCGGGAGGTGGCGAAGCGCTATCGCAGCTTCGGAGGTGCCGTGATTGCCTACGACCCGGCGTTTGACTACTCGGTGGCAGAGCCACTGGGTGTACGCGCGGCGACGCTTGACCAGCTTTTTCGCCAGTCGGACGTCATCTCGCTGCACTGTGAGATGAATGCGACCACCGCGAATCTCGTCGGTCGGGACAGGCTGACGATGGCAAAACGGGGCGCGGTGTTGATCAACACGGCACGTGGCGGACTCGTCGATGAGGTCGCTGTGATCGAGGCGCTCGACTCGGGCCAGCTTTCCGCAGCGTGCCTGGATGTGTTCGCAGAAGAACCGCTCCGTGCCGACAGTCCGCTGCTACGACATCCGCGCGTTCTCGCAACGCCTCACGTTTCGGCTTTCACCCACGCAGCGATCCATCGCGAGAGCGCCTGGGCGCTCGAAGATGCTGCGCGGGTGCTGCAAGGCATGAATCCACTTCACTTCAGCGCCTAGTGCACCGAGGGCAGAGGTCAAGGAGGATGCTGCGATCTACCGAAGCCCCGGGGATCTTTTGAAATCACCCGGACCGGCCTCGCTAAGTCGTTGAATTTGGGGTGGCTGATGGGATTCGAACCCACAACAACTGGAATCACAATCCAGGACTCTACCGTTGAGCTACAGCCACCACGTGAACTTGATCTG
>LNFM01013384.1_pt1 | contig 10459 bp, 9 predicted proteins | sample 596031 | NCBI WGS metagenome assembly LNFM01 (sample SAMN04254537, study PRJNA301005) | activated carbon metagenome | isolation source: dual media filters at the Ann Arbor, Michigan drinking water treatment plant | place: USA: Ann Arbor | reverse complement strand
AATAAAGCCAAAGATTAAAGCCAGGCCAAAGCCGGCTGCAATCGTAGTAATCAGTTCAATGTTATGTTCCATTCGAATTCCAGTATTTTTGCCTCATAGGCGTATTGGCCGGCTTATTTGGTTCGCTTTATTAGGATTACCGGATACTTTTCTGCGCATCAGCTTCAATATCGGTACTGGGAGCACTATCAGATACAGCGGGTGTTTTTAAAAATTTCTCGAACTCAACGCGCTCTTCTTCAATGGCATCCAGAATCTGGCGTTTAAACTCATCGCGTGAGAATGCTTCCTCGAGCATCAGAAGAAGCTTCTCAACGGTTAATCCAATGGTAATTCCCCCAATAATACCACCGATGGCTGCGCCGATGGCCGTACCGATGCCGGGAATAAATGAACCCAGCGCCATACCGGCCGCCGCGCCAGCCGCCGCTCCGCCTAAAGCACTGACCGCTTTGCCGGCAGTTACCTTAATCAAGGCCTGGGCACCGAGCTTGATAATCCCTTTTCCAGCCACTTTAGCCGTGATCTTTCCGGCGATTGCGCCAGTGATGGCACCCGCGGTACCAATGCCGCCGGAGATCAGCATACGGTTCTCAAGATTGATGATGACGCTGTGTGTGGGCGGTTCTTTGAGCGCACTCAGTGAAGCGTGTCTGACGATTTCCAGTTGTGAATTATCAATGGGTTCAACGCGGTTCTCAGCTAAGATTTGCTCAACTTTTTGCAAATGCTCGGTGCGTAATTGCTGATTATTCTGTAGCACTTCTTCGATGGATTGTTGTACCGGACCAAATACATTGCCTTTCATCAGATAATTTTGCAGCTTCTCGGCCATCCAGTTTTCCAGAACGCCGGTGGCCAATGCCACGATACGTTCATATTCTCCCGGCAGGCTGTAATACCAATCCAGATAGTCATCCACATTGCCGGCCATTTGCTGGAAACCGGTACCGGTGGTTTCGCGCAATTTTTCCAGCGATGTTTCCAGCTTACTGAGACTATCGAGATAAGCCTGCTCAATTTGCGCGGCTGTTCCGGGCTTGTAGTAATCATCGCCGATCATTTCCACGGATTGAATCACAGTTTGTTTTGATGCCTGGATTTCTTTGATGGTTTCCGGATTGGAACGCAGCCAAGCATCGACGTACACCGTCGAAGGCACGTAAATAAAGAATATAAAGAAGGTAGCAAATGCCGAGGTGAGCGCCCAGGCCCAAGGCGAAACTGCAGGCGGCTGATCGGTATCCTGTATGGGCGCAAATACACGGCGGTGTTCGGATAATGGAACCATAAAACTGGAAATCCCGAGCGCCACGTTATAAAAAAACAGCAAACTACCCAGAAAAACGCATCCCAGATAAAGCACATCACTGAATGAGTGCAGGCTACCTAGTGCATACCGCTTCATTCCTTCAATAAAACCCAGCAACCGGTTGGTTTCAAGAATCAAGATACTGTTTGTCGTTCCATCCAATCTCTGACTTTCCATCGCGACAGCCTCGGCCAATGTGGCATATTGACGGTTTGCATCGGTATGGTTTACGAGCACAACAAAAAACACGGCCATCGCCAGCGCAGTCACCCAACGCGACCAGGCTAAGGATTTATGTACGGCGATATACGGTTTATATTCACGGGCGGCAATCGGGAAGAAAATGGCATAAATGACGGCAAATACCGGAATGGCCGCAAAGAAGATCACCCACTCCGGTTTTTCTGCCGAGCCGAGATAAAATAGCAGTAAAAATGCAAAAACAATCGACCACAGTAACCACCCAATGTACGCCAGAATCCGGCGGGTAAAGAGCCAATGTAGAATGCCCAGTTTCTTGAATTGGCTGGAAAGATAAATTCTTTCAATTGTCACTGCATAAATCGCAGCAAAGTAAATGGGTAATCCAAACAGGAATGTTATCAGCAAGGCAAACCACAACTGTTTATCCGGAATCAATCGCCCAAAATAGTAAGCAAACCCCAACCAACTCGCAGAAAATGCCAAATAGCCGAGCGTTCTTACGAAACTAAAGTTTTTAAGCACTGAAAACACAACAATGATTCCTTCATGATCGACAACCGGGGATAAAAACGAGCTACAGCGGGACGGAAAAATAAACTAAAGTCGTTGACTGATAGTAGACTTGATCTGGCTAGGGGCTGTCAAGATATTGATTCATTGTGTTGGGATGTTGTGTGTTTTAATTCGAGTTTTGTTTAATTTTAACTAGGAATCTGTCGGTCTTAAACATTTTTTTTGAGTCAAGTGGGAGATCGGGTCCGGATTTACTCAATTTTTAGGCGCATGGCGAGATCATGTAACAAGAAATTGAATCCGCGAGAGCATAATGCAGAGTAGTAGGTTGAATAAGTTTGTGTCAGCCATCACATCGAATAATATTATTCAACGATTTAATTCCAATTTCAGATAGAAATACTAATAATTGCAATCTATTAATTCATTAATAACAGTAATTCAGATAGTGTATTCATTTGTATTTATATAGAAAATTGGAATAACACTAAAAGGGTAAAGCGATTGGCGCAATTCTTATTCCACAAGAATTGCTAAAATAGCGCCAATCGATTCCTCATAAATTAAACAAATTCAATCAGCATAAACTAACACTAACTCAGCGATTAATCGGTTTAGATGCTGGAACAGTTTGTGCGGTGGGTACCACCTCTGAAGATTTTGCAGTGGCTTCCAGTTCACCTTTCGCTGCTGTCTTTGAATCATTAGGAGCAGCAGCACCATAGTCGGGTGCGACCGGAGCTTCTGCTCCAGGTCCAATCTCGATTTCGGCGGATTTTTCGCTTTTGTTGATTGAAAAATGATTCTGTAATTTTTCAATTATACCTTGATGCAGATAGCCACTATGCCAGAGATAAGCGATGCTACTTAACAATAGTCCAATGAAAAAATACGATTTCCATGGACTTTTCTTCTCTGCATAAGGATCCGTAAGTGAGCGTTGAGCACCGGGCGGTAAGGTAGCCATTTGTGTCAATGATGCACCAAACGGAATATTAATAATTGCGCGAGTGTTAACCGCCCAGCCATTGCCATCCAGTAACGGGGCCAAGTTACGCTTACGTAGCTTGAGAAAAGCCAGTAGAACGGACGGACCAGAGATCAGTAAGATCAATCCAACAATAGCTAATGGCATTTGCCACCAGACTAAACTGATAAAACCGGTAATAACTGATGCAATCGCGGTGCCGATGGCACCAATTGCTAGGCCGATGGCGGCAAAAATCCCTGCAAACTTACCAACATCAAATGGAACTGGAGGGATTTTGCCCGTGTCAGTTGTTTGAGTAGTATTTACGATACCTGATGTTGCTTGATCTTGTACTGCCTTTTCGCGAGCGCTAGCCATTTTTTCGATCTGCTCGCCAACCATCTTGCCGATTCGCTTGTACGGATACCAAAAGGCTTGGCGTACGCTGATGGGATGCTCGATGATTTTTACGATGGTTGCGTTCCAATCCTGACCTTTGCGATCATAAAATATACCATTACGGCCAACCATTAAATTATCGGCATCACCATTCGTAAAAGCCGCGGCTATAATCATTTTTTCATTGCCACCTTCACGCTGACACTCACAATAAGCGAGGTAAGTGCCGCTTAAATTGGCCATAATGCTATGCTTGTTCACGTCTGTTACCCGTAAACAGAAATCGCAGCTTCGGCCATCTAGATATAAGGATCCTGCTTGAAAAATAGCCTTGTTTTGAGCAGTATAAAAATCACGGAACGATACAAAATTATTCAAGAGCTGAAATAAATCGCGGTGGTAGCGAATCAGTTTCTCTACAGAGTTAATGGCATCTGATGCATCGGCAAGTGATTTGTCTTCATGGATCAGAGACAAGATTTTTTCTTGATAGCCACTTGCCAGAATGTATCGAATGCGCCTGATTCTTAAGGTTTCAACGGCGGCCCCGCGTTTAACATCGAGCCATGCTTGATGCGCTGAAAAACGATTGCACAATTGTTGCCATTCTTCGTTACTGAGATTCTCTTTATCACCTAGCAGCGGACTGATCACTTTATTCTTAAATTCGGTGAGTGCAGAAATCCACGCAGGGTTAATTCCTGCCCCAAGTGGAAGTGGCTTGTTCGCTTCAATTTTTGCAATGGGCAAGGAGACAATTTGTTCGGAGTCAGTAGATAAATTTTTACTGGCGAGTGCTTCGTATTCTGTGAGTGCGGGATTGAGCGGTTCGCTTGCACGTTGATCGAATTCAGCAAGCCGGCAACGTGTGAAATAATCATTAATTTTAACTTTTATATTATCAAATGCTGACTTGGCAGCTTCAGTTTCTTCGCCCAAGAGCAGAATATTGGCTGCATCGCGTTCTGCTTCCTGCCACCATTCCGAATAAGCTCTGGCTTCCAAAAAGAACTGGCTGATTTTTTCTTCCGAAACACCCGGTAAGCCGGATCGATCTTCTTCCGCTCCGACACAAGTCATAATATCTTCAATGACTGATTGGGTATCGGTGTCAGTGGCAGTGTTCGAAGGGATGATGCCATCACCATTAAATCTAGTATCAGCAAAAATCTTATGCAAGTCTGCAGTATCTTCAACTGAGATGGTAAGCTCTTTATTTTTATCAATATTCAGCAAAATTTGTTTTGCTGAAGCCAATATCGCAGCTCCTTCCGGTGTGCTATCGTTAATAGAACTTAGCGGAAGAGTATCCGACCCCTTGGTAAGATCTCCTGGTTGCTTAAGTAGTGACGTTGCCCAGTTAGTAGCAGCGACAATTTCAGGTACACGTATATGTCCGTCTTTATCGGTATCAATGAATTCAAGCGTTTTACTGTCGAACTCAAGATTGCTGGTTGGACAACTCAGCGCCGCCCAAAGCTTTGGGTCAAGTTCACTGAGGGATTTTAGATCGACTCCCTCTTCTAAACGAACCTGATCAAAGCCACCAGAACGAAAAAAGCGCCATTTATGTAGAATATTCATAGTTTCCTTTTTACGTGATTAGTTGATTTTTATACATTTCTTAAGCCATTGTCTTTAAGATAGAATCCTAATTTAAAATATGTTGTTATATGAGTGCTTAGCTTGGTATAGCTAGGTGAATTCAATTGCTTGCATCGAAGTTGCGCTTGCACAGCATTTTGGTTGATTGAGATTCATTCACTTCGCGACAAACAAGCGGTGACATGATTGTGATAGAAATTTTCTGTTAACCCTAGAATATCTGCTTCATTTTGACAGACATTCAATCTTGAATGATTTCTGATACTGTTTTCTTCAAGACGAGCTGGTAGTGTTTGAGCTTTGACCCTTGGTTGTACATCATTACTGGATGGAATTGATTCAACATCAAGCTGTATAGGCATGGTGCCAGCAGAACCAAAACCCAGTTGAATTGTGGCTCGTTTTGATAAATTGATAATTCGATCTCCGCCACCACCCCAGCGATCATTGATACGCACTATGATCTGTTGCTTGGTTTTAAGGTTAGTCACTCGAACGTTACTGCCGATGGGAATAGTCCGGTGTGCTGCTGTCAATTGCTCAGGGTCATAGGGTTCGCCGCTTGCAGTGTTCCGTCCTTCCATAGCTGGGGCGTAGTAGGTTGCTATACCTGTTTCGGAAGGCCATAGATGTTTTTGAGTAAAATTATTTGTTCTATTTTGACTAATTGACGAAGCCGAGATCTCTGTTTGCTTAGTGTTGTGGTTACTGGCGTTGGGTACTCTATCAATGCCTTGAGTATTGATTATCGCTGAATTGGGTTGTGTGGAATGCTGGGTATCATTTATTACTGGTGCTGCGATGCACCCACATAGCAATAAAAGTAGAATGCTGCAAATATAACTGTCTTTCATGGTGTTGCGCGTTTTTCACTATATTAAGGATGAAGGAATCTGTCTGTCAAAATAGGATTTATCCTACACGATATTAAGTTCTATTATCTAATTATTTGAATATGAATTATTGTTCTCAGGTACCCAAATAATGCTCTGTATATGAGAGACCGTTAGCAGGTTGATAAATGAGCATTTTAGGCCTGTTTTTAACACCGCAGCGGGAAGGCAGATTATAGTTAGGAATCCTAAACGGTTGGTTTTATGCGGAGTCAGATAAAAACAAAAGGAAGAAGCACTTATGCAATTGAAATAATGGTGTTTTTCAAGAAAATATTCAAAATTCATATTGAGTGGGCATCATGAAATACTGGAGAGATATTACATTACCAATCCCGGAATGGTTTAAAACTTGGGTTATTGATGTTTCCAAACCCTTTCCAGAAGTGGAACAGAGAATGTCTCTGGTCATTGATTTGGCTCGTATGAGCATAAAAAATGGAGGAGGACCATTCGGCGCGGCTGTTTTTAATCAAAATACCGGTGAGCTTATCGCGCCGGGAGTCAATTGGGTTGTTCCGGGAAAATCCTCATTGTTGCATGCCGAAGTGATGGCATTGGCTTTAGCGGAGCAGACTCTGGGAAGTTATGAGCTGGCAGGTCATGGTTCGTTTGAGCTGGTGACCAGTGTGGAACCGTGCTGTCAGTGTCTGGGGGTATTGATGTGGGTGGGGGTGGCTTCGATTGTTTGTGGTGCACGGTCGGAGGACGCAAAGGCAATCGGCTTCAATGAAGGCCCTCGTTCGTTGCACTGGGAACGGGAGCTAAAGCAAAGGGGAATCAGCGTAACACGGGAAGTGATGCGCTCGCAGGCTGTGGAAGTTTTGCAAAGCTATACCGGAGAAATTTATAATAGTCAGCTACAAGCTTCAAACTGGCCTAAATAGTTTGAGATATTTTTGTTCGTAATTCGTTTACGCTATGCACACTGCAGCAGTTAGGTCATTGGCTTCGGAAAATAGAGAGTTCGCATGAAACAGAAAGTATTGGCGCATTGCATTTATTGTTTAATGATGTCGGCAACTATGACTGGTTGTGTTTCCGCGACAGTCACTGCAGTCAATCTTGGTTTTTCCGATGCTTTTATCGGGGAGTGGCTCTACTCATGGAGTATTGCTTTTCCAATTGGTTTCGGTGTATTACTCGTTTTGTCACCGTTGTATAGGCGCGTAGTGGAAGCAATCGTACGTTAGCTATTCCATTGATCGAGGATACCTTTTCTATAGCATGCCACTTTGCTATTGCCTATGCTTTCTCTATTGGTTGCCTGCGCGCAGTTGAGTCAACTGGAGACATAGGACACGGATAGCCGAAAGATGGGACAGAATGCCAGAACGCATAGTGACCATAATAATTTGTCAAATTATTACGACAACTTAGCCAAAGAAGTGGTGGCAAAAGCCGCAGAGTTGTTGCAGCGCGATTATGAAAAATCGACGGAGATGCCAGATCAACAGAATAACCGGAAGATCAAAGCCAGACTGAATTCGGGTTCTGGAGACTTGTTAGAAGAAGCGACTGAAATTCAGTAGAGCAATAGTAAGTGTTCAACCTTACTAAGAGGCTACTAATCTTGACGAGTGATTGCAGCATCATAAACATTCCAGAAGAAAGTGGTGAATACCTATTAATACTGCTTCCCGAAGTTCCGTTAATGTATTTTTATTTATCGGAAGAGGGAACGTACAATGTTCTTTTTGAGAAAACTAGTCGTATTATTCGTCGTAAGTGTTCTTGGCTTGAGTGGAGCGGTTCAGGCAGCTCCAGGAAGTGATGGGAAAGATTCAGACAAACATTCCTCATCAGGCAACAAAAAATTATCCGATGATAAGGATCACAAATCTTCTGATGAGAAAGATCATAAGTCGTCAAATGGCGAAAGCAAGAAAGGTTCTAACGACAATCAGAAAGGTTCATCGGGTGGTGAGAGTCATCAATCATCGAAGGATAATGGCCGCACATTTTCTGATAGCGAAAACAAAAATTCATGGGATGGAAAAATATTCGGCGGACATGATTTCAACCCTGGTTTAGGGCATGGTGGTGAGCATTGGAATGATTATTTGGCATCTTCCATCCCCGAGCCAGAAACTTATGCCATGTTACTGGCAGGACTGAGTTTGCTAGGTTTTTTAACGCGCCGCAAGAAAAAAGATCTCTGAGCTCAAGATCAGTCCCTATCTAATCACAAGAAACCCCGCCCGAGTGGCGGGGTTTCTTGTGATTAGATAGGGACTGCTGATAAAGTGCAATACGGCACAATTCTCCGGAGGAAGCAGTTAATCAAAAGCCGAGTAAATCCATGAGACAGCCGAGGAATCCTTCAGAGTCCGTGCGATGACAAAAAAACCAAACACTGAGCATGAACGCGATCATTGATAATACCAGCAATGTAGCAGGCACCATTAAACCTTTTTGTTCATATTTGGCTTTAATTGTCTTGGCAATATCGTCATAGGATTTCTCGGATACATCTATCTTTGCTCCAGATATTTCAGTAATTTCAGGCGCCTGATTATTGGTCACTCTGTTCTTTTGCTCTATTTTCTTAGTAATAGATGATACGGGTTTTTCTTTTACAAGCGGTGGCGGTGGCGCTGTTTCCGGAACAGCGCTATCGGTTACTTGCTGCGATTCTTGTTTTTTTCTTTCTCTGTTGTTGAGCAAGATGATGTAATGAAACACATCGGTCACCAATCCCATTCGCTGTGTCGCTTCATAGATATCTTGCGCCTCGATGATTGGTTTGTCTCGTTCATACGCGACATTGAATGATCTGTCACACAGAGAATTAATCGTTCGTGGTGTTCCGCCGGAGCTAAATGCGATCGAAAGCGCCTCCCATCCGGTATCTGAAATCAGGTTGGGGGCGCCACCAGCTACTTGAATACGATGCGTGATATATTTCAGCACCCTATCGACATTCATTTTTCCCAGTGTCTCAAGCGCAGCAATCCGCTGTTTAAAGGGCGCCATCTCCGGCTTGTTGATCATTTCCATCAACTCTTCCTGTCCGAGAAGTAGTAGCTGAATGAGTTTCGTCGATCCTTCTTCAAGATTGTTCAGTAAACGAATGCCATTGACGACATCTTCTGACATCAGGTGCGATTCATCCATGATGACCAGGCATTTTTTTCCTTCAGAATTGATTTTTAACAACGCATTTCTAATATCCCGCATTACAAAGGTTTTCTCAGATGACGTAGGCTGTAATCCAAGCTCTTGCGCGAGAAATAGATACAGATCAGAGCTGTTGGCAGGCGGTTCAGCCATCCAGATTACCTTGATGTCTTCGGGAAAATCAGATTTTATCATTTGACTGAGGGTAGTCTTGCCGGAGCCGATTGGCCCGGTTACGACGATTAAACCTCGACCGCTTTGTAGAGATCCGGATATTTGTTTGCGTATACGGGCATGATCTCCCTGATCATAAAAGAACAGTGGGTCAGGTACATTCTCGAATGGAAGTAAATTAAGGTTAAAGTGCTGTGCGTACATGTGCATTAATTTTTTCCTTCTTGCGGCATTAGTTTTACTTCAACTCTACGGTTTTTTGCTCTACCTTCTTCTGTCGTGTTGGAAGATATCGGGCGAGTATCACCATAACCTGTGACTGATATCCGGTTCTTCGAGATGCCGTGTAACATCAAAATGTTCGCAATGGCTTTTGCGCGGCGCAACGATAAATCCATATTGTCACTGCCCAGTTTGCCGGTCGGTACATTATCAGTATGTCCTTCTATAATAATTCGGCTGTCAGGAGAGGATGATATTTCTTTGACCAAATTTTCAATCGTAGCGTAAGTGACATCTTGGATAATATCCTGACCGGAAAGAAATGTTTTGCCACCAAATATTGTCAGGGTTTGCGACTGATATTTAGTGTCGACAGTTTTATTGTCTTTAATAGCACTTTCAGTTGTTGCAAGTTGGTTTTCAAACTGGGTAAATGCTTTTTCCTCACCTACAGCAAGTGCCTTGTTGGAATCCGGATCTTCAGTTGTATAACTGAAAGTATTAGGAGTTGATTCGGGCATAGGTGCAGGCGCAGAAACTGGCGGCGTAGGCATAGGCATAGGCATTATTTCTGATGGGTAGTCTTGATAAGCCGTTGCGTAAACAGGGAGTTTTAGCGCCTTAAACGTGACAATGGCCGTCAGGGAGAAAAATATAACGGACAGTCCAATAATAATAGAACGCATCATAAAGTACTCGATTTAATATGTTTTTAAACTTAAGCGGATATTAACGGACTTAAATCAAAATATTTTAACGCATTGAACGATGCTTTGCTCATCTGAATGGGATTCATCTATAAAGGTCTTGAATTTAGAGATGGTTGCAAACCATTGTACGACTGTGCGGCGGTTCCGTCACTCGCTTATCAGCAGCGTAATCAGGCCAGCCAGTTTGTATTAATCAGTGTAAATTTTTCCCAAAATGGGTTAATCGAAGCTTACGTAGTATCTCAGAAGTGTCCGGAGATTTAATTGAATAGATTCAGTTGGTTATTATTTTTAGACATGGTTATTTGCACCTCTTCATTTTTAACCAATTGATCGA
>LNFM01013383.1_pt1 | contig 10461 bp, 9 predicted proteins | sample 596031 | NCBI WGS metagenome assembly LNFM01 (sample SAMN04254537, study PRJNA301005) | activated carbon metagenome | isolation source: dual media filters at the Ann Arbor, Michigan drinking water treatment plant | place: USA: Ann Arbor | reverse complement strand
ATTCTGATTATGTTCAGCGGAGGCAAAGACAGCTGCTACATGGTGCAACGAATTAAGAATGAATTTCCAAAAATGCGAATATTAACTTGCAGTATTGATAACAATTTCATGAGCTCAGTGGCAAAGAATAATATTAGCGAAGTTTTGCCGAAGCTTAATGTGGATCATATTTTTTTGCGACCCAAGATAGAATTCAACCGAAATTTATTTCGAACTACTTTGACCAACCTAAATTCAGATGGCTGCTACGGAACTGTGGATTTTAGCGATGGCGAATTCATGCTGGATTCAGCAAAAAAATTGGCGCAAGAAAGAGGTATTCCACTGATTGCTTGCGGATATTCTAAGATCCAAGTTCAAAATGGTTTAAAACTAAATACTTTTGAATCGCCGCCAGAAAAGGAAAGGCCTGCCCGAACTTCCGTCGCCGGTTTAGAACTAAAAAAGTTTTTTAAAGCAGAAGAAGTTCAAATGTGGTGGAACGAAGAAAATTCAAAGGCAGCATTTCTGCCTCGGCTCATTTTTCCACTTTTTGTTTGGGATCTTGAGGAAGATGAAATTAAAAGAGAGGTTGTGAATTGGGGACTCATATCGAAAAAAAACCAAAGCCCAATTGTGACGAATCATCAGCTTATTCCCCTTTTAGGCGTCGTCGATGTTCACCAACTTGGCTACAGCAGCTTTGAGCCCGAGTTCTGCCGTATGATTCGCGAAGGCAAAGCAGACCGAAAGCAATGGCTGCACACATTTGAATTTCTTGAATATACGGCGCGGACGGGGTTTTTAGTTAAGCCAGTCGTCATGGATCTTTTGAAGTTATTGGATTTGACGGCGGACCAGGTACGAATAAAGTTTTAGACCAACTAGCACTAAGTCAGATTTTTTGACGAAAATAGATTCCCATTTTGGTTCGTTTTATCGAAATTCGATCTAAGTCGAGGCATATTTCAAAACTAAAAAAATCAAAAACCGTAAAGATTTTTAGCACTTTGGCCGATGAAACATAAATATGAAGAGAGATCCCCAAAGTAGGACGTTGCTCGTTTTAGACGAGGATCCGGACACACTTGAATTAATGCTCGAGCCCCTTCGCTGGGAGGGCTATGACGTGAAAGGTTTTAGTTCCCCGAAAGAGGCAACTGAAGCCCTGAACTATATGCGTCCGTCGATCATTGTTGTCGATCCAGATTTTTCATCTGAAGACGGAACGACTTTCGTTAACAATCTGATGCCGTTACTTGAAAAATCAACTTTGATGATTGTGTCATCTCAGCCATCGACCGAAAAAATCACTCAATTTTTAGATATGGGTGCTGCGGATTTTATTGCTGGGCCCATCGTACCGCTAGAATTTTTAGCGCGGATTCGGACTCAGCTAAGACTGCGAGACTTGCAGGAAGAATTGATTCGTGAAAAGGAAAAATTACAAGAGCTTGTCGAAGTCGATGATCTGACCGGTCTTTTCAACACGAGATCTCTTTATCAAAAACTCGAATTTGAGATTGAACGCGTGAAGCGTTTTCAACGCCCTGTGAGCGTTGTCATGATTGATGTCGATAATTTTAAAAACGTAAATGACGGTCATGACCACCTTTTTGGAAGCTACGTGCTTTCTGAACTTGGAAAAATCATTCGCCAGTCGACTCGAAACATTGATATTCCGGCCCGTTACGGCGGGGACGAATTCTTAATTATGTTGTCTGAAGTGCCCCTTTCAGGAATCGATTTTTTCTGTGAACGCCTTCGTCAAAAAGTTGAAACGCATATGTTTGCCCAGGGCGCTGATTCCATAAAATTGACTCTTTCTATTGGACATTCGACTTTTGATAGCGGTGAGGCTATCAATGCTCGCGAGTTGGTTCGGCGGGCCGACGCTGCCTTATACGAAGCGAAACATCGTGGTCGTAATCGAGTTGTGTCGTATGACGCAAGCTTCGATCGCCTTCATAAAGCCGAAGCGAATGCCAGTACAGAAATCTTTTCCCGCCAGCGCAAATCTGTGTAATATTCAGGTCTATGGCAGTCACAAAAATGCAGCAGACCAAGGCTGTGCAAAAAGCAGCAATCATTTCCTTTTTAGTAAGCATAATCGTCCTAGGTTTAAAGACTTTCGCGTACGTGCAAACGGGATCCACAGCCGTCTTATCTGATGCCCTGGAAACGATCGCAAATGTGATCACGGCCATCGTCGCATTAATCGTCTTAAAATTTGCAATGGAGCCTGCGGACGACGAACATCCTTACGGGCATGGAAAGCTCGAATATTTTTCTGCCGCTTTTGAAGGTGGAATTATTTTGTTTGCGGCCCTGGCCATTTTATTTGAATCTACTCGGGTTCTTTTTGTAGGCGGGGAGCCCCGAAACGTCATCGAAGGTATATACTACGTTGCTATCGCGACTGTTTTAAATCTTTTCTTCGGTTTTTATTTTAAAAAAATTGGAAATCAGCACAATTCTGAATCACTCAAAGCAACAGGGACTCATTTACTTGCGGACGTTAAGACGACCGTTGGTGTGATGATTGGGCTTTTGATCTACCGTCAAACAGGGCTTGCGTGGATCGATCCCATGATTGGAATTCTGATTGGTATTTGGCTGGGATATGAATCGATCCAAATTATTAAACGTAATCTGGGTGGTTTGCTCGATGAAACCGATATGGGAAGTGTTTCCGATTTATCAAAACTAATTAATAAGCACGTGAATGATCAAATCATTGATATTCATAATCTCAGAATTATTAGATCAGGAAATTTTCATCACATCGATGCTCATTTGGTTGTGCCGGAGTTTTTAGATGTAAAGACTGTGCATGAATTGATCGATGATTTTGAAAAAAAAGTTGTTCATGAATATAAATTTGACGGTGAATTTGCATTTCATACTGATCCTTGCTACAGGCATTATTGTTCGGTGTGCCCACAGCCTCACTGCGATGTCCGAAGGCGCCCCATGCAAGAGCGGCGTTTGTTCGATGAGCGCAATATTGTGCAGGGCCCTAAATACACAGAACTGTAAACTGATTCAATTGCACTGTTTAATTCACTGCTTAAAGCACGATAAGGTATAAAAATGGATCGCGTACGGCCCAGAATTAATTCGACAAAAGATCTACCAGTACAGACGAAGTATTCAAAAGCCCTGGATGGAGAACTTCGCAAAGTCGCCTTCAGTGAAGAGCGCGCCCCATTGAATAAAGGGGTTTGGCGAAAGTCTGTGTTTGAAGTTCCAGAAGAGATGCCTATGGATATCGAGATCGGAACGGGCGCTGGGGTTCATTTTGCAGTGCAAGCGGCGCGAGCTACAGATCGCGCCATCGTTGGGATTGAGCTTAAGTACAAGCCCTTAATTCAGTCGATTCGGAGAGCGCTGGCCTCCGGAGCCCAAAAAGTTGCTATTTGCAGACTGCATGTTTTCAATATTGATTTGTGTTTTGCGCCTGGTGAAATTAACAACATTTACATTCATTTTCCAGATCCGTGGACGTCTCCACGAAAACCAAAAAACCGAATCGTTTCTGAATGGATGCTGAATTTACTGTTCGAACTTCAACGGCCAGGGTCTTTTTTGGAATATAAAACAGATTCGCGAGAAGCGTTCAATTGGTCCTTAGAAGAAATCGCAAAAACCAAATACAAAATGGAATTTCAATCTTTTGATCTTCACAGCGAAGCGAATCAGTACCGGGAAAATAATGTCCAAACCGTATTTGAAAAAATATTTATTCGACAGAAAATGCCGATCAATTATATTAAGTTAATTCGGCCCTAAAGAACTACCAGTACGTTGTGCTGACAACGATGTCGGTATCCACGAAAACCTGACATGACAGCCTCAGGTTTGAAGTTGCGCTCAAATCTAACTTATTGCGAGTCATCGTGCGAACCTCAAGATCGGTTGGCTTCGAGGGCGGAGTGATCTTCACCACGCACTTGGAGCAAATTCCTTCCCCTAGGCATGAAGAGGCCACGGGTAATCCAGCGCGAATCAAAGCATCCATTAGATTTTCGTTCGGAAGTGAATCAAAGACTAAATTTTTTTGAGGAATTTCAATTTTGGGCATGTGTCTTTTAAAATGGTAGTATATACATGGCGTAAATGAAACGCATTTGTTTGCTTGGAGCCAGCCGCGGATTAGGATGGTCAACTTATTTGAAGTGGAAGGCCAAAACTCCACAAGACGAATTTTTGCTCGTCGCAAGAAAAGTCAGTTCGCGTGTTTCTGAAATCGCTGAACTAGATCAGCACCTTGATTTTGATTTTACAAAACAGCCCACAGCCGATTTGCTTCAAGCTATTCGAAGCTTCAATCCCACCCACATCATTTACTTGGCTGGGGGCGGCCCGTATGGATCTTTTTCCAGTAAAAAGTGGGCGGATCATCTTTGGAGTCTTAAGCTTAACTTTCTATTTCCAGCCGAACTTTTACATCAGATTTTGTGTGCTCCTATCCCAGATCTGCAATCGATGACGTTTATCGGGTCATCGATTGCTGAAAGTGCTGCAGATGCTCAGGCCGCTAGCTACGCTGCAGGAAAACATGCTCTCAAAGGCCTTATAACCAGCATCCAAACCGAAAAGAGTGCTAGCATAGCAATTAAGCTGTTTTCCCCGGGTTATATGGACACCAATATGCTCCCGGCCAACAGTGCACCGCGACTTCAAGGACTAACCCAATCACCTGAAGTTGTTGCCGAACAATTGATAAAATTCATTGAATCGCCTAGTATTTTGAAGTCTTCAGATTCGTCTTCAAAGGAGTTCTAAATGGCAGAGCAAAATATCGAAAATGTTATCATCGTGGGTTCCGGTCCTGCAGGGCTCACAGCTGCGATCTATAGTTCGCGAGCCAATTTAAAACCGCTGATGATCGAAGGTGAAGAAGCCGGTGGACAGCTGATGATTACAACGGAAGTTGAAAACTTTCCGGGTTTTGATCACGGTATCACGGGCCCAGATTTAATTGCGGTTATGCGAAAGCAAGCGGAACGATTTGGAACACGTTTTATCACACGCAATGTGACCAAAGTTGATTTTTCGAAACGTCCATTTCAAGTCAACATCGGCGACCAAGTTCACCTTGCCAAGTCAGTGATTATTTCGACGGGTGCCAGCGCAAAACTGTTGGGATTGCCAAGTGAAAAGGCGTACATGAGCCGCGGAGTTTCGGCTTGTGCGACCTGTGATGGAGCATTTTTTAGAAATGTCGAAGTCGGCGTTATCGGAGGCGGGGACACCGCGATGGAAGAAGCCAATTTCCTGACTAAGTTCGCAAGCAAAGTTTATATCATTCACCGAAATGAATCTTTTAAGGCTTCAAAAATTATGCTCGATCGGGCGAAGAAAAATCCTAAGATTGCTTTTATCTACAATTCGACAGTTGAAGAAGTATTAGGTGACGGAAAATCCATGAATGCCGTGAAGCTGAAATCAACGAAAACTGGTGAAGTCTCGACGATGAATCTGCAGGGATTATTCATCGCGATTGGTCACCAGCCGAATACAAAACTCTTTAATTCTCAGCTTGATATGAACGAAGTGGGTTACCTCAAAACAAAACCAGGAACGACTTACACTAATATTCCTGGCGTTTTTGCGAGTGGGGATGTGCAAGACCCAATTTATCGTCAGGCCGTCACGGCAGCGGGTACGGGCTGTATGGCCGCGATTGATTGTGAGCGTTGGCTTGAAGCTCAAGAATCAGCTGACGAAGCGACTCATGGTCATAAAACTAACTTGAGCGAGGCCGCCCATTAAAAAGCTTGCCACGGAATCATTAATTCAAAAGATTGAACGTTTAACGAAGCAGCGAATGTCCGAAGGACCAGTCGTGGCTTTAGATCCATTCCGAACAGCGCACAAGCGCCTCAATCCGATTAATATCTTGATTATTGAAGATGACGAAACGCAAAGATTTTCGTTAAAGAAAATTCTTGAAGCAGACGGGTATACGCCGAAGCTTGCTGCAGATGCGACAGAATTATCACTGATTCTGGATCAAGATTCAGAGATTCATTTTATCATCATGGATGTCGGTCTTCCCTGGATCAACGGATTTGAACTGGCTCAAATGATTAAGGAGCACCGGGATTTGAAATCTATTCCACTGGTTTTCCTATCTGGAAAAGCAGAGCCAGAAGATTTGCAAAAAGCTCGCGAAGTGGGCGCGGATGAATACATTAAGAAGCCATTTGATATTGATTTTTTGCGCGTTCGCATTCGTGAACTTCTAAAAGAAACTGAGTAGTCGAATTCAAAATGAAAAAACCCGCGGTTTTGATTCGCGGGTTCTTCAGGGTTTCGAGCCTTCGTTTTAGTTTATCAGATGACTCGAAACATTTCGTTTATTAATCAATTAGGTTCTTATTCGTCCGCAATTTTCATGTCAGAAATACATTTTGTTTCTGCACTTCCTGTGATGAACGGCTGATTGTTTTCAGACACGCGAGTTAAAATTGGCGTGTTGATATCAAGATCAAATTTTTCGATATTGTAACCAAAAGTTTGAGCAACTTGTGACATCAATCCTGGCGAACCGCCGACAGCCACATACAGACTTTCAGTTGAAGCATCGTAAGCCATTGCTGAAGCAGCCCATACGACTGTGTGGTCGTTCCATAAAATCACCGGATTACCGAGTGTAACGGCCGTGTCAGATGTTTCAGTCACATCCCACATGACGATTCCGTGGACGAAAGCTGCACTGTTATCAAACTGTGTTGCCGCTGAAGCCGAGTAGCTCACGATCAGCTTTGCTGTTGTCGTAGCAGGAGCTGGCGTTGGGATATAAACCATGGATGTCGGAGCAGGTCCAGTCGCCGCAAATGTTGAAACACCGAGGAGATTTGGTGCCAACGTATGAGGAGTTCCAGATAGTCCACCCGCAGGGTTGGTTGTGATGCAATCCGCGCCCGTACCCGCAGTCAGACCTGTTCGAGCAACAATACCAATTCGATTCGTTGCGGCCGTTGCGCCAGAGTGGGTATAGATCAACTTACCTTGATTCGTATTTGTGAACGGAGCCATGAGCTCAAGATCCGAAATTAGTGTTGCTGCAGCCGTGAAACAGTTGCCTGTCACCGCTGTCGAGCCTAACCATGGATTAGCTCCACCCTTCGTCAAGCGAACGCCCAGTGTATTGACGCGCTCTCCGGCAATCGATCTAGAAAAATGAATGGAACCATCGACGTCTTGAACCATTGCTCGCGTGATGTTCGCAGCCACCGCTAGGAATGCAGTTGGGTCCGTCGCGTAGGTAATAAAAGTTGATGGATCATCTTTAAAGATTTTCCAGATCTTACGGTCACTACCAGTTGTCGCATTTTCAGTTAAAAGTAAAATGTGATCACCTTTGTCAATGATCGCCTGTGGAAACGTATTCACAGACACATTGTTACCAACGTTGAGATCGATTAAAGTATCGATCTGCGCGCCAGTTGAAGTGTTCCACCGAGTGACCGTTCGTGACGGTTGTGGTGCTGCAGCTCCGTAGGTTGTGATTCCAATCCCAGAGTGGCAAAGCCCTGACGACACATAAAGCTTTTTAGGTGCGGCGACTGATGCCGTTTCTTCAGAGGCTTTTTGACAGCTTGTCATGATCATCGCCATCGTGGCGAAACCCATCAAGCCATATACATTTTTACGTCCCATACTTGCTCCTAAGTATATGTTTTTAAAAATTCTTAAATTCATAAAATTACTCACCCAGCGTCAGTGCTGAAATACACTTGGTGTCTGCATTTCCAACGATAAATGGTGTTGCACTTTCACCAGTGACTCGTGTCACAAGTGGAGTGTTGATATCGAGTTCAAATTTTTCAATGTTGTAACCAAATGTTTGTGCGATCTGACTGGTAAGGAGTGGTGATCCACCAACTGCAACATATAGATGTCCAGTGTCTGCATCGTACGCCATCGCTGATGACGCCCAAACGACTGATTCATCGCGATAAATGATGACAGGATTGTTGATCGTCACAGCTGTATCCGAAGTTTCAGTGACATCCCACATCACAAGACCGTGTGAAAAGTTTGTGTTGTTATCAAAAACTGCTGTTGAGCTAGAATAGCTCACAATCATTTTGTATGTTGTTGCTGCTGGAGACGGAGTCGGTATTAAAACCATTGCTGTTGGCGAATTTCCGTTGGCTTGAATTGTGACGGGTCCAGTTAAGTTTGGCGCATTCGTGTGAACAGAACCCTGAATCTGAACGCCACCAGCACAATGGGCGACGTTTCCAGATGTCATCCCTGTACGTTGAATGAATCCAATTCTATTTGCCGCGGCCGTTGCACCACTGTGCAAGTAAGCAATCTTACCCTGACTCGCATTTGTAAATGGAGTTAGAATTTCAATTTGGTTCAAAAGTGCTGGAACTGCCGTGAAACAAGGTGCCGCTGCTGCTGCAGAGTTCACCCATGGATTCACACCGTCTTTAACGACGCGAATTCCGGCTGTACTCACTTTTTCAGCAAGTAGCGACTTACTGAAAACAATCCCGCCATCGCTATCTTGCGCCATTGAACGCATGACGTGAGTCGGAGTTACAGTAAAGGCCGATGGATCAGTTGCATAAGTAATGAATGTTGTTGGATCATCTTTAAAAATTTTCCAGATCTTTCGATCCCCGAAAGTTGTTCCGTTTTCTGTGAGGAGTAGAATATGATCACCTTTATCAATCACATCTTGCGGGAACGTATTCACAGAAACGTTGTTACCAAAGTTAAGATCGATAAGTTTATCGATGTATTCACCGCTTGAAGCGTTCCAACGTGTCACAGCTCGTGACGGTTGAGTACCCGCAGCCGTGTACGTCGTGATCGCCTGTCCCGAATGACAGATACCAGATGTGACGTACAACTTCTTTGGTACTGAAACAGATGGTGTTTCTTCTGAGGCTTTTTGACAGCTTGTCGTAATTAACGCCATCGTGGCGAAACCCAACAAACCATATACATTTCTACGTCCCATAATTGCTCCTAAAGTATATGAGTTTTCATGTTAACTTTTCCATACATCTTAACGGTGAGTTCAATTTCGAACTTTAAATTATTGTTCAAGAATTGTTGGCTTGCGTCTCTAAACTGGACTCCCGCCCAGGTATGACACTGAACTGCGACAAGAAGAAAACTAGACCTGTCCCATTTTCAAACGATATGAAATATTCGCTGGTAAACGGAAAGACAACTTCCGCAGAAAATTGAATAAAAGATTTTCAGTCTGACAGCTAGTAACGTTGGACGAAGTCTAGGCCGAATCGTGAAAGTGTATCGGAAGAAGACATGGATTAAAAACCCTGGCAATATAGGAGTGTGCTTATGCAGATGAAAATTTTGCCATTTATTCATTGGATTTGTACTCACGCGCAATTATTTGCTCGCAGTTTTATTCTCATTCTTTTTTTCGCACCAGCTGTTCACGCACAGAAAAAAGGAAGCAATGTCGGATTTTCAAAATTCGGTGCAGTTTATGAAATCTATTCTGGTGATAATAATAAGTCTTTCTCTGCAGGCGGTCCTGGATATGGCGGAGAAATTGGAATTGATTCTGGATTTCGATTCGTCAGATATTACGCTAAACTCAAAGCCACAACAGCTGCGGGCACTCAAAATTTTTTAGATGCAGGCACTGAAGTCCGAGCAAGTTATGCCCTGACTCAAATTGCCCCCGAAATTGGTGTTTCACTTTATCCGATGGGACGCCCTGATCGCGGTTTAGGTTTATACTTATTTGGCGGCGGGATTTTTTCGATGAATTTGCTGGAACTCAAACCCATTTCGGTCGTTTCTTCGGGTGACGCACTCACAACATTCACATCACTCAAATCAAAAGAACAAGGCTTTGGTTCTGGATTTGGTGGGGGTATCGGATTTGAACTTTTGTTTGGAAAAAATCGAAACTCTAGATATATGCTCTACGGGGAAGTCGGCGTTCGGCAAATCACAGCTAGCATTGCTTCGCGAAGTGATTTTCAAATCAATAATTTATTTTTCACTATGGGAATTGGGCTTTAGTTTTTTTACGATGCCTTTTGCGATTCCGCTTGATGGTCTTTTAGATACTGCTCCAGAAGTACTTTCAATCTTTCCTTTTGGTCGGTCTTTAACTCCATAAATTGGATTCGATTCGGTGCAGAAGGGATTGGACATTTCGCAAAAAGTTGCAGCCTAGAATTTTGGTTTGTTTTTGCAAACCGATTGATGATGACCACTTCAAATTTCGGAGCGATGAATTCAACTGGTAGTTCGTGATCCAGTAAGGTTCCAGACAGCGAAATATTTCGAGAAAAGCTTTTAAATGTCTTTCCTTTAGAGCTCAGAAAAAGCACTTCGATTTTAAGTGAATGACGTTCGGCTCGGTTTCGATAGTTGGCGCTGGGATCAGTTTTAAAACTAATTGGTTTGTGGTTCGCATCGACGGCGATCACTTCGGACAAGTGGTCGCCAGAATAATCTTGCGAT
>LNFM01013381.1_pt1 | contig 10461 bp, 6 predicted proteins | sample 596031 | NCBI WGS metagenome assembly LNFM01 (sample SAMN04254537, study PRJNA301005) | activated carbon metagenome | isolation source: dual media filters at the Ann Arbor, Michigan drinking water treatment plant | place: USA: Ann Arbor | reverse complement strand
CCAGAGATCTATTGCTGACTACATGATGAAAAAGGTGATACCTGTCCTGGCGCAGGAATTTCCCCGGATTGAGTCACGGTGCCCGGCTGGAGATGCTGATCTTGGCGTCCAGTTCAAGCTGACAGCTGCGATGCAGGCGGACGGCCGCCTGTCGCAGGTGTCGGTAGCCCCCCGTACCCCGCATTCGGCCTGCGTGGCGGATTACATCGAACGCATGCCTACATGGCCTGCCCCCGACTGCCGCTGCACTCTGCCTGTCGTTTTCAGCTTCTCGCCTAGCCGGAAGTAGGGCCTGTGCGCATGGGGCTCGCGCCCCGCACCAACGTGGTTTTTCAAGATCCCCTAGCATTCACCCATGACTACCTCTCTTCAAATCGATTTCGTTTCCGACATTGCCTGCCCCTGGTGTGCCGTCGGCCTTGGTGGCCTGGAACAGGCGCTGGACAAGCTGCTGGGCCAGGTCGATGCCCACATCAGCTTCCAGCCCTTCGAGCTCAACCCGGCCATGGGCCCTGAGGGCCAGGATATGACCGAGCACCTGACGCAGAAGTACGGCTCGAGCCCTGAGCAGCAGGCGCAGATCCGCGAGACCATCCGCGCGCGTGGCGCTGAGGTGGGCTTCAGCTTCAAACCCGAAGGGCGCGGGCGCATCTGGAACACCTTTGACGCCCACCGCCTGCTGCACTGGGCCGGCGAGCTGGGGCCTGACCGGCAGTACGCGCTCAAGAAGGAGCTGCTGGCCGCCTACCACGGCCGTGCCGAGAATGTGTCCGATGCCGAGGTGCTGCTGCGTGCCTGCCGCACGGTGGGTCTGGACGAGGCCCGCGCCCGCGAGATCCTGGGCGGTGACGAGTACGCCCTGGCCGTGCGCCAGAACGAACTGCAGTGGCAGCAGGCCGGCATCAGCTCAGTGCCCGCCGTCATCGTCAACCGCCAGTACCTGATCTCGGGCGGCCAGCCGGCGGCGGCTTACGAGGATGCCCTGCGCCGCATCGCCGCTGAGGTCGCCGCTGCCGACCCGGCCTGAGCACCGGTTGGGACCGACCGCAAACTGCAAGCGTTTGTTTCCGCTGCCCGACAGCCCGACGGCTTTGGGTTAAGGTCGGGGATCGCCATGGGATTCGGAACGCGTGCCACGCGCGATGCGAGCTCTGAATTCCCCAACCCTGGAGAAAAACCATGTCGGTCCTGCTGCGCTATGTGATGATCGTGATCGCCTGCATCTGCCTGCTGGCGGGCATGCAACTGCCCCATCTGGTCGACCAGTACGCCAAACGCGTCGATGCGACGCTGCGCGAGGTCACTGTCAACTTCCAGCCCTTCCTGATCATCGCCAACCAGCACACGGCGGGCAACGTCGAGGCGCTGATCGCCATGCACCGCCAGAGCAACGTGGCGGCCTTCAAGGCCGAGGGCGACGCGATCGAGCGCATGTACCAGCGCAAGCTGCGCTTCGAGGGCGAGGCCAAGGCGCTGAAGACGCATCTGCCGGGCCGCCTATGGCATCTGCTGTTCAGTGCGGATCCCGACTTGCGCGAGCAGACCTTGATCCAGTACGACGCCGTCGTTCCGCTCACGCAGGACGCGCTGATCTCTGGCGGTGTGGTCGCGCTCGTCATGCTGCTGCTGCTCGAAGCCGCCATGGCCGGGGGCCGGCGTCTGCAGAGCCGGGCCACGCGTTACGTCAACCACCGCTGGCGCGGTGCCGACTAGCGTCACGCGTCTGTCACGCAGCCGTCATGCGTCGGCGTTAGGGTCGAATCATCGTCCTCACGCCCCAGGGTGTCTGTCATGTTCTTGCGTCGAATCTCCTGCCTGCTGGCCTTGAGCTGGGCCTGCGCCGTGTCAGCGCAGCCTGTGTCCTTCGGCTTGTTCGGTGACACGCCCTACAACCGTCTGGAGCGCGAGCAACTGCCTGCCATGCTGGAGGCCATGGGCCGCGAGCAGCTGGCTTTTGTCGTGCATGCCGGTGACATCAAGAGTGGCAGCAGTGTGTGCAGCGACGAGACTTTCCTTGACATCCTGGGCGTGTTCCGCGCCGCGCCCCTGCCGCTGGTCTATGTGCTGGGTGACAACGAGTGGACCGACTGCCACCGCGCCAGCAATGGTCCTTATGACCCGCTGGAGCGTCTGGCCCGCCTGCGTGAACTGTTCCTGGTGGGTGACGACACGCTGGGCACGCGCACTTTGCGGCTGGAGCGCCAGAGCGCGGATCCGGCCTACGCGATCTACCGCGAGAACGTCCGCTGGGAGCAGGCCTCGGTGCTTTTTGTCGGCTTGAACGTACCTGGCAGCGAAAACAATTTCCACGGCGCGCGCGCGGGCAGCGGCCCGGTGCCCGAGTTCATGGAGCGCAGCCGGGCCAACGCGGCCTGGCTGGCACAGTCCTTTGCGCTGGCGCGCAGCCGCCAGCTCGCCGGTGTGCTGATCGTGGTACAGGGCAATCCCGACTTCGAAGCCGACCGCGCCGGCCGGTCCAAACCGGGCTACCGGGACTTCATTGCCCAGCTGCGTCGGGAGACCGGGGGTTTTACCGGCCAGGTGGTGCTGGTCCATGGGGACACGCACAAGCACCAGATCAACCAGCCGCTGTTTGACGAGTCGGGACAGACGTTGCTGAGCAACTTCACGCGCGTCGAGATCCATGGTTCGCCCTTCACGGGCTGGGTGCGAGGCACGGTGGATGCCCGTGATCCACGGGTGTTCAGCTTCGAGCCCAAGCCCTGGCGTGCCGAGCCGGCGGCCTCAGGCCCCTGAGTCGCCCTCTGCCACTTCGACCGGCTCCACCGTCACAGCCACGGCCAGGGTGTGCTGGCCGCCACCATGGATCACCCCGCGGATCGGTGAAACGTCGGCATAGTCGCGGCCCGTGGCCACCGTCACGTAGTCTGCGCCCGGCGTGCCCCAGCCCTCCCGGTCGTTGGTCGGGTCCAGGTCGTACCAGCCCTGGCCGGCCTGGGCGCCGGGCAGGTCCGGCAGGAAGATCGACACCCAGGCGTGCGAGGCGTCGCTGCCCACCAGCCGGGGCTGGCCGGGCGCGGGCTGTGTCAGCAGATAACCGCTGACATAACGCGCCGCCAGGCCCAGGCTGCGCAGGCAGCCCAGCATGATGTGGGCGAAGTCCTGGCATACGCCCTTGCGCTGGGCCAGCGCTTCCAGGGGCGAGGTGTTGACCTCGGTGCTGGCGGTCTCGTACGTGAAGTCCGCGTGGATGCGTTGCATCAGGTCGCGTGCGCCGGCCAGGGCCGACACGCCGGGGCCGAAACTCGGGCGCGCATAGGCGGCCAAGTCATCATGCCGCGGCGCGCGCGCGGAAGGAAAACTGAATTCGGTCGCCGCACTCCAGGCGGCACCTGTGTGGAAACGAAACTGTTCGCGCAGTGTTTCCCAGCCAATGCGGCTGTCGACGGCCTCGGGCGCGCGCGTGCGCACCTCGCTGATGGCCACCACGCGCAATTGGGTGTGCGGGGTCTGCAGGGAGAAGAAGGCGCGCCGGTTGCCGTAGATGTCCTCGACCTGCGTCATCTGGGCCGGTGCCGGCGACACGTCGAGCCGGTGGCTCAGCAGGGTCTGGTGCGCCGTATCCAGCGGCTGCAGATGGGCCACATGCTGCGCGGTCTCGACCGCGGGCGTGTAGTTGTACAGGGTTTCGTGCGTGATGCGCAGGTGCATGGGTTCAGGCCCCCAGGCTCTGCCCGGATTCACCCGTGTGCGTGAAGTAGCGCAGGCTGATCTCGTCGGAGACCCGCCAGGCGGCCTGGTTGCATTGCGTCAGCAGCTCGGCGAGATGGGGCAGGACGCCGTCCTCGCGCGTCTGGCACAAGGTCTGCAGGTCCCAGCGCTCGGGGTCGGGCACCAGCTGGGCCAGGGCATCCATTTCGCCGGACGGGCAGCCCGCCAGCTTGGCCAGGCGCCCGCGCAGGGTCTGCACCACCCAGCCCAGCGAGCGCGGGTTGTCGCGGTCCAGCACCAGCAGGTCCAGCAGGGCGGGGACTTCACGGCTTTGCTGGTACTGGGCGTGGAAGGTGATGGTGCTGTCGAAGAGGGCGATCAGCGCTTCGAAGCCGCCGTCGTCGTGCACGGCGCCGCTTTCGAAGCTGCTGGCCAGGGCCGGTGCCAGGAAACACAGGCGTTCGATCTGGCGGCCGGCGGACAGCAGGCGCCAGCCGTCGTCGCGTGTCATGCGGTCGGTCTGGGCGCCGGTGATGGCGGCCAGGTGGCTGCTGGCCGATTCCAGCACACGCAGGGCTTCCGCAGCGGTGTAGTCCCCCTGGGCTGCCTGCGCGGCGCAGCAGGCGGTCATCTCGGCCTCGGCGCGGGTGATGATGTTCCATTGCTCCTGCGAAAGCCGCTCGCGCACGGCGGCCGCGGCCAGCTTGAGTGCGCGCAGGGTGTAGCCCACGCTGGTGGCCATGTCCTGGCTGCCCAGGCTGGCGATCAGCGAGCGTTCGAATACGCGGCGCGCCTGCAGGGCCGTGGGCACATCGGGCAGCACCAGGGTGTTGCGCACCGCCAGCTCGCTGAGCCAGCCCAGCAGGGCGGGTGAGCAGGGGTCCTGCCCGTTCAGGCTGTCCAGGGTGAGGCGGGCCAGCCGGATGTTGTTTTCGGTGCGCTCGGTATAGCGGCCCAGCCAGTAGAGGTTCTCGGCGGCGCGGCTGGTGACCAGGCGCTTGCGCTGTGTGAGGATGGGCGTGGCGTGGTGCGTCGACAGCAGCGTGGTGCGGTCCACCTCGCCGTGGGTCATGACCCAGGTGTCGGCGCTGCTGCCGCCGCGCTGCATGGAGGCCATGCCCGCGCTGGCGTTCACCAGCCGCGCCAGGCCGCCGGGCAGCACCCGCCAGGACTGCGGGCCGTCCGCCACTGCAAACACGCGCAGCATGACCGAGCGTGGCACGATGCCTTCGTCCTGCCAGGTCGGCATCTGCGAGGGCGGCAGGTAACTCTGCACCGTGTGCAGATCGCCTTCGCGCAGGATGCGGCCGGCCCATTCATCGAGGCCGCTGCGGTTCAGGTTGCGGCCGAGCACGGCCTCGAAGCCCCCGGCCGCGCCGGGGTAGGTGGGTTTGATCACGCACTCGCCCAGGCGCGGCAGCACTTCTTCCATGCCCGCACGTTCGCCGCACCACCAGGTGGGCAGCGCCGGCAGGGAAAGCTCTTCGCCCAGCAGGTGGCTGGCCAGGGCCGGCAGGAAACCCAGCAGCGCGCTCGATTCGAGAAAGGCCGAGCCCGGCGCATTGGCCACCAGCACGTTGCCTGCGCGGATGGCCTGCAGCAGGCCGGGCACGCCCAGCGTGGAGTCGGGGCGCAACTCCAGCGGGTCCAGGAACTCGTCGTCCAGGCGCTTGAGCAGGCCGTGCACCGGCTCCAGGCCGCGCAGGGTCTTGAGGTAGAGCTTCTGGTCGCGCACCGTCAGGTCGCTGCCCTCGACAAGCGTCAGACCCAGGTAACGCGCCAGGTAGGCGTGCTCGAAATAGGTTTCGTTGTACGGACCGGGGGTGAGCAGCGCAATGTGCGAGTCGGCACCGGCCGGACTCATCTGCTTGAGCGCTTCGATCAGCGCGCGGTAGGTGGCGGCCAGGCGCTGGATGTGCATGCCCTCGAAGGCCGGTGCGAACTGGCGCGAGATCGAGATGCGGTTTTCCAGCAGGTAGCCCAGGCCCGAAGGCGCCTGCGTGCGCTGCGAGATGAGCCACCAGTTGCCGTCGGGCCCGCGCGCCAGGTCGAAGGCCACGATGTGCAGATGCATGCCGCCCACGGGCGCCACGCCATGCATGGGGCGCAGGTAGCCGGGGTGGCCCTGCACCAGCGCGGGCGGCAGCAGGCCGGCCTTGAGGAGTTGCTGCGGGCCATACACGTCGGCCATCACGCGTTCGAGCACGCGCACGCGCTGCAGCACGCCGGCTTCGATCTGCGACCAGCTCTCGGGCGTGACGATCAGCGGGAACAGGTCGAGCGACCAGGGCCGCTGCGGGCCGCTGGCGTCGCTGTAGACGTTGTAGCTCACGCCGTTGTCGCGGATCTGGCGCGCCAGGCTGTGGGCGCGGTGGTTCAGGTCGGCGAAACCCTCGTGGCCCAGGTGCCCGAAGAAGTCCGACCAGGCCGGTGCCGCCTGCTGGCCCGACAGGCCGCCACGCAGTTCGTCGTAATGGCCGTGGCTGGCCGGTGGCGCCAGGGCCGCCGCCCGCTGGGCTGGCGAGGGTGGGGCGGCGGTGTCGAAGAGGTCGGGGTTGGCGTGGTCCACTGTGACGGTATTGTTACATCACTGTCGACGCGCGCCGCCGTTTTCTCTCACCTGAGATCGAGCGTGAACGGGAATTCGCGACTTCCTGGCAACTCGCTGTTGGCCGGCGGCACGTTGAGTGCACCATCGCTGTGCCCCATGCGGAAGAAACGCGCCAGGCGCCGGCTTTCGGCTTCGTAGGAATTGACCGGGAAGGTGTCGTAGTTGCGTCCGCCCGGATGCGTCACGTGGTACTGGCAGCCGCCCATCGAGCGTTTCATCCAGGTGTCCACGATGTCGAAGGTCAGTGGTGCGTGCACGCCTATGGAGGGGTGCAGCGAGGAGGGCGGGTTCCAGGCCTTGTAACGCACGCCGGCCACGAACTCGCCCACGGTGCCCGTGGGCTGCAGGGGCAGGGCGCGGCCGTTGACGGTGACGGTGTAGCGGCTGGGGTTCAGGCCGCTGACGCGCACCTCGATGCGTTCCAGCGATGAGTCGACGTAACGTGCCGTGCCGCCCGAGCTGCCCTCTTCGCCCATCACGTGCCAGGGCTCCAGCGCATTGCGCAGGGTCAGCGCGATGCCCATGCTCTGCACCTCGCCCACCAGCGGGAAGCGGAACTCGAAGTGCGGCGCGAACCAGGCATCGTCGAAGGCAAAACCGGCCTGCCGCATCTCGGTCATCACGTCGGCGAAGTCCATGCGCACGAAGGTGGGCAGCAGGAAGCGGTCGTGCAGCTCGGTGCCCCAGCGCGTAGCGGGCGCAAGGTAGGGCGTATCCCAGAAGCGTGCGACCAGGGCGCGCAGCAGCAGTTGCTGCACCACGCTCATGCGCGCGTGCGGGGGCATCTCGAAGGCACGCAGTTCCAGCAGGCCCAGGCGGCCGGTGGCGCTGTCGGGCGAGTAGAGCTTGTCGATGCAGAACTCGCTGCGGTGGGTGTTGCCGGTGATGTCGACCAGGATGTTGCGCAAGGTGCGATCGACCAACCACGGAGGCATGTTGGCCCCGTACTTTTCCCGGTTGGCGTGGATCTCGCGCAGCGCGATCTCCAGTTCATAGAGCTGGTCGTTGCGCGCCTCGTCCACGCGCGGGGCCTGGCTGGTCGGGCCGATGAACATGCCGCTGAAGAGATAACTCAGCGAGGGGTGGTTGTGCCAGTACAGCAGCAGGCTGGCCAGCAGTTCGGGCCGGCGCAGGAAGGGGCTGTCGGCCGGGGTTGCGCCGCCCAGCACCATGTGGTTGCCCCCGCCGGTGCCGGTGTGGCGGCCGTCGGTCATGAACTTCTCGGCCGAGAGCCGGCACTGGAAGGCGGCCTCGTAGAGGAACTCGGTGTGCTGCACCAGTTCGCCCCAGTTGTGCGCGGGGTGGATGTTGACCTCGATCACACCGGGGTCGGGCGTGACCTGCAGCAGCTTGAGGCGTGCGTCGCGCGGCGGCGGGTAGCCTTCCAGCACGATCTTCATGCCCAGCTCGTCGGCCGTGGCTTCCACCGCTGCGAGCAGGCTCAGGTAATCCTCCAGCCGTGCCAGCGGCGGCATGAAGACGTAGAGCAGGCTGGACTTGCCGCCGTGCACGTGCTCGGCCTTGGGGCCGTTGGCGCGCATGGGGTCGCGCGCCTCCACGCACAGGGCGGTGCGTGTGATCCAGTGGGCGGATTCGAAGCGTTTTGGTTCTTGCGCCTGACTTGCACCCGCGGGGCTCACCCCCGCAGTCTGTCCTGTGCCGGCGGGGCCAGTTGCGCCGCCTTGCATCGCTGCGCTCGTACGCTGGTGCGGCGCATATTGCGCCCGCAGCTGTGCCGCCTGCGGCAGCGGTGACCGCGGCGCATAGAGGTCCTGCTCGATCAGGTAGGGGTAGTCGCCGGCTTTGACCCAGGGCAGGGACTCCAGCGGCAGGCGGTAGCCCATGGGCGAGTCTCCGGGCAGCAGGTACATGCGGTCGTCGCGGAAGAACCAGGGGCCGGTGGTCCAGGTGGGGCCGGCCAGGGCCGGGTCCTTGGCCTGCAGGGGCAGCACGTAACCCACCACGGCGTCGAGCTTCTGCCCGAAGACCCGGCGCAGGCGGATGCGCTCCATCTCGTCGTCGAGCTTGGAATCAAACGGGTCGACGTTGACCGGCAGCTTGCGTTCGCGCCAGAGGTAATAAAAAACGTCCTCGTAACCCGGCTGGATGTGCTGGTCCGTCATGCCCAGCTTCTTCGCCAGGGTGTGGGTGAAGCGGCGCGCATCCTCGCTGGTGTAGTGGGCGGGCACACGTTCGTCGGCAAACAGCTCGGGCTTGTGCCAGATGGTCTGGCCGTCCTGGCGCCAGTAGATTGACAGTGCCCAGCGCGGCAGCTGCTCCCCCGGGTACCACTTGCCCTGGCCGAAGTGCAGGAAGCCGCCGTGCCCGTATTCGGTGCGCAGTTTATGCACCAATTCGGTGGCATAGGCCCGTTTGGTCGGACCCAGGGCGTCGGTGTTCCATTCTGGTGCATCGCGGTCGCTGGCGGCGACATACGTCGGCTCGCCACCCATGGTCAGGCGCACGTCACTGGCCTGCAGCTTGGCTTCCACGGCCTGGCCCAGTTGCATGACCTGGGCCCACTGCGTGTCGGTGTAGGGCTGGGTAACCCGCGGTGATTCGTAGATGCGGGTGACCTGCATGTGGTGGGCGAACTCCACCTCGCTCTCGTCCACGCCGCCTTCGACCGGTGCCGCGCCCGAGGGCTGGGGCGTGCAGGCCAGCGGGATGTGGCCTTCGCCGGCCATCAGGCCCGAGGTCGGGTCCAGGCCGATCCAGCCGGCGCCGGGCAGGTAGACCTCGCACCAGGCGTGCAGGTCGGTGAAGTCGACTTCGGTGCCGCTGGGGCCGTCCAGCGATTTGACGTCGGGCTTGAGCTGGATGAGGTAACCCGAGACGAAACGCGCGGCCAGCCCACAATGGCGCAGCAGCTGCACCATGAGCCAGCCCGAGTCGCGGCAGGAACCACTGCCCAGGCCCAGGGTCTGCTCGGGCGTCTGCACGCCGGGCTCCATGCGGATCAGGTACTTGATGTCGCTTTGCAGCTGCTGGTTGAGCTTGACCAGGAAGTCGATCGTGCGCATCTTCGTGCGGTCGATCCGGGCCATGTAGACCTTCATGTGGGGCGTGAGCGGGGGTACGGCCAGGTAGGGCGCCAGTTCCTCGCGGGTGGCCGCGCTGTAGCTGAAGGGAAACTCTTCGGCCTCGGGCTCCAGGAAGAAGTCGAAGGGGTTGTAGACCGCCATCTCCACCACCAGGTCGACCGTGACCTTGAACTCGCGGGTCTTGTCTGGGAAGACCAGCCGGGCCTGGTAGTTGGCAAAGGGGTCCTGTTGCCAGTTGATGAAATGGGTGCTTGGCTCGATCTTGAGCGAGTACGAGATCACCTTGCTGCGGCAGTGCGGGGCCGGGCGCAGGCGGATGACCTGGGGCCCGAGGTTCACCAGGCGGTCGTACTTGTAATGGGTGACGTGGTTCAGGGCGGCGTGGATGGACATGGCGAGGGGCTCGGTTCAGGTAGGGCCCACAATAGCAGCACAGGCCCAGGTTTCATGAGACCGCAAGAACCGAGCCAGGCTCTGGGCCCGGAAATTGCTGTATCTCCCACAGGAGAAGGTGCCATGCAGAAATTCGACGAGATGTACCCCATGCCGGCCAACGCCGGGCAAAGCCAGAGCCAATCGCAATCTCAAGGGCTGCTGCCCGCGGTGCAGGCCCGGGAACACTACCGCACCTACGCCCAGTGGCTGTCGCGCCAGAGCGCCGAGGTGATGAAGGCCCGGCGCGAGGAAGCCGAGATGATCTTCCGCCGCGTGGGCATCACCTTCGCGGTCTATGGTGCCAAGGACGAGGACGGCTCGGGCACGGAGCGGCTGATCCCCTTCGACCTGATCCCGCGCATCATCCCCGCGCATGAGTGGGCCAGCATGGAAAAGGGTCTGATCCAGCGTGTGAACGCGCTCAACCGCTTCCTGCACGACGTCTACCACGAGCAGGAAATCATCAAGGCGGGTCTCATTCCAGCCGAGCAGATCCTGAACAACGCGCAGTTCCGTCCCGAGATGATGGGGGTGAACCTGCCCAACCAGGTCTATTCCAATATCAGCGGCATCGACATCGTGCGCGCGCCCAATGCGCAGGGCGAGGGCGAGTACTACGTGCTCGAAGACAACCTGCGCGTGCCCAGCGGCGTGAGCTACATGCTCGAAGACCGCAAGATGATGATGCGGCTGTTCCCC
>LNFM01013380.1_pt1 | contig 10462 bp, 10 predicted proteins | sample 596031 | NCBI WGS metagenome assembly LNFM01 (sample SAMN04254537, study PRJNA301005) | activated carbon metagenome | isolation source: dual media filters at the Ann Arbor, Michigan drinking water treatment plant | place: USA: Ann Arbor | reverse complement strand
GGAGGGCGACGTAGGATGCGGGCAGGCCTTCTTCGCTAAACAGCGGCATAGACTCTCTCCTTGAAAGGCTGGGCGCCGATGCGCCGGTAGGTATCGACGAAACGCTCGCCTTCCTGGCGGGCGTCGAGATAGGTGCCGACAAGCTCGTCGACCGCTTCGACCACCCTGTCGGCGGTGACGGCCGGTCCGAGGATCGTGCCGATCGCCGTCCTGCCGAAGTCGACATCGCCGCCGAGGCTGATCTGGTAGAGCTCGACGCCGTTCTTATCGACGCCGAGGATTCCGATGTGGCCGACATGGTGGTGGCCGCAGGCGTTGATGCAGCCCGAGATCTTGATCTTGAGATCGCCGATGTCGTGCTGTCGCGCGAGGTTCGCGAAATGCTCCGAGATGCGCTGCGCCACCGGGATCGAGCGCGCATTGGCCAGCGCGCAATAGTCCAGGCCCGGGCAGGCAATGATGTCGGTGATCTTGCCGACATTGGCTTCGGCGAAGCCCAGCGTCTGCAGCGACCGATAGACCTGAGGCAGGTCCTCGACCGCGACGTGGGGGAAGATCAGGTTCTGTTCGTGGCTGACCCGCAATTCGGCCTGGCTGTAGGCCTCGGCGATGTCGGCGACGCCGTCCATCTGCGTGGCGCTCGCGTCACCCGGCGGCGCGCCGGCCGGTTTCAGCGACGCGGTCACGATGGCGTAGCCCGGCACACGATGCGGCGCGACGTTGGACTTGAGCCAGAGCGCGAAGTCCGGATCGGTGAGACGCTGCGCTTCGACCGGGCCTGAAATCGCGGACCGCGCCGGCAGGTCCGGCGGCGCGAACTGGCGAGTGATCGCCTCGATCGTCGCGGCCGGCAGCGCCAGCGCACCGTCGCGCATCGCGGCATATTCGGCCTCGACCTCTTCGCGCATCTTCTCGACGCCGACTTCGTGCACCAGGATCTTGATGCGCGCCTTGTAGAGATTGTCGCGCCGGCCATAGCGGTTGTAGACGCGCAGGGTCGCCTGGAGATAGGCGAGCAGTTCGCTCTTCGGCAGGAACTCGCGCAGGGTCTTGCCGATCATCGGGGTTCGGCCGAGGCCGCCGCCCACGATCACCTCAAAACCCACCTCACCCTGCTCGTTCCGCCACAGGCGCAGGCCGATGTCGTGCACGCGCACCGCGGCGCGGTCGTTGGGCGAGCCGGTGATGGCGATCTTGAACTTGCGCGGCAGGAAGGTGAACTCGGGATGCAACGTCGACCACTGGCGCACGATCTCGGCCCAGATGCGCGGATCCTCGATCTCGTCGATCGCGGCGCCGGCGTAGTGATCGGCCGTCACGTTGCGGATGCAGTTGCCGGACGTCTGCATCGCATGCATGTCGACTTCGGCCAGCGCCGCCAGCGCGTCGGGCGCGTCCTCCAGGCTGATCCAGTTGAGCTGCAGGTTCTGCCGCGTCGTGAAGTGGCCGTAGCCGCGATCGTACTTGCGCGAGATGTCGGCGAGCTTGCGGAGCTGGCGCGAGGACAGCGTCCCGTAGGGGATGGCGATCCGCAGCATATAGGCGTGGAGTTGCAGGTAGAGGCCGTTGTGAAGGCGGAGCGGCTTGAACTGCTCCTCGGTCAGCTCGCCGGCCAGTCGGCGGCGCACCTGGTCGCGGAACTGGTCAACCCTCTCGGAGACCAGCGTGCGGTCGTAGTCGTCGTACCGGTAGAAGTGGGTATCAGGCATAACGCACCGCGTCGGCGGCGATGGCGTCGAAGGTGAGGCCCGAGGCACGAATCTTCTCGCGCAGGGAGAGCGGCTCGACCGTGCCGTCGTCGTCCTCGGTCACCGCCACCAGGAACGGATCGATCACGGTGAAGGCCTCGGCCCGCGCGCGCTCGAGCAGAATCTCGGCGCCGCGCACGTCGCGGGCCAGGGCGGCGCGCTCCAGCCGGTCGGTCCACTGGCCGGCATCGTCGAGCCAGACGACCATACCGTCGACCAGGCGGTTGGCGGACGCGACCTGGAGGTCGCCGGTGAGATTCTTGGCCATCAGGACACCTTTGCAAGCGGCGGGGTCTCGACCGCGACGGCATAGGCCGCGACGTCCCCCACGATGATGAGGCTGGGTCCGCCACCCTGGACATGGGCGGCTGCCAGCCGCGCCAGGTCGGCGAGCCGGCCCGTGGAAACGAACTGATCGGCGCGCGTGCCGTTCTCGATGACGGCGACCGGGGTGGCCGGATCCGCCCCCGCCTCCAGCAGACGATCGCGCACGGCTGGCGCTTCGGTCGCGCCCATGTAGATCGCGAGCGTGTGGCCCTCGGCTGCGAGCGCCGGCCATGCGACGGGCTTGCTGCCCACGGCGCTGTGGCCACTGACGAAGGTCAGGGCGGAGGCATGATGGCGATGGGTCAGCGGGATGCCGGCCGAGGCCGCGCATCCCAGCGCCGCGGTGATGCCCGGCACGATCGTGTAGGCAATTCCTGCGGCCCGAAGCGCATCGACTTCCTCGCCACCGCGACCGAACACGAACGGATCGCCCGCCTTCAGGCGCACCACGGTCTGGCCGGCGCGCACGCGACGCACCAGTTCGGCATCGATGTCGGCCTGGGCCCAGCTCGGGCGGCCCATGCGCTTGCCGACGGAAACGATCTCGGCGTCGCGGCGCGCACGGTTCAGCACCGCGGGCGACACGAGGTCGTCGTGAAGGACGGCGTCGGCTTCCTGCAGGAGCTGAGCGGCCTTGAGAGTCAGGAGATCGGGATCGCCGGGACCGGCGCCAACGATATGGGCAATGCCGGCCGAACCGGTCTGGCGACGCGCGGCATCTAGTTCACCGAGGGCCACGCGACGCGCGCCGGCCTCGTCGCCGGCCAGCGCGAGACGCGCCGCCGGCCCCTCGACCAGGCGGCGTAAGAAAGCGCGGCGGCGAGCGGGATCGGCAATCAGCGCATTCACCTGCCCGCGAAAGGTCACGGCCAGGCTCGCCAGCGTTCCAATACGCTCCGGCAGCACCGCCTCGATCCGGCCGCGCAATACGCTCGCCAGCGTGGGCGACGCGCCGCTTGTCGAGATCGCCACCACGACTCCGTCGCGGTCGACGATGGCCGGCATGATGAAGTCGCAAAGTGCGGGCCGGTCGGCCACGTTCACGGGCACCCCCGCCGATTTGGCCAGGCGCTGGACCATGATGTCCTTCGCTTCGTCGGCAGTCGCCACGAACGCCGCGACGGCTCCGTGAAAGTCTTTTGCCGTGATCGAATGGGTGTCGAGGTGCTGCACATCGGCGCCCGCCGACCGGGCCAGCTTCACGCGCAGGTCCGCCTTCGGCCCCTCGCCGATCACCACGACCTTCCGGCCGGCCAGATCGAAGAAGAGCGGCAGATGCTTCACGACACGGCCGCGCGCAGCACCACGTTGAGCGCGAGCATGCCGAATGCCTGGGAGATCGACAGGACCCAGAGGGAGGCTTCGGACTTGGGGAGGAATTTGGACATGCTGGCACCCGCCTTTGATCTGGCGATTCCTCGCATATCCGCCACGAAGTGAGTTTCCGAAGGTTGTTCCGAAGGGAGCAATTCCTGCCGTTCAAGGGCAGCAGAAGGAAATTTTTATCGGCCTTGAAGCCGCCCCTTCCCACCCCAAATCACCGTCGTTCCCCGCGCCCATCCGGGGCGGGGACGTCCAACATCGCTCAAGAGAGGATGATCAAATGCGCACCGTCGACTATTCCCCGTTCTATCGCGCCACCGTCGGCTTCGACCGGGTCTTCGACCTGCTCGACTCGGTGGCCAGCCAGACCGGCGCCAACGGCTACCCCCCGTACAATATCGAGAAGGCCGGCGATAACGCCTACCGGATCGTGATGGCGGTTGCGGGCTTTGCCGAAGCCGAGCTGAACGTGACCCAGAAGGAGAACGAGCTGCTGGTCACCGGCCAGGCCGCGCCGAGCGAAGGCCAGGACGAGAAGCAGTATCTCTATCGTGGCATTGCCGGCCGCAACTTCGACCGCCGCTTCCAGCTCGCCGACCATGTGAAGGTCACGGGCGCGAAGCTCGCCAACGGCCTGCTCACGATCGAGCTGCAGCGTGAGATCCCGGAGGAGAAGAAGCCCCGCGCGATCCCCGTCCAGGCCGGCCAGGCGGCTCTCACCCACTAAGCAGGTAGCAGCCTGCTGTCTCGAAGGGGCGTCGCGGGAAACCGCGACGCCCTTTCTTTTAGCTACGGGCCGGAGCGGTGCCCCGGCCCGCTTTCGTCCTACTTGGCGTACTTGCCCGTGAGCTGCGGCGTGTGCGGGCCCTCGCCGCCCTTTTCCTTGTGCTGCAGGCGGGTGGTGCGAGCCCAGGTGCGCTTCAACTCATCCTTCACGTTGAACTTCAGCGTGCCGATCTTCTCCACCGTCAGCTCAATCCTGTCGCCGTCCATGAAGGAATGGAGGCCGCGATGATTGGTGCCGGTAGCGACGATGTCGCCAGGCTCCAGCGTGTGGATCGAGCTGACCCACTCGATGATGCGCGGGATGTGGTGCGCCATGTCGGAGGTGTTGAACTTCTGCATGACCTCGCCGTTGTTGGTCAGCGTGATGTTCAGATTCTGCGGGTCAGCGATCTCGTCGGCCGTGACGATGCACGGGCCGATCGGCGCGAACGTGTCGCGCGACTTCATCTGGAAAAACACGTTACCCGGCGGCGGCAGGCCGCGAGCCGAGCCGTCGATGAAGCAGGTGTAACCGAAGATGTACTTGAAGGCATCGGCCTGCGTGGCGCGCGTGGCGCGCTTGCCGATGACCAGCGCCATCTCCGCCTCGCCCTCAAAGATCGTGGCCGGCGCATCCGGCAATACCATCGTGTCACCGTCGCCGATCACCGCGGTCGCAGCCTTATGGAAGGCGTTGATGGCGGGCTTCTCCGGCAGCGTGCCATCTTCCATGTAGTTTACGGCCATGCAGACGATGTTGCCGGGCTTCGGCACCGGCGGACGCAGCCTGACGCCGGACAGGGCCACACCCTTGCCGTCGGCAGCAGCCTTCTCGACCTTGGCTTTGTAGGAATCCCATTTGGCGATCAGGCCGATGATCAGGTCCCGCGAATCGAGGTGCGGTATGTCCTTCACGGCGTCCGTCACGTCGACGACCTGGTCGCCCTTGATGACACCCAGGCGATAGTCGTTGAAATAGCAAAGCTTCACTTCTTCTCTCCCTCTTAAAAAAACTCTCTCGGCGGTGACCGCGGCCACCGTTTCCCGCTTTTCAGGATTGGACGGTGGGTCTAGCGTTCCTCCAAAGAGCGGAGGAAACAATGGCCGTAATCAAGGCTGCGGAATTTGCCTGGCCCCGGATGGAGGCGCCCGATCTCGACCAGATGGAGGAGTTCCTCACCCATTTCGGCCTGGTCCGTTCCGAGCGCACACCGGACGCGCTCTACATGCGCGGCACCGACGATCACCACCACCTGCACGTCACGCACAAGGGCGGCACGAAGTTCATCGGCTTCGCTTATCACGCCGCCGACGAGGACGACCTGAAGCGGCTCGCGAAGCTGCCGGGCGCCTCGGGAATCGAGACGATCGACGAGCCGGGCGGCGGCAAGCGCGTGCGACTGACCGAACCCAACGGCTACCAGATCGAAGTGGTCGCCGGGCAGAAGCGCGTCGAGCCCGTCAAGGTCGCCCGCGACGAGCACAACACAGCTCGCGAACCGGGACGCCGCGTGGGGCGCGTGATGCGCCTCGGCAAGTCGCCCACATCGATCCAGCGCATCGGCCATGGCGTGCTCTCCTCGCCCAAGGTGACCGAGACCGTGGCGTGGTTCCGCGAAACGCTGGGCATGATCCGCTCCGACGACGTCTATGTTGGCGAAAAGGACAATATCATCGGGTCGTTCAACCGGCTCGACCGCGGCGATGCCTATGTCGATCACCACGTCTTCTTCTGCAATCACAACACTCGGGCCGGTTTGAACCATGTGTCCTACGAGGTGCAGGACATCGACTGCGTCTTCCAGGATCACGAATACATCAAGCGGCTGGGCAAGTACGACCATATGTGGGGCATCGGCCGCCATCTGCTGGGAAGCCAGGTCTACGACTACTGGTGCGATCCCTGGGGCCGCGTCCACGAACGCTGGGCAGATACCGACCGGCTGAATGCAGCCAATGGCGGCAACCTGCTCAGCGCCGAGGAAGGCTTCCAGTCGCAATGGGGCGACCGGCCGCCCGACCGTTTCCTGGGCCACGCCAGCCCCTGAGGCCGTCACCTACTTCGTCTTGAACTTGTCCGGCAGGCGCTCCTCGTTGCCGAGCGCCACCTTGCGCACGCCTTCGCTGTCGGGGCTGGGCGGGAAGCCTTCGGATGCGCGCGGCGCCGGCGTCTCGACGACGGTGTTGGAGAGACGGCCGACCCCCGTGACCTCGATGTCGATCGTGTCGCCCGCCTCGAGCGGACGCGAGTTGGCCGGCGTGCCGGTCAGCAGGATGTCGCCCGGCAGGAAGGTTATGTGGCGCGCCAGGTCGGCGATCAGGTAGCCGCAGTCGAAGATCTGCTCGCTGACCGCGCCTTCCTGCACCATCTTGCCGTTCTTGTAGCTGCGCAGCGTCGACTGGCGTACGTCGACGCCGGAGACGAGCCCGGGACCGATCGGGCAGAACCCGTCCATGCCCTTCACGCGCAACATCGAGCCCGCATCGGTATCGCGGAAATCATGGCAGCCGAAATCGTTGGCCGGTGCGAAGCCGGCGATGCAGTCCCAGGCCTCCTCGCGGGTCACGTTCTTGGTGACCTTCGAGAAGACGACGGCCATCTCGCCCTCGTAGTTCACGTACTTGTAGCCCTTGGGCTTCACCAACTCGCCCTTGTGGGCGTTGAGGGCGGTAAGCGGCTTCTGGAAGTAGGTCGGCGTCTTGGGTGGCGTATGCGTGTTGTTGAACTCGTAGTAGCGCGAGATGTAGTTCACGTGGACGCACAGGATCTTGGTCGGATTGCACGGCGGCAGGTGAACGACGTCCTTCTCCTCGGCGGTACGGCCGTCGGCGAAGACGATCTTGCCGTCCTTGAACTCCACCCAGTAGGCGCTGCCGTCCTTCATGACGTGACGGATTTCCTTGCGCGGTCCCTCGAGTACGCTCATCTCAACAACTCCCCTTACTGAAGATCGAACCAGACATGCACGTTGCCGGTGCCGGCCGCGTTCTCGTATTCCGAGAGCTGCGTGCCACGGGCACGGCAATCCCTGCCGCCCAGCGCCCCCATCATCTGCGCGTAGTGCGCGCCCCGTCCCTCGTACTTGGCCGCTTCCAGCTCCGGGAAGCGGTCGAGCACAATGTCGTGCCGCCCCTGCTTCCAGAGTTCCAGCACCTCCATGTCGAGTGCACGGTTCTTCGGCTCAGAGACATTGTCCGGATGCCAGACACGCGGGTTGGGCGGGACATGGTCGAGGTCGTAGAACTTGTGGCTCATCGCCCCGGAGGCCAGCAGCACGACGCGGGCGTCGGACCGGCGGATCGCCTCGCCGACGACCTCGCCCATTTCCAGGAAATGCTTGAACCGCGCGGTCTGGCAGGTGCCGACGCTCAGCACTTTCTCGCCGCGACCGAGATAGTGGATGACGTTCAGGGTCGGATAGTGCAGCGGCAGCGTCTCCTCGACGACGTTGCGGGCCGCGACCTTCTTCTCCCGCGCGACCTTCTCGACCTCCACGGCCAGCGCCGGGGCACCGGCATGATCGTAGGGAAAGCGCGTCATCGAGAACGGCAGCTCGTCGGACGTGTAGCTGCCCTTGTAGTGCGCCGCGCCCGCCACGAGATGCAGCGACGTGGTGAGCCAGTGCGTGTCGAACAGCACGAACGTGTCGGGCTTCACCGCGTCGATCTTCGCGCGCACACGCTCGAAGCCTTCGATCAGGTCGGAGTCGCGGCCATTACCGCGCTGGACCCGGATCTCCTTCGGTTGCACCAGGCCGGGATGGTGCGAAACGACGGCCGCGCCGACGATCTGGCCCATGGACCTATGCTCCCTTCGCCGCCTGGATGGCGCGCCAGACATTCTCGGCCGTGGCCGGCATCACCATGTCTCGCACGCCGAGCGGCGCCAGCGCGTCAATCACGGCATTCATCACCACGGGCATCGCACCCACAGTCCCCGCCTCGCCCGCGCCCTTGGCGCCCAGCGGATTGTACTTGGTCGGCACGGGGTTGGACTTGACCTCGACGCTGCACATCGTGTCGGCGCGCGGCATCGTGTAGTCGAGGAAGCTCGCGGTCAGCAGCTGGCCACTCTCCCGGTCCCAGATCACCTGTTCGCCCAGGATCTGGCCGACGCCCTGCGCCACGCCGCCGTGGATCTGGCCCTTGAGTCCGGTCGGGTTCATCACCGTGCCGACATCGTCGACCACGGCATAGCGGTCGAGCTTGACCTCGCCCGTGTCGGGATCGACCTCGACCTCGCAGATGTGGCAGCCGTTGGGATAGGTGTCCTTCTCGCCGAGATACGTCGCGTTCTCGTACAGGCCGCCCTCGAAGCCGCTCTTCGGCCACTTGGTCGGGTTGAAGGCCGCCATCGCCACCGCCTTCAGCGTCACCGTCTTGTCGGTGCCTGTCACCTTGAAGATGCCCTCGGCAAACTCGATGTCCTGCTCTCCCGCTTCGAGGAGATGACCGGCCAGCCGCTTGCCCTTGGCGATCACCTTTTCGGCCGCCATGAACAGCGCCGAGCCGCCGAGTACGGTCGAGCGCGAGCCGTTGGTGCCCATGCCGAACGCGACGCGATCGGTATCGCCATCGATGAACTGCACGTCGTGCGGATCGATGCCCAGCCGCTCGTTCAGGATCTGCTTGAACATGGTCTCATGGCCTTGCCCCTGCGCCTTCGTGCCCATCAGCAGCGCCGCCGTACCGGCCGGATTGAAGCGGATCTCGGCATATTCCGGCTGCGCCGTGCCGGCCGCCTGTTCGATGGCATTGATGATGCCGAGGCCCCGCAGCTTTCCGCGCTTTTTCGATTCCGCGGCGCGCGCCGCGTAGCCCGCCACGTCGGCGAGCTTCAGCGCCATGTCCATGTTCTTGTGGAACTCGCCGCAGTCATAGAATGGTCCGACCGGGCTCTGATATGGCAGCGCCGAATCGGCGAGCATGTTCTTGCGCCGCAGCTCGACGCGGTCGACTCCCAGCTCGCGCGCCGCATCGTCGATCAGCCGTTCGATCAGGTAGATGGCCTCCGGCCGCCCCGCCCCGCGATAGGGCGCGGTGGGGTTGGTGTTGGACAGCACGCCCACCACGTTGATGTAGGCCTTGGGGATCAGATAGACGCCCAGCACCGTGCCGATCATGCCGAAGGGCGACAGCAGGTTGCGGTCTGAACCGACATAGGCGCCGATATTGGCCAGCATGTTGAGCCGCAGCGCCACGAACCTGTTGTCGGCATCGAGCGCCAGCTCGATCTCGCCGACATTGTCACGGCCATGCTCGTCGGCCATCACCGCCTCGGAGCGCTCGCAGCACCATTTGACCGGCCGCAGCAGCTTGCGCGCCGCCCACAGGGTCAGGCGATGCTCGACATACTGCCACCCCTTGGTGCCGAAGCCGCCGCCGACATCGCCTGTGATCACGCGCAACTTGCTTTCGGGCACCTTGAAGACGTTCTGAGCCAGCATGTTGCGTACCCGGTGGGGATACTGCACGTCGGCGTAGAGCGTCATGCGGTCCTCGCCCTGGTCATAGACGCCGAGCGTGCCGCGCGGCTCCATGTACTGGGCATGCACGCGCGTGATGACATAGCGGCGCTTGATGACCTTCGCCGCGCCCTTGATAGCCTCCTCGGTCGCCACCTTGTTGCCGCGCTCGATGAAGTTGGAAATGTTGTCGGGACAATCGTCCCAGACCGCTGGTGCGCCCGGCTTCACCGTGTCCTCGGTAAGCGTCACCGAGGGAATGGGCTCGTAGTCGATCTCGACCAGCTCGGCGGCATCCTTGGCTTCCGCCAGCGTCTCGGCGACGACCATCGCCACCGGGTCGCCGACATAGCGGACGCGGTCGGTGATCAACGGCGGACGCTGCGGCGCGAACATCGGCTTACCGTCGGGCCGCTTCCTCGGCATGTTGGCCTTGGGCATGCCGAGCCCGTCGGCGGCCACGTCGTGGCCGGTATAGACGGCGAGGACGCCGGGCGCGGCCGCCGCCATCTTGGTGTCGATCGAGCGGATCTTCGCATGCGCGTGCGGCGAGCGGACGAACACGGCGTAGGTCTGGCCGTGCAGGTTGACGTCGTTGATGAAGCGGCCCTGTCCGCGCAACAGGCGTGGATCCTCGAAACGCAACACCGGCTGGCCGATTCCGTACTTGCTCATGACGCCTCTCTCCTGCGAACGCTCGATCTGACTCTAGGACTGGCTGACGACGTGCGCGAGCGGTCGCCAGCGAGCCATGTCGGCTTCGACCCGCGCCCGGAACTCTGCCGGACTGGTCACGCGCGTGTCGTTGCCCAGCTCTTCCAGCTTGGCCTTGAT
>LNFM01013377.1_pt1 | contig 10462 bp, 10 predicted proteins | sample 596031 | NCBI WGS metagenome assembly LNFM01 (sample SAMN04254537, study PRJNA301005) | activated carbon metagenome | isolation source: dual media filters at the Ann Arbor, Michigan drinking water treatment plant | place: USA: Ann Arbor | reverse complement strand
TGCTGCTGGCCAAGGAGGGCATGACGATGATGGTCGTCACGCACGAGATGGGCTTCGCACGCAAGGTCAGCCACCGCGTCATCTTCATGGACGCGGGCAAGATCGTCGAGGACTGCAAGAAGGAAGACTTCTTCGGCAACACCTCGGAGCGTTCACCGCGAGCGCAGGACTTCCTGTCGAAGATCCTCGCGCACTGAGTGTGGACGTGCGGGTCCGGAAGGACCTGCTCGCCTCACGAAGGCCCGAGCGCGATTTCACGCGCGAGGGCTGAGCTCAGGGCTCGATCGCGGCCCCTACCAGCGGCTCGCCGCCGCCCACCGTGCCGAGGAAGGTGGCGCGGCCCGTCGTCAGGTCGACGCGGTGCCAGCGTGTGGCCTTCGCCCCCGCAGCGCGCACGCCGGCGTAAGCGGTGGGCGTGATGTCCGAGATGTCGAAGGTGGCGTGGGCGAAGGGGCCGATGCCCAGGCTGCCCAGGGTGTAGAGGCGCCCGGTGTTGGGCGACACCATCGGGGCCACGCCCTCCTTGGTGCCCTGGTGCAACAGCAGGCCCAAGGCGCCGTCGAGCGCGTAGTTGGTGGTGATCTTGTCGTTCAGCTTGTTGTAGCTGTAGCCGGCGGCGACCACGTTCGCCGGCTTGCCGGCGTTGATGTCGCTGGCGTCGTAGGCGAGTCGGCCGTCGAGCTGCAGGCCCGGTGCGTTCGGGTCGCTGTCGACCAGGGCTCCGGTGTCGGGGTGCAGACGCAGGTTTGCGCCGTCGCCGTGTGCGACGCGGATGCGGTCGACCGTGGGGTTGAAGTCGAAGCCCCACTCGGGGCTGGCCGGGGGCAGCGTTGTCGGCGTGCCGATGGGCGTGGCCTGTGACGCGCCGACGTCGATCTTGTAGAGCTGACCCGAGGCACCCAGAGCGTAGAGCTCGCCGCGCGCCACGCGGTAGTCGATGCCCAGCAGCGTTTCCCCGCTGGCCAGCCCGCGCAGCGGACGCCGCTCGCGCACGTGCTGCGGCTGGCCGGCGTTGAAGCGCAGCAAGTGGTTCGACGTGGTGACGGCGACGATCTCCTCGCGCGCCGGCGGCCCCACGGGCTCGGGCGGTGCCAGGCTGCTGCAGGCGCCCAGCGTCAGGCTCGACAGCAGCGCCAGCAAGGGGCGGGGCAGGGTGACACGGGGCAGTTTCATGGGCATGCAGGGCTACGGTGGAACGACGCCGTGTCTATCGGCCGTTCAGGCCGGCGGCTGTAGACCCGGTGCGAGAATCAGGTCATGTCAGACACCGTCATCGACACCCTCACCCTCGCGCGCCCGGACGACTGGCACCTGCACCTTCGCGACGGCGCCGCGCTGGCGGCCGTGCTGCCCGCCACGGCGCGGCAGTTTGCGCGTGCCATCGTCATGCCCAACCTGCGTCCGCCCGTCACCTCGGCCGCAGCGGCGCTGGCCTACCGCGAACGCATCCTGGCGGCACTGCCCGCGGGCGTGGCCTTTCAGCCGCTGATGACGCTCTACCTCACCGACAACACGCCGCCCGACGAGATCGCACGCGCCAAGGCCGCCGGCGTGGTGGCGCTGAAGCTGTACCCGGCCGGGGCCACCACCAACAGCGACGCCGGCGTGACCGACCTGCGCAAGTGCCACGCCACGCTGGACGCGATGCAGCGCGCCGGCCTGCTGCTGCTGGTGCACGGTGAAGTCACCGACCCCGAGATCGACATCTTCGACCGCGAGGCCGTCTTCATTCAGCGTGTGATGCAACCGCTGCGCCGCGACTTTCCCGAGCTGAAGGTCGTCTTCGAGCACATCACCACCGCCGAGGCCGCGCAATACGTGGCCGAGGCCGGCCCGCACACCGCGGCCACGCTCACGGCGCACCACCTGCTCTACAACCGCAACGCGATCTTCCTCGGCGGGCTGCGGCCGCACTACTACTGCCTGCCCGTGCTGAAGAAGGAACACCACCGCCAGGCGCTGGTGAAGGCCGCCACCTCGGGCAGCCCTCGATTCTTCCTGGGCACCGACAGCGCCCCGCACGCCGCGGTGATGAAGGAGCAGAGCGTCTGCGGCGCCGGCTGCTACACCGCGCCCGCGGCCCTGGAGCTTTACGCCGAGGCCTTCGAGTCCGCAGGTGCGCTCGCCAAGCTGGAGGCCTTTGCCAGCTTCCACGGCGCCGACTTCTACGGCCTGCCGCGCAACACCGGCACCGTCACCCTCAGGCGCGAAACCTGGGCATTGCCCGAAATCCTGCCCTTTGGCGACGCGACCATCAAGCCGCTGCGCGCCGGCGAAACGCTGAACTGGAAACTGCAATGAGTACCGACAGAGTCATGCTGCTGATCGATGCCGACAACGTGTCGGTCGACATCATGGAACAGGCCGTGCGCCTGCTGATGAACCAGCATGGCGGCGTGCACGTGCGTCGCGCCTACTGCACGGCCGAGAGCGCCGTGGCCAACCAGGGCGTGTTCAAGCGCCTGGGCATCAAGCCGATGGTGAACCTGGCCGCCGGCAAGAACAGTACCGACATCGCGATGGCCGTCGACGCCATCGACCTGGTACTCGCCGAGCGCCCCGACGTGGTGGTCATCTGTTCGTCCGACAGCGATTTCGCGCCGCTCGTGAACCGCTTGCGCGAAAAGGGCTGCGTCGTGCGCGGCATCGGCCAGAAGGGCAAGACCGCCGACGAGACGCAGGACGTCTACGACGACTACACGGTGCTGGAACACCGCAAGGCCACGGCCGGCGAGCAGGCACGCGCCGCCGCGGCAGACGCGCCCAAGCGCACGCGCGCGCCGCGCAAGACGGCCGCGGCCAAGACCCCGGCCGCGAAGAAGGCGCCGGCAGCCAAGAAGGCGCCGGCCGCGAAGAAGACCAGCGCCGCGGCCAAGACGGCGACGAAGAGTGCGCCGCGCAAGGCGGCTGCGCGCAAGGCGGTGGCGGTGGAAGAAGCCGCCGTAGAAGTGACACCGGCCGTCGTGGGTGTGGCCGACGTGCCGCCGGCCGCGGCCGCATCGCCTGCGCCGGCCCCCCGCGCCGCACGCGAAGCCGCCGCCCGCCACGGCACGCACGCACGCGCCGACCGCGGCCAGACCTCGCTGCAGGCCGTGCTGGCCTGCTTGCCCGAACTGCAGGCCGGCCAGGGCCTGGCACTGAACGTGGCCGTGCAGCGCCTGCGCGAAGCGCAGCTGCTGGGCAAGAACAGCTCGTCGCTGAAACTCTTCTCGCAGCTGTCCGACCGTTTTGAGCTAGTGCCGGCCGACAAGCCTTCACAGGTGCGCCTGCGCGCCTGAGAACGCACCGCCTCCGGCCCGACGCGCCGCCTTGGCCCTACGCGGCCCGGGTGTGCTTGAAACGGCGCGCCGCACCCTAACATTCCGCCTGTCCTGGGCAAACCTGCGGCCTGAAGTGCCGCCACCGCCATGAAACGTATCGTGCTGTTCCTCGTCACCAACCTGGCCGTGATGCTGGTGCTGGGCATCGTCGCGCACCTGCTGGGGCTCAACCGCTTCCTCACCGCCAATGGGCTGAACATGGGCGCGCTGCTGGGCTTCGCGGCGCTGATGGGTTTTGGCGGCGCCATCATCTCGCTGCTGATCAGCAAGCCGATGGCCAAGTGGAGCACCAAGGCCCAGGTCATCAACGGCTCGGCCGACCCGACGCACCGCTGGATCGTCGGCACGGTCGAGAACTTTGCGCAGAAGGCCGGCATCCGCACGCCCGAAGTGGCCATCTACGACGGCGAACCCAACGCCTTTGCCACGGGTGCGTTCAAGAACTCGGCGCTGGTGGCCGTGTCCACCGGGCTGCTGCACAGCATGAGCCGCGAAGAGGTCGAGGCCGTCATCGGCCACGAGGTGGCCCACGTGGCCAACGGCGACATGGTGACGATGACGCTCATCCAGGGCGTGATGAACACTTTCGTCGTCTTCGTCTCGCGCGTGGTGGGCTACTTCGTCGACAAGGTCGTGCTGCGCAACAACAACGAAGGCCCGGGCATCGGCTACTACGTCACCACCATCGTGATGGACATCGTGCTGGGTGTGCTGGCGGCCGTCATCGTGGCCTGGTTCTCGCGGCAGCGTGAGTACCGCGCCGACGCCGGCGCCGCACAGCTGATGGGCCGCAAGCAGCCGATGATCAACGCGCTGGCCCGCCTGGGCGGGCTGGACCCGGGTGAACTGCCCAAGACGGTGGCCAACATGGGCATCAGCAGCAAGCCCAGCGGCCTGATGGCGCTGTTCAGCAGCCACCCGCCGATGGAAGACCGCATCCGCGCGCTGCAGCAACTGCAGTAAGCGCACGGTCTGGAACGAAGGGCCTGGCCGTGCTGCCAGGCCCTTTTCCTTGTGGGGTGTCGCCTGCCGGCGCTTCAGGCCTTGGTGCGGGGCACCCGGCCCATCAGGAAGAACTCGTCGTTCGGTCGCATGCCGCTCAGGTTGGCCAGGCGGTTGGACAGGCCGAAGAAGGCCGTGATGGCACCGATGTCCCAGGCGTCGTCGTCGCTGAAGCCGTGGGCGCGCAGTGCCGCGAAGTCGGCGTCCTCGATGGTGTGCGACGCGTTGCAGGTCTTCATCGCGAAGTCGAGCATCGCGCGCTGGCGCGGTGTGATGTCGGCCTTGCGGTAGTTCACCGCCACCTGGTCGGCCACCAGCGGCTTCTTCTCGTAGACGCGCAGGATGGCGCCGTGCGCCACCACGCAATACAGGCACTGGTTGGCCGCCGAGGTGGCCACGATGATCATCTCTCGATCACCCTTGGTGAGCGTTCCCGTGTCCTTGAGCAGCAACGCATCGTGGTAGGCCATGAAGGCGCGCCATTCGGCCGGTCGGTGGGCCAGCGCGAGGAAGACGTTGGGCACGAAGCCGGCCTTGGCCTGCACGTCCAGAATGCGGGAACGCATGTCCTCGGGCAGGTCCGCCAGCTCGGGCACGGGGTAGCGTGAGATCGTCGTCATCGGGGTCTCTCCATCAGGAACGGAACTGCATGGCGTGCAGCCGCGCGTACAGGCCATCGGCCGCCAGCAGTTCGGCATGCGTGCCCTGCTCGACCAGCCGGCCGCCGTCCAGCGCCAGCACGCGGTCGGCATGTTCGATGGTGCTCAGGCGGTGCGCGATGACGAGCGTCGTGCGCCCCACCATCAGCCGCTCCAGCGCGTCCTGCACCGCACGTTCGCTCTCGCTGTCCAGCGCCGAGGTGGCCTCGTCGAGGATGAGCACTGGCGCGTCCTTGGCGATGGCACGTGCAATCGCCAGGCGCTGGCGCTGGCCGCCCGAGAGCTGGCTGCCGTTGTGGCCGATCGGCGTGTCCAGGCCCTGCGGCAGGCCGTCGACGAAGTCCAGCAGGTTGGCGCCGCGCAGCGCGTCGCGCACCTGCTCGGTCGTCATCGGCGCGCCGAGCGTGACGTTGACGGCCACCGTGTCGTTGAACAGCACCACGTCCTGGCTGACGAGGGCGAACTGCCGGCGCAGCGCCAACATGCTCCAGTCGGCCAGCGGCACGCCGTCCAGCGTGATGCGGCCCGTCGTGGGTTCGATGAAGCGCGGCAGCAGGTTCACCAGCGTCGTCTTGCCTGCACCCGAGGGGCCCACCAGCGCCACCGTCTCGCCGGCGCGCACCCGCAGGTCCAGCGTGTCGACGGCCGGGGGGGTGTCGTCGCGGTAGCGCAGGCTCACGTTCTCGAAGCGGATGTCGCCGCGTGCGCGGCCGCCGTCGTGCGTGCCGCCCTGTTCCACCGGGCTCAGCTCGATGAGGTCGAGGCCGCGCTCCACCGCGGCCAGGCCGCGGGTCAACGGCGCCATCACGTCCGACAGGTGCTTGACCGGCGCGATGAGCTGCAGCATGGCCATCACGAAGGCCACGAAGCCGCCCACCGAAGCGCCGCCGCTGCTGCTTTGCCACAGCGCCAGCATGATGACCACCGACAGCGCGATCGACGCCAGCATCTGCGTCACCGGCGTCATGCTGGCGCCGGCCACCAGCGCCTTCATCATCAGCCGCCGCACGCGGTCGGCGCGGTCGAAGAAACGTTCGTTCTGCTGCGCTTCGGCGCCGTGCAGGCGCACCAGGCGCCAGGCCAGCATGTTCTCTTCCACGACGTAGGCCAGTTCGTCGACGGCCTTCTGGCCTTCCACCGTCAGCCGGTGCAGCCGGCGGCCGATGACCCGCATCACCAGCCCCACGGCCGGGAAGAGCAGGGCCACCAGCAGCGTGAGCTGCCAGTTCAGCGTCAGCAGGTAGACCAGCAGCGCCACCAGCGTGAGCGAGTCGCGCACCAGCGTCAGCAGCGAGGCCACCAGCTGCTGCACGCCGCTTTGGGCCTCGTAGACCATGGTGTTGGTCATGCCGCTGGCGGTGTTCTTCGAGAACAGCGTCGGGTGCGCGGCCAGCAGCCGCGCGAACATCTTCTGGCGCAAGGACAGCACGGCGCGGTTGGCCGTCCAGGCCAGGCCGTACTGTGCGACGAAGCCCGACAGGCTGCGCACCGCAAACAGGCCGATGATGGCCGCCGGCACCATCCACAGCGCCAGCGTGCCCTTGGTGAAACCTTCGTCGAGCAGGCGGTTCATCAACGCCGGGATCATCGGCTCGGTGATGGCCGTGACCACCGAACCGGCCACCGCCGCCAGCAGCCCGGCGCGGCTGTTGTTGATGTAGGGCCAGAGCCGCTTCAGGCGCTGCAGGAGGGTGGGCATGTCGGCGGGGGCGGTCGGGCCGCGCGGGTCGGCGCGAGGGGATGCGTTCAGGCGCAGCGGGGCTGGATTATCACGGCGGCAGGGCCTCGTCCGGGGCCTTGCGGCGTGCTGCCTACAATGCCGCCCATGCAACGAGCCCCTATCCACCTGTTTTGGAAGCGCTGAACAGCCGCGCCCGTCGCGCCTTCATCGCCGCCGGTGCGCTGACTGCTGCAGGGCCTGCACTGGCGCAATTCCGGCTCGAGATCTCGGGCGTCGGCGCCACGCAGGTGCCGGTGGCGGTGGCGGCGTTCCGCGGCGAGGCTGCGGCCAGCGTCGCGGTGTCGCAGGTGGTGCGTGCCGATCTGGAACGCAGCGGCCTGATCCGCACCGTGGACGGCGACAACGCGCTCGACGAGCGCAGCACGGTCGACCTGCCGCCACTGCGTGCGCGCGGCATCGACGCGTTGCTGGCCGGCTCGGTCACGCGCCTGGCCGATGGCCGCTTCGACGTGCGCTACAAGCTCTGGGACGCCGTGCGTGGCGAAGAGGTGCTGGGCCAGAGCAAGGTGGTGCTGGAAGGCGACCTGCGGCTGGCCGCACACCGCGTCGCCGACGAGGTGCAGCTCAAGCTCACCGGCGAGCGCGGCGTCAACGCCACGCGCATCGCCTACGTGGTGCGCCAGGGCCGCCGTTATGCCTTGCACGTGACCGACGCCGACGGCGAAGGCGGCGCCGTGGCACTGGCCAGTCCCGAGTCGATCATCTCGCCAGCCTGGAGCCCCGACGGCAGGCAACTGGCCTACGTGTCCTTCGAAACGCAGAAGGCCGTGGTCTGGGTGCAGGACATCACCACGGGTGCACGACGGTTGGTGGCCAACTTCCGCGGCAGCAACAGCGCACCGGCCTGGTCGCCCGACGGCCAGCGGCTGGTGGTGACGCTGTCGCAGGACGGCCTGGCCCAGCTCTACACGCTGCCCGTGGCGGGTGGCACGCCCACGCGCTTGACGCGCAGCGGCGGCATCGACACCGAAGCGGCCTACGCGCCCGACGGCCGAAGCGTCTTCTTCGTCAGCGACCGTGGCGGCGGTCCGCAGGTCTACCGCGTCCCGGCGGCCGGTGGCAACGCGGAGCGCGTGACCTTCAAGGGTGACTACAACATCAGCCCCGCCGTCAGCCCCGACGGCCGCCACCTGGCCTACGTCACCCGCAGTGCCGGCGGGTTCCGCCTGATGCTGCAGGATCTGGGCGACGGAACTGTGCAGCCCATTACCGACACTCAGGATGATGAGAGTCCGAGCTTTGCGCCCAACGGCCGTCTGCTGGTGTACGCCACGCGGCTGCAGGGTACCGACGTGTTGATGACCACCACGCTGGACGGCAGGATCAGGACGCGTCTGCTGAGTATCGGCCGAGGCGCCGACATGCGCGAGCCCGCCTGGGGCCCCTACGGTCGCTGATTGCAGCGACGCTTCTTTCTGCACATTAAGGAGAAACCGATGACGATTCGCACCTACCGCCTGCCCGCTGCACTGGCCCTGGCTACCGCGCTGGCGCTTCTGGCCGGCTGTGGCACGACCAAGCTGCCCGAGCAGACGGCCACGACACCGGTGGACAGCCGCAGCCCGGTGGCGACGCCTGCCCCGTCGGTCGCCACGCCGGCCAGGCCGGCCGGCACGCCGCAGTCGCAGGTCGCCAGCGTCGACCTCGAGCGTGCCGCGGCAGCCAGGGCCGCCGCCGAGGCCGCCGCGGCCGCCACCAGCCAGCGCGTCGTCTACTTCGACTTCGACAGTTTCGTCATCAAGAACGACTACAAGGCCATGCTCGACGCCCATGCCCAGGCGATGACGGCCAACCGCGGCAAGCGGCTCGTCATCGAAGGCCATGCCGACGAACGTGGCGGCCGCGAATACAACCTGGCGCTGGGGCAGAAGCGTGCGGCGGCGGTGCTGAACTCGCTGAAGCTGCTGGGGGCCAACGAAGGCCAGATGGAAGCCGTGAGCTTCGGTGAGGAGCGCCCCGCGGCCAGCGGCAGCAGCGAAGAGGCCTGGGCCAAGAACCGTCGCGCCGAGCTGAAGGACCGTTGAGATGCACCTGCCAGCGCTGTTCCGGTCCGCCGCCACCGCGCTGCTGCTCGGGGGCCTGCTGTCGTCGGCCCACGCAGGCCTCTTCGACGACGAAGAGGCGCGCAAGGCCATCGTCGACCTGCGTGGCCGGCTGACCGCGGTCGAGGACGCGAACAAGACACGCATCACCGAGCTCAGCACGGCCAACGCGCAGTTGCTGGAACAGCTGACGGCCACGCGTCGCAGCCTGGTGGAGCTGAACAACCAGCTCGAGACCATACGCGGTGAACTGGCCACGCTGCGCGGCAACAACGAGCAGATGCTGCGTGAATTGGCCGAGGTGCAGAAGCGGCAGAAGGACGCGGCCCAGAGCTTCGACGACCGCCTGCGCGCACTGGAACCCGTGAAGGTGGTCATCGACGGCCGCGAGGCCACCGTGCCGCAGGACGAGAAGCGCGCCTACGACGAGGCCATCGCGGCCATCCGCGGCGGCGAGTTCGACAAGTCGGTGGGCCTGCTCACCGGCTTCCAGCGCCGCTTTGCCGACAGCGCCTACACCGACTCGGTGCGCTTCTGGCTCGGCAACGCGCTCTACGGCAAGCGCGACTACAAGGAGGCGATAGCCGCCTTCCGCAGCTTCGTCGCCGGTGCCGGCGAGCACCCGCGTGCGCCCGAGGCGATGCTGGCGCTGGCCAACAGCCAGGCCGAGATGAAGGACGCGCGCGGCGCGCGCAAGACCATCGAGGACCTGATGAAGGCCTACCCGCAGTCCGAGGCGGCGCAGGCCGGCAAGGAACGGCTGGCCTCCATCCGCTAGGCGCGGCGGCCTTGTCGCTGCCGTCCCGGCGGGTCGCGTGTCGCCCATGAACCCGCACGTGGCCGACGAGGCCGATCTCGAACGCCGCTTCGGCGGCCTGCGCCGGCTCTACGGCGACGCCGCCTACACGCGCATCCGCGCCGCCCGCGTGGCCGTGGTGGGACTGGGCGGTGTCGGTTCGTGGACGGCCGAGGCGCTGGCGCGCAGCGGCGTGGCAGCGCTGCTGCTGTTCGACCTGGACCATGTCGCCGAGTCCAACGTCAACCGGCAGGTGCAGGCTGCCACCGCCACGCTGGGCCAGCACAAGGGGCTGGCGCTGCGCGAGCGCATCGCCGGCATCCACCCGGGCTGCGCGGTCACCGTCGTCGACGCCTTCGTCGAGCCTGGCAACTGGCCGGCGCTGCTGCCGCAGCCAGTCGACGCGCTGGTGGACGCCTGCGACCAGGTGCGCGCCAAGGCGGCGCTGGCCGCGTGGGGCCTGGCCGGCGGCGTGCCGCTGGTCTGCGTGGGCGCAGCCGGCGGCAAACGTGCGCCGCAGCGTGTGGAGGTCGAAGACCTGGCCGACACCACGCACGACCCGTTGCTGGCCAGCCTGCGCCAGCGCCTGCGCAAGGACGCCGGCGCGCCGCGCAGCGGGCGCATGGGCGTGCGCTGCGTGTTCTCGCGCGAGAGCGTGGCGGCGCCGCAGGACAGCTGCGACAGCGACGGCAGCTTGAACTGCCATGGCTACGGTTCCAGCGTCACGGTGACCGCGACTTTCGGCATGGTGGCCGCGGCCGAGGCGCTGGCGCAACTGATCGGCAGGCCAAGCTAGTCGGCCCGCGAGTTCTGGCTATAATGTGAGGCTCTGCGGACGGGTCGTTAGCTCAGTCGGTAGAGCAGCGGACTTTTAATCCGTTGGTCGCGTGTTCGAGTCACGC